>Ga0307489_10002336_pt1 | contig 12704 bp, 24 predicted proteins | sample SB12metaG_FD_202247 | JGI IMG/M metagenome (GOLD analysis project Ga0307489, IMG submission 202247) | Sea-ice brine microbial communities from Beaufort Sea near Barrow, Alaska, United States - SB 1.2 | ecosystem: Environmental > Aquatic > Marine > Coastal | place: USA: Alaska | collected...
TCGACTCCCATTATTGCCGTACCTTGGGGCGTGGTGATGCAATCTAGTGTCAGTATACCCAGCTCAATGAGGGGGGTCGCATCAGCCTCCCCCAAGGTCCGTTGCATCCCCCACCCCCATCCATTGTTGTTCATCGACAACAGCCACCACAACTTCGCGCGGCCCTTGGAGTACGTCAAGAACGAGCAGTGGGAGGCAGGGGCTTACACTCGTCCACTTCTCAGCTCAACCTGAGCCGTTTCTGACACAAAATACACCCTGCACACCCCCTGATTACTCATTCATACCCCTCGACACCTCCCGAACACCCCCTGAACCACCCCTAAAGGCACCCCTAGACCACAGAACGCGCATAAGATGAGCTGAAAAGTGAACGAGTGTAAGCCCCTGGTGGCAGGGGTGGATCGCCCTCCTGTTCAAGTACGTCGGTGGCGAGCTGCACGAGTACACGTCCCACTCCATCCGCCGCTCGGCGGTCAAGTGGGCGGCGCGCTGCGGCGCTGCCCAGCATGAGATCATGCAGGGCGGGCGCTGGGTGCGCAACTCGGACTCCTTCCAACTCTACATCCGGGACGGCATTCTGAAGACCAAGGAGCTGCTGGCGCACCTCGGTGTTGGGTGTGGCCCCATCTTCAAGTTCTGGGTGTGGGTGCCCACCGTTTTCGAGATGGTGGGTGCGGGCTAAAGGGTGGGAACTGCGAGAGTGTGTGTGCAGTGTGAGTGTACGTCGGCGTGTGGGTGAGTGGAGTGTAGTGGGTGTGTATGGTTGGGTGGGTGAACGTTATTTTGCTAGCTCTAGTTGTGTTTGATGAAAATAAGTGGAGTATACTAGAACATTGTGAAGCGCCGCGGACGCCATGCGGCGCCGAAACTCTTGCACTCCCTGACCCCCCACTGCCAATCGTCGCCGATGCGGTGTATTGCCTGACCCCACTGCCCCACCGCCAACCATTCCGGTTGCGGTGTGCTCCCTGACCCCGGTGCAAGCCGTCACAGCCCCACTACCCGCACGCACTCGCCGCATCCTGCTCCCTGGCGGGGGCGCCGCCACTCTCCGCGGCGCCGCCAGACTAAACAATGGGTACATTGTAACTAGCTGGACATTTGTTTCACAGGCATATGTTGGTCTCTACTCACTCTCTTCATCACACTCAATGTCCGATTTCCTCCGCATCCGTTTCCTCTTTCTCCGCCCTGGTCTACCCCGTCCATCATCTTCAGTCACTTCCAATCCCGTCCCTCTTGCTCGCGTCCCCACCCTTTGTTCCCCTCGTGCGTCTCCCGTTGTTCTGGTCCAGTCTATTTCCACCCCTTCGTCCCCATCCGTCCTACGACTTGGTCTTCTTTCATCATCAGTCTCCTCGTCATCCTCGTCCTCACGTTCTCTCACCACTCCTCTCCCACCGCTCCCGTTTACTTCCTCCTTTTGGCCACCACTATGACTTAATCTGTGTCCACCCCGTCCTCCTTGTGACATTCTACCCCTGACCCTACCCCTGCCCCTACCCCTCCCTCCTCCCCTCTGGTTTCCTCTCTCGGCGCCTTCACACCCCCCTTGGGTGTGGGCCTTCACCGCATGAGCCTCTACATCCACGTACCACATGGTTGACAACGTCACGCATTTCTTCCGCCGTTAACCACCCTAGCCCCCCTCGCTCCCCGTTACCCCCTTCACGCAATTGCTCAATCAGCCGCGCTTTCCAATATCTTCTCTCACCCTCCCATTTTTCCAGCTTGACTTTCGCCATCGGGTTCCAGTGCTTTCGCGCCCTGCTAGGGAGCCGGGATTCACAGCTGGGGCAGAACCATCCCGTAAATCTCCGTTTGCCGTGTACAGTCAATTTCCACGCATTACCTCGCAATCACCCTTCCAAGGCCGTCCCGGAGTGGGTCCCGGTGTACCTTCCCAACGCTCGTTGCCTCCCTGTTAGCCGCTTTCTGGCTACCTGTACTAGTTGTATTCGCCGCCCGGTGTTCAGCCGCCTGTACCTTAATTGCGCGAGGAAGCCGGTTATGCGATCCAAGCTCGACACTTTTCTTGGGGTCAGGAACCGTGGCAGGAACCGGCGATGGACCCGTCGCGTGAGTGGGCGTGCGGGTGTCCAGGCTCAATGGAATAGTGTTTTTTGGGGATGGAGCGACGCCTCTGATCGCGTAGAACACGTTCTGCCCGCGGCATTTAGGTTCTGCGTGCGCGGCGCCGCCGACACCCGCGTCCCCGTGTCCCAAAACCGTAAAATGAGCCAAAATGAGTCACGAATTGCGGCAAACCCGGCACTGCGTGGCGCGCACTTGGGGGAGACCAAATTCCACGGGCAGGTTGGTCGAATGGGGACGATATGGGCATATGCTGTGCTCGACAGGCCCAACGGCGCAGGCTGCGTACCCGCGCACCGTTCTGCAAGCGGACATTTAGCGAAGGGTCTGTAAACAGGCGGGCTGTGTCGCCGCGGTCGGCAGGACGTCGGCAGGACGCCGCGGTCGGCAGGACATGCAGAAGCTCATACAGCGCAGTGACTTCATTGGCTGCTCAGTCATTCAGTTTCAAGGGATCCATCGGTGACACTTGGCTGTTTCTGCTCGCTCGGCCCTCTGATTTGAGGGTCAAGCTATTGGTTTGAGAGAAGAGGGTCATCTTTTGAGTCTGGTGGGCCAACAGGCTCCCGTTGTAGAGGCAGTCCGCCTGACACATTTCAAATTTGCTTGCGTCAATCACTCGAGCTTAAGTGGGTGTTTATGCCACGTCATCACTCTGGCGGGTCTCCACTTTGAGGTGGAGCCTCCTTAAGTATGACGTGTCCACTTCCCCTAGTTAAGCCGCTCCGCCGCGCATAGCGCGGCGGCGAGTGGTGCCCACGAGCTCAGGAGGTAAAGTAGGCACACTGGTGTGCCTACTTTTCCTTCCAAACCCAAGGTGTGGACGGGTGGGTCGAGCTTTGAGCGAGTGCCGCTTTCGGCGGCGTCACTGGTGCTGTTCCCGGTCAGGCGTACGACGTACACTCCGTGTGCAAGAGAAGATGAGCCGGGCTCCGCACTCCCTATTCCCCAACTAGAAAACCCTACTCTGAGGCGCGGAATCAGATTCCGGCTCCTGATTGGTTCAGCCCGGATCGCAGCCAATCAACACAGCGGCGTGTTGCCCCGGCCCGCACGTGGTCGTTAATGAAATGATTAAACGGAAAAGAACACTAGCTTGATTATTTATATTTAATATAAAATGCTAATTTGTAAAAGAAAATAACTGCCGACTTTAACGCGGGCACTACAACCATAGCTGAAAGCAGACGCACTGTTGCCTCCAATAGATAAATCAACGCCCTAGCCCTCCTACGATGGAGATGGCTTTTACTCGGGGGCGATAAAGATGGTGTTTACTGACGGGTAAGGCCCGTCCCCGCGCGCTTGCGTGCGGGTCACTACACGGGGGCCAAGGCGGAAGCCTGGTGCCTCCTAATCCTAATACACGCTGACGCGTCTCTCTCCTCCTCCTCTCCTCATGGCGTTTACTTGGGGGCGATGGTGCCGCAGTCGATGACGTAGCGCACCACGGCGTCATTCTTCTCGTCCAGCTGCTTCAGCGCCGCGGGGGCCTCCGTCTAGGGATTGATGGATAGTGCTCGTCACGTCGTCAAACGCATTTTGAACCCTCGTCGTTTCTTGAGCTAAATGGCATCCTGTGACGTGGCGAGCACCATCCATCTGTGATCGCCACGTCGTCACACGCAGTTTGAACCAACGTTTATCGATTTACATGGCATCCAATGACGTGGCGAGCACTAACTATCAGTCCCTACCTCCTTGATGTCGATGATCTTGATCTCCGGGAACACCTTCTTGGAGCAGCAGAAGTCGATCATCTCCTGCCAGCAGGGTCATTGAGAGCAAGCACTCGACCGATGTCAGAGCATGATTTGCCCTGAGTGTGAATGTGCAGGAGGGTCATTGAGAACAAGCACTCGAACCGAGGTCGGAGTATGACTTACCTACCTTCAGGGTGAATGCTCATGCAGACGCGCGATGAGGATGAGGAGGAGGTGGAGGAGGAGGAGGACGAGGTGGAGGAGGAGGAGGAGGAGAAGGAGGAGGAGGAGGAGGAGGAGGGGGGGAGGTTGGGGGAGGAGGGGGAGAAGTGGGAGGAGTGGGAGGAGTGGGAGGAGTGGGAGGAGTGGGAGGAGTGGGAGGAGTGGGAGGAGGGGGGGAGGAGGAGATTCAACGTCGGTCGAGTGTTTGTTCTTAGTGAACCCTGCCTGAGTCCGCTGGGTGCCACTGATGAGGGAGCCGCGCATGGACTTCTGGCTGAACACGAAGGGCGCACCGGGGATGGCGAAGGGGGCGCCGGCCAGGCCGACGAGGATCGTCTCGCCGTCGCTGGCCAGCATGACATAGGGTCAAGCCAACAGCATCCGCCACATCAGCAGCACGTCATACCACGTCATAGCCGTGGCTTAGGATATTTGTCAAGTCATCACCACGTCATAGGATACTCACCATGAAATCACCAAGTCGTCATTGCAGCGACATAGGATGCAAACATCAGGCAGGCCCTACGAGGTCCACGATGGGCATCAGCTCGTGTTCGGCGGACACGGTGTTGAGGATCACGTCGCACGACCCGGCGGCGGCCTTCAACGACGCCTCGTCGTTAGACAACACGAAGTTGGTGGCACCCAGCTTCTTGCACATCGCCTCCTTGGACGCGCTGGTGGAGATGGCGGTCACCAAGCGCGAGGGTCATTTAGAACAAGCACTCTCACTGAGATCGGAGCATGCCTAGTAAACTTACATTCAGGGTGGCCGGCCTCACATACACCACACAGACGCGCGGAGGAGGAGGAGGAGGAAATTCAACGTCGGCCGGGTGCTTGTTCTCAGTAACCCCCCTGCCTTGCACCCCATGGCCACGGCGATCTTGATGCCCATCATGCCGAGCCCGCCGATGCCGGCGATGCCCACCATCTTCGAGCCGTCGGCGCACCCGCTGCGCGTCAGGGGGTCGTACATCGTGGCGCCCGCGCATAAGGCCCACTATCAAACGACGGTGTTTGGTAAGCTGATGGTCACACTGTGTGTCGAGAGCCGTCGTTTTATATGTGGCGTGGCCATACTACGATACTGACATGGGTGAGGGGTAAGGAGTAGGAGGAGGAGACAGGATGAGGGGTAAGGAGGAGGAGACAGGTCAGAGGCCGCCGGGCCTCACCCGCGCAAAGCAGGGGCGCCACCGCGTCCAGCGGGGCGTCCTTGGGGATGAAGATGGCGAAGCGTTCGTGGACCACCATCCTGTCGGAGTACCCGCCCACGGTGGGCAGGCCGTTGGGCCCCGCGCGTAGGGACTGATGGATAGTGCTCGCCACGTCATCGGATGCTGTTTAATTCAAGAAACGATGGTTCAAAATACGATGGTTCAAAATACTGTCCATCAGTCCCTACCTGCGTGGCCGTGCGCGGTGACCCCGCCATAGGTGAAGGTGGACCCGGAGGCGCAGTACTGCTCGTCCTTCTTGACGCAGTTCTTGCACGTGAAGCACGACGACACCTAGGGCCTGGTAGATGCTGCTCGCCGCGTCACAGGATGCCATCTATTTCAAGACACGGGGATTCAAAATGCGTGTCGATGACCTGGCGGGTAATTGGCTTGACAAATATTGCTCGCCACGTCATAAGTAGAAAGCCATTCAACTCAAGATACAAGGGGTGAAATGCGTTAGGTGACGTGGCGAGCACTTTCCATCTGCCCGGCCCTACGTCGACCATGCACCCGACGCCCACGGGGTCGCCCACGGCCAGCTTGGTGACGTTGGCGCCCACGGCGGTGACCACGCCGGCGAGCTCGTGGCCGGGGGTGAGGGGGTAGTTGGTGTTGCCCAGGTCGTTCTTCAGGAAGTGCACGTCGGTGTGGCCTGTGGGTGGGCGGGTGGTGGGTGGGTGCGTGAGAGTGTGCGTGTGTGTGCGTGAGTGTGTGCGTGCGTGTTTGTGTGTGTGGGGGGTGGAGGTATGTGGGGGTGTTTGTGAGTGTGTGATGGGTATGCGATGCGCATGTGTGAGTGTGTGGGTGGGTGAGTGAGTGTGTGAGAGTGAGTGAATGCGTGGGTGTGTGGGCGTACGTGTGGGGGAGTGGGAGGAAGGGTGTGGGGGGGAGGGTGCGTGAGGACAGAGGGGGGGCTCGGGCGGAGCGATCGCGCCAGGTGTTCAACGACCAGGGAATGAGTGGCCAGGCCAGGGCGGAGGAGGCGGCGAGTGTGTACGGGTCACTGGAACACGAGGAGCAATCTGTCAGGGGAATGATTGATCGCATTTGATGAATCGCGAGAATTAGAGAAGGGATGGACGTGAGTCCGATGCGACGCGCCGCGGCGGGACACCTACCGCGAAGGCGTTGCAGGTGACGCCAGCCATGGTTGGATGTGAGGTGGTTAGATGCGGGAGGTGTGGGGAGTGCGTGAGAAAGTGGCGGCTCCAGACCGATTGCGGAACACATGCCCGATTGGCATCCAAAGCGTACAGTAACGTTTTTCGTCTCTTCCTTTTCTGGACTCTTCGTTCCATGTGTCCGTGCCACGTGTCCTTGATCCTGCATATGGTGAATCGCGCTGCGCGCCAACTGGACACGGATTCCTTGGGAGTCACCTGGGAATCCGAATCCGCCTCTGTCCGGTCCGAATCCCAGCGGAAACAAACGACGAAGCCAAGGAATTTTTTTTTGTTGCAGCGGCGGCTCGTGAGAGGAGAGAGGCGGAGCGAGTGTGCTCGTGGCGGCCATTGCGGAGCTCTAAGCCGCCGTCACACCAATCGCTACGGGATGTTCGCCGTCGCCGCCAACACCGCGTCCGTCGCCGCCGCGCGCGCCGCCGCCGCACCCACCTCCGCGGGGGTGCGTGCCGCCGCCGCCGCGCCTCGCGTTGTGAGCCTCCATAGCCATATGGGGGCGCTCGCCGCAGCGGCGGCGTCGCGCTGAGCCGGCGGGGCGGCGCGGGCGCGGCGGGGCAGGGCTTGCGCATGGTGCGCACGGCCGCCACCGAAGGTAAACCCACAGCATTGCTCCCGTCACTATCCCGCGCCGTAACACTCCACGCATCCACTCAACACAGCCAATCCATTTGGCCATCGGGGGTTAGATAGGACTGGGGAAGCATCTTATTCTCACTGTCTCGCTGTGCGGATTGAGTTTTGGCGTCGGCGTGATGAGGCTCGTAGCGCCCCATCGAGGTTATCCATGCCGGCGTATCCGTGGCACATCGAGTATCCGTGTGGGGAGACCGCGGGGAGGCGGCAGCGCCGTGTTTTCTGGGCTCTGTTGGAGGAATGTTGGCACAACCATCCCAGCCACCAAAACCCCCGTACCCTCCATTCTAAAAGCATCGAACTCACCTACTCCGTGTGGCTTCACTTCCCATAGCAACAGGCGGGGAGGGGGGCGCGGTGTTCCCGCGCACCAAGGAGCGGGAACCGTACCGCCGCCTGGGCATCAGCCCTGACGTAGGGCTCCGGTATCATATCCACCGCGTCAGTGGCACAATTCTCTCTCACCATGGATAGTCTCCAGAAAGCTGGATAGAGTGCAGCGCCTGATACGGCGTCTCCTGACTATTTACGCTAGGGCACCTGTACACGTTTCCCCCCCTCTTCCTCCGTATCCTTCTCCTGCTCCTCTTCCTCCTCATCCTCCTCATCCTCCCACATCTGACTGTTTGCTGATAGTGTTGAGGACCTGTACACGTTCACCCCCTCCTCCTCCTCCCTCTCCTCCTCCTCCATCTTACGGGTCGCGCTTGCTGCCGCCGGGCCTTTCACACGGGCGACGTACGAGGGGATGCAGGACGCGCGGAACAACCTGGTGGAGGAGTACGCCAGCCACACCGCGGGCGTGGAGGCGATTGAGCAGGCCTTCGACCGCATCATCCAGGATAAGTTGAAGAGCCGCAAGAAGCAAAAGGCGGGGCTGCGGGGGTATCTGCCTGGTTGCTCTTAGTGCACATATACATGTTCCCCTCCTCGTCCTCCTCATTCTCATTCTCCTCCTCCACCTCCTCCTTCTCCTTCTTCCTCTCCTCCTCCTCCTCCGCCTCCTCCTCCTCCACCTTTCACCTCCACCTGAGGCCCGGCATCATGTGACTGGTTGCTCATAGTGCACCAGTACACATCCCTCTCGTCCTCCTCCTCCCCCTAACCCTGAATTTCCTCTTGCTTTTAGTCGGCCCCGATACTGCTGTTCCCGATATTGACCCCCCCCGATGATACCCTTCCCGATATTGACCCTCCCCGATAACCGATTCCCGATAATGGGGTGCCCCGATGACCGATTCCGCACTGCCAAACGAGTATCCGGGAGGTGAGGAGGGGCGATATCGGGAAACCATCATCGGGGGAGGCAATAACGGGAAGACCTCTCCCGATGATGGTTTCCCGATATTGACCCCCCCCCAATGTGAGTTAAACTCACATCGGGGCCGACTAAAAGCAAGAGGAGAATTGGCCACTTTCTGAACGAAATGTGGGAGTCTGAGCGTTTTGCAAGGGCGGGGGAGTCTAAGCTCCCTCGGCCAATCAGGTGACTCCAAAATAGTGGGGCGCCAACTACAGATTAGGGTTCCTTGGTTTAGGGTTTCCTAGTGTCACCTCAAAATCTTGACACAGTGTAAGCCCCTGCCCCGCGGCTTCGCCCTCGCCCTCGCCGCCTCCGCCTCCGAGCCACCGCCCGAGCCCGCGGCCGCAGCAGACTGCAACGATGCGGACGCGGATATTCTCCGGGCGTGGCGCGAGCAGTGCCCCGAGCTGCGCGCGATGTGGGACGAGGCAGGGCATTCACCGAGAACAAGCAGTCAAACGACGTTGAGTCAACAAACCAAGTCCGCGCGTCTGTATCAGCCTTCACCATTCACCCTGAAGGCAGGTCATATGCTCGCAGAGAGGGAAGGAGATGCTTCCGCGTGTATACGGACGCACCAGGCTTTCGCCCTGGCCCCCGTGGTGAGTCATGCACCGATCTCGGTATGAGTGCTCGTTCGCATGATTGACCCTTCCACGAGGCCGCCCGTGAATGAATGGGCGGGGGTCGCCATCGGAGAGGCGGGCGGCGCGGATGCGGGGCGCGTGGTGGGCAGGGGCCTACACTCGTCCACTTCTCAGCTCAACCTGAGCCGTTTCTGACACTCAACAAATCCCCTAAACGCCTAAACACCCCTCCACCCCCGCCTCAAAAATCCCAAACACCCCCTAAATACCCCTTGTCCCACCAAAAGCGCTTACGTTGAGCTGACAGGTGGACGAGTGTAAGCCCCTGGTTGTGGGGCTCGACCTGAGGTACAAGGGGTTGACGGGCGACATCCCGGCGGCACTCGGGGGCCTCACCGCGTTGACGGCAAGGGCTTACACTCGTTCCCAATTCAGCTCAATTTGAGTTCTTCTGTCCACCGTATAACCCGACTTAGCTCATGAACGTGTCCTGGAGTTGCTCAAGTTCAGCTATAACATGAATCAGTGTAAGCCCCTGGCTAGGGCTCGGCGGTAGCAAGCTGTCGGGCGAGGTGCCGGCATCGCTCGGGGCGCTCACCAAGCTGACACGGACCTCAGCGATAACCGACTGACGGGCGATGTGCCGGCGGCGCTTGGTAGGGCGGTGCCGGTTGACCCTATGAAACCCAAGTTGAAACCGCCTGGAACTATTCGCTTGAAACTGAAGTGTGATATTCTGCTTTCAACTTCTGCTTTCAAATTCAACTTGCGCCGCCACACCTCGGGGGCCTCACGGCGCTGGCAGCGTGGGGCTCAGGGGGAACCAGTTTACGGGCGTGCCGGCGGCGCTCGGGGGGTTGCCCGCGCTGTGGTACCGGGGCTCCAGGCAGGGGCTTACACTCGCTCACTTCAGAGCTCAACTTGAGGACCTTCGGGCCACATCGCTCACGTTAGAGCTCAACTTGAGCACCTTCGGGCCACATCCGCGGGATAATTTGGGATATATGGGAGACAAAGTAAGCTTAAGTTGAGCTCTACCGGGCACGGTAAGCTCAAGTTGAGCGGAATTGGAAACGAAGTTAAGCCCCTGGCTCCAGGACAACCAACTTACGAGCGTGCCGGCGGAGCTGGGGGGAATCACCGCGCTGCTGTTCCTGGGCCTCGGCGGGAACCAGCTGACGAGCGTGCCGGCGGCGCTCGGGGGGCTGGGGCTTACACTCGTCCACATCTTTGCTCAACTTGAGCCGTTTTTGCCACTGAAACCAGCACAGCACCCCACCATGTGGGACAGAAAGTGCTCACGCTGAGCTGAACAGTGGACGAGTGTAAGCCTCTGTCGGGGGGCTCACCGCGCTGACGGCGTTGCGCCTCGAACGGAACCAGCTGACGAGCGTGCCTGAGGAGCTCGGGGTGAGGCGGTGTAGATTGACAGTATCAAAACCCGTGTCGAAAGCGTCTATGGTGTCATTGCTTGAAGCTACAATGTGATGAAATGCTTTCAAACCTTGCTTTCAATTTCAACTTGCGCCGCTACATCGGAGCGCTCAACGCGCTGACGTCGTTGCACCTGGAAAGCAACCAGCTGACGAGCGTGCCGGCGGATCTGAGGGCGTGCACCGCGCTGACGGCAGGGGCTTACACTCGTCCACTGCTCAGCTCAACTTGAGCCGTGTCTGACACAATAAAACACCCTACACACCCTAAACACCCCCCAAATCCCCCTGAACACGGGCTACACAACCCCTACGCGCACCCCCTATCCCATACAAAGCGCTCAAGTTGAGCCGAAAAGTGGACGAGCGTAAGTCCCTGGTCGACGGAGCTGTGCCTCAACAAGAACGAGTTGACGAGCGTGCCGGCGGCTTTGGGGGCGCTCACCGCGCTCGAGACGTTGAAGCTCGAAAAGACCCAGCTGGAGAGCGTGCCTGCTGAGTGGGAGGAGGGCGGGGTGCTGCAGACGAGCGGCTGTGCAATCACGTGGTAGCTCCTTGTAGGCACGGGGGCCACGGCGGAAGCCTGGTGCCTCTTCATACACGCTGACGCGTCCCTCTCTCTCTAGCTTCTTGTGAGCATCATCTCGTCCTCGTCCCCATCCGCCAAGCCCCCGCTTTCGCCCGCCGCGTGCCCCTGCGCGCAAGAAAACACTTCAGCACGTGCAGTGCCCGCCCTAAGCGATGCGTCCCACGACGCATTCCTCGCGTCCCACGGCCACTGGTTCCAGCGGCTTCGAGCACCTCCGCCTTGAACACGTTGTGGAAAGTCCTTCATGCGGTCCCGGGACTGACGTTTACGCTGAATCGTAATCTGGAACTGGGGTATTATTAACTTTCGTGTGCGGGCCTCGGCCCCGTTCACACTGCATGGCGTTGCGGCACTCGCACTCCTCCGTCGCGTCGCATCACGCCGTGTACAGAACAGCCTAGCGCGGCGTCACTTCGGGCTTCGCGCCCGCGCCGCCCCGGCCGCTTGTCAGGGTGCGCCCATTCCCCCAGCAGAAGGCCCATAAACCGAAACTGCATAGACTCACGGCCATCGAGACTGTACGGCGTCGCCTCGGTCACAGGGGAAAGGACAAATAAGCAAAGGAGTCGCCGGGAAACGAAGTTTTTCGAAATATCAAGTGACAGCTTTTTCAAACAAGCCCTCGGCCATTTGCTACTCCGCTACAGAGGTGAGCGGCTGACCTGCGTCGTACATACACACATCGGAGCAGCCCCTCATCACTGCTCCGGTCCAGCGTACGTGCGATTAGTGCCTCCCCGCGAAGAGCTGAGGTCACGCGAGTGTCTGTCAAACGCAGGAGGGGTGAGGACGTGTGGCCAACTGAGTTCTTGGCAGCCTCTCAAACAATTCGCGAAATAAGTTGACTAAACAAGTGCGCCGCGCCCTTCGATTCGCGCGGGTTGATGAACGCAAGTACGAAGGCGCGGCACAGAGGACGTGCGCGGTGAAGCAGACGAAGCAGGTGTTTTGCATGGAACTGACGAAAGCTCTGAGGGCGAGTGATACCAGCGGTTTGGTGGTTTCGGAAGAAACCAGTATGTGTTTTGAGTACTCGATAGGCTGAGCAGGGCAATTTAGCCGCCGAAGCCGTACAGGGTGCGGCCCTGGCGCTTGAGCGCGTAGACCACGTCCATGGCGGTGACGGTCTTCCGGCGCGCGTGCTCGGTGTAGGTCACGGCGTCGCGGATGACGTTCTCGAGGAACACCTTGAGCACGCCGCGGGTCTCCTCGTAGATGAGGCCGCTGATACGCTTGACACCACCGCGGCGCGCGAGGCGGCGGATGGCGGGCTTGGTGATGCCCTGGATGTTGTCGCGGAGCACCTTGCGGTGGCGCTTGGCGCCGCCCTTGCCGAGGCCCTTGCCACCCTTGCCGCGTCCGGACATTGTTAGAGGAGAGGTTGGAGGAGGTGTGCGTAAACGCGCGTTGTGAAGTGAAGTTGCTGCCCTCCTCCCTGCTTGTGCTGTTGTCCCGGCTTCAAAAACACTCCCGAAAAAAACTTTAGAAAGAAAGTTGTTTTTGTCCCCACATTAACCCCTCGTTTCTTGAGTCAAAATCGCCGGGTCGCCTCTGCTCAAACCGTAACCGCCACAGAGCTGACTACACAGTTCAGTCCCCGTATCAAATGGTCGCATTTGCTCCTCGCTAAAATGTCCCAGATTGGGACATGTTTGTACGCGCGACTTGTTTTTCATATATTGATTTTCTCGATATCGACGGTCTAATCAACCTTGAGGTGGGAAATAAAA
>Ga0307489_10002337_pt1 | contig 12700 bp, 28 predicted proteins | sample SB12metaG_FD_202247 | JGI IMG/M metagenome (GOLD analysis project Ga0307489, IMG submission 202247) | Sea-ice brine microbial communities from Beaufort Sea near Barrow, Alaska, United States - SB 1.2 | ecosystem: Environmental > Aquatic > Marine > Coastal | place: USA: Alaska | collected...
TTACACTCGTCCACTTTTCAGCTCAACCTGAGCCGTTGCTGACACAAAATACACCCAAACACGCCCCAAGACCCCCTAACACCTCCTAAGCACCCCCTAAACAAACCCTACGTGCACCCCCTATCCCACAGAAAGCGCTAAAGTTGAGAAAGCGCTAAAGTTGAGCTGCAAAGTGAACGAGTGTGAGCCCCTGCTACGGGGCGGGGAAATACAACGGCACGGTTGAGAGCTCCTTCACGCAGTGGTTCGCGCCCGAGCGGCTGGGGCTTACACTCGTTCCCAATTCAGCTCAACTGGTGCTATTCTGTCCACCGCATATCCCAACTCAACTCATGAATGTGTCCTGGAGTTGCTCAAGTTGAGCTCCAACGTCAACGAGTGTAAGCCCCTGCCGGGCGGCTGGCGCGGCTGGCGGTGGAGCGGCGCGAGGAGTTCCGCGCCGCCACGCTGTTCCCGCACGTGGTCATCGATGACTTTCTCGACCCGGACCTGGTGCGTGCCGTGTCGAAGGAGTTCGAGGCAGGGGCTTACACTCGTTCCCATTTCCGCTCAACTTGAGCTTACTCTGCCCCTTTCCGCTCAACTTAAGCATATTACTTTGTCCCCCATATGACCCAAATTAACCCGTGGATATGTCCCGAAGATGCTCAAGTTGAGCGCTAACGTGAGCGATGTGTCCAGAAGGGCCTCAAGTTGAGCTCTGAAGTGAGCGAGTGTAAGGCCCTGGCTCGAGGAGTCCAACTACGGCAGTGTGTGCGCCAAGCCAGGCACGCTGTCGCACGACTCCGTGGCGTGCTTCTACAAGCCGCGCGCGCTGGGGCTGGGGGAGGACAAGCAGTTTAAAAAGGCGGCGGTGCTGGACGAGGCGGCCATGGGGCCCCACACGCGACTGGTGTTTGCGCTGCTGAAGAGCTCCCTGTTTGTGCGGTTCCTGGAGCAGATGAGCGGTATCGAGGACATCGTGGCCGACCCGCACTTCCGCGGCAGCGGGCGGGGGCTTACACTCGTTCTCGGTAGAGCTCAACTTGAGCAACTCCAGGACACATTCATGAGCTAAGTCGGGTTATACCGTGGACAGAAGAGCTCAAGTCGAGCTGAAGTGGGAACGAGTGTAAGCCCCTGGCGGCGGGCTGCACCAGACGGAGCCGGGTGGCGGAGCCGGGTGGCGGGTGGCTTCCTGCGGGTGCACGCGGACTTCAACAAGTACCCGCAGTGCGGCCTGGAGCGGCGGGTCAACGTGTTCCTGTTCCTCAACGAGCACTGGGACGACACGTGGGGCGGGCAGGGGCTTACACTCGTCCACCTCTCAGCTCAACTTGAGCTGTGTCTATAACAAGAAATCACCCTACGCTCCCTAAACACCCTAGATACCCCCGTAACACGGGCTACACAACCCCTACGCGCACCCCCTATCCCATACAAAGCGCTGAAATTGAGCTGAACAGTGGACGAGTGTAAGCCCCTGGGGGCGGGCACCTGGAGCTATGGCCGCGCAACATGTCCGACTGCGGCGCCAACATCCGACCGACCTTCAACCGCCTCGTGGCGTTCCGCAGCACCGACTTCAGCTACCACGGTGGGGTGGTGCAACTTGAAATCCGTGTTGAAAGCAACCGCTTGCAGCGCTCGAAACTAACATACGTGGCAGCTGCTTTCAAGGTTTCATATTTTGCTTTCAATTTCAAGTTGCGCCCCTACACGACGGGTACACGGAGCCCCTGAGGGCCCCGGTGGCGCGGCGCTCCCTGGTGAGGCGGTGCAGGTTCACAGGTTCAATCACGTGTTGAAAGCGCCTGGAACTAAGCGCTTGAAACTAAAATATGATGAAGTGGTTTGAAGTTTTGTTTTCAAATTCAACTTGCGCCGCTACACCCTGGCGCTGTATTACTACACGCACTGTCGGCCGGCGGGGGAGAGCGTGGCGGACGAGGAGCACCACACGCTGTGGCAGGAGGTGCCGCGAAAGTGCACCAAACTGTCGCAGTGATGCCAGACGCCGCCGACGCCGTTCCCTCGTCTCGCAAAAAGATATTAGAAAAGAGGGTAAAGTCATCCTCTCGACCAATCACGTTAGGGTAGAAGTCGGATCTTTACCAAACCAATTTGTTTTCGAGCGCGGGCTTATCTTGAAATGTCATACATAACACATGCCAAAATATATCGTTCGATAGATCGAGCTGCGTCGATGAGTTGAGCGACTCGTTGACGCACAAGCGATCCGAGCGAGTAGCCGAACTTCTCGAGCGAACTCGAGCGAAGCAGCCTATGTGCTCCATGAACGAAAGACCGGTTGCGCACACGCATGGCTCGGAACAAAGGTCATTTTATTAAATAGTATGGGATATCAGCTAGCTCTCTACTCGACTTCCAGCACCCTGGGCAGCAGGTGATTTAGGGAAACAACCAAACTCGCCGCCGTTTTTGGGTCCTCGCCTCTCAACGATTGGAAGGAAATACCCAAACTCGACACCATTTTATAAAACAGCAGACCCCAAAAGGCGTGGGCGACAGGTGTGGTCACTGTCAGAGGATGATCCCTTAGGACCTGCGAAGACATCCGCCTTCCTCACCTAAGACTTGAGAGCAAAACAAAGACAACAGCAGGCATAAAGAACAGCAGGCTTAAACAACAGGGTTGTGCGGTCACATCCTGGTTGTCTTACTCCGCCTCCACCCCTTCATCCTCCCCCTTTTTATTCAAGCTGAGCGCCACCCCCGCGCCCAGCATGCCAACCACCACCGACAGGGTGTAGGGGCGCAGGTTGAAGTTGAAAGCGATATTTGAAAGCAGTTCATCATGATCCAGCTTCAAGAGGGGAGACCAAGCGCTTTCAACACAAGTTTGAATCGGTTTGAGAGGGTTGGTTGAGCTCAACATGTGAAGCGCCGTGGGCCTCGATGAACGTTATTAAAAATAATAATAAAATCCTGCAGCACCCCACCAAGGAGGCCTCGGTGCTGACGTGGAACCCCCCGAAGTCCGCCACCATCTTGAGCCCCACGAACCCCAGCACCGCCGCCACCCACGTCTAGGGACTCGTGGATGCTGTTCGCCACGTCATCAAACGCATTTGAACCTCGTTTGTTGAGTTTCATGACATCCTATGCCGTGGCGAGCATTGTGCAGCATACGCAGTTCTGGTGGGGGTGTCAGACGGGGATGGCGCGTGGCGCGGTGCGGTCACAATTCCTGTCCTTGCGCCATACGAAAATCACCCAGACCAACACTGAGAATCTCACTGCTGTCTCACGGTCTATTAACTCAAGACATGTCCGAATCCCCGTTTGACCCCCCCAGCCGATCTGCGAATTCAGTCCTTACCGCGGTCTGCAGGTACTCGAGCTCGGCCACGGCCTTGGACACGAAGGCGAACAGGCTTCGCAGCCCCAGGATGGCGAAGATGTTGGACGAGTACACGATGAACGGGTCCCGCACGCAGGGCCTCTCACACTCGTCGAATGTTCGGCTAAACGTGGGCACTCGTTGTGGGGTATGTGGGGTTGGGTGGGTGCTCTCAGTGACGGCGGCGGCTGAGAGTGAGGTAGGAAGTGCAGAAGTGGGGAGTGGAGGAGTGGAGGAGTGGAGGAGGGGAGGAGTGGAGGAGTGGAAGAGGGGAGGAGGGGAGGAGCGGAGAAGGGGAGGAGTGGAGGAGTGAGGCGGGCGCAGCCCCCGGACCCTGCCTGTGTGACGCCGAAGACGGCCGGGATGGAGTCGACGGCGAACACCACGTCGGACAACTCGATGACGGCCAGGCACAGCAGCAGCGGCGTCGCCGTCTTCACCCCGTCCACCAGCGTGAAGAAGTTCTCCCCGTCGTACTGCTCCGACACCGGCAACAACTTGCTCACAAATTTCACAATGGCGTTTTCCGCCATGTCCTCCTCCTCGCCGTCGTCCTCCACGATGAGCTTGTAGGAGGAGAAGATGAGGATGCCGGCGAACAGGGGCTTACATTCGTTCACTGCTCAGCTCAACTTGAGCGCTTTTGATGGGATAGGGGGTTCGCGTAAGGATTGTGTAGCCCGTGTAAAGGGGGTGTGAGGGGATGTTTATGGTGTGTAGGGTATTTTTGTGCGTCAGACGCGGCTCAAGTTGAGCTGAAATGTGAACGAGTGTAAGCCCGTGCCGGCGAACACCAGCAGGATGGGCTTGAACTCCGTGATGGCCACCTCGCCCGCCAGAATCATGATGGCGCGCATCGCCATGGCGCCGCAACTTAGTGCCATATCACCATATCTCTGCTGAGTCAGGTGCCCATATCAATACACCTCTCATATGGCGTTGCCTCGTGGCGGCGGTGGCTCTAGAGTCTGGTGGATATTGATTGCTGATCGCCTCGTCATAGGATGCCGTTTGATTAACATAATAAAAAATCCGTGGTTGACGTGGCGAGCAATATCTGGCAGGCCGGGCTTTACCGTAGATGCCGTAGGAGAGCACTCGCGGCTGGAACTTGTTGGGCACCTGGAAGTAGTCGAACACCAGGACGAAGACGAACAGGTTGTCCACCGACAGGCTCTGCTCCAGGAGGTACCCCGCAAAGTATTCCTCGGCTGCCTCCCTCCAGGGGCTTACACTCGTTCACTTTTGAGCTCAACGTAAGCGCTTTCTGTGGTATAGGGGTTGCGTTCAGGGGTTGTTTAACGGGAGTCTAGGAGGTGTCGAAGGGCGATAGGGAGTGTTCGGAATGTTTTTTGTGCAGAAACGGCTAAGGTTGAGCTGAGAAGTTGACGAGTGTAAGCCCCTGCCTCCCTCCCCATGGTGGCGCCGATGCCAAAGCCAAAGAGCGTGGCGGCGCCCACCCACGCCGCCACCTCCACCAGGTTGCCCTCGCCCGAGCAGCAGGGTCGTTCAGAACAAGCACTCGACCGACATCAGACCTTGACTTACCTTCAGGGTGGATGCTCAGAGAGACACGCAGGGTAAACGGAGGAGGAGGAGGAGGAGGAGGAGAAGGAGGAGATTCAACGTCGGTCCAGTGCTTGTTGTCAATGACGTCCCTGCCTCGCCGCCCGCCGCCTCCGCCTCCGCGTCCGTCGTCGCGAGTACCTCCGCGTCGAACGACCCCGACCCCGAGCTCTCCGGGTCCGTCTCGCTGCTGATGGCGGCGAGCGGCGCTGGCCTCACAGCAGGGTCGTTACATCGGTTTGCGCTGTGCGATAAGAGCAGGGCGCTCACGCTCTTCCTCGGTGTACCGAAAGAAGTCCTCCACGGAGCTGACCCCGCGGCAGTCAGGCTGTAACGCAGGGTTCCGCACGCCGGCGAGCGCTTTGCGAAGGTCCGGGACACCAGCTTCCCGTCCTGCTCCACCACGCAGGGCGGCAGCTCAAACCCAGCACGCGCCTGGAGGTGGTTGAGAACGAGCATTCGAACCGAGATCGGACGTGCCCGCTTGACTCACCGGGACCGGGTATCGAGTCTCACAGCAGACCATGCCCACACGAGAAGGAGGGGGAGATTCAACGTCGGTCGAGTGCCTGTTTTCAAGACGCCCTCTAACGGTATGAGGGTCAATGAGAAAAAACATTCCAACCGAGATCGGACGCGCCCGCGTGACTCTGACCTCCAGTGGTTCAGGGAGGAGGCTCACACTGCGCGCGGAGGAGAAGGGAGGAGATTCAACAGCCGGTCGAGTGCGAGTGCTTATTCTCAGCAACCCCCCTGCCTGAGCCGGCGCGTCGTGGGCTCCAGCGCGCGCCCCACGCCCCCGCTGCCAAGATCGACACCCGGCCCGCTCAAATTCGCTCCGGGCACGCTCCCGCCGCCGCCCCCCGCACTCAACCCGCCCCCGTCACAGCGCTGCTGGTGCTGCTGCCCCTTTTTGTTCGCAGCCACCCGCCGCCCCCCTGCCGCCGCGCGCGTTACCCCCGCGCCGCGCCCCCTCCCCCCCGCCGTCGCCGGCGCCGCCGACGCCGCAGCCGATGTACTGCGCATCCTCCCCCCCCCGACGGCCGCCACCGCGCCGACCCCCAGCCCCCGCACCCCGACACCCCCCATCACAGCCGCCCCCATCCCGCCCTTCGCACGCACGTACGCCCCCTAGAATATCCTTTGGGGTCTGCAGGTGCACTACAGTACCACGCGGTCCGATACTCGAACGTCCACGGTTTAGGAAACGCCGAGGATTACTGTGCGCTGCTTCGCCTGGACTGCAACCGTCGAGGCGTCGGCGGCGGTCTGCGAATGGCCGGGCGTGTGGCCACACTCCGAGAACTAGAACTAGTCACGGAGAGCCGACGGCGAAACGACGGTCTGTGACCCGTGAAAATATCAGCGCCCTCGTGACGAGGACACGTGTACCTGAATCGAAGCCGACGTTTAGGGTTATTTCTAATGGGTATAGGGTTTGGGGTTTCGCTATCGCTTCAGCAGAGGGTCGCCGGTCGGGTGAGACAGTCAGACAGTGAAGCCAGTCGTGAGTGAAGCTTCAACACCTCGCGCCGCACTTGCTGCGTCGCACCCCCGTCAGGCACACGCACGCCATCGTCCGCGGGTTCTCGACACAATGGCGAGCGCGGTGGCTTTCTGCGGCGGCGGCGTGCGCGCGCTCATCCTCAGCCGCACCCGCGGCGGCGGCGGCGGGGGTGGGGCCATTCGGGGTGCCGCCCGGAGCCTCTTCCACTCCTGGCGCGGCGGCGGCGGCGGCGGCGGCGCCAACCCCGGCGCGCTCCCCGTGTCCGTGTCCGCGTCGCGGCCGCGGGGAACGCGTCCCTTCACGCGCCCCGCCACCGTGCTGATGGCGAGCTGGCGCATGGGCGGCGGAGGCGGAGGCGCCGACACCGATGCCTCAAAGTTCGACACCGAAGCGTTCAAGCGTTCGGCTGCGCCGTCGCGCGATGCCCGCGAGGATCGGGACGAGCGCTATGACCGGCCATCGCGCGGGCGCCGGTACTCCGACGACGAGCCGGGCGACTATGACGACGACGAGCGCCCCCAGCGCGGCGGGGGCGGTGACCGGGACCGCGAGCGCGGCGGCGGTGAGCGCGGGCGGCCCTCGCGGGGACGCGGCGACAGGGATGTGGGCAGGGGACGGGGGCAGGGCACGAGCGGGAGACCAGGCTTCCGGGGCCGGGGCGACCGCGACGGGGGCGAGCGGATGGGCGCGCGCGGACGCGGCGGGCGCGGCGACCGCGGCGGTGACCGCGGCGACCGCCGTTACGACGACCGCGGCGGCGGCGGCGGGTATGGCGACGACGACGAGCCACGCGAGCGGTCGGTGTGGCAGGAGCGGCACGACGTGAAGAAGCAGACGCGCACCGAGCCCACTCTGGCGGAACGCGTGCTGGGCAGGGGCTTACACTCGCTCACTTCAGAGCTCAACTTGAGGACCTTCGGGAACACATTGCTCACGTCAGAACTTAACAACTTGAGCACCTCGGGACACATCCACGGGTTAAGCTGGGTTATGTGGGGGACAGAGTGAGCTTAAGTTGAGCGGAAAGGGCCAAGGTAAGCTCAAGTTGAGCGGAAATGGGAACGAGTGTAAGCCCCTGGTGCTGGGTGAGGCCATCTACGGCGCCAACCCGGTGCGCGCCGCGCTGCTCGCCAAGCGGCGCACAGTGCACCACGTGTGGGTGCAGGAGGAGGCAGGGGGGCTATCGCGAGAACAAGCACTCGACCGAAGTTGAATCCCCTCCTCCTTCTCCTCCGCGCGTCTGCATCAGCATTCACCCTGAAGGTAAGCCGCGCTCCGATGTCGGTCGAGTGCGTGTTGTCAATGACCCTCCTGGTCGGGCGGCGGCGCGGACCCGGTGATACTCGCCGCGGCCCGGGAGCTGGGCGTCACGGTGGAGATGAAGAGCAAGCACGATCTGAACATGCTGACGGGCAACCCGCCGCGCCCGCACAACGGCGTCATCATCGACGCCTCGCCCATGGAGCCCCTTCCCATGGATTCCCTCCCGGAATGGTAGGTACTCATAGACAGTGCTCGCCACGTCATATGATGCCGTTTAAAGTGAGAAACGAGGGTGCAAAATACGTCTGATGACGTGACGAGCACTATCCATGTTCATGGATAGTGCTCGCCGCATCATATGATGCCGTTTAACAATGACATTTAAAGACAAGCCACCGTTCGACAACAAAGAGGTATTGAGTTAAATGGTCTTTTTGACTCAAGACCCATATGTTTTCTGACTGGGGCTCGTCTTCGAATGACATGAAGGAACGAGGGTTCCAAATACGTTTGATGACATGGCGGGCACTGTCCATGAGTCCCTGGTCACTGGGACGGCGTGGGCGCGCCACCGCTGTGGCTGGCGTTGGACGAGGTGGTCGACCCGCAGAACCTGGTCGGGCCGCACACATGTTGCTCTCCAGGGTGTTATTAGACCCAGTACACAAGGGTTCAGTGTGCGTTGGATGAGGTGGTGGACTCGCAAAATCTGGTCGGGCCGTGCGGGGGCGCTCTTCACGTCACAGGGTGCCGTCAGACACGAGACACAGGGGTGCAAAGTGCGTTGCATGAGGTGAGTGTTAGTGTCAACAGACTCAAGACACAAGGGTTCAAAGTGCGTTGGATGAAGGGTGTGGAAGTAACTTGAGTGTGAGCTGAGGGTGAGTTGAGTGCACGTTGAGTGCGAGTTGAGGAGAGTTGAATGTAAGTTGAGTGTGCGGTGAGTAACTCTGTGAGTCCCTGGGCTATGGGCGCCATACTGCGGTCCGCGCACTTCCTGGGCGTGGCCGGCGTCGTGGTGTGCGCCAAGAACAGCGCGCCGCTGTCGCCCGTGGCAGGGGGGTCATCCAGAGCATTGAGAACAAAGCACTCGACCGACGTTGAATCTCCTCCTCCTCCTCCACGCGTATATATGAGCATTCACACTGCAGGTTCTGTCATGCTCCGACCTCGGTGGAGTGGTGCTTCTGATTGACCCTGATCCGCGGTGAGCAAGGCGAGCTCCGGCGCCATGGTAGGGCGGTGCAGGTTGACCCTATCAAACCCACGTTGAAATTGCCTGGAAATAAGCGCTTGAAACGGGAATATGACAAAGTGCTTTCAATTTTGCTACAATTTTGCTTTCAAATTCAACTTGCGCCGCTACAGCATGGAGGCCATGCAGGTGCACAGCGTGGGGGTCATGCACCGCTTCCTGTCCCGCTGCTCCGAGGTACGGGGGGTGTATTCAGAACAAACACTCCAACGACGTTGAATCTCGTTCCCCTCCTCCGAGGGGTATATGATACCAAACACTCGACTGACGTTGAATTTCCTCCTCCTCTTCCACGCTTCTGTATGAGCATTCACAATCAAGGCAAGCCGTGCTCCCACATCGGTCGAGTGCTTGTTCCGAATGCCCCTGCTCCGAGGAAGGGTGGGACGTGTTCGGCGCGGCGGCGGACGGGCTCGGCGCGGAGGACGTGACGGAGATTGGCATGTCGAAGCCCTCACTGCTGGTGATGGGCAACGAGGGCGCGGGGCTGCGGACCAACGTGCGGCGGGCCTGCACGCGCATGGTGGGGCGCTACAGCTTAAAGTATTCACAGCTGTGTTGACATGACAGCGCCTGGTCTCAGTGCTTGACACTACGAGTATCATGTGATAAACCGCTTTCAAGCTTTGCTTTCCTTTCAAGCTTTGCTTTCCTTTCAAGCTTTGCTTTCCTTTCAAGATGTGCTTTCAAGATTTGCTTCCAAGATTGGCTTTCAAGAGTTGCTATCAAATTCGAGTTGCGCCCCTACAGCATGGTGCGCGTGGCGGGGGGTGCGGGGCCGGTGGGCCCGGCGGGCAGGGGGGAATGGGATGGGGGTGGCGACGGGGGCGGCGACGGGGAGGACGGCGGGAGCGTGGACAGCCTCAACGTCTCCGTGGCCACCGGGATCATCCTGCACGGCATGATCACCGCCGCGCGCAAAGCTCACAAGTGATACGAGTGCTTGGGGCGGATAAATGGCTCCATGTCCTCCTGTAGTTTGCAAGGACCGATATTATACGCTTTGGATCATTTGATGTGAATACAAGTACTATCCATATTATTTAGATTCATCCACCAACATGCGGGCATTCGTCATGCAACGCGCGCTAATAGCGCCGGCGCCGGCCGCTTCCGACGCGGTTTCGAGGTGGCGTCCGCAGTTGTCTGATAGGCTTAAGAGGTCATATGGAATGGGCGTTGCAAAGGCAGTTATGCGCGGCCGCTCTTCAGTTCCTCCGTCGTCCCGAAGCAGCGTTGGCGTTAGCGGTAGTCCCCTATCCTATCCTGAGCTCTAAACCCTAGCGTCTATAAACGCGAAACCCTAAACCCAGTCGCTTCCCGCGCTGCACGGCAAAACAACACAGCAGAATGATTGTCTCGCTCCCAGACATTTCCAGCGCGGAGGTGTCGAACGGACGCGCGATCGTGCCCCCCTGCGCCGCCGAACCAGCCAGCTGATCTCGCGCCATGGACCCCCGCAGCAGGCGCGTCGCGGCCCCCTTCCCCGCCCCGTTCCTCTCTGCTGTTCCACCCCGATTACCGCGAATCAATTACCTAAATTCTACAAACCCGCCGCTAGCGTCCTGTGGATCTCCGCCGCCGCCGTAGCTCCGCCCGGCACCTCCGCCGCCGCCCTCCAATCCCGCCCTCCGCAACCCGCCCATTTCCGCCCTCCCATCCCCGTCCCTCCCATCCCCGTCCCATCCCTCTCTCCCACCCCATCCCGACCTCCGATTTCCACTTCCCAAAAACCTGTTTGCTGCTGCTGTGCTGTCGCTGTCACACGCGGTTCGATCTGACGATCGGATGTGCCGCTACTGTTGTGAACGCTGCAGGGGCCGGGACCGGTATGACGAGCGCGACGACCGCAACGTGCGCGCGCGGCGCGACGAGGGCTACGGCGGCGGCGGCCCGCCCCCGATGCACCAAGGCAGGGGGGTAATCGATACCGACGCTCGAATCTCCTCCTCCTCTGCGCGTCTGTATATCGCACTCACATTGAAGGGAAGACGCGTTTCGATCGGTTCGAGTGGTTATTCTCAATGACCCTCCTGCACGGCGGCGGCGGCGGCGGCGGGCCGATGATGGGTGGGCCCGGGGGTGGGTACGGAGGTGATCCCCGGGGCGGGGGCGGCCTCGGCGGAATGTTGCTGCCTCCGCCTCAGCAAGGCGGCGGTGGCTACGGCGGCTACCAAGGCGGCGACCCTCGAGGCGACCCGCGAGGCGACCCGCGGGGCGACCCTCGAGGCGACCCTCGAGGCGACCCTCGAGGCGACCCCCGTGGCGACCCTCGTGGCGACCCGCGAGGTGACCCGCGCTACCAACACGGCGGCGGTGGCGGCGGCGGCGGCGGTGGTGGAGATCCCCGTTACGGCGATCCTCGCATGGCGCCTCAGGGCGTGGGTGGCCCTGGGCAAATGCCTCCGATGATGATGGATCCCCGCGGGGGTGAGTTGCCTCCAATGATGGACCCCCGTGGGGTTGGGCCTCAGCAACACATGATGCAGCCCCAGGGCGGCATGGGCGGAGGCATGAACGAAGGTATGAACGGAGGGATGGGCGGTGGCATGGGCGGTGGCATTGGTGGAGGGATGGGGGGAGGAATGGGGGGAGGGATGGGTGGTGGCATGGGTCCCGGTGGCGGCCCGGGTGGTGGCATGGGACCTGGCGGCGGTAGGGCCTGGCAGACATTGCACGCCACATCATCATCACGCATTCTGACCCCTCGGTTCATCAGGTCAACGGCATCCTATGACGAGGCGAGCAGTGTCTGTGTCCGCCAGGCCCTGTCATCCAACGCATTTCAACCCTGTGTATTAAGTTAAGACGCATCCTGTGACCCGGCAAGCAGTATTCGAGCGGCCAGCTTCCCTAGGATACGGCGGTGGCGGCGGCGGCGGCCCACCCATTCCGCAGGGCTTCGACATGGGGGCGATCATGAGCAAGGTGAACGCCAAGGCGGCGGAGCTAACGGGCGGTCAGTACGGCCACGGCGGCAGCGGCGGCGGCCAGATGGGCGGAGGTGGAATGGGAGGGGGACCGGGTCAGGGGATGGGCGGGGGAGGTTATGACTTCAGAGCCGGCGGAGGCGGCGGCGGGGGCGGGCCTCAGGTAAGGAGGTACAAGTTAAAACGGGCTGAAACCCTTGTTGACAGCGTCTAATTTCAGCGCTCGCAACTTAAACAGGATATCTCTTTCAAGTTTTGCTTTCAATTCCAACTCACGACACTACACACAGGGAGGTTACGACGGCGGGCCTCAGGGGCAGGGAGGGTACAACCCCCAACAGGGCGGCGGAGGCGGCGGGTATGGTAGTTATGGCGGCGGTGGCGGCGGCGACGGGGGCTACCACGGAGGCGGCGGCGGCGATGACCGGGGCGGTGGTATGGGCGGCGGCGGAATGGGCGGCATGGGCGGTGGTGGCATGGGAGGCGGCGGCGGCGGCGGCGGCCCAATGGGCTTCGGCGGCGGCGGCATGCGCGGCATGCCCAACGTGGGCAGCTACCGCGACGGGCCCATGCTCCCGCCTCCCATGCTCCGACCCACGGCCATGGGCGGCGGCGGCGGCGGCGGCGGCGGCGGCGGCTTCCAAGGTGGCGGCGGCGGTGGCGGCGGCGGCGGTGGAGGCGGGGCTTCCTGACTGCTTACTCATCGCGCATCCGTACACAGCCTCACATCCTCCTCCCTGGCCTGGCTTCCTGACTGTTTGCTCACAATGCGCTAGCGAACCTGTACACATTCGTCCACACTCATTCCCTGACTATTTGCTCAAAGTGCACCTGGC
>Ga0307489_10002338_pt1 | contig 12696 bp, 6 predicted proteins | sample SB12metaG_FD_202247 | JGI IMG/M metagenome (GOLD analysis project Ga0307489, IMG submission 202247) | Sea-ice brine microbial communities from Beaufort Sea near Barrow, Alaska, United States - SB 1.2 | ecosystem: Environmental > Aquatic > Marine > Coastal | place: USA: Alaska | collected 2017-05-06
TGGTGCTGGTGCTGGTGCTGGTGCTGATTCTGGGGTTGGTGTTGATTCTGGTGTTTCTAAAGATGAACTAAAAGGATCTGAGTCAGGTTTAATTTTTAGTTTGTCTTCGTACTCTTGCCAAACGTCAAGATGAAGCTTATGCAAAGTACTATGTGTCTCAGGTTCGCCAAAATTTTCAATTAACCATTTGACATCAGTTTTATTGAGTAAGCTTAAATCTGTATATCCGAGCTGATTATAGGAGAAAGGTAACGTTTTTAACTTCTCTGCGGGTATAGATTTAATAACATTATACCCTGGTTCTTTTAGTTTTTCGGAATAGGGTATTGAAAACGAATCTACAGCGGCTAACCAATAAAGTAAGTAAAGCTGCTCATCATATGTCTCTTTTTCTTTTCTTTTTTCTCGGATTAAAGCTCTTGTTGCAATAGCCGCTTCTCGAAACGAAGCAGGTAACGGCATATTTTCTAGCGCCAGTTTCAGTCTCTTAGCTGGTTCGCCTTTATATTTTTTGATTCGATTAGCCCAAAAATCACCGTTATTTACCTCTTCAGAGTGTTTACTCCAAAACTCAGTAGTGTATTTTTCTGTTTCAATACCATCTGAAGTTTTATGCCTAGAATGACTCATAAGTCTCCGTAAAAAGCTAACGCCCTGTTAATGGGCAAAATATTGTGGAGGAAAAAACACAGCCAACTGTATTTTGTCCTGATTAGCAGCTTGTAATATGACAACTTTACGCTTTAATCTCAATAAAGCATACATTGAAAACATACCAAATACGATACCTGAACTAAATTGAATTAAAGCCTACTTACCATGAGAGTTTAACTACCCTTGAAAATAAAAGTTTACTTCAAATAAAGATGAAATCACTTACCCTGCAGGAACTAGAAAACCTATAAAAATAGCCCTGTACATTGAATAAGTAAGTATTATTTTAAAAGTAGAAATTCGATAATTATTCTGAGATATTAATGACACAGTAAATATTAATAACAGCGCAGCAGGTATAATATAAAGATAAAATAGAAAATAATGGTTAGCTATAATCGTGAAGCGAAGGCCAACTATTATTTACCGTTTAAGAAATTAGTTATAGGTGAGTGTTTAAGCCTATGATTGATAACTAATCAGATCAATAATTGCCGCCTGTTCACGGACGGGTATCAAGGCTTGATAGTCATCAGAATTAAACCAATTATTTAACGCTTCAATATTGGGAAAACGTATGACGACAGTATCGGAATGCTGATATTCACCACCAAGTACTGCTAGTTTTTTTCCACGAAAGACTAGCTCTCCTTCCCACGGGCCTAACGTTGTAGGAACTTTTTTACAATATTCAGACCACTTGTCTTGATCTATAACTGTAATATTTCCTATTACATACGCAGATTTCATTTTAATTCCTTAATCGGTTTAACCTATAAAATTTTAATAACAGGCAAAATTTGGCGAGCCAAGAACACCAGCGCAGCAAGATAATCAGTCGTATTTTGTCCTTTTTTTATTAAATTTTTATATGTACTATTTATTACTGCTAAATGCTATTTTTGCACTTAAACCAATTAATATAGTTCCCGATACACCTTCAAGTATTCTCGAATATCTTTTGGCGTTAGGGCTGCTAAACAAAACACTCCCTAAACTGGCGTAAAATAGATTGCACATTGTCGCCATTACACTGAATAACACACCCAGTAAAAATAATTCACTGGTCGCATTAGAGGCCATTGGATCAATAAACTGTGGCAAGAAGGCAAGAAAAAATATTGCAACCTTAGGATTAAATACGCTGACGATAATACCTTGCTTAAAAATATTACCCTGCTTTTCATCAGTGCTTTCAGCATAAAATTTAGAATTACTTCGATAGCAATTGATAAGCGAAGTAACACCTAAATACAGCAAATACATTGCGCCTAAATATTTAACCACTGTAAATAAAAAGGCAGAACTTAAAATCAAAGCAGAAAGACCTAAAACTGCAGCTAAAGTGTGAATTAAATAACCTACAGCCAATCCTAATGATGCTTCAATTCCTGATTTAATGTTTCCCTTCATTGTATTTGCAACAATGTAAATCACATCAGGACCGGGGATCAGATTAATAGATAGGGCTGCGATAACGAACAATATTAATGTATTCATCTCCATTACAACAATACTCCGGGATGCATATAACGCATTATTACGCCGCGAATAATAGTTGGCTAAAATTGCGAGGAACGAAGCTAGCCAACTGTTTAGCGACCTTGTTTAACCACTTATTAGGTGAATTTACTCTCAAACCTATCATAAAAATTTAACTATCAAGGGTATTACACCCAAAAAACGCTCGAAAGTTAGGTTCACTGGATTGACCGCTTTATCTGTTTTCATCAAAAACGGCAGCCTGAGAAAATGACACCTATGGCATAGCAACAACATGCCATAAAACACCCACATTTAAAGTGATATTTCATGTTTTCAATACCCTATGACTCATCTTAACATCAGAATCTTGGGGCCATCCATCTAGATAGTCAACATTATGACTGTAACTCATACGCCGGGTTATAATAACCGCTCGGCTAAACCACTGCCGCGCTTACACTGGCGTTGTAGACAAATAGCCAGGGCTCGTTCGTCGCTAAACAGGCTAAAGGTTTTCTTTGAGCGGGTGAGGCCGGTATAGAGTAACTCTTGGCTTAATAGCCGCCCCTGAGAGCGGGTTTCAACCCGGGGTAAACACAGATACACGTGATCGAATTCCGAGCCCTGGCTTTTATGGATGGTCATAGCATATACCGTTTCATGAGGGGGCAACCTGGAAGGTAACACGCCCCGCAACGTACCCTGGGCGGTGACAAACCAGACCTTATACAACAAACTTTGTTCAGGCTCCTGCAGCACAATGCCAATATCACCATTATACAGACCCAGACTGTGATCGTTTTGATTGAGCATTACCGGTCGCCCGGGATAAAAATCTCTGGTTGTATCAATCAACCCCTGCTTTTGCAGCTCAGCTTCCACTAAAGCGTTAATATGATGCACGCCCCAGGGGGCACTTTTTTGTGCGCATAATACCTGCTGACGTTGTAATTTTGCATAAACCGCCAAACGCTGGCTTTCAGTTTTAGCCTCTGTTAGGGCACTAAAATAATCCTGATAACCCGCTAACAATTTACCCACCAGAAGTTTGGGATCGCCGGTTTGATACCACAGCACATCCGTCACCTGCTCATCAGCATACAAGGCCTTAACCTGGTGTAACTGCCTGGCATTGATGGCCCGCGCCAGGCGGCCGATGCCACTGTTTTCACTAAAGCGATAACTTTTATGCAACAAGGCTAAACTGTCACTGATCCGCAGTTGATTACTGGGGGCGAGAAATTTTCGTTGGCAAAGGTCAGACAATGTATTTAGCAAACTATCGCTATAGGAGGGGGGTTGGTTATTGACGGTTGCTTTACTTTGCATAGCCGCCGCACACATATCTGACAATACGCTGCCAGCCTCAACCGAGGCCAACTGATCTTTATCGCCTAACAACACAATTTTGCCGCGCTGGGGCAAGGCCGCAAAAAGTTTGGCCATTAAGGGCAAGTCCACCATAGAGGCTTCGTCCACTATCAACACATCGAGATGCAAGGGATGTTGCTGGTTAAATTTAAAAAAAGGACTGTTGGGAATACTGCCCAGCAGACGATGAATAGTGCTGCACTGACTGGGTAAGTCGGCCTGCAAGTCGCCCGGCAAGTCGCTTTTGGCTGCCGCAATGGACTGACTCAAGCGCGCCGCCGCTTTACCTGTGGGGGCCGCCAGCTTGATACTAATTCGTTTGTTACTGGCCCGGGCCAAACCTTGCAATAAGGCCATCAGGCGGATAACAGTAGTGGTTTTCCCTGTTCCGGGGCCACCGGTGATCATGCTCACCTTCTGACTCGCTGCCAAACACACCGCCACTTTTTGCCAGTCAGCCCCCTGCCTGGTGTCATCATTATCAACAAACAATTGCCCCAACAGTTGACGACCAGTAGCTATATCAAGCTTATGGTGCTGGGCCGTTAGTTGATTGATTTTAGCCGCCAGTTGCACTTCATATTGCCAGTAGCGCTGCAAATAAATTTGGTTATTGTCGAGCACCAAAGGGCGGGCACTGGCAGGGTTATCCTGGCTGTCAGCACTATTAATAACGGCCACACATTTGGCCTGGCTTAACTGTTGACGTAATTCGCTGGCTGTGGGAAAACGAAAATGGGGTAAAAACGGCTGCCCGAGCTGGTCAATAAGCAAACAACTGTCTTGCTCACCCAAACGTAAACTTAAATAGGCTCCTAATACACCTATACAACAGGCGTTTTGGGTTTCCTGGCTGGCAATAAACTCACCAAAAGCCAGATCAATAGGGCGGATTTTACCCTGGCTTAGCAGCAGCGGCAATACCTGCGCAGCTGTTGAATGGGTGATGTCGGTGTCGGTGTGTGCAGTGAGCGTTACCATAAATCCAGTTGACCTTGTGTTGTATCCGCTTGCGTATCGGTGGCTAGGGCTGGCTTGATTGATCCGTCCGTATAGTGCCCGGCAAACAAGGCATCTAACGCCAGGATCAGCGCCTTGTCAGGCAACATATGAAAAACGCCGGCCCCCGGAGCTTGGCTGCTCATGCCCCGCAAAAATAAGTAATAAGCCCCGCCTAAATGGGTTTCATACTGATAATCGCCCACTTTTATGCCTAACCAGCGATGTAAAGCCAGGGTATACAGGATAGCTTGCAATTGATAATCGTGTTCAGTCATAGCCTGCTCTAAGGCACCGGGCGTGTAATGCTCCAGGCTGTCCCCCAGATGATTGGATTTGTAATCCGCCACATAAAACTTGCCATTGTATTCAAAGGTTAAATCGATATAGCCCTTCAACATGCCATGTAATTTCTCAAACTGGTAATGATGCTGGCGCTGGGGGTAAAAGCGATTGAGCAGCTGATTAAACTGCCCTGCATGCACCTCGCGCAGCGGCAAATGGAATTCCATTTCCACCAGCACCTGGCGTTGACTTAGCTGTGCCAGGCACACCCCGTCTGGCGTTGCGGTAAAGGGGGCACGCAAGATATCCGCCAGCCAGATTTCCAGCATCGGATACCAGACTTCATCTATGCCGTACCACTTTCCTTGCTGGGCGATAGACTCAGCCAGCTGTACAGGGTGCATAAATTCGATATTCTCCAGCACCCCATGTAAAAATGATCCCGCCTGTGCCCCCCTGGTAAAGGCAAATTGATCCATAGGTTGCATATCGGATGTTTGATCTTCTGCCAGTTCATCGGCTTCACTGGTAGCGATATTCTCAGCCACATCTTGGCTATCGGCCAATTCTGCATTGGCAAAAAGGGCCGTCACATCGATTTTATCCACTCCCTCATCCAAACCCGGCGCGATAAATTCGATATGTTTTTGTTGACTGCTAATAGCAGAGTAACTGGTCAGTCGCCATTTACGCTGCACAGGCCGTTCAAGATGGGCAACTTGCCAGTGCAGCTCAGTTGCTTGAGCGGGAGCGTCCTTAAGCCCCAGACCAGCCTGGCTATTGGGGCTATCTTGCTCTGTCTCTGATGATCCATCAAAGGGACAATAAGCCACATCCAGGCTGTGCTGTAAATCGCTTAAACGCCCGGCGATAAGCGCCTCATTGATAGGATCTTCGGCCTTAAACAATACCCGGCCCAGGGCAGTCAGCTGCAACTGGGATTCTCTCTTGCGCTGGGTGTGAGCATTGTTCCAAATCCCCACAAAACAATAATGCACCGCCCGGGTCAGGGCCACATATAATAGTCTGATATCTTCTGCCAGACGCTCATAATCGGCCTGTTGCAGAGGCTGTTCCTGTGCTAAAAAGTCCACCACCAGGCCCTGATCACCGTGGTGATAAATGGCATCTTTGGCGGCCCGATACCGGCTGGCAAAGGGAATAAACACCAACGGAAACTCCAGGCCTTTACTGGTGTGCTGGGTGATGATCTGCACCAAATTCTCTTCAGTTTCCAGGCGAATTTGCTGGCCTTCATGGTTGTGATCAGGCTCAGCCAAGCGCTCGGCAAACCAGTGTAATAACTGGCTCTGGCCGGACATCAACTGACTTTGCACTTGCAGTAACTCAATCAGGTGACGTAAATCTGTTAAGCGGCGCTGGCCATCGCCATAGTGCTCAACCAGTTTTTCAGCTACTGCAAAATGACGTAATAACAGATTAACCGCCATCATCAGGCCATGGCGTTGCCATTGCTGATGCCAATAAATAAATTGCTCAACCAGTTGTTGCCAATGCAGTTCATGGTTAAACAGCGTATCGAGTTCCAGGGCATCATAGGTAAATAGTTCACTGACCAAGGCACTGCGCAAGAAGCGATCATTACCCGGGTCAGCCAAAGCTTGCAGCAGCGCAAACAAGTCCACGGCGGTTTGACTGGCAAATACGCTCTTGCGGGCCAGAAATACGCTGTCTACCGCATACCTGCCAAGTGCCTGTTTAATGGCGTCAGCTTCATTACGGTCCCGTACCAGCACACAACAATCCCCTGCCCTTAGCGGTTTATCCGCCACCGTGGTTTGCCCCTGTTCGCCACCCAGAAACTGGGCAATTTGCCCTGCCGTGCGCTGGGCCATAATACCTTGCGCTTGGGTCCAGCCAATGGGCAGTCCATCGGTGGCGGTTAAATGATGAAATTGCAAACAGGCCTGGGGCGTATCGCCAATAACCAAGCCCGGGGGTTGTTTAACACTTTGCACCCCATAAAAGGGAATATCGTCTTCAAACAAAAACCCCCCTTCGCTTTGGCTAAATATGCCATTGACAACTTCCACCAAAGCCGGCTGAGAGCGCCAGTTGGTGGCCAGAGTAAACTGGCGCTGTGCACTAACCCACTGCTTAGCCTCAATATAGGTAAAGATGTCTGCCCCGCGAAAAGCGTAAATCGCCTGTTTAGGATCGCCTATGGCAACCCAACAGGGTGGGTTGTCATGGTATTGAGGCGTATAAATCAGGCTGAAAATAGCAAACTGAGTGGCATCTGTGTCCTGAAATTCATCGATAAGGGCAACGGGATACCCGCCCTGGATAGCGCTGGCCAGGATTTGCTCAGCCTGTGGTTTTGCCCCTTGTTCAGCCAGAGCGTGATGCAAATTCATCAACAGATCATCCGGTGACAATAACTGCAAACGCTCTTTATTGCGGGCAAGGTTGTGGGCGCAATGAGTCAATGCATCCTGAGAATATGCCTGCAATAAGGCATCGCTGGCGGTTTTTTGCTTAGTAACCAGCCACTCAAAGCGGGAAAAATCAAGAGCGGATAAATCTTTCGAGGTTTTTTTACGCGCCCCCTGCACTTTTTCCGGAGTAAAAACGCTCCAAGGCTGTTTATCAAACGCCGGCTCAAGTTCGCCACTGATACAAAATGCCTGCATATCCCTGATGATGGTTAACTTGCCTAATTTGGTATTACCCTTCAGATCCGCACCAAGCAGTTGCTCTGCCACATTGTGGTCCAGCCACCAGCGTTTAACCTCCACCACGCCAGCCGTATAGGCCTCAACTGCCTGATGTGCATCTGCCACCTGCACATCCTGCAAGGGCCTGACCTTGCGATACAATAAAGACTGTAAACTGTTGCGCATATGCCCGGGCGCCGCCCAAACTTTCAGTAACTGGCTCAATATGGTCAAGGGCAAAGGCACGATATGGCTGCGCCAATAATCTTCTACCGCCAGTTTCAACCACTGAGATTCATCCAGGATCAAGCTTTGCTCGTAAAGCGTCCCGCTTTCAAAGGCGTGTTGGGTTAACATTCGCTGGCAAAAACCGTGAATGGTAAATACTGCGGCTTCGTCCATCTGTTTGCCGGCCAGCAATAAACGCTGACAATCCAGTGCCAGGTTGGCGCTGCGGTCAATTAAATGCTGGATAAAACCATCACTGCTGTGGCCGGCATAGAAATCCAGATAAGCGGTGCGTAAACGCTGGCGGATCCGTTGTTTTAATTCAGCTGTGGCCGCATTGGTAAAGGTCACTACCAGAATTTTATCCACAGACAAAGGCTGACATTCATCACCGAGTAACAGGCGTAAATACAGATTTACTATAGTATAGGTTTTGCCCGTACCGGCACTGGCTTCAATTAAGGATGAACCTGTAAGGGGAAAAGTGCGGGTATCGAGGGGGATCATGCATCAGCCCCCTGGGTGGCTAACAGCCCTGCTAATAAGGTTTCACTTACCTGGGTGAATTGGCTGAAATGCTCGGCCAAATCGCCACAGGCTCGATGAATATGGGGCTCGTCACCCTCCCCTGGCATAAAATAACTGCCATTAAACACGCTTAATGTCTTGCCCTGATCAGTGGTTGTTAACCAAGCCCAGGCGCTTTTTGGATAAAAATGGATAATTTCTTGTTGTCCCTGTAACCAGTAATTCACAAATAACGCCAGCTGTTGATGGGCATCATCAACACCCAGCGCAGGAATAATAAAATGCTGTTTATCTCCCACGCCAACAAAATGAGCCTGTTTGTTACTGGCTATTGAGCCATTGGCACACAGGCTCAACCAGCTAAGCCATAACCGGAGAATATCGTTACCCCTTATTTTACCTGGCCGCCACAGCAGCAAATTGCCATCAAACAAGGTATCAACCCAACCACCAAGCATTATGGGATCTGTGGCTGCATCAAGATCATCGGCCTGTTTGGGCAAGGTAAAGCTCAGCGCCACCTCAACCCTTCGGGCCTGATGATCGCCTATCAGGCCGGCGAGTTTTTCCGCCAACGCCTGGGACTGTTTTTCAAGGGGCTGCAGGCTTAAAGCACCGGCATTGCCCATGGGGAGTTTTCCCTCAGCCATTAACCGGCTGTGCCAGTCACTTTGCTGGCCTTGAACCAGACGTTCGTTTAATGTGAAGCGTTCCAGGGCATCAAATTCAAAGGGCTCATCGTCGTTTATGCCTTGATTGATAACATTCATGCGGGTCTGCCAGCGTTTATTAAAAAATGCCTTGGCTGGATTATTAAAAAACGCAATAAGCTCATCCAGTTCAAGTATATCAAGGGGTTCGTCCCCCAAAGCAGGTCCCAGAGGCCGGGCAAAAAAGTTTTTCGATTGCCTCACCACACCTTTATGACTGGCCTGCTGTTTGGCCAGCGCTAACCATTGCTGCTGATAACTCAAGTGCGTCGTTGCGTTTTTGCCATCAGCGCTAAAGTAACGGGGGTGAAAAGGCTGCAGAGCATGTTCTGTATGCAGGTGTTGCCACCAGTTTTGCTCTGTTTCTTTGACGGCCAAGGGCGCTTCCCCGGCTAAACAAAAAGTCTGGGCGGTATACTCGAGCAATTCGCTAAGTAAAATAGAGGGACTTCTGGGTGAGTTATCTTTTGCACTGTAGCCCAGATAACTGAGGTATAACCGATTGCGCGCCGATAATATAGCTTCCAAAAACAGGTATCTGTCGTCGAGCCTGCGGGACCGGTCACCCCGTCGGGCCTTGCTTTCACGCATCAAGTCAAACCCCATGGGCACAACCTGCCGGGGATAATCGCCATCATTTAAGCCCAATAAACATACCACCTTAAACGGCACGCTGCGCATGGGCATCAAGGTACAAAAATTAACATAACCGGCTAAAAAACGCTGACCCACGCCTTTTGACGTTAGGTTCTGCTGTAGCTCAGCAACAAAGATATCCTGTTCAATTGCCTTCTCATATTGCCCCTGATGGGTCAACATCTGCTCCAGTGACTGGCGTAATTGTAATAAATAGCCCTGATCGTCGTCGCCAGCCAGATAAAATGCATCGATAAAATCCAGAGCACCTGCCACCTTGTTATCGATAGTGGCGCTGCTTTGACAAAATTCCAGGGCCTGGGAAAGGTGTTGACTGAAGAGGTAAAATTTACCCAGGGCTACGGCCTGTTGCCCCTCTATATCCCCATAAGGTGCAATAACCTGTTGTCCACTAAACAGTTGTTCTCCCCCCATAGCGTAACCGGACAACAGACGTTGCAAACCAAAAAGCCAGGTATTTTGGGCTTCCTGGGGCAACGCCCAGCGCGCTTTGTCATGGCCATTCCAGCCCCAGCGCACACCCGCTTTGGTTAGCCACACATGGAGCAAGTCAAATTCTGCGGCGCTTAAATCAAACTGACGTTGAATAGCAGGCACTTCACACAGTGCCAGTACATCAGATAACGCCAGGCGGCTATGATGCAAGGTCATCAATTGCATAAAACTGTTGAGTAAGGGTGATTCTTGCTCAACATTGCGATCCGAAATAGCATAGGGAATAGCCAAGGCACCTTGCATACCGCCAAACACCCCGTCAATAACCGGCGCATAGCTCGCCACATCGGGCATCATCACAATCACATCTCCAGGATGCCACCCAGGATTAGCGGCAAACAGATGTAATAACTGATCGTGCAGCACTTCCAGTTCCCGAACTTTGGAATGACAGGCGTGTACTTGCACTGACTTATCATCACTGGCAATAGCAATTTTGGGGTATTCAATGCCATTGCTTAACAGCTCATCAGGAGACAGTGGTTCGCTGGCACCACGACAGGTGAGTTCAAGAACTTCATGGTGAATATGTTCAAGGATATTGGCGGGTTCGTGTTCGATAAAAAAATCATGTTGTTCGATATCTAGATTAAGCAACATATCCTGATAATCCCGGCCCAACTTGCCCCAGGAGGCGAGCAACGGATTGCCCACCAACAAATAATCATCCATGCCTGGCAGTCCTTCGCTTTCTTTGTCAGGCTGCTTAAGCTGACTTTTCAGCAAGGTCTTGGTATCGACTATATCTCCCCAGTAATGCTGACTGGGGTTAAACCAAAAAATGATCACCTCACGGTGCTCGGCCAGGGCCTTGAGGATCTCCAGTTGTTGCACGGGCATCGCTGATAAACCAAATACAAACAAAGGTTTAGATTGACTGCTCGAGGCCTCACCAGCTAATTTACTCAGCAGCGCCTGGTGTAAATTGGCTCGATGAAAAGGTGATTCTTGCAACTGCGCGGCGCAAGCAACCAGTTGACGCCATAAAATGGGCTGCCAGGGTTGTTGGCTGACATCGGTATCGTCAAGGGTATTGTCACCTTGCTCCCAGGCCAATATCCACTCAGGGCGATACACCAGGTATTGGTCATAGATATCGGCTATTTTTTGACACAACTGATAAAGCTTAAGGGGCGTATCATCACTCAAGTATTGTTCGATAGTCGCAAATTCTGGCTGCTTTAGAGATGCGGGCAAAATGCCCATCAACTTCCAGGTCATATTGTCTTTGGTAAAAGCCGACTGCTCCGGCAAATCGCTGATATGCTGGCGATACAACTGCCAGATAAAACTCGATGGCAGCGGGAAATCAAGATTGGCCGCCACACCCAGTGCTTCGCCAATTTCAATTTTAAGCCACTGGGCCATGCCAGGGCTTTGCACCAAGATACTGTCAGGGACAAAGATATCTTCTATCCCCTGATTTTGCTGTAGCCAGGCGATTAAAACCGCTGCGAGACTTTCCATTTTGTTGGACTGTACTAGGTGTAACATGGCAAATCATCATCCACTGAAGCAGGCTTGCCAGTGTAACAAAGATCCCGGCAAGAAAACCATTGTAGTTTGTAATCTCTGGGCCCTATATTGGCTAAAAATAACATTATTGTTCAACTAATTAGCTATCGTCCCCTGGTTATATAGCCAAAGCCATTGGCGTTGCAGCATCCAGAGAGACGGGTACACATCGCTGACTATACTGAATAAAAGCGGGGCATAATTAACCCTTGAGCATAAGGTAATAAGCGGAGTTACAAAAACAGATGAAACAAAAAAAATACCAGTCACAACTGACCAAACTGCAGATTGAGTTAGTCTGCTTGCAGACGTGGATCCTGCAACAGGGTTTGCGCGTGGTTGTGGTGTTTGAAGGGCGGGATGCAGCAGGTAAAGGGGGCGTGATCAAAGCGATCACCAGCCGACTCAATCCCCGAGTTGTGAAGATAGCAGCATTAGGTAAACCCTCAGATCGGGAAAAAGCCCAATGGTATTTCCAGCGCTACGCTGCGCAATTGCCCGGGGCCGGAGAAATGGTGTTATTTGATCGCAGTTGGTACAACCGCGCTGGTGTGGAAAAAGTTATGGGATTTTGCACCGACGATGAATATCAGGATTTCTTATTAGCCTGCCCAGAATTTGAAGACATGTTAATTCGCTCGGGGATTATTGTGATCAAATACTGGTTGGCGGTGTCTGACGAAAAACAGGAGCAACGTTTTATTGAACGTTTGAACAACCCACTTAAGCGTTGGAAATTTTCTCCTATGGATTTGGTGTCCCGCAGCAAATGGGTGGAATATTCTAAAGCCAAAGACGAAATGTTCAAACATACTGACACCAACATCAGTCCGTGGAACGTGGTTAACGCTGATCACAAAAAACGCGCCCGTCTCAATTGTATTGCTCACCTGTTGCAGCAAATAGACTACCAGACAATCCCCCATGACAAAGTTGAGCTGCCAGCAATTGATAAAAGCAGCTACAAGCGCCGGGATAAACATAAGCAGCGCTTTGTACCTGAAAAATACTGAGCCAAACATTGACACAGTTCAAGGGTTGACTGTTCTACCTTGAAGTTCGTTACTGCCAGGCATACATTAAATAACCAA
>Ga0307489_10002340_pt1 | contig 12695 bp, 12 predicted proteins | sample SB12metaG_FD_202247 | JGI IMG/M metagenome (GOLD analysis project Ga0307489, IMG submission 202247) | Sea-ice brine microbial communities from Beaufort Sea near Barrow, Alaska, United States - SB 1.2 | ecosystem: Environmental > Aquatic > Marine > Coastal | place: USA: Alaska | collected...
GCCGCAGAAATTAAAAATCCCCGAACATTTCTGTTCAGGGCCTCTAAAATAATGGTGCCCAGACTCGGAATTGCAACTTACGGTTACCGGCAAGGGCACGAGGATTTTCAATTTTCATGCCGCAGAAATTAAAAAGCCCCGAACATTTCTGTTCAGGGCCTCTAAAATAATGGTGCCCAGACTCGGAATTGCAACTTACGGTTACCGGCAAGGGCACGAGGATTTTCAATTTTCATGCCGCAGAAATTAAAAAGCCCCGAACATTTCTGTTCAGGGCCTCTAAAATAATGGTGCCCAGACTCGGAATCGAACCAAGGACACGAGGATTTTCAATCCTCTGCTCTACCAACTGAGCTATCTGGGCATCAACTAACAAGTGTCTTTTCAGACCGCCTGATTCGCTGAAGGAGCGTATTAAACGGATTTAGAGCTTTTAAGTCAACCCCTTTTTAGGGAAATCTTACTGATTGCCTATAGATTGTGCAAATTCACTACTAAAACAGCTTAGTCCAGGCAAATCGTTACTTTAAAATTGCTTAGTTTTAGCTTTTTGGCGGCACGTAACCTTCGATATCAGGTTCTTTGCCTTCGAATAAATAAGCTTTCATCTGAGTTTCTAAAAATGTTCTTGCGGTCGGCTCCATCATGTTGAGTTTATTTTCATTGATCAGCATGGTTTGTTTCTTTTGCCATTCAGTCCATGCTTCTTTGCAAATATTATCAAAAATTTTCTTACCTAGCTCACCAGGGTAAAGTTGGAAATCTAGACCATCTGCTTCTTTTTGTAGGCGTTGACAAAATACTGTTCTGCTCATAATGCTCCTAATCGAAAGGGGTAATTAAAATGATGTATTGATTGTACTAAATAGTTTCTTGGTTGGCGCGGCTAATCCGACATTTTGCGGCTGGGTTAAGTCATACCACATTTGTGTGTCTTCCATTATTTGTGCAACAGGCTGTTGTTTTAGATGCAGTACAACCGGCTGTATGTCCAAATGAAAGTGGCTAAAGGTGTGCCGAAAAGGACTGAGTGTTTGTTGTTGGATATCGTTGAATCCTAGGTTTGATGCTCGTTCAATTATTTGTTCTGCATGCTCTACTTCATGAAAGCCCCATAGTCCACCCCATAATCCTGCTGGTGGACGTTTGTATATCAAAAGCTGTTTTTGCCACATGGGGATTAGCATAATGGTCGATCGTACTGGGATAGTTTTTTTTGGTTTTTTGTTGGGTAGCTCTGCTTGTCGGCCTTGTACAAAGGCTAAGCAGTCTGTATGCACCGGGCAAATCTCGCATTGTGGTTTGCTGCGAGTACAAAGTGTTGCGCCCATATCCATCATGGCTTGGGTGTAATCAGCTGTTCTGTGCTTTGGGGTTAGTTGATCTGCGAACTGCCATAACTCAGTTTCAACTTTTTTATTACCGGTCCAACCCTCAACAGCGAAATAGCGGGCCAGTACACGTTTAACATTACCATCGAGAATACTATGATGCTGACCACAAGCTAAGGATAAAATAGCACCTGCTGTCGAGCGACCAATGCCTGGTAAGGCAATTAATTGCTCTAACTGTTCAGGGAATTTGCCAGCATACTCATCTCTAATCATTTGTGCTGATTTTTGCAAATTGCGTGCGCGGGCGTAATAACCTAGTCCTGTCCAGTGATGTAACACTTCATCTTGTGCTGCATTTGCCAAACTCAATACATCAGGGAAACGCTGCATAAAAGCTTGATAGTAGGGGATAACCGTTTTTACCTGCGTTTGTTGCAACATGATTTCAGAGACCCAAACAGTGTAAGGAGTTTTATTTAGCTGCCATGGCAGGTTTTTTCTGCCATTTAGGTCAAACCAAGCTAAAATATTTTCACTGAAAGGTGTATCTGTTGCTTTAATATTGTTTGGCACTGAGTAAGGTTCTGTTGTTCTTGGGGTAATTACCGGATAATACCCTAACAAACTTGAAATAGTTCAATTGAGAATAGATTGCTAACAACAAACGATACCCCTTATCAAATTGACCAGCCTGTAGTTTTCTTCCCCGGCACGTTGTGTGATGAAAGAATATTCAACTCATGCTGGCAATATATAGATATACCTATGCGTGCTTTTGTACCTTTGCAGTGGGCAGAAGATTTAGCCCAAATGAAAATGTTAAGTGCAGACCGATTAGCCTATTTCGAGCAGCCCGTGCATTTGGTGGGGTATTCTATGGGTGGCTATATTGCCGCGCTGACTGCTTTAGAAAATCAAGGTCGTGTTGCATCTTTGACGCTTATTGCTAGTGCGTGTGACGAATTACCTGAAAAAGAAATTCAGCAGCGTCAACAATTGCTTAAGTTAATTAAAAATAAACAATATCGCGGCATAACTGAGAAGCGTTTAAAGTGCTTTTTTCACGACTGCTATAAACAACATAGTGAATACCTAAATATAGTGAAGCAAATGGATCAGGATTTAGGCGCTGCGGTTTTGGCGGCACAAATTAGTGCGGTTCAACCCAGAAAAAACCTGCTTCCAGATCTAGCTAAGTGCTCTTTTCCAATCCACCTTGTTAGCGGTGAGCAGGATAATTTGGTGAGTGAATCAACCATGCTTACCATGTATGAACTCTTACCAAACAGTGATATGACGTTAATTAAAAACGCGGGGCATATGTTGCCGATTGAACAATCTAGAGCATTGGCGGAATATTTAGCGTCAAAAATCGCATAAACTATGCCGTCTGCCTTGCAATCAGTCTGTGTCGCCGGATAATGCGCCACACAAAGTGCTGGCAATACCCAGATTAAGTATAGGCATGTCACTAGCAAAATTTTTTAAGATGAGATCTAAATATGAGTCAGTTTAAATCTGAACAAGAAGCCGCCGAATCAGGGGTGTATATTCGTAAAATTCAGAGTTTTGTAAAAAGAGAAGGGCGCTTGACCATAGGCCAGGCGAAATCTATCGAACAAAACTGGCCTACTATGGGCTTAGAGCACAAAAACGGTTTGCAAAATTTCGCTGAAATTTTTGGGCGAGTTGCCCCTGTAGTGTTAGAAATTGGTTTTGGCATGGGCAAGTCTTTGGTTGAGATGGCGTTACATGAGCCAGATAAAGATTTTGTTGGCATTGAGGTTCACCGTCCAGGCGTGGGCACATGTCTAAGCGAAGCCGCTGAGCAAAATGTGCATAACTTGCGAGTTTATGAGCATGATGCAGTTGAAGTGTTTGCCGATTGTATTGCGGATAATAGCTTGGCTAGGGTGCAATTGTTTTTCCCCGATCCTTGGCATAAAAAACGCCATCACAAAAGGCGTATTGTGCAGTCAGAATTTGTTCAAAAGCTTAAAAATAAGTTAGCTATTGGCGGTGTATTTCATATGGCTACTGATTGGGAAGAGTACGCCGTGCATATGCTGGCTGTTATGTCTGAAGCTGAAGGTTTTAAAAATCAGTCAGCGACTAACGATTATGTGCCAAGACCAGAGCAACGACCGCTGACTAAATTTGAACAGCGTGGGCATAGACTTGGCCACGGTGTATGGGACTTAATGTTTGAGAGGATATCCTGATGCTATCTGCACCTAGCCAGTTATTAATGCGTAATAAAGATACCTTTGCACAAGGTAAGTGGCTATTGGTTAACCCAACTGACAGCCAAATCGCGGAACAACTAAACAATCCTGATATTAAAGTGTTCCACCAATACTTTGATATTTATCAGCAAAGCAGTGCTGATGGAAAGTCGGCGCAACATACTTTCGCTGCGGCTTACCCGACTGACGAAAAATTTAATGGCGCCGTAATTTACATGCCTAAGTCTAAAGATCATGCGAAAATGTTGATTGCCAATGTCGCAGCTTGTCTTGAAGATAATGGCAGTCTGTTACTTGTGGGGGAAAACAAAGGCGGTGTTAAAAGTGCTGCCAAAATCCTCGAGACGATTAGTTCTCAAGTAAACAAAGTCGATTCTGCACGGCACTGTGCATTATTTGGTGCGCAACTAGATAAACCCGTCAAACCCTTTGAGCTAAGCAAGTGGCAGAGCGATATTGAAATTTCAGTTGGTGGTTTAGATTATAAAATATGTTCTTTACCGGGCGTATTCAACCATGGCGCAATAGACTTGGGAACGAGGGTTTTATTAGATAACCTGCCTGACATAAAAACGGGTCGATTGTTAGACTTTGGTTGCGGTGTTGGTGTGATTGGTTGTTATCTTGGGTTGAAAAGCCCAGAGAGTGAAGTGGTTATGAGCGACGTCAGCGCCTTGGCTGTGCACTGCTCAAAAGAAAGTGCCAAGCTCAACAATCTCAACGTTACGGTGGTTGCATCTAACGGTCTGATGGATGTGCAAGGCAAGTTTTCTGCCATCTATACTAACCCACCTTTTCATACTGGTATCCAGACTGATTATTCTGTTACTGAAGGGTTTATTGCCCAGCTCAAACAACACCTTGCTAATGGTGGTTCGCTGACGTTGGTAGCGAATAAATTTTTGCGTTATTCTGAGTTGCTCGAACAGCGGTTCAGCGCGGTGGGTCTTATTGCCCAAACCACTAAATTCAGTCTTTATCATTGTGCCCGCGTTAAATAAAGTGCTCGCATGAAATAGAAAAGGTTAGCAGCTAGAATGAAAGTATTGTTTGTTGTATCTGAAGTAGAGGATTTGGTTAAAACGGGTGGTTTAGCTGATGTAGGCAAAGCCCTGCCTTTGGCATTGGCAGAATTGGGTCACGACGTGACAATAGTCATGCCTTACTACAAACAGTTAGCAGATAAATTTAACGCCGCTAACTGTTGTGCTAATCAAACGTTAAGTGCGGGCGAAAAATCCTATGAGTTTGCGGTTAAACGTTTAACTCTAGAAGGGTTGCCAGTATTAGCGGTTGACTACCCAGAGTATTTTGAGCGTAAAGGTCTGTATTCTGACGATTATCATGCTTACCCAGATAATGCAGAGCGTTTTGCCTTTTTTGCTAGCGCGGCATTACAAGCGTCAAAAGCAGTCGGGTTTCAGCCTGACATTGTGCATTGTAATGACTGGCACACTGCACTAACGCCGTACTTTGTTAGCATTGACGACTCTGGTTTTTTTGCTCATGCGAAAACCATTTTTACTATCCACAATGGGGCCTATCAGGGTACACATCGGTTTAGTGAGATTGCTTTCTTGCAAGCGCATTATCAATTACACAGCCAGTTGGATGGAGATGCATTAAATTTTGTGCGTATGGGTATTCGTTACGCTAATAAAATTAATGCTGTCAGCCCTAACTATGCACAAGAATTGCTGACACCCCTAGGTTCTCATCACTTATTTAATGAGTTTCAAAATCGACGCGATGACGTGTCAGGTATTTTAAATGGTTGTGATTATAGTCAGTGGGATCCTATTAATGACCCTCATATTGCAAAAAACTACCATCACGCTGACTTGTCAGGTAAAAAAGCATGTAAAGCTGAATTACAAAAAGAGCTAGGGCTCCCCAAAAAAATGCGCGTACCTATTCTTGGTATGGTTTGCCGTCTAACTGACCAAAAAGGTTTTGGCTTTATTTTGCCTATGTTAGATAATTTGATGCAACATAACGTGCAATTGGCCATTATTGGTACGGGCGATCCACAAATTAGTCAATTTCTGCGAGAAATGGTTGAAAAACACCCTGATAAAATGGCGTTTGTTGAAGACTTCAGTGTACGTAAAGCCCACATGGTTGAAGCGGGTAGTGACTTTTTTCTGATGCCTTCTTTGTTTGAACCTTGTGGTTTGAATCAAATGTACAGTTTGGCATACGGTACTTTACCTATAGTCAGAGCAGTAGGCGGTCTTAAGGATACCGTGATCGATTTAGCAGAAAATCCAGACAGTGCCACTGGGTTTGTATTCGAGCAGCCCGTTAGCAGCGCATTGTTATCATGTATACAGCGTGCCTTGCTGTTTTATCATGAGTTGCCTAAGGTACTCGAGTTAACCCAGCAGCGAGCAATGCTGAGCCGTTTTACTTGGGAAGCTGCAGCACAAGATTATCAAGCTTTATATCTGAGCTAGAAATGATGTTTAAAAATAGGTTTCTTGTTTTTTACTGTTTGTTGGACTTATAACAACAGTAGTTTACGCATTACCTTCCAAATGTTTACAGGCTTTGGAAAGACAAAATACTTGCCCGCATTTTCTTTATAAAAGAGCTACTTTATCCTTAGCGTTATTGGGTGTAGAGAAAGGAGATGTTATTTGCATCTGTTAATTGATTTTAAAGGGTTAAGGAATACCACGATGAATACATTACTCTTCAAAAACTGTTTCAAATGCATCAGTTGAGCGAGCCAGATATGTTGACTTTAATCATAAATTAATTTTTTTTGTATGAAAAAAAGCCAGCAAATTTAGTCTACTAGTTCCAATTTGAACGTTTATGTATCAATATCGTAAACAAAGAGTTGTCAGACCAAGGAATACGTTACAAGCAATATGGCCTCAGACACTAAATTTTTATCTATTAAAAGCCTGATTATATGGGTAGTTATGGCTATTACATCCTTGTCATTAATTCTGTCATCGGGTGTTAATTTGTATAGTCAAATTAGTAATTATCGACAATCCCTGCAAGAAAACGTTTTAATATTTTCCGATATGATTGGCCAAAGCGCATTAGAGTTCATGATTAATGATGAAGGTTTAGTTGAAGAACAAAATCTGAAAGCTCTGGCTGCATCCGAAATCATTGAAAATGTACATATCTACAAAATTATCAACCCAAACACTACCGACTTTTTTGCCAGTTACAATAAAGAGGGCATTGCACCGGTTAAAGCCAAATTTGATCAAGTACAAGCCCTCACTCAGCCTAAAATGACAGGTAATGTCATTGAAGTTATCCGGCCTATCAGTAAAAGTGGAAAAGTGTTGGGATACGTATATTTACGTGCTTCAGCCGATGTATTAGAAAACCTGATTGCCCAGTCAATCATGATTACCGTTAGTGTATTGTTGATTTGTTTGCTGATGTGTTTTTTCTTTACTCTAAAACTGCAAAGTGCAATTACCGCCCCTATTAATGCTTTGGTAAAATTAGTGCAGCGTATTTCGAGGCAAAGAGATTATTCAAGCCGAGCAGAGCTGCACGGTATTAAAGAGTTAGATATTTTGGGCGAAGCGTTCAACAATATGTTGCAACGTACCCAAGAACATATGGAACGCCAAACTGAAGCAGAATCTGAACAAGTTAAATTAAATTTAAGTTTGGAGGAAAAGGTACAACAACGCACCATGGCTCTAAAAGAAGCTAATAACGAATTGATCCAAACCTTAGAGAAACTTCACCAGTTTCAACGTCAAATGGTGCAAAACGAAAAAATGGCGTCTTTAGGCGATATGGTTGCCGGTGTGGCTCATGAGGTCAACACCCCGATTGGTCTTGGTGTCACCGCTTCAACTATGATGTTAGATAGATTATCTGATATGCGAAAAGCTTTTGAAGATAAAACACTTAAAGCCAGTTCCTTGTCGAAGTTTATTGCTGAAGGTGAAGAAAATCTAAATATTATTTATCGAAATCTGAATCGGGCGGCCGAGCTGATATCAAGCTTCAAGCAAGTTGCTGTTGATCAATCCTCAGAAAATAATCGCGTTTTTTCTTTTGCTAAGTTGATGGACGAAATATTAATGTCGATGCGGCCGAAGTTAAAAAAGGTAAAACATCTGATCAATGTAAGTTGTGCAGATAATTTAGTGGTTGAATCTAAGGCTGGGCCGATTAATCAAATTATGATCAACTTAATCATGAATTCAATTATTCATGGTTTTGAAGATATGGATAAAGGCCGAATAGATATTGCCATTAAATCTGTTGATGACAATAAGGTTAGTATCGAATTTAAAGACAACGGCAAGGGTATACCAGAACATTTGAGAAAGCGGATTTTTGATCCATTTGTCACCACTAAACGTGGCCAAGGGGGCAGTGGTTTAGGTATGCATTTAGTCTATAATTTAGTCACACAAGCCTTAAATGGCTCAATTTCTATTGTCAGCGAAGAAGGTCAGGGCGTTGAGTTCAGAATTATATTCCCTGTCAAAAAGGTTGATATTAACAAGGTACATAGTGCTTCTTTTATGTAATGGCATAGATTTTGTTCATTTATGCTATTTTATCGAGATAAAATCCTGAATTTTAGATATTTTCTGATAAACTTTTACACAAATTCCTAACCAGGCGTGAAACATGCAGACTCCTAACGTATTAATTGTTGAAGATGAAGTGGTCACACGTACCACCCTTAAAAGCTTGTTTGAAGCAGAAGGGTATAATGTATTTGAAGCCGAAAATGGTGAACAGATGCATGACATCTTCGCAAACAACACTATTAACCTGGTCATTATGGATATCAATTTACCCGGTAAAAATGGCTTGATTTTGGCGCGCGAAGTGCGAGGCCGCAAAAATATTGGCTTGATATTTTTAACCGGCAGAGATAACGATGTAGACCGAATTTTAGGTCTAGAAATTGGTGCTGATGACTATCTTACTAAACCTTTTAATCCTCGTGAACTGACTATACGCGCACGTAACTTATTGATGCGCACAACAAACAGTAACGAAGATGATGATCTGCCAAGCCGTGTAGGCTTTAACGGTTGGATATTAGACAGCGATAGCCGTAGTTTGATTTCTCCTAGTAGCAAAGAGTTTCGTCTGCCACGGAGTGAATTTCGAGCATTGCACTTGTTTTTGAACAACCCTGGTAAAATTCTGACACGTGAACAACTCATCATGGAAATGACCGGCCGTGAATTACGCCCTAATGACCGCACAGTTGACGTGACGATCCGTCGTATCCGTAAGCATTTTGAATCAGAAATTAACGCGGATGATTTGATTGTCACTATACATGGTGAAGGTTATCGTTTCTGTGGCTCTTTAGATTCATAACCACCCGTTTACACGCCTATTTAAAAAAGCTCCTTAAGGAGCTTTTTTATTGTCTTAAGTTTTACTTAAGATTCAACTTCTAGAATGACTGCATATTATCTAGAAGGTCAATATTTTGCGTTATTTCCGATTAAGTATGCTGATTATTCTTATCAGCTCTACACCACTATCTTTAAGTTTTGCACAGGAAATTGCAGCTCCAGATTTTGCAATTTCAAACGCTCAATTACCGAATAAATTATCTGATTTAGCAGGGCAGGTCGTTTATCTCGATTTTTGGGCTAGCTGGTGCAAACCATGCCGTCAGTCATTTCCTTGGATGAATCAGATGCAACGGAAATACGCTGCACAAGGTTTGCAGATAATTGCCATCAATTTAGATGCAGAATCGTCTTTGGCAAAGGATTTTCTAGATAAAGTACCAGCACAAATTCCCGTTATCTATGACCCAGAAGGCAACATTGCCAGCGACTATCAATTAATAGGTATGCCTAGCAGTTACCTAATTGACAAAACGGGCAAAGTTCGTTTTGCACACAAAGGATTTTTCACCCATACCGAACCTTTATACGAAGAAGAATTAGTCTTACTACTTAACGAGTAGAAGTCTTTAACGAGTAGAAGTCTTTAACGAATAAAAAGTCTTTAACGAATAAAAAGTCTTTAAAACACAGTAGTCCTTAACGGATTAGGAGTAGCCAGTAATGTTCAAAAAAGCACGAGTTATCCTCGCATTTTTAATTAGTACCCAGCTTGTTGGTTGTGCAAACCTCGGTGTTCAACCATGGGAACGCGACCTACTAGCCAAAGAAGAAATGGCTTTGGACTCTGAGGGGATTGACCTTGGTTTAGATGACCATATTTATTTTAGTAAAGAAGCCACTAGTGGTGGTCGTGCTTTTGCTGGTGGAGGTTGTGGATGCAATTAATATCTAAAAACTCATTAACTAACAAGATGAGAAAAACAGCCAATGTTAATGCTGCACTTGCTGCAGCCACTTGTGCGCTATTAGGCACCTCTGCAGTTGTACAAGCCGATGAAGGTGTGTGGGAAATGGACGCAGCTTTGCTGTACTACGGTGAAACTGAAAGAGTTACAGCAGTTGAAGGCGTTTTTTCGGCCAAAAAAAACTTTGGTGATGAGCATGTTTTTTCTACTAAAATTACTGCTGACTCACTCACCGGGGCCTCAGCGTCGGGCGCAGTTGCTCAACCAAACGCACAGACCTATACACGCCCATCAGGAAAAGGCCAATATGTTGTTGCTGCAGGTGAAGTACCTTTAGATGACACATTTCATGATACTCGATTGCAACTTGAAGCACAGTGGACACAGCCTCTTTGGAATGACATGCGTGGCAGTACAGGTGTGCACTTGTCAAAAGAGTATGACTACCTGTCTATTGCAGTTAATGGTTCGCTTGCGAAAGATTTTAATCAGAAAAACACCACCGTTTCTGCTGGGTTATCTTTAGCTTATGACACTATCGATCCCGAAGGTGGACGCCCTGTTGCCTTTTCTGAAATGGTAATTGATGAAGGTCAATTCGCTAATGAAGAAGCTTATCAAGCTGCTTTTGATGCCACAAGACAAAAAGATACCGATGATAAGACCACGGTAGATTTGATGTTTGGAGTGACACAAATTATCAACCGCAGAATGTTGATGCAATTTAACTACGGCTTATCGATGTCTGATGGCTATCACACTGATCCCTTTAAGGTCTTAAGTGTGGTCAACGACCAAGGATTAACTCAGTCGTTAGTGCATGAAGATAGACCTACACAGCGCACCCGTCATAATTTCTATTGGCAGACAAAGTATGCCTTGGATAGTGGTGTTGCAGATATCTCCTACCGATACGCCACAGACGACTGGGACATTAACTCTCACACGATTGACTCAAGATTTCGATTTAACCTGAGCGACAATACCTATATTCAGCCACACTTTAGATATTATCAACAAAGTGCAGCTGAGTTTTATCAACCATTTTTACTGGAAGGTAGCAGTTTACCTACCTTTGCTAGTGCAGATTATCGTTTAGGTGAAATGACGGCTTACACAATTGGCTTAAAATACGGAATGACAATGCCAAGTGGTAACGAGTGGGCATTTAGGGTGGAATATTATCAACAAGATCCTAAGAACGCTGGTTTCGATGCTCCCGGAGTGTTGCAGCAGCTCGACTTATACCCCAGCGTGAAAGCGATGATTGCACAAGTCAGTTATAGCTTTTAAAGTGATGATTTAACGTAAAAGGTATTTTAGTTGAACGACGCATTCACCATAGAGTACAAGAACGACCATATTATTGGTCGCTTTGCTGCTATGGCAAGCCCTTGCGAGTTGTTGATAGAAACCCAAGATCGGTTGCTCGCCAATCATCTTACCTCCCTTGCCTATAAAGAAAGCCAACGTATCGAACAGAAATTTAGCCGTTATTTGCCTAACAACCTAATGGCTAATATTCATCATAGTATGGGTAAAGCGGTAGCCATTGATGATGAAACGTTTCGCTTATTGGAATTTGCTAACATTTGCTTTGAGTTAAGTGACGGTATGTTCGATATTACCTCTGGTGTATTACGCAAGGCATGGAAATTTGATGGCTCAGATAACGTACCAACACCTAACGCCGTAAAAGTGCTAATGCCCCATATAGGTTGGCAAAAAGTGAAATATACACAGTCATCTATTACATTAGCCAAAGGCATGGAGTTGGATTTTGGCGGTATAGGCAAAGAATACGCAGTAGATTGTGTGGCCAAGTTATGTGCCGAATCTGCCCCAACAACATCAATAGTCGTGAACTTTGGTGGAGATATTCAAGTGACCCGCCCACGGCACAATAAGCAGCCATGGCATATTGGTATTGAAAATCCTGAAGATGATAATAGTACCACTAAAGTGCTAAAAATCATCAGTGGCGGATTAGCCACCAGTGGTGACGCGAGACGTTATCTATTAAACGGCGGCAAACGTTACAGTCATATTCTTAATCCTGAAACCGGATATCCCATTGAAAATGCTGCAAGATCGGTGACCATTGCTGCCCCCCATTGTATCCAAGCTGGATTGTTAGCGACCTTAGCTTTGCTTAAAGGAGTCAAGGCAGAAGCTTTTTTAGATGATCAGGCCGTGAAGTTTTGGTGTTATCGATAGAGTGCTGATGGGCACTGAAGGCTTAAGGAGTTGTTTACAATAAAGTAGTAACTGTCTAAATGAGCGAGAAACCGTCGTTCGATCTAGCCCAGCCGAACGACTCAGGGCGTGAAGCGGTCATAGCGATTTATCGTGGTTTAGTCCGGTTTGAGCTGTGAGTTCAACTGGTAAGTGCAACATACTGGTTAAATCGCTCTGCTGGTGTCTCATAGTCTAACGTCTTTCTTGGTCTTTCGTTTAGTTGTCTGGCGACTTGGCTTAATTTCAGTTGAGAATGTTCATTTAGGTCTGTTCCTTTTGGGAAGTATTGACGCAGTAAACGGTTGGTATTTTCATTCGAGCCTCGCTGCCACGGCGACCTTGGATCGCAGAAGTACACTTGAATATCGGTAGCGAGTGTGAACCTTTTATGATTAGACATTTCGCACCCTCTATCCCAAGTTAATGTCTTATATAACTCGCTTGGTAATTTTTTGGATTGCTTGATTAGCGCGTCAATTACGGCGGCGGTTTTATTACTTGAAACCTTGGCTAACATTACATATCGGGAGTGACGTTCGACTAGAGTCGCTATATAACTATTTCCTGAGCCTGCTATCAAATCACCCTCCC
>Ga0307489_10002342_pt1 | contig 12690 bp, 20 predicted proteins | sample SB12metaG_FD_202247 | JGI IMG/M metagenome (GOLD analysis project Ga0307489, IMG submission 202247) | Sea-ice brine microbial communities from Beaufort Sea near Barrow, Alaska, United States - SB 1.2 | ecosystem: Environmental > Aquatic > Marine > Coastal | place: USA: Alaska | collected...
GGAGGTGCCGCCGCTGCAGCCGCGGCGCGCGCTCGCGCCGGCGCCGGCGGGAACATTCACACGCTCGGCGACAGCAGCGGGGGCAGCGTCGGCGGCGGCGGCGGCGGCAGCGGTCGCGGCGGCGGCGGCGGCGGGCGGCCGGCAGCCTTTGGCGACGGCGGCAACGTGCACACCCTGGGATCGAGTCGCGACGACGACGACGACAAGGTAAGGCGGTGCTGGTTGACCCTATCAATCCCACGTTGAAAGCGTCTGGAACTAAGCGCTCGAAACTGAAATATGATGATCTACTTCAACATTTACTTTCGATAACTTGCGCCGATACAACAAGGAGGCCGGAAAGGACCGCTTCTGGAACGGAAACTCCACCGTCTGGGGTGGCGACGAAGACGACAATGACGGCGGTGGCGGCGGCGGCGGCGGCGGCGGTCCTGGCGGTCCCGGCGGTCCCGGCGGTCCGGGCGGTGGCGACACCATGGACGTGTTCTGATTCGGTGGCAACGGCGGCGACGGTGGTCCCGGCGGTCCCGGCGGTCCTGGCGGCGGCGATACCATGGACGTGTTCTGAACTTCTGATGCGAAACCTGCGCCGCTAAAGTCAGAACGCCACATGCTCGCATTGTACCTGCACCAGGTGCATGTCGCAAGTGGTGCAAGATCAATCCCATTGCATTGGTTGCAGGGCCCCTCGATTCAGCCTTGATCCCTACAGACCATTTGGTCTGCTTACTGGAGAACTAGCGGATGGGGTTCAGCGCCTGGGGGCTCGATGAACACTAGTTGAAAGAAATTGATGACGCGATGTGGAGTGCTTGCAAATGCAATCGAATACTTGATACACAATCCTAGACTAACACTCGACCGATGTAAAGTTACTCACACATGACTATGACTAATGAGGATGATCGCCTCGCGTCACCGGCACTGCGGCGGCCCCTCCTCTGACACCCCTCCTTTGACTCCCCTCCTCTGACACCCCTCCTTTGACTCCCCTCCTCTGACACCCCTCCTTTGACTCCCCTCCTCTGACTCCTTTACCCTCTTGTGGCCTAAGGCCGCGGCAGCGTCTCCTCCTCTGGCTCCTCCACCTCATATTCGCCTAAGGCGGAGGCGACGGTCGGCAGCGTTGTTTCTAAAAACGCCGGGGTCCCGATGGCGAAACAGAAGCGATGGAACTTGCGCCACACCTCAATCTTTGACTTGCCATCTTTGTTAATCACCGGCGCTGCGATGAACGGTTTTGAGAAGTCAACCGTCGCCGCTCCACCCAAGCCGCCCTCCCCGCCGCCGCCGCCGCCGTCGTTGCCGCCCCCGCCCTCCTCCGTGCCGCTGCCTCCGCCGTCGCCGCCATCACCGCCCCCACCGCCCCCGCCGCCGCCACCGCCCCCACCGCCGCCGCCGCTCAAATACCGGAGTTCCGCCGCGCTCTCGCCCGGCATGATCCTGCCGAGGCAACTCTGCTGTCGCGCCTGCGCCGCCGCCGCATCCCTCGCTACAGTTGTTGCCGCCATCGCCGCCGACAGTTTGTCCATAGTGTACTGGTACTCCCCTGTTGCCGACGCTGCTGCCGCCGCTCCTACTGTCGCCGCTACTGCCGCCGCTGCCACCGCTGCTGGTGACTCATCAGCATCAGCAACCTTCACGAAGTCCTTCATGAACGATCGAAGGATGAAGGGCTTTGGCCACACCCGGACCGTGAGCTCGTGCTCGGCTCCACCCACGCCCCCCGCGCCGCCGCCGCCGCCCGCCGTGCCGTTGCCGCCGGCCAGGGGCTTACACTCGTTCACTTCCCAGCTCAACTTGAGCCGTGTCTGACACACGAATACACCCTTCACACCCTTCACACCCCCTAACACCCCCTTAATACGGGCTACACAATCCCTACGTGTAACCCCTATCCCATACAAAGCGCTCAAGTTGAGCTGAAAAGTGAACGAGTGTAAGCCCCTGCCGGCGGCGCCCGCGGCGGCGACGGCGGAGGTGCCCCGTCCGACGCCGGTCTGGCGGTCGAAGGTGACGCCGTACTCCCCTGCCAACAGATGGTTGACGACATCCTGGTTGTAGCGGCGCAAGTTGAACTTGAAAGCAAAAAAATTAAAGCGCTTCATCGTATTTCAGTTTTAAAGCTTAATTCCAGGCGCTTACAACGTGGGTTTGACAGGGTCAGCATGCGCCGGCTTACCTGGTCGTCGCACTGGTTGGGGCGGCACTCCAGCACCGCGCGCCGCAGCAGCAGGCGCGTGGCGGGGGTGTTGCGGAACGCCGCGCCGCCCATGCACCCCACGAAGCCCCATTTGTAGAACACGTCCGCCCGGGAGCAGGGGCTTACACTTGTCCACTTTTCGGCTCAACACAAGCACTTTCTGTGGGACAGGGGGTGCGTTTAAGGGTCACGTAGGGGGGGTTAGGATGTGGCAGGGGGTATCAGGGGGGACACATGGTGTATTTTGCGTCAGAAACGGCTCAGGTTGAGCTGAAAAGTGGACGAGTGTAAGCCCCTGCCGGGGAGCTGGTGCCCTGGCTCATGAACACGTCCACCATCGTATAGCGTCACAAGCCGAAATTGAAACTAAACTTTGAAAGCGGTCCATCATAGCTTAGTTTCAACAAGCTTAGATCCAGGCGCTTTCAACACGGGTTTCATCGGTTGAACCTGCAGCACCCTACCTTAGCGTCCACGGCGTTGCCGCGGAACAGCGCCTCCAGCGGGATGTACCGCCGTATAGGGCCCGCCACAAATTGCACGCTACGTCATAGGATGCTGTTTGACTCGATAAAGCAAGGCTTAATTGCGTTGGATGACGATGACGCGGTGGGCAGTATGACAAAGTGCGTGAACCCACTTAGACACTTAGCAACACGTAGTACAAGTCGTCGAAATGGAGGGTTCTGATTGGTTGAGCGGGCATTAAGTCAGACTAAGTAGCACTAAGTCAGACTATGTGTCTAAGTGGCTTGGCGCACTTTGTCATATTGGGTTGTTCCTACCGGCTCCACATAGTGTCGACGTCGACTAGGAACACGTTGTGGCCCATCTGTGTCTGGTGCAGCAGGTAGACCAGCCGCAGCCGCCACAGCTTCCACAGGTCAGGGGCTTACACTCGTCCACTTTTCGGCTCAACGTAAGCGCTTGTTGTGAGATAGGGGGTGCATTCAGGGTTTGTCTGGGGGTGTTTAAGAGGTGTCAGGGGGTATCAGAGGATATTTAGGGTGTATTTTGTGTCAGAAACGGCTCAGGTTGAGCTGAAAAGTGGACGAGTGTAAGCCCCTGCCACAGGTGCCGCCCCAGCCTCGGCACGGGCTCACCCGGCTCGCGCGACTCCGTCTGGCTCACCACGTGGTCCTCCACCCGCACCCCCGCCGCCGTTAGCGCTTTGAAGATAGTATCATCCAGCGCGCCTACCTTGCGGGAGGGTCGTTGACAACAAGCACTCGAACCGAGTTCGAGCATAACCTACCTTCAGGATGTGTGCTCATATAGACGCGCGGATGAGGAGGAGGAGCAGGAGCAGGAGGAGCAGGAGGAGGAGGAGGAGGAGGAGGAGGAGGAGGAGGAGGAGGAGAAGGAGGAGGAGGAGGATGGGGAGGAGGAGGAGGAGGAGGAGGCAATTCAATGAGGAGGAGGAGGAAGTGGAGGCAATTCGACGGCGGTGGAGGGCTTGGTCTGGACAAACCCCCTGCCACATGTTCGGTGTACCCCAGCTCTGTCAGCCGGTCGTACCACGCGCGCGTCACCTCCAGGTACCCGGAGTTCGCGAATGCCACGATCTTCCACTTCTCTGTATTTTCCTTGGCCGGCGTGGCCGGGCCGGGCTCTATTGACTCCGCACCCGCTGACGCCACCGCGCCGGAGCCGGCGGCGGCGGCAGCGGCGGAGGAGGGGGGTTGCTGGGGGATGGTGGCGGTGAGGTGCCCGCCTGCCGTCAGCATCGTCGTCGCCGCCCCCGCCTGGCCCACGGGTTGCGTGGTGGTGTTGGCGGCGTGGTCGGAGCGCGCGCCCGCCGTCGCTATCGTCGGCGGTGCCGCCGGCGCGCCCGCTGGTCGCCGCCACCAGTCGCCCTCCTTCCGCGCATCCCAGTCCTCGCCGTCGGTGCTCGCACTAGTTGCGGTGCTTATGGTACTGGTTCCCTCTCCGAGGGCCGCGGCCGCTGCGCCGGCGGCAACCCCGCGGACATCGCCCGACAACCCTTGAACCGTCGCCACCGCCGCTGCAACCTGCGACGTGAAGAGGAGAGAAAAGGGCGGCGGAGGCGGGGTTGGCTCATCAGCCCGACGCGAGAGGGGAGGGCATTTGGCTGGACGTGCAAAGGGGTTTGTGAGCGGAATTTCGATTTTTGTTCTGTGGTGACGGTACGTGACGGTGGCGGCCGAACAGCGGCGGAGGCATTTGCACGAGACGGACAGGCCCCTCGAGCGACGCGACCGCTGATACACGGCCGCGATACCCGCCGGGCAGATAGCACGCGACCGAACACCGCCCCTCGCACATCGAACAGCTCAAAGCGAAGATAAGAAGGGGGCATTCGTTTTTTCTGGGCCGCGGGACTGACCAGGCCAAGCGCCGAGAACGCGGCGAGGGCCGCGCGCAGGAACGTCCGCCGGCGCTCGGCGCGCTGCACGTCGACATCGCCCACCCCCAGGAGTGCCGAAGCCTCCTCGGAAGCCATCCCCCTGCTTCCCGCGGGAGGAAGTGATGTGTAGTGTTACACTTATCTGCTTGCTTTGATGAGAGTCCACCGAGTCATTTTGAGTTTCCTGCGCAGATCTGTCAAACAGTGGTGGCGCGGAGCGCGTGTATGCTCCCCCCGCCGGATATGCGCATGTGTCACGTCACGCAATCGGAGATGGGGTTGTCTTACCGCCACCGCACCGGGCAACCGGTCCCCACAGTTCCAACCGCGCCGCCTCTTACCCCAAGCACGCGGCGGCGTCGGGGCAAACAGCGATACCCGGGCTACACCGCTCGACACGCCCCATATCGCTGCGACTTTGATGGAAGCGAGTGGAGGCTGGGGAGGGTGGAAAAATAGCACGAAACAACAACGCCCATCATGTTTGAAGATGGCTCCCGTCGGAGGGTATTCGCCGCCCTGCTGCTGTTGCTCGTCATGCGGCTCCCCCACGCGGGTGTGGCTTCCAGGGGCGAGGCGTCGCGGCATCCCGCCGCCGCGGCTCATCTGCGCTCGCCTGCACTTCGGGATGCCTCTGGTGTTTTCCTGGGCGATGACGAGCGCGCGGCGGTTTCGGAATCTGAGATTGGAACGAGTAACACCCGTGGAGGGCATGGGCAGTGCGCGCGCCTGGGGGTGTACGGGCGCCCAAAGCTGGTAGCGCCTCACAGATGTTGCTCGCCACATCATTCATCGCACTTTGAAACCTCGTTGCTTGAGTCAGGTGGCACCCTATGACGTGGCGAGCGATGTTTTCCAGGCCTTCGAAGCTGGAGAGCTTCGACAGGGGCTCGGAGGTTGGGGCGTTCGCGCCGCTTGTTGGCGTCGCGTGCGGCGGGGACTGCCATCGACGCGCGTCGTTCTGGGGCGGCGCGGTGGGCGGCGACGCCGACGTGGTAGGCCCCGAGGCGTGCCAGGAGCTGTGCCGCTCGTTCTCCGGCATGCATGCCGCGGGTGGTGGCGCCTGCGTGGCGTGGACGTTGGCGCGGACAGCTGGTGGTATAAACGGGTCGGCATGCGAGCTGCACGGGGCGCCGCTGCCCCCCGCCGCCGCCGCCTCCGCCGCGCACGACTCCGCGTCGCGCTCCTCAGTTCGGTCACACCTGGGCCACGCCCCCGGCCGCGACAACCATACCGATGACGACTCCGCGAGCGGACCTGCCGCCTGCGACAAGACATCGTGGCTCGCATTTCCCGACGGTCTGGCCGTGTCCCCCGGTGGGCACCCTGGGTGGCTTCGTCAAGACACGGAGGAGGCGGCGGCAGCGGCGGAATCGGAAACGGACGACGGCGGATTGTGTTACGCGCACGGCCTCGCGTACGGGTGGGCCTCGCTCGGCGCCGCCGCGGACGCCAAGGTGCTGCGGTGCAGGTTGACCCTATGAACCCCAAGTTAAAACCGCCTGGAACTAAGCGCTTGAAACTGGAATATGATGTTGGACTGCCTTCAAGCTTTCGTTTCAAATTCAACTTGCGCCGCTGAAGCAAGGTGCTGCGGTGCTTCGGCCCCGCCGGCGTGCTGCAGCACGGCGTTCTGCAAGGGTGGTGGGGCGCTGACGCGGCAGCGGCAGCGGCGGCCGCGGAGGAGGAGGAGGGGACGGGGAGCGGAGCGGGAGTCAGCGTGACCCGCCCAGCGCAGTGCCAGGCGAAGTGCGCGGAGACGGACGGCTGCGCGTGGTTCACATTGCTAGCTCTGAAGAAAGACGGCGGTAGCGGCGGCGGCGGCGGCGGCGGGAGCGGCGGCGGCGGCAGCGGGGGCGCGCTTTGCCTTCTGCACGCCGCGATTGGAAAGCACGGCGCGACAACGATGACGCCAACGACGACCACGGGGTCGCTTCCCGGTGAGGAGGTGCAGGTTGACCCTACGATACCCAAATTGAAACCGCCTGGAACTCAGCACTTGAAACTAAAATGTGCTGATTCGCTTTCAACTTTTGCTTTCAATTTCAGCTTGCGCTGCTACACCCCGGCGCCGTGACCGGACCGCGCGAGGGATGCGTGGACTGGCTCGTCCCGGGGCGCGGCGGCGGCCTCCCCATGGTAGGGCGGTGCAGGTTGACCCTATCGAACCCAAGTTGAAACTGCCTGGAATTAAGCGCGTGAAACTAAACTGTGATGTACCGCTTTCAAGTTTTGCTTTCAATTCCATGTGCGCCGCTACACCATGGGCGACGCGGCGCTCGGTCGGTCGTCGCTCCGCCAGCTGTCCGCGCCCGACATAAAGCGGTGCAGCGCGCTCGACTTCGCCGGACGCTTCGTGGGCAGGGCTCAATACAGGGGGGCTCAGGTGTACATAATAGGGGGTTCATGTACCCATTATAGGGGGTTCAGGTACCCATCATAGGGGGCCAAGATGCCCAGTATATGGGGGACAGGTGCCCACTTCAGGGGGTTCAAGTGCCCACAATAGAGGGTCAGGTGCCCATTATAGAGGGGTCAGGGTCAGGGGCCCATTATGAAGGACCATACCGATAAGAACAAAGGATGACGATCATGATGACAACAGCGATAATGATACTGTAACGCCTGCCACTTCCATAGGATGTTAGGTTCAGGCTGACAGGATGTAACGGTGCGGTTTGCGGTCAAGTTGATAGGGCGTTGGGTTGGAGTAGATGGGGGAATGACCGGCGAAGGTGGATTCAGCTGGCCCTAGGTGTGGGCGACACCTTGGTGGCCGACGACCCGGGTAGGGCGGTGCAGGTTGACCCTATGAAACTCAATTGGAAACCGCTTGGAAGTGAGCTTTTGAAACTGAAATGTGACGATCATCTTTCAATTTTTGCTTTCAATTTCAACTTGCGCCGCTACACCCGGGGTGCTTCTTCCCCCTGCTCACCTCCCCGCAGCTCAGCCGCTGCACCGCCGGCACGTGGCAGGTGTGTGCCTTTGCACTAGTCATGTGGTCCCCCACTGCAATCTGGGTGTGTGATACTCGTTGACTCCCTCATCCAATAACGTGCAACTACTAACGTGTGTACCGGTGCATTATGACAAAGTGCATGAAACCACTTAGACACTTAGTGAGACTTAGTGCTACTTAGTGCTACTTAGTGCCCGCTCGACCAATTAGAACGCTCCATTTGGACTACTTATACTACTTGTTGCTAAGTGTCTAACTGGTTTCACGCACTTTGTCATATGCAGGTGATGTTCGGCTACTCCAACACTATCATGGTCATGTTTCAGCTCTTCGGCATGCACGCCGCGGCGCTCCGCGACCTCGTCTCATTCGCCAACGCCACCAACGCGCGCATCAGTAACGAACAGCACGGTTTCGGAATCTGGGCAGGGGCTTACCCTCGTCAACTTTTCAGCTCAACCAAAGCCGTTTCTGACACAAAAAACTTCCTAAATACCCCCTATTACCCCCTATTACCTCCTAACCTTCTCCCCATACAACCTCCAAATGCACCCCCTACCCCACAGAAAGCGCTTACGTTGAGCTGAGAAGTGGATGAGTGTAAACCCCTGAATCTAGGCGTATCTCGACGTCATCATCGACGGCGACGGAGGCATGGTGTGGATGAAAACCGTGGATGCGATGAACACGGAGGATGTTGGTGGTCTACAACTCATGAACGGCACCAAGGGGTTCGACAGTGTGCTCGGCTCGGCTCCCGCGTTCAAAGCCTCCCACCGGCAGGGGCTTACACTCGTTCGAAATTCAGCTCAGCTTGAGCTCTTCTGTCCACCATGTAACCCAAGCCAACTCATGACTGTGCCCTGGAGTTGCTCAAGTTGAGCTCCAACGTGAACGAGTGTAAGCCCCTGCCCACCGGCGGATCACGGTCTTTTTCACAGGGACCTTCACAGGGGTTCTGTCGCGGCTTGAGCAGTTCCGCGTAATGCGAAGTAGCTCATGGACCCGAGGCAGGGTCGTGCAAGTTGAAACCCGTATTGAAAGCGCCTGGTTGCCGCGCTTGAAACTAAAACATGAGGCAACCGCTTTCAAGTTTTGCTTTCGATTCCGAAATTGTGCCCCTACACGAAGGCTCACGGCTTATCCTGGAATTGGACATTGGCAGGGCCTGGCAGATATTGCCCGCCACGTCATCAACAACCATCTTGAACACTCGTTCCTCGAGTCAAATGGCGTCCTATGACGTGGCGAGCAAGATCTGCCAGGCCCTAGACGCCGGCCAGCACTACATGGAAATCAAGTGCAGAGAAGATTTTCCGAGCGAAGATTCTCTGGGCAAAGATTCTCTGGGCAAAGATTCCGTGGACGTGGAGATATGCGACTCGGTGGCGGCGGAGCATCTGCAGGACAAGGTAGAGCGGTACAGGTTGAACCGATGAAACCTGTGTTGAAAGAACCTGGATCTAAGCGCTTGAAACTACAGTGTGATGAACCGCTTTCAAATTCTGCTTTCAATTCCAACTTGCGCCGCTACAACAAGGTTAAGGCCGGTCACCGGCGGTCTCGGTACACATGCGGGTGCTTCTATCGAGCCTACGATGACAGATTCCGAGTGCTGCTGGACTCACTGGAGGGCGTGATTGGCGCCGGCGCTGGCAGCGTGCAGGGGCCGTGGGCCGGGCGGTAGGGCCTGGTAGACGTTGCCCGCCACGTCATCCACACGCACTTTGAACCCTAAACCCTATACCCTAAACCCAAACTGATTACATCCAAGGACGAGGCGAGCAATATCTGGCAGGCCCTACGGGGCGGGGGCTGGCCTTTGTCCACACGCCGTGGGTTGGTAATGGGCAGGGGCTTACACTCGTTCCCATTTCCGCTCAACTTGAGCTCACTTTGCCCCTTTCCGCTCGACTCAAACGTACCTTGTCCTCCATACAATCCAAATTAGCCCGTGAATGTGTCCCGAAAGTGCTCAAGTTGAGCTCTAACGTGAGCGATGTGTTCCCGACGGGCCTTCAGTTGATCTCTGAAGTGAGCGAGTGTGCGCCCCTGGTAACAGGTACGGCACGTACTACATGCACGAGGGCGTGCACCGGGTGATGCGGGCAGGGGCTTCCACTCGTCCACTTCTCAGCTCAACCTGAGCCGTTTCTGACACAAAAGCACACACAAAACACCCCCTAAAACTCCCTAACACCCACTCAATCACCCCCAAATAACCCCTGGACGCACCCCCTATCCCACAGGAAGCGCTTACGTTGAGCCGACAAGTGGACGAGTGTAAGCCCCTGGATGCGGGCGGCGCTGGCGGAGCGAGCGGCGGCGAACGGGAACGCGGAGTTTATCCGCTTGGTAGGGCGGTGCAGGTTGACCCTATCAAACCCACGTTGAAAGTGGCCGGATCTCAGCGCTTGAAACTGGAATATGATGAACCGCCTTCAAACTTTACTTTCAAATTCAAATCGCGCCGCTACAGCTTGGTCCACACGGCGAGGCTCGCCAGGCTGCGGTTGGAAGAGACAGACGGCGGCGCGCACATCAGTAGCTGGCTCGCCGCGCACCTGGTAGGTTTAGGGTTAGGGTTTAGGGTTTAGCGGTACAGGTTGACCCTATGAGACCCACGTTGAAGGCGTCTGGAACTCTGGATCTAAGCGCTTCAAACTGAAATATGATGAACTACTTTCAAGTTTTGCTTTCGATTTCAACTTGCGCCGCTACAACCTGGTGAGCGCGGTGTGGTCGCAGTCGTGCACGGACCCCGCGGCAGGGCGGTGCAGGTTGACCCTATCAAACTCGTGTTGAAAGCGCCTGGAACTATAAAGCGCTCGAAACTAGAATGTGAAGAACCGCTTTCAAACTTTGCTTTCAATTTCAACTTGCGCCGCCACACCGCGGCACTGCCGTCCCGCCCCACCGTTGCGGTAGGCCCCGGCAGACACTGCTCGCCACCTCATTGGATGCCATGCAAATAGGCCGATTTCGGTATACCCCTTCGGTGAAATGCCCATACAGGGTTGCGGGCAAAGCGTCAGCGCTCCGCGCGGGAAAGCGGGCGTCAGGTTGAATGCCCTCACAGAGTTGCGGGCAATGCGTCAGCGCTCGGCGCGGGAAGCGATATACCGAAATCGTCCTACTAGGAGACGAGTTTAAACATGCGTGTCCATAACGTGGCGGGCAACATCCGTCAGGCGCTACGTGACGGTCAGCGTCGCCAACTGCACCTTCCCGGGTAGGGCATGCCAAATGTTACCCGCGACTTCATCGACACTCATTTAAAACCCCCATTGCTTGAGTTATATGGCATGCTATGACGTGGCGAGCAATATGTGCCAGGCCCTATTCCTGGATGCTGACCCAGCCAAGACTCCCCATGCCTGGGACTTCGATGATTGGCACTACTTGGAGAAGAATAGCCGCCGGTGTGCCTATTCTGTCGTCGAGGTGCCCGCTGCACTCCCGACCTCGTCCTCCTCCTCCGCCTCGTCCTCCTCCCCTACCTCCTCCTCTTCCTCCTCCTCCTCCTCCTCCTCCACCACCTTCACTTCCACGTCCTCCTCCTCCTCTTCCTCCTCTGCCTCCCTCGCCTCCTCCGCCGCAGCATCGAGCGGGATAAGCGGGAAAACGAAGGTGGACGAGCTGGAGGAATGCACGCGGATGTTCGCCGCGTACGTGGAGGCATCGCGGCAGGGCCTGGCCACGTGGAGGCCTCACAGGCAGTGTTTTCATCGATGTATGCCAGCAGGATAACTCACGTGGTCGCAGGGACGAACGGCTGAACGAGCCTGCTGGAAATCACTTAAGTATCTCGTGCATGGCATATGGCCCTGCTTGGCGGCTGGGGCTGGCAGGCGGCGGCGGCGGCGGCGGCGGCGGCGGGCACAGCCAGCCCTGTTTGGGGTTGCGGCTCGGAGGGCCGTGGGCGGCGGCGGCGGCGGCGCTGGCGTTCGCCGTGGTCGTGGCCGCGGCGCTGCGCTTCACTGATGTCACATCACCCAAAGTGACAGCTGGTCCGGTCGACCGGAAGCTACGGGGCGCTAAAGGGCCGCTATTGGACGAGAGGAGGCCGCTGCTCGTCCCCGCCACCGCCGTCGCCACCGCCGTGGCGAGTGATTCACCGGGCTCACTCCCGGCTACCTCGGCCCTGCGCCCCTCCGGTAGGGCGGTGCAGGTCGACCCCATCGAACCTATGTTTCAAGCGCCTAAAACTAAGCGCTTGAAACTAAAAAAATGATGAACTGCTTTCAAGTCTTGCTTTCAATTTCAACTTGCACCGCTGCACTCCGGCACGGGCGCCCCACCGGCGCGGGCCGAGAACCTGGGCGCCCTTGGCGCGGCGCGCTTCGTGGCCGGCGTCCATATCGTGGTCGGACACCTCTACCAGCGCGGCGACCTGCCCGGCGGCAGGGCCTGTCATTCTTATAACAACCTCAGAGATGTTACTACGCACTTTTCCAGGGTACCTCAAATGGCGGTCGCCAATTCTTGAGAAACAGACGGTTGAAACGCCGTATGGTACCATTGTATGGCAAATCTCACGGTCTATCTACTCAAGGTCTCAAATTCGAGACGCGTTGACCGCCATTTGAGGTACCCTGGAAAACTGCGCAGTATGCTGCACGGTAACAGTTTCGAGCAGTGGGCGGTCTTCCACAGATCCACACGCTTCACAGTCTTCGACCTCTTGTGAAGAGCCTTGCATGACTACTTGTGACTGGTTGAGCTGGAAAAGGTAGTGGGCGTGACGGCCCTGCCCGGCGGCCTGTACCTGTGCTCGTGGGGCTTCACGTGGTCGGGCGGTGCAGGTTGACCCTATCAAACCCACGTTGAAAGCGCCTGGAACTAAGCACTTGAAACTGTAATGTGAATGAAGTAGTTTCAAGTTTTACTTTCAAGTTCACCTTGCGCCGCTACAACGTGGGTGCCGTGGTTCTTCATGCTGTCCGGTAGGGGCTTACACTCGTTCCCATAGCATCTCAACTTCAGCTCTTCCGTCCACCGTATAAGCCAACTTAATAAGTCATGAATGCGTCCTGGAGATGCTCAAGTGAGCTCTAAAGTGAACAAGTGCAAGCCCCTGCTGTCCGGCTTCGTGTTGACCCACGCGCGGCTCACTTCAAAGGACCCCACCGCGGTTGACCCCACTGTCCTGGCAGG
>Ga0307489_10002343_pt1 | contig 12687 bp, 12 predicted proteins | sample SB12metaG_FD_202247 | JGI IMG/M metagenome (GOLD analysis project Ga0307489, IMG submission 202247) | Sea-ice brine microbial communities from Beaufort Sea near Barrow, Alaska, United States - SB 1.2 | ecosystem: Environmental > Aquatic > Marine > Coastal | place: USA: Alaska | collected...
CGATGCCCCGTGCTTCACCCTGCTGGCAGGGACATGTCACTAGTATCGGTCACGTCAGTCAGCACGTTCCAAAGTGTCAAACCGACCCTAGTGTTTCGCGTCAAATGCCATCGTATGACGCGTTGATCAGCAATTACTTAGCCACACCCTCATGTGCCGAGTAAGATACCTTCCAAACACGCGATGAACATTATTTACTCGGCACTACGTGCTGGAGCGGCTGACCGGCGAGTGTGGGCCGCTGCTGGGCGAGTCCACGGCAGGGGATTACACTCGTCCATTTCTCAGCTCAATCTGAGCCGTTTCTGATCTTCAAGACTTGCCCCAAACGCCTAAGCACCCCCTCCACCCCCGCCTTGAACACTACCTAAACACGCCCTCAATACCCCTCATCCCACACGTTGAGCTGACAGGTGGACGAGTGTAAGCCCCTGGTCCACGAGCATCACCATGATGCAGGTGTGTCGCAGTACCGTGTGTTGTGTTCCGCCAACTGCGTCTCATACTTGTTTCGGTGGTCATTCTGCTACTGACCTCCTTTCCATTTTGTCTCTTTCCGGTTCGAGGCTGCTGCCATTCCGGTTTTCCTCTTCTCTCCGTACCATTAGTTTCTACACTGCTGTGAGGTTTTCTGCGTTTCTTTCTTCTTCCTCTGCAGGATTGCTGCGGAATCCTGGCCGAGATGAACAGCCCGGTAGGGCGGTGCAGGTTGACCCTGTGAAACTCACGTTGAAAGCGCCTGGATCTAAGCGCTTGACACTGAAATATGATGGACTGATTTCAACTTTTGCTTTCAATTTCAACTTGCGCCGCTACAGCCCGGAGCTGCGCTGCTTCTGCGATGAGGACATGCTGGTTGAGCTGGCGGGGCCTGGCGGGATATGAATGCCACGTCGTCACCAAAGTGCTCCGTTTCATTCTGGCTCTTTTATTCCAAACACTTCTGTTTCACACCAGGCAATTGATTCCGAAGATCTGATGATTTTCATTCAAAGCGTTTGTATGATTCCAAAGACCGTTGTTATCAGCCAGACACTTCATTGCAAAGTGCTCCGTTGGATGTGAGGCATTTAGAACTTGACACGAGGCATTTGGTCCAGACAACCATGAATGATACCAGATATTTGGCGCTTAAACACCAAAAATTAGGTACCGAAGAGCTCCATTTGAACTCCACATTATCCACATGTCACACCTGCGCTTCTTGATATCAGTGAAGGTCATCCGCCGGGCACTACGTGCTGGGGCCCGCCGTGCGACCCGTGCAGCTGATGGTGAGGCAAACCCTCAATCCTAACCCAGAAGCCCTCAACCCTAAACCCCAAACCCTAAACCCTAACAGCGAAAGAAGCCTGCAGTGCCACTTTCACCACAGCTCAATTTGCGTATCGTAGACGGGGGCCAAGGGCGAATGCCGGGTGCCTCCTTATACTCGCGGAAGCTTCTCTCCCATATCCTGTTGTTTTGTTTCGTTTGGTGAATTGACTGACAGCGTTTGACGCGACGAGCGCGCTGTGCCGGGCCCTGGTGCGGGGCGCCGTTCCTGTGCGGTGCCGACGCGGAGATCGTCGTGGGCGAGATGTGCATGGGGTCCTCACCGGGGCCCACGCCCACGCCGCAGCCTACTCCGACGCCGGAGCCCACTCCGGCGCCCAGCCCGCCCAGCCCTCCGCCGAAGATCCCGCCGAGTCCAAACAGCCCTCCGCCGCCGGGACCCAAGAGCCCCCCGAGTCCGGACAACCCTTCGCCGCCGGGCCCCAAGAGCCCGCCGGGTCCGGAGAACCCTCCACCTCCGGGGCCCAAGAGCCCCCCCAGTCCGGAGAGCCCTGCGCCGCCGGGCCCCAAGAGCCCTCCCAGTCCGGAGAACCCTTCGCCTCAGGGGCCCAAGAGCCCTCCCGGTCCTGAGAACCCTCCGCCGCCGGGGCCCAAGAGCCCTCCCAGTCCTGAGAACCCTCCGCCTCCGGGGCCCAAGAGCCCGCCCAGCCCGAAGAGCCCGCCGCCGCCATCGCCGTCGCCGCCGCCTCCCAGCCAGCCACCGGTGCCGCCGTCACCGTCTCCACCCGGCATGCCTCCTGTGCCGCCATCACCTTCGCCCCCCGGCAAACCTCCGGTGCCACCATCACCCGCGCCCCCCGGCAAGCCTCCGGTTCCGCCGTCACCGTCGCCCCCTGGCAAGCCGCCGCTGTCGCCGCCGCCGCCCGGCAAGCCTTCGGTGCCGCCATCACCCGCGCCCCCTGGCAAGCCTCCGGTGCCGCCGTCACCGTCGCCCCCTGGCAAGCCGCCGCCGTCGCCGCCGCCCCCCGGCAAACCTCCGGTGCCGCCGTCCCTGCCGCCGCCCGGCAAGCCTCCGGTGCAGCCGTCGCCATCACCACCGCCGCCGTCTCCGAGCCCCCCGCCGCCAAAGAGCCCACCGAGTCCAAAGAGCCCGCCGCCGCCGAGCCCGAAGAGCCCGCCGAGTCCTAAGAGCCCACCGCCGCCGAGCCCGAAGAGCCCGCCGAGTCCCAAGAGCCCTCCGCCGCCGAGCCCGGACAGCCCGCCGAGTCCGAAGAGCCCTTCGCCGCCGAGCCCCAAGAGCCCGCCGAGTCCGAAGAGCCCGCAGCCTCCGTCGCCGTCGACCCCCGTGCCGACCCCGGAACCCACACCCGCGCCGACGCCCGCGCCGACGCCCGAGCCAGCCCCACTGTCGGCTGCAGCGGTGCCCAACACCTGTCCCGTGGTGATGCTCAAGGGCCGCGGCCCGTCCCCCGAGCGGAACGAAGCAGGGCCGAGCAATTCATGCTTGCTACTTCATATAACACGTGTGTCTTCCCTCGTGAGTTGAATGGCACCATACGACGAAATACTCTGAGAAATATTCGCTTGGCCCTATCGCGAGGTGCTCGTCAACAGTGTGTGGGTAAGGCCTGGCGCATTATGCATGCCACACCGTTGACCACATGCTAAACCCTAGCTTCGTGATTGTAGTATGCTGCAACGTGAAGTGGCGACCGACGGAAACCCACAAGGCCCCACGCACGGGTCGACTACGGCGCCACCGCCACTGACGCAGAGGCAGGGCTTGGCATCGAATAACACCCCTGCCACGTCATGCACCACATAGCAGTTCCTCGTTCATTCACTCGATGACCAGCTTAGCGTTAATTATCACCTGCGACATGAGTGTGTTAAGTTAAGCACTCAATTCTTGAGTGAAGCACTACATTGTTTTCTTGACTGCAGTATCACGTTTCGTGAATTGAGTTCGGATTCAATGTGCGAAGTGGACACTGGCGTGAGTGACGAGTATTCAATTATCACCGGGACATGTTGAGCGTAATTCTGATCATAATCGTTATCTGCCGGGTCCTAGCCGGGGGATGGTGACCTGACCGACCAGATTGTACGCGACAGCTCCGCGCTGGACACCACGGTAGGGCGGTGCAGGTTGACCCTATCAAAATTGATACAGAAAGTGCCTGGATCTAAGTGCTTGAAACTAACACATGAGACACTGCTTTCAAACTTTGCTTACAATTTCAACTATCGCCGCTACACCACGAAGCCCGGTGTGTACCGCGTCACGTACACCGCCACCGACTCCGCGGGCTGCTCCGCAATGGCAGGCCCGCCCGCATAATGCTCGCCACGGCATCCACATAGTTATGTTACTCCAAGGAAGTTCTGTTCCCCTAGTTCTACCCATGGTTTGCTCCACCTCCAGACTGCTGTTGCAGAGTTTCGATTACACTTCTTAAGCACGTAGATTACTTTCCTATAGCTGGCACTTACAGCGCCCTCCATCGCGTCACATGACTACAATGACGGTAAATGGCATCTCGAGCTATGTGACGTGAGTCCTATATAAGCCATATGCTGTGTCGCGACATGACATGAACTCCCATTGACGTTGTGAGCATGGTTGGCTCGGCACTGCACCCCGGCGGTGCGCTACATCCGCGTCATCGCGCTCGTCGCCACGTCGGACGCCGAGTACCTCAGTCAGCTGTGCCTGCGCGACGTTCCCATGGTAGGGGCTTAAACTCGGTCCACATTTCGGCTCAACGTAAGCGCTTTCTGTGGGCTGGGGGATGCATGTAGGGGCTATTCAGGGGTTGTTTATGGGGTGTCTGGGGGTAGCAGGGGATGTTCAGGGTGTATTTTGTGTCAGAAACGGAGAGAGAAACGCTTTCGCGTGTATGGAGAGGCACCAGGCTTTCGCCCTGGCCCCTGTGTCAGAAACGGCTCAAGTTGAGCTGAAAGGTGCACGAGTGTAAGCCCCTGGCCCATGGCGACCATGACGTGCGAGCTGGGCATGCGGTCGCCCGTGACGCACCGACCCACCCCGGCGGCGTTCCCCGCGTGCTGCCTCGTCGTGTCCGGCAGGGGGGTTGATGACAAACAGAGTGATAAGATATCCCATGTCGATACTGTCATCTCCCATATCATCGATACTGTCATCTCCCATATCAATTCTGTCATCTCCCATATCGATACTGTCGTCTCCCATATCGATACTTTCATCTCCCATATCGATGCTGTCATCTTCCACATCGACACTGTCATGTTAAGGTCATCTTATATATCGATACCGTCATCTTGAGGTCGTTTCCATATCGGTACTGTCATCTTGTTATCTTGTGCACAGGATGACCAGATCATATCTTGTCACTCTGCAGGGGGTTTGATGACAACAACCACTCCACCGACGTTGCTTCTCCTCCTCTACTTTCTCGCGTCTGTATGAGCGTTTATCCTTGTGTCAAGTCATGCTCCGAGCGACTTCGGTCGAGTGCTTGTTCTCAACGACCCTGCCGTGAGAGATGGACTCCGCCGCGTGCTTCTGCGACGGCCGCGTGGTGGTAAGACCCGGTGGATCATGCATGGAGCTTGAGTTTTGGGTTTGCGGATTCTGTTTCCGGGGTCCAGGAATCCACCCGAATCCTACCCCCTACCGAATCCGGACGAATCCGGAATCCATGTTGATGGGGTGATTAAGTGCCGTCCTATGACGTGATGAGCACGAGCTACGCGCCGCCCTGTAATGTGACGAGCATGATGATGCGCCTGGCCCTGCGCTATGGCCGAGGTCAACGCACGCAACGACACGTTCTTCCAGAACCTGCTCGACTTCACCCCCATGGTAGGGCGGTGCAGTTTAACCCTATGAAACCCTAGTTGAAACCGCCTGGAATACAGCTGAAACCGCCTGGAACTAAGCGCATGAAACTAAATTGTGATTTACTGCATTCAACTTCTGGCTCCAAATTCAACTTGCGCCGCTACAGCATGGCGTGCGGCTTCCGCATCAAGACCGGCGAGGTAGGGACATTGAAAGTATTACAGCTACGTCGTCGAACACATTTCCTTCGTTTGAACTGATCATTCGACGTGTCAAACCCCCTTCGTGAGTAAAATTTCACCGAATGACGTTGTAATCACCAGTTGTATAGTGCACTTCATCCTATGCCTTGATGATAAGCCCCCGTTTATTGAATTATGTTTCATTCTATGACGCGGCTGCCACAATTTACCTGGCCCGACGGCGAGGTGTGCACCAGCCGCCGCGCGCTGGAGGCGTTCCTCACCGAGGAGGTCATGCTCGCCGGCAAAACCACCACCGCCGTGGCCACCGTGGAGGCAGGGACCGAGTGACAAGATCTCCCATAACGACGTGGAGGATGATCATATCGATATTGTCATCTCCCATATCATGAGCCCATATCCCATATCGATATCCAGGATGACCATATCGATATGGTAGATAACCATATCGACATACCATGTCCCATATCGATGACCCATATCTTGTCACTATGGGCTGGGATCCGCACTTCACGACGTCGAGTTTGCCGGGGGCCAGGCGAAAGCCTGGTGCCTCCCAATACACGCGGAAGCGTCTCTCTTCCGGACCTTTCGTTTCCGAATATAATCGCTCCTACAACCTGTAGTGCTACGCTCTTACCTTGCTGAAAGCGGATGGAAATTTGAGTGTGAACGTGATGGTTGGGCTCGATGAACCTTAGTGAAATGAGCGGTTGACTGCTTTCTCGGCCCGGCTTGGAGGAGCTGATCTCGGAGGGCGGCGCGCTGGACGCCAACCTGACATGCGACGACCAGGTTGGGCGGTGCAGGTTGAACCGATGTAACTCACGTTGAAGCGCCTGGAATTAAGCGCTTGAAACTATGATATGAAAAACTGCTTTCAGGATTTGTTTTCAAATTCAACTTGCACCACTACAACCAGGTGGAGGCGGCGGCGGCGATGTGCCAACGCCTCACGCAGGTCACCCCGGGCCCCGCGCCCATGGTGGGGCAATAGGCCGATTTCGATATATCGCTTCCCGCGCGGAGCGCTGATGCTTTATCCGCAACTCTGTATGGGTATTCAACCTGGCGCCCGCTTTGTCCGCAACTCTGTATGGGCATTTCACTCAGGTGATATCATACCGAAACGGCCTATGCAAGTTGAAACCTGTGTTGAAAGCGCCTCATTCCAGCGCTTGAGAAACTGAGATATGATAAACTGCGATTCAGTTCTGATCTCAGTTTCATGTAGCGAACCTACGGCACGGTGGCCGACTTCGCGCCGTGCTGCGCCGCGGCCGCGCTGCTGAACACCAGCCAGTGCGTGTGCGACAAGGAAGTGCTAGCCGGCGGGCGCACCGCCTTCATCCGGCAGCTGATCGGGTTCGCGCCGCTGGGCTGCGGCTTCGCCCTCACCGGCAGCTGCCCCGCCGTCAACGGCCAGCTGGCAGGGCGCCTGGGAGGACCTTGCCCGCCACACCGTTCGAGCTGTGTATAACAAAGTGCCTGAAGCTAAACGTTTTCGGATCCTTGCTCAAACTAATCAACGCTAGATTCTTGAGACGAAAGACGCCATATCAATTATGCGGCGTGATATGGCGTCTTTTGACTCAATTATCTTGAATCGAATGTTTCAGCACGGGCCCTAAAGTCTACAGCGTCAGGCACTTTTTCATACTACACTGAAAACACTCGCTTGCTGAGTAAAGTGACACCCTCAGACGCGGCCAGTATGATCCGCCAGGCCCTGCCACCTGGCGCTGCCCGGCAGCGTGAGTCTCCCGGGCTCCACCGAGGTGGGGCGGTGAAAGTTAAAACGTGTTGAACCCTGTGGTAGAAGCGCGTGGTTTCAGTGCACATGGTATGATTACACACGCAGAATAGGGGTTTAATGTTTGGGGTTTAGGGTTGAGGAAACAAAATGATAATACTGCTTTCAACTTTTGCTTTCAGTTTCAACTTGCGCCCCTACACTGAGGAGGAGGAGGACGTCCCGGAGGTTCTGCCCATCGGCGGCAGCGGCGACGACGACTACGTGCCGGTGATCCCGCCTAGTGGGACTGTTGTGGTGGACCGGACCACCGGCGAGGAGCTCGTCCTGGTTGAGGTGAGGCCCAGTACTACGCAAATCAGCTGGGGGGGCAGACGGGAATGTCGATTTTCTTGAGTTAATAGACTGTCGCTCATATATATTACAGTCTAGATCAGCCTCCCGTACACGGGAGGCTGAAGGTTGTATGGGCGAGGGTCTATTAAGTGAAAGATCTTAACCGGACCGCGCCCCACGCCATCCCCATTTGACCCCACCATTGGAACTGCGTAGCACAGTTCGGAGCTACGCCCGATAGCAAATGTAGCCAGGTCCTGTATGCAACAATGCCAGTCCCGGCATCAAATGGATCCTGGCCCGGTTTCAAACGAAGCTGAGCCCAGTATCAAACGGATGCCTGTTGGGTTGAGTGATCACGTAGGGTGGTATCGTGCCAGGTGAAACGACCACACTGACGTGGATGTCAATGCCCTGGTATAAGAAAAACGAGCTCCATGGTTGAATGCTGGCATTCACTGGAATGCCCGCATTCATCGGTATCGTGCCAGTTGAACCAACGGCATACCAACCATGTTGACTGGTATCGTGCCAGATGGACCACCACGACCTTCTGACGTAGATATGTACGATGCCTGACGGCGCTTCTTGGTGAAATGCCCACGAACACTTTAATTGGTATTGTGCGAGGTGTTGCCCATAGTTCGCAGTTCTGGTGGGGGGGGCAAATGGGGATTTGGATTTGCTCGAGTTCATGGACGGTCGCTCATATACATTATAGTGTAGATCAGCCTGCCGTACACGGCAGGCTGAAAGATGTATGGGCTATGGTCTATTAACTCAACGATCGTGACCATACCACGCCACGTGCCATCTCCATATGCCCCCCCCACCAGAACTGCGTAGTACTGACTTGGACGTGGATGATGCCGGGCCTTGGCTGACGGATGACGTGCAACAGATATTCGCCTACCACACGTGTGCCGAGTACATGCACATGGTGTGGTTGCACGCTGTCACATAAACAGTCGCCTGTACGGTGCCTGACTAAATGCCTGTGTGCGATACCCAGTGACCTCACCACGTGCTACCCGCAAGCTGTAACACACGAAATACGTCACAGGTGGTGTGCCCGACTACGTGCCGGGTGCGATATCCAGGCAGCACTCAAGCATCACAATCTAAAACTGAATTGAAATAGAGCTCTATCCTTGATTCATACCCAGGACCGGTCATCCCGTTTGCCCATACCCACACAGTTGTTATGAGTTGGGGCATTTATTCAGTGCTCTCATCAACGCTACCATTCACACACGGAGTGAAACATCTCTTGCTAATGCAACCTTTTCCCTGTGGGTAAAAGATATCGTTGAGATTATTCTAGCACGCAATGTGTCGTATATGTACTGACCACATTACTAACAACATCCTCGGTGTACCTGACTCAATGCCTGATAGCAATACTCGATTTGCTACCAGTTACTATCTGCCGTTACACTATGTGGTCTGTGCACTACCACACGGCGTCTGAGGTGTGCTACCAGGTGGTGCTGGGCGCTCGGATGACCACGTTTGAGCTCACTGCGTGCTGCGCCTTCCTGCACGCCGCTCACGCGCAGGGCAGGGCCTGGCGGATCCAGAGTGACAAGATATCCCATATCGACATGGGAGATGACCACATCGATACTGTCATCTCTCATATCATCAGCCCATGTTCCATATCGATATCCCGGATGATGACCGTATCGATATACCATATCCAATATCGATACGCCATATTCCATATCGATGTCAGTATCGATATCCGATTGATGTCCGATATCCCACATCGATGTCCCCATCATATATTGTCACTCTGCCTGTGACGTGACGGGCGTATCCTGACAGGCCCTGGCGTGCGGCTGCCTGTGCGCCCCCGCCGGCATCGCGCGCCTCGACGCCATCAACCCTGACCTGGCTGTCATCTCACCGGCGGCGTGCGCGCTGCGCCTGGTTGGGTGGTGCCAGCTGCAACCCATGTTGAAATTGCCTGCCTGTTCCAGCGCTTCGAACTATACTATGACATTTAAATACAAGCCCACACTCGACGATGTACATTTTTATTCTAGACGTCTTGAGTTAAAAGGTCCAAAATTTGGATTTTCCGTTGGCTTGTCTTTAAATATCATACGAGAAACAGCTTTCAAGTTTTGCTTTGTTTTCAACTCGCGACCCTACAGCCTGGACTCCAAACCCCGTGTCGGATTGAGGGAGCAGCCCGAGGGCTGGTGCAAGACACGCCTGACGCTGGCGCAGGTGATGGCGCCCGCGGACGCCGTTGCCGCCGACGCCGCCGCCGCTGAGGTAGGCCGGTGCAGGTTGACAGCATCAGTCAGAAGCCGTGTTGAAAGCACCTATGGTTTCAGCGCATGGAATTCAAATTCTACTTGGGCCGCTACACCGAGGGCTCCTTGGACATGGCCACCGCTGTGGGGACCCCGGCAGGGTCGTGTGCACGTGGCTGTGCATGCCTTTCGCCACATGTAAATCCTCGTTTCTTCGCTTTAAAATGACAGTCATTGATCTTGGAGCATCAAACCGATTCGGTGATACTGATTGCATAATCCGCCCTACTGTCTGGAGTTCTTTGACGCGCTCAACATCACGCTCGGGTCGCTCGCCGACGTGGCGGCCACCGCGACGCCCATCATCGTCACCACCCCCACCAGCATCACCGTGAGCAGCGGCTCCGAACCCCACGACGTGCCCCTCGGCTCCGTCGTCGCCGTCATCTCCGAGGCAAGGGCTTACACTCGCCCACTTTTCAGCTCAACCTGAGCCATTTCTGACACAAAATACACCCTAAATACCCCTTACTGACCCCCTACACACCTCCTCAACATCCCCTAGATGCACTCCTTATCCCACAGAAAGCGCTTTTGTTGAGCCGAAAAGTGGACGAGTGTAAGCCCCTGCTCCGAGGAGGCCTTCATGAGCGCGGACGAGGCCGGCGACATCGCGCAGATCCCAGTCGGGGGTAAGGCTCATATAGTGTACCGGTGCTCGCCACGTCATCAACTACACGGACATTGTACCGGTGCTCACCTGAACATCGGTCCCCCCACACAGTGTACTGCTGCTTCGTGATGCTTGCCGAGCCATCTAACACAATTGGACCCTCGTTTCTATATTATGACATGTAAAGACAAGCCCACGCTCGAAAATAAATATCAATTCAAGACGTCTGGAATTAAATTGTCCGATGACCACATGTGCGAGCGTGGGCTGGTCCTTAAATGCCATGAACGAAAGCAAATTATATCTGGCCCTCCTGGGTGGTGAGCTGGAGAGTGGCGTGACGTACGCGGTGCCCGCCGGCTCCGTCATCAGCGTGGTCGTCAACTCCACCGCCACGCGCACGACTGTCGAAGAAGCCACCACCGTGACTGTGGGAGGCGACGACAAGGTGGTGGTCACCGTCCCCAGTCTCAACGGTAGGGCCCGCTGGTCCGGCGGATTATGCCATGCGTTTTCTTGACGTGACAAACATTAAGCATGTAATCCTAGTGTCAGCGTCATACACATACATATCATGGAAATTCGTGGATTCAGTTCAGTGACAGTAAGTGCCTGGTCAGTGAGCCGTAAGTATTACTTGGCAAGTGCGTACTCTGACGAGTCTTAATTGGTCAGATCACTTGCTTACTTACTCAACTTACTTAGCTAACAGACCAGGCACTCACCCGCATCGTAAGTTCCGTACCCATCATTTATCGAGCGTATTATGCCCGGCCCCTGCTCAACGGAACCGTGCAGCTGCCCTGGGTCGCCTCATTGAAACCTGTGCCGCTCATCAAGGAGGCCGGGCGCCGCGACGATGCCTGCCACGTCATTGTCGTTGTCCTTAAGCATATGCAGACTGCGTGTATCTCGAGTCCGGTGACACCCTGTGACGCACACGGGGGCCAGGGTGAAAGTGTGGTGCCTCCATATACACGCGGGAGCGTCTCTCTTCTTATATCTCACTCTTTTCTTACGAGTGTATATCTCTTTTCTTATATCTCTCTCTTCTTGTATCTCTCTCTTCTTATATATCTTTTCTTATATCTCTCTCTCTCTCTCTCTCTTCTTATATCTCTTTTCTTTATATCTCTCTCTCTTCTCATATTTCCCTGTGACTCAGCGAGCATACCAGCTTGGCGGACTCTACCTTACGGCCATGTACGTGGATGACAACACGGACGAGCTGCCCGTGGTGGTGGTGACGCACCCCACGACCGGCGTCACCACGCTCGTCCCCCTGGCCGACGCCCCTGGGGCTCGGGAGACCGCATCACCGGCGAGGCCAAAACCCTAAACCCGAAACCCTGAACCCTAAACCGTGAACCCTAAAAGCTAACCACCTAAACCTGGCCAAACACGGCGTTTCTTTCTCACGGGGGGCAAGGCGAAAGCCTGGTGCCTTCTTATACACGCGGAACCGTCTTTCGTCCCCTCTCGGCTTCGGCGTCTGATTTTCGGCTGGCTGGACGCTACTTTGCGTTTCAGCTGAGCTGACAGCTGTTCTGTCCTCGAGACGCGGCGCTCCCTGCTCAGCTCAACTGCCAGCTGTTATGTCCCTGGACACTATATCCATTCTCGGCTCAACTGCGTCCGTTTTGTTCCCGGTACAGTATTGTTGGTTCGGTCCCTTCTCGGCAAAAATGCCAGCCATTTTGTCCCTGATTCAACGTAGTCTGTCCCACTTGATACCTGGCTGCTGAGCTCGCCCACGCGATTGACTCATCGTCGCTCCTCACTCCCAACTTACATTATGTATTTCTTCGTTGATGTTTAAGGTAACCTTAGAAGGGGACGAGTGTAAGGCCATAGTACTCGGAGTATCAGGACTTCGTAAAGGAAGTCGCCGCGGCGGGCGGCGGCGGCGGCGGCGGCGGTGGTGGGGCGCAAGGACACGTACCTGCCACCCAAGTTCCTTCGCAATTTATACCACCGTGACTATAACTTTCTTATGAGACGGAATCCAATGACATGACGAGCATTATTTCATTGACCTATGTGTGGTCCTCCTTCGTTGAGTCACATGGAAACGACGTGGCACGGGGGCCAGGGCGAAAGCTTGTTGCCTCGTCATACACACGGTTGCGTCTTTCTCTTCTGGTGACGTGGCGAGCGTCGGTGATTTACTCGGCCCGAGGCGCTGGGCTCGTCTACGGCGCGAGCGACGACACCGGTCTGGGCGCCGTCGTAGGGCGGTGCAGGTTGACGGGCAGGTTGACACTTAGTTGTTAACACCGCCTGGAACTAAGCGCTTGAAACTAAACTGTGATGTACTGCTTTCAACTTCTGCTTTCAAATTCAACTTGCGGTGCTACACC
>Ga0307489_10002344_pt1 | contig 12687 bp, 8 predicted proteins | sample SB12metaG_FD_202247 | JGI IMG/M metagenome (GOLD analysis project Ga0307489, IMG submission 202247) | Sea-ice brine microbial communities from Beaufort Sea near Barrow, Alaska, United States - SB 1.2 | ecosystem: Environmental > Aquatic > Marine > Coastal | place: USA: Alaska | collected 2017-05-06
GTTATATGCTTTATCCCGATAGAGCGCTGCCCAGTTTCTTAAATAAAAATATGATAAGCCCAGAGCTATTAGCTAGTTCTTCATTTTTACAAAAAATGATTGAGCTAAAAGATGAGCGTATTGTGTTATTGGATGAAGATGGTACCTACCGTTTTAATGCTGACTTAACGAACTCAGGGGTGTTATTGGAGCAGTTTAACGGATTAAGTGCTCAATATAATGAATTTGCCGATCCGACCACTGAGTTACTCTCCATCTATGAGCGGGTATTTAATCATAAAGCCTTCACTGGCCGCTCTGGTGGTATGTTTGGTTTTGAAGGACTCGGTTCTATCTACTGGCATATGGTTTCTAAATTGTTACTTGTGGTAGAAGACAATTTCTTTGAAGCACTCGAACAAAAGGAAGATGCTGGCACAATTCAGCAATTAGGCCAGCACTATTATCGTATTCGCGAAGGCCTAGGTTTTAATAAAACGCCTGGTGAATATGGCGCTTTTCCTTGCGACCCTTATTCTCATACACCAAAACATGCCGGTGCCCAGCAGCCCGGTATGACCGGACAAGTTAAAGAAGAAGTGCTTGCTCGATTTGGCGAACTCGGCTTAAGAATTGTTGATGGCAAAGCTTACTTTCAAACTGACTTACTCAGAAAATGTGAGTTTTTAACGACAGCAAATCAATTTCGCTACCTAGATGTTAATGACCAATGGCAAGACATTTCAATAGCTGAAAACGGCTTGGCTTTTACTTGGTGCCAAGTACCTATCGTTTATCAACTCGATGACAGTTGCTCAAGCCATCTTAAAGTTTTGTGGGCCAATGATGTCGAAACAACGTCTGAGGGTTTAGCACTGTCTGATGAAAACAGCCGTGAATTATTTTTACGTAACGGTCGAATTAAACAATTAACCTTAACACTAACAAGTAATGAATTATTTAGTGAATAAATTCAGTTTAATCACAGTAATGTTTTAGAAAAACTAACGCATTACTGAGTTTACCTATTGTTATATGGAGAATTACAATGTCAAATAAATACAATAAACATCTGTCGTTAACAGGGATTAATTTTGCCCAGCTCAGTACCACAGATCTACAAAAAATGGCGGGTATTATCCTAGACGAAAAAATCCATGGTATCTCGTTTAGCCCTTACGTTGAAGGCCAAGGACCCGGCACAAAAATCCATGAAAGCCAAATACGTGACCGCCTTGACCATATAAAATCAAATATAAACTGGATTCGTTCTTTTTCTTGTACTGAGGGCAATGAACTTATTCCTAAAATTGCCAAAGAAAATGGTTTAAAAACTATGGTTGGCGTTTGGTTAAATGATGACCTTGAAAACAATGAAAAAGAGTTAGCGAATGCTATTGAAGTGGCTCAAGCCGGTTACGTTGATATTCTTGCGGTAGGTAATGAGGTATTACTCCGTGGTGATTTAACTGAAGATCAACTCATCAATTATATTAATAGAGCTAAAGAAGCCTTACCTCAATTACAAGTAGGCTATGTTGATGCTTATTATGAATTTGAAGATCACCCGCGCGTTGCTGATGTCTGTGATGTTATTTTAGCTAATTGTTATCCATTTTGGGAAGGTTGTTCAGCCGATTACTCCTTGCTTTATATGAAAGATATGTACAGACGAGCCGTTAAAGCGGCTAAAGGTAAAAAAGTCATTATTACGGAAACTGGCTGGCCTAATGTTGGTACAGCAGAAAGAGGCGCTGAGCCGTCTTATGACAATGCAATAAAATATTTTATCAACACCTATTTGTGGGCAGAAGAAGATAACTTAGATATTTTCTATTTCTCTTCCTTTGATGAAACCTGGAAAATTGAAGAAGAGGGTGATGTCGGTGCCTACTGGGGACTATGGGACAAAGATGGTCAATTGAAATACAGTTAAAGTCATCTGTAAAAAATCATAATAATTAGCTTAATTAGCATAATTAACACAATTAGCATAATGAGCAAAAGGAATAGAAATGAAATTAGAACATGGTAATGCCATTTGTTACTCAGGGTATCGCGAAGGTCAAAACCCTAGAGAAGCAATTTACCCTAGCTACGAAGAAATAAAAGAAGATTTGATGCTTTTAGCTGATAACTGGAAATTTCTTCGCTTATACGATTGTGGTCCTCATGCAGAAATTGTGCTTGATGTCATTAGTAAAGAAGGCTTCGATTTCAAAATAATGCTGGGTGTTGATATGGCTGCGGAAATGTCTAATCCACATTGTCCGTGGGGTGCTGAGTTTAGTGAACAAAAATTGAGAAATAATCGCCAAGCGAACAGTGTTCAAATAGAAAAATTGATCACGCTGTCAAATCAATACCCACAAATTATTTCTTCAGTGTCGGTTGGTAATGAAGCCAGTGTTGACTGGACTGATCATATGGTTCCCGTGCAATGTTTGGTTGAGTATGTTCGCTTTATTAGGAGCAATATAAAACAACCGATTACCTTTTGTGAAAACTATGTCCCTTGGACCTATAAATTAGAGCCCTTGGTTGCTGAGCTAGATTTTATTTCTATTCATACCTATCCTGCCTGGGAATACAGAACCATGGCGGATGCCCTTGAGTATACCAAACAAAATTATTACTCAGTTGCTGATCATTACCCTGATAAGCCCGTAGTAATTACTGAGGCGGGCTGGACCACAACGTCCAATGGTAGAGGTATAGAAAAATGGAATGCTTCAGAAGAACTACAGACAGCCTATTACCACCAATTACTTGAGTGGACAAACCAAGAAAAGATACTGACGTTTGTTTTTGAAGCCTTTGATGAGCCTTGGAAAGGCTCTGATCACCCAGAGGAACCAGAAAAGCATTGGGGACTGTTTAGAGTAGATCGAACGCCAAAGCGGGTCATGCAAGAAATATTTGAAGCAAACCAAAAGCATAGTCTTTGTGTTTAAATCGATTAGCTAAAATTTAGCAAAGGATTGCCTGAATTAACCTGTGAACATTAAAAAAGCTACCATTGAAAACCTCACAAAAACCAACAAACCAACAAACCAACAAACCAACATATACCAGGGTGCTAATAGTATGAAAAAATTAAAAGCACTCATTGTTGATGATGAACCGTTAGCCTTAATGTTATTACGGGAAAAACTCAATAAACATCCTAATATTGGAACAATTGTTGAGTGTAAAAATGGCAGCGAGGCGATCGCAGCAACCTTAGCGTTTGCACCAGATTTAATTTTTCTTGATATAAACATGCCGGTTATCGATGGATTTGGTGTTATTAAACAGCTTCAAACAGATATTGTTCCGCTAATAATATTTGTCACTGCCCACGAGCAATATGCATTAGATGCCTTTGATGTTAATGCAGTTGACTATATTATAAAACCAATTAAAGATGCTTATATTCAAAGAGCGATTAATCGCGCTATGGTCCGATTAAATCAAAAAAGTCCTGTCGAAATTAAGGCGAGGATAATCAGTGCCCTTGATTCTATCAATGTATTTGAAAGAAATACTGAACAAGACACGCCCCTCAAGCGTTGTCATGAGAATGACACCGATGATATGACTCTTGATATGAATAACTTAGAACGAAAAATAATCATTAAAGACAGAGATGGTATTACGTTGTTAAAGCAACTAGATATTGAATGGGTCGATGCTGCTGGTGACTATACTTGCCTACATGTTGGAGGTGTTACTCATATCAAACGTTGTACTTTAAAAGACTTACTGGTCGATTTAGACCCTGATATTTTTAAGCGAGTACATCGTTCAACTATTGTTAATTTAAATTATGTTACCAAAGTTATCCCTCACAGCAAGGGCGAGTACTTTCTTCAATTAGGTGAATTTGATCAAATAAAAGTCAGCCGTAATTACCGTGAAACCATTAAGAAATATTTAATCCATAATTAAGTCTAAAGCTTATCGTTTATTCAACGATTGCTGGTCAAAAAATACATGAGGTAAAAATGCGTATCAATATATTAAAAAAAAATAAATTCTTGTTTGCTTTATCTGCCATTGCATTAATCAGTTTTATTTATCAATACCAAGGTGAACAAATGGTCTCTAATGATACCGACATAAATTATGCTATTGCTACTACCAGCGAAATTCTTATAACCAGTGAAGCGGGAGATAAAAAAGCTCGCCAAGAAAACTTGCTGTTTAAAGAAGGTAAGTCTAGCGGCACAGTTATCACGATAAGACCCGATATTGTCAAACAAACACTGACCGGTATAGGGACCTCTTTCACTGAGTCATCCGCCTTTGTTTTAGCACATTTAACTGATGCAAAAAGAGCAGAGGTCATGGAAAATATCTACGGTGAACAGGGCGCTAACTTTTCATTAGCTCGAACACCTATTGGTGCCACCGATTTTTCGGTAGAAGGCAAATATTCTTATGCTGACGTTAAAGATGATGCAGATTTAACCCACTTTAGTATAGAGGTCGACCAAGACGGCTTCAGTAACCTCGAATATCCTGGTATTAAAAATACCCAGTTTGATTTATTGCCGATGATCAAAGAAGCGTTAGCCATTAAGGATAATCAAACAGATAAAGAGCTAAGAATTATAGCCTCCGCTTGGACAGCACCCTCTTGGATGAAAGATATCGATGATTGGTACATAAAAGGCACTCCTGAGAATGATTTTCAAGGAACAGGCGGAGAGCTTAAAGCAGATTATGTTGGCACCTACGCTGATTACATCGTTAAATATCTTGATGCTTATAAGGCCGCAGGAGTCAATATTTGGGGATTAACTCCAGTTAACGAACCTCATGGCAATAGTGGCCAATGGGAAAGCATGCATTTTACCCCAGAGACTCAAAGTGCCTTTATTAAAAGTCACTTAGGCCCCAAATTGAAGTCTAGCGACCACCATGGAGTAAAGTTATTTGTTTTCGACCAAAACAGGGATGGCCTTGAGCATTGGGCTAATGTTATTTTTGGTGATGAAGAGGCAGCACAATTTGTTGATGGCGCAGCCGTGCATTGGTATGAAAGCACCTTTAAAGTTAATGAAGATGTTTTTGACCGAGTTCACGAAAAATTTCCCAACTTTTCCATTATTCATACTGAAGGCACGATAGATGATTTAGGTAAGGATGCACCTGGAGGAATACTCGATCCCATTTTATTTAAAGAATCCAATTGGTTTAACAACGATGACTTTTGGTGGAATGATAATGCAACTGACTGGGCTTACACCGCAACATGGGCTCCCAACCCAGAAAATCACCCTATTTATACCCCGGTTCATCGCTATGCAAGAAATATAATTGTTAGTTTAAACCATTGGGTTGAAGGCTGGATTGACTGGAATATTGTATTGGACAGCAATGGTGGTCCTAACCATGTTGGGAACTTTTGTGGTGCGCCCATTATGATTGATACCGATACTGGCGAAATTTATTACACGCCGATCTATCATGTTTTGGCTCAATTTAGTCAAACAATACGTCCAGGTGATAAGGCCATTCAGGCGAATAAACAATTAAAGGGCTTGGAAGAAGATGACTTACACGCCAGCGCCTCTATTAACGATGACAATCTCGTGAGTGTTCAAATATTAAATACGACCAAAGAAGCCATCACTTACTTTTTACAAATTGGTAGCCAGCATACTGAAGTAACTATTGACGCTAATGCACTACAAACCGTTAGAGTAAAAATTTAGTCAAAAGTTAATTTACTGACACCAGTAGACTCGTTTATGTGGGTCTACTGTTCACCCTCTCGAGCTTAACGTTTTCAATAACAGAGCCGCGACACGAGTATGATTAATGAACAAACATCCTTTTGATATATTATTGCTAGAAAATGGCTCACAATTAATATTTACCCCTTGCCCTGGCAGTAAAGGCGTCAATTTAGCAAAGTCAATAGAGCAGTTAAAACAAGCAGATACTTCAGTATTATTGACCTTGATGTTTTCAGATGAAATGTCTAAAAATCAGCTAACAAACTTACCTATTATTTGTCAGCAGTATAAAATAAACTGGCTTCAGCTGCCTATTATTGATGATGAGGCTCCGGGTATAGCCTTTGAAGCCCATTGGTTAAAGTATAAAGCAACCATCTTAGCGGCGTTAAATAATCAAGGAACTGTTGCTGTGCATTGTAAAGGGGGAACAGGTCGAACAGGGTTGGTTATTGCCTTGATCTTATTTGATTTAGGCTTACCTAGTGAAAAAATCATTGATGAGATCCAAAAGATCAGGCCTAAAGCACTAATAAATCCAGCACAATTAGCTTATTTTAAATCTATAACCGCCACTTAATAACAGTCGCTAAATCAAGTTGGCGACTGTTATTAAGGGTATGTTCTCTTCTGTAAGGATAAAACTCAGGACTCTGTTTTTTTCGCTAGGCATCACTCACCTTAACGCCATTCAGCAGGCGATCTATTAATTAGGTCCAGTGGTGTCTGTGAGAATGATAATGCAGGGGCCATCACCAAATAATCACTATCTATTAACATGATAGCAACACTGTCTGAGTATAATTGCCATAAAAAAGCCAATAATTGAGTGAGTTTCCCTTAAGCGCTATTGAGCTCCACGGTTAAATTACGTAACCAACGCTTACTTTTCATGCGCGAAATAAACATAAAGGCTTTACAAATCTCTTCAGAATACGCGACAAAAACCACCCAATAAATAGGGAAAGAAAAATAAAATGCCGCTAAAAAAGTCAGCGGGATACCCAGAATCCACATGCCAGTTATATCAATTAACATGCAATATTTGTTGTCACCGCCTGCGCGTAATATTCCCATAGATAACGTCATATTAAATACTTTTAAACAGGTGCCAAAAGCAATTAAAATGTAAATATCATGGGCAATAGCCAAAGTATCTTTTGATAGTGATGCATAAGGTTTAAACACAAAGTGTTCAAACTGAACCATTAACAATGCCAGAAAAAAAGTAACGATAGGCGCACTAATGGCGTAATTTTTGGCAATGGTCCAGGCATGGCCAAATTCATTACGACCGAGGCGTTGTCCGACCAAAATAGAACATGCGGAAGCAAAACCAAAAAAGAAAGAAATCAGTAAGCCTTCGACCGGGGCAAGTAAACTCATGACGGCAAGCTCTTGGGTGCCCAATTGTCCGTAGATAAGTTGATAAACGAAAGTACCCAATGACCAGACACCAAAACTGATCATCATTGGCCATACTAAAGCCAACAAATTGATCCAATCCTTTCGATTATTACATACTGATAAATTCAGTTGAAATGGAAAAACAATATGCTTTATTTTAGCTAAGCTCACAACAAGTAAAAATGCATGAATTAACCGAGCAATGACTGTTGCCCAAGCAGCACCTAAAACACCCATAGCAGAAACACCAAAACCGCCATTAATTAACCAGTAGTTTAAGGCGATGTTGATCAATATTGCGATAATGCTTAGCAACATAGGGAATTTGACTTGTCCTGCACCACGCAAAGCATTTTCAAAAATCAGAATAAGTGAAACAAATAGTAGACTTGGCATAGTCACCCAAAGGTAACTTTCGCCAGTACTGATGACCTCTTGGTCATTTGAGGCAAGGTTAATAATATCGCCTACAAAAAAATAGTTCAGCAACACAATGGGAATTAACGCAATAAAAGCGATAATTATTGTCATGAGAATAACTTGCCTAATGCGGTCTATTTTACCTGCACCATAATACTGAGCAGATAAAATGCCAACCCCAGTTGCTAGACCTGATAGAATAATTAAGACGACAAACTGTATTCGGTTGGCGATGCCAACAGAGGCAACAGCCCCGTCTCCTAGGTGCGCAACCATCATGATATCGGTCATACCAAGCATGGTGACTAATATGCTTTGCAATGAAATAGGCCAAGCTAATTTAAGGTTTTCTTTTAGTGACGAGCTGTTTTTGATAACCATAGGACGATGCTATAACGGTAAAAATTAATCTGAGTCTATTTTAAAACAAAAAAAAATTATAAACAGCGGCAGAAATATCATATATCATGTCTAAAACTATCATTACAAGTTAAATTATGTGGCAAGACATTCTCAATATACATCTAGATTGCAAAGAAGATTTTTTCAATTTTGAAGAGCTGCCCGGCAATGCCCATGAATTAATAGCCTTTGCAGGGATATCATTTTTAAGAACTCAATACCAAATAGGAAATACCGGGAAAGGTATAGATTTAAATGATAAATCACAAAACAGAGTAAATGTTCATTACTTACTGATAACAAAGTCTGGCCAAGGAAAAATACGCTTTGGCAATAAAGAGATAGTACTCAACGCAGGCAGCATAGTCTTGATACCTGCCGGCACCGCTTTCTTGTATGAACTCGATGGTGAGTATTGGGATATGTGTTGGTTGTTGTTGCATGATTGCCAACGATACCAGTTTATACATCAATTAAATGCCAATGTTTTTAGTCATACTGATGCCAATAAACTTTATCAAACCATGGCACTAATACGAGAATTTAACTGCAACAGTAACGGCAGTGATAGTCGGTATCAATCAGATATTATTTTACGCTTAGTTGAAATCCTGCTTTATCAAATCGAACAGACATTAAATAAAAAGCATAAGCTCAATGATCAACAGCTAAAATTTCATGCCGTGATAGAGAATGCAACTAAGCAATTACAACGACCCTGGTCAGTTGCTTCCCTTGCCGCTAACATGCACATTTCAGAGCCTCAATTTTATAAATTATGTAAAAAAGAAACCGGTATGACACCGATAAAATTGTTGACTCAATCACGATTAGAATATGCCTGCTACTTACTTCGTTATACCAATTATAATTTAGAACAGATCGCTTTTACCATCGGCTATGCTGATGCCGCTAGTTTTTCACATCGTTTTAAACAGTATTACCAACTCAGTCCTGGTCACTGGAGAAATAAAGCTAATTCAATAACTTCCATACTTTGAAAGCCTTCTCAAATCCATGCTAGACTAGAACTATATAACTCAATAGCCAAGACTCATAATGCCGACAATTTACCAAGTATCTGAACTCGCTGGTGTATCTTTATCTTCAGTATCACGCGTGATGAATAATCATGAGCATGTCAGTGAAAAAACCAAAGCTAAGGTTATGGCTGCGATGAAAGAACTTGATTATAGACCAAACTTTACCGCTCGCTCTTTAGCATCAAAGTGCTCTAATAGTGTTGGGGTTTTAGTTGCTGAACTGAGTGGACCATTTTACAGTGATATATTATCTGGCGTTGAAAGTGAATTAAGTAGTGCCAATAAACATGCGGTGATCGTCTCTGGTGGCCATAATGAAAAGAATGAGCAAGAGTCTATACAGTTTTTAATTGATAGAAATTGTGATGGCTTAATTTTATGTGCCGATTTTGTCTCTGATGACTACCTAATAAATTTAAGCAAAAAAGCCATTCAAGTCGTTATCATTAATCGTTACATTGCTGAAATTGCTGAAAATTGTATTTATATAGATAACCCTTTAGGCAGTTATCAAGCCACCCATTATTTGATCGAACAAGGCCACCAACATATTGCTTATATCTCAGGTCCCTTGTGGAAGCCTGATGCCAATGAGCGCCTTAATGGCTATAAAAGTGCACTTGCTAACAGTGATATAATATTTGATGAAAAATTAACTTATGAAGGAGACTACACCACCATTGGTGGTCGGCAAGCAATGCTGAGCTTACTAAACAATAAAGCTGTTTTTACCGCGCTGGTCTGTGCAAACGATGAGATGGCTTCAGCGGCAATGAGAGTTGCTCGTGAAGAAAAAATCAACATCCCTGAGGATTGTTCAATTATTGGTTTTGATAACATTTATTTCTCAGAATACTTATATCCCCAATTATCCACCATTGAAAACCCTATTAACAAGATGGCCAAAATGGCGGTTCAATGTGTGCTAAAAAGCACCTATAATCAAAAAGAATTGGTTATTCAAAATTTATTTGAAACAAAACTGGTTTTGCGTGAGTCAACGCAACCCTTGGCAAGCTCTTAATTATATTGATTTAACACCGCTAAAAAGCCAAGATTCAAATCTAATAAAAAGGCTCAAATCTACTGATTAGAATTGAGCCTTTGGTCAGTTATTGATAAAAGTACGACCTAACTAAAAGTATTATTGACAAGAAATAATCGCTTGCTTAATCGCATTAGGCCTTATAATAACATCGGTGAAGTCGATGTTTAATCGAGCAGCTGTTGACAAAGAAAATGGCGTAAATACCTTGCTAATATCCGCACCATTATTGACAAAGCACTGTAAATCAATCGATAAGGTAGACCATTGATTGAGGGTTAATTTAGAGAGTTGATCGGTAATATTTACTTTACCTTCACAATTATCACCACACAATAATGATATATATATTGGCTTTTGCTCAGTGAGATTTTGTTGTTTGGGCAAGCGTACCGTTAGTTCAAGGGTTGATTTAGCGTCTAAATAGGCAGTAAAATTAGTCGCATAGCTGTTAGTAAAACCGATTCGCCCTTCCCCCTTACCATTAAAAATAGCTCTTCTAGAGTCTTCTTGCACTTTTTTATCAATAGTCCGTAGGTAAACTATTTCATTCTCAAAAATACTACTGGCCATCGTATTAGTGCTGCTACTATCAGAAATCATCATTGCCCATGGCGCTTTAACAACACTATCAAATAATGTGACTTTTTGTAAACTTGCTTGTGATATTGACGTATTAATGGCTAAATTATCTGCGAGTAAGTTCTTATCACCATATTGTAAGCCATAACCGTATGGCAATAATGGCTGATAGTTTTCATCAAAGCGGTTTACCGTTGTCTGTGTTGAGTCTGCTGGCCAAGAATAAGAAAGCTTGCCCTTAAAATCATAATTAAGTTCACCATTGGCTTTAGTAAATAAAACATCAGCCACAGCGTCACCTTCAGAGCCTGGTAACCAAACAGCAACAAAAGCGTCAGACCTATTAAGCTCAGCATTGACCCACATTGGTCGACCACTTATAAATAATGACACCACAGGAATCCCCTCAGCTTTAAGTTTGTTGAGCAAGAACAGATCCCGTTTAATGCCTTGTTGGTATTCAATATTTTCAAGATCCCCTTGCCCCTCTGCATAAGGTTCTTCACCAAAAACAACAATGGCAACATCAGGTTTTACTTTATATTGCCCCGTTATACTCAATTCAATCTGGCCACCCGCCATATTTACATGTTGCTCTATACCTGCATATATTGAACTGCCGCCAGGAAAGTCTTGATTAGTATTATTAGTGCCTTGCCAAGTAATTGACCAACCACCCGACTGTTTACTAATATTGTCGGCCCCATCCCCAGCGACTAATACATGAAGATTTGGTGACAGAGGTAAAATATTTGCTTTATTTTTAAGCAGTACTAAGGATTCCCGTACTGCTTGTTTAGCCAATATTCGATGTGCCTTAGCGCCAATTAATTCCGTCTGTCCTGACAGCAATCTATTTGCTGGACTGGGTTTGTCAAAAATACCCGCTCGAAATTTAACGCGGAGAATTCTACTGATCGCATCATCAATACGTGATTGCGCTATTTCGCCACTTTTTACCTGTGCGATGGTGTTTTCATATAAAGGCTTCCATGCATCGGTAGGCACCATAAAAATATCTAAGCCGGCATTGATTGATTGCGGGCAACTTTCCTTAGTACAACCTTTTACTTGTCCATGACCATTCCAATCACCGACAACAAAACCATCAAAGCCCATCCGATCTTTTAATACCTCGGTTAGTAGGTATTTATTACCGTGATTTTTTTTACCATGCCAGCTATTAAAAGACGCCATCACAGATTGGGCGCCCGCGTTTAATCCGCCAACATACCCTTGACCATGAAGATCGAATAATTCTTGTTCACTGTCTAGATTATCCCCTTGATCGTCTCCACCTTTTGTACCACCGTCACCTAAAAAGTGTTTGACGGTACTAATCACACGATTATCGCCAAGGAAGTCTTTGTCTACATGCCCTTGTAAGCCTTTTACAATTGCACTTGAATATATTCGTACGATTTCAGGGTCTTCTGAATAGCCTTCATAAGTTCTGCCCCAACGATCATCTCTTACGACGGCAACTGTCGGTGCAAAGACCCAATCAATACCGGTTACCATAACTTCTTTGGCGGTTATCGCAGCAATTTTTTCAATTAATCCGGGGTTATTCGCTGCTCCTAAACCGATATTATGCGGAAATAACGTCGCACCAATGACATTGTTATGGCCATGTACCGCATCTGTACCCCAGATTGTTGGTATACTAGAGCCATCAATCGAGTCATCAACAGAGGCTTGATACATTGCTTCAGCAAGTTCAATCCAGTCACTCGGTGTCGCATGTTTATTATTATTCGGAAAAGCGCCACCACCATTTAAATACGAACCAAAACCATAGTTACGCATATCATCAACCGTTATATCTCTAATTTCAGGTTGGATCATTTGAGCGACTTTTTGCTCAAGGGTCATACTCTTAAGTAATGACTCGATTTTAGCTTCAATCTCAAGATTTGGCTTAACAGTAACATTAAGTTTTGGCCAAATTTCTAATGATTTATTATCAGTACTCTGTTCAACGGATATACTATCAGTAGCTTGATGCCCGAGGTTGTTACTTTTACTACACCCCAATAGAAATTGTGTTACCACTAGGCTAGGGAGTATTAAGCTATTGAGT
>Ga0307489_10002347_pt1 | contig 12675 bp, 19 predicted proteins | sample SB12metaG_FD_202247 | JGI IMG/M metagenome (GOLD analysis project Ga0307489, IMG submission 202247) | Sea-ice brine microbial communities from Beaufort Sea near Barrow, Alaska, United States - SB 1.2 | ecosystem: Environmental > Aquatic > Marine > Coastal | place: USA: Alaska | collected...
TGAGAGCGGGGGGGGGAGCGGCGGCGGTGGGGGCGACGGCGGGGAGTGTAGGCGCAGCGGCGGGGGCGGAGGAGGGCGTGGCGGGGGTGGGTGAGGCGGCGGGGTTAGGCGCGGGGGCGGGGGATGTTGATGTGGATGCGGGTTTGGGGGCCGAAAGGGAGAACTCTCGACCGCCGTTGATGGCGCCGCCGCCGGCGCCGCCGTGGGACGGGGAGCTGTGGCTGGGGCGCCAGGCGCTACACGCCGCGCGCCTCACGGCACGGTCACACACATCGCCCCCTTTCCAGCTCACCTGAGCCTTTCTCGTCCCTAGAACCACTGGAGTTGTCCCAATGAGTATCCCAAATTAATACCTCGAAGCTGCTCAACTTGAGCTGACAAGCGGACTAGTGTGGAGTTAAGGTCCGGAGAGTTATACTGGTAGTTGAAGGAGTGGGCGGCCCTGGGCACCGGTGCGGCACCCGGTGAGCGGCGCGGTGCTGGTGTTCGAGGCAGGGGCTAACACTCCTCCACTTTTCAGCTCAACGTAAGCGCTTCCTGTGGGATAGGGGGTGTGATCAGGGGTTATTCAGGGGTTGTTTAGGGGGTGTTAGGGAGTATTAGGGGGTGTCTGGGGTGTGTTTTTGTGTCAGAAACGGCTCAGGTTGAGCTGAAAACTGCACGAGTGTAAGCCCCTGGTTCGAGGCGGCGCTGCCGGAGGACATGCGCCGCGCGTGCCGGGCGCTGGGCCTCGACGCCGACGCGCGCTGGTGACCGCTGACCGGTGTTCACTGGCTGGTGACTGCTGTGTGTGTGCGCGGGGGTCACTATTGAGTAGACGGCTGACCAGTGCGTAGAGGGTTGAATAGTGCGTAGACGGCTGATTATTGTGCGGGCTAGTCGTGACTAGACACAGCAATGACAAAGTGCGTGAAACCACTTAGACACTTGGTGAGACTTAGCGCTAAGTAAACCCGCTGGACCAATCAGACAGCTCCATTTTGCCGACTAAGTGCTTCTTGTTGCTAAGTGTCTTAGTGGTTTCATGCACTTCGTCATAGGTTCGTCCAAGGAGGCGAAGTGCGAGGAACGCCTCCAATCATGCGCTGGACAGGAGACCCGTGGCGGCGAGGACGGCGGCGGCGGCCGGCAAGTGTCAGACACCCTGCCCGACCGCCGTAACGCCACCTCAACGCTTGCCACGTCATCCACCACACAGTGTACCGGTGCTTGTCACGTCACCCACCACATAGTGTACCAGTACTCGCCACGTCATGGAACGGTCGGACTCGTTGCGACCGACCTTTTGGAGCACCAGCAGCCGAGGCACATCGGCGGCGGCGGGCAGGGGCGGGGTGTGGAAGCGCGGCCCACGTACCTCCCAGGACGGGCAACGGCGGCACCGGTGGCCACTCGTATGCCAGAGAGTCGGCAGTGTCTGTATTTTAAAGTCGATATACATCATCCACTCGTGGCAGTTCTAGCATGCTAGCATCTTGAACAAGGGGAACGAGAAGGAGAAAAAACAGTGAAAGAGAACGTGCATCGTCATAAGTCATTCATCAGCACTTGATCGTGTCGTCGACGTCCTGATGTCCGCCCCCGGCGCATCATGGTGAGTTATGGGTGTTCAGCTGCAGCATTCTACCTCAGACGGACAGTGGAAGGCTGTCGGCATATCCCTTGGTTGCCGCCGCGTCACGCGTCGCCGCGGTCCACGGACAGCCGTGCTCCCGTGCCCACCTCAGCACCTCCAGGTGTCTGCCACGCACAGCTGCCGAGCACGTTTCCTCATTCCACGGGCAGTGGTGCTCCCGCGCCCACTTCAGCATCTCCAGGTACCCGCCCCCAGCCGCACCCCGACACGTTTCCTCATCCCACGGACAGCCGTGCTCCCGCGCCCACTGCAGCACGTGAAAGTGCCCTGAGTGAGCGGCGTGAACACAAGTTGACTCACACAACGGGCACCCATTCGCGATGGCCCACCTCAGCAGCTCCAGGTGCCCGCCCGCTGCGCCGTACGAACAAACCTGATCGTTCCACGGGCAATCGTGTTCCTGCGCCCACCTCAGTACATTCAGGTGCCCGTTGAAAGCGGCCCATGCTATAGAGTCGCATAGCGCAATTGGACGCAACATTGAAAGCAGTCCATCATATTGTGTTTTCAAGATCTGAAACCTAGCGCCTCCAACACCGGTGTCAACTTGCACCTCCACCCTACCATGCGCACGTTCGCCAGTCCCACGGGCAACGGCGGTCCCATGCCCACTTCAGCACCTCCAGGTGCCCGTCCCAAGCGGCGTTCGCACAAATGGACTTCACCCACGGGCACCCCGTCGCCTTGGCCCACTCCAGCCGCTCGACGGAACCGACAAAGTTCCACACCCTGAGGAGCAGCGGCCCTCTTTCTTCGGTGTCCTCGTCGTCGCTATCGTCGCTCCACCTCTCCACCTCCTCTTGCGGCACGCCGAAGGCCACCACCGCCGCGCGGCACGCGCGCCCCGCCTGCCCGAACAAGACAACATCCGTGGGGTCCAGCCGCGTCAGCACCTCCGCCGCGAGGACCTCGGGCAGGCCCTCAAGCAGCCCCCCGAGCAGCGGCGACGGGTAGGTTATCAACCCTAGCTCCCGCAGCCTGAGCAACAACTCGTCCTCCCCCAACTCGGCCGCTCCCAGGAGTTCGGCGAGCACACCCGCGGGGCGCACGATGTAGCGGGCCGGGGGATGATCGGCGGCGGCGGCGGCGGCTGCGGCAGTGGGGGTTTGCATGGCGGAAGGAGGTGGAGTGGCGTGGGCTCGGGCGGTGGTTGGCGGAAGGAAGGTGGAGTGGCGTGGGCTCGGGCGGTGGTTGTGTTGTTCAAAAGCACTGCTGCCTGTTGTGTTGTTCAAAAGCACTGCTGCCACAGTCTAGCAGTATCCGATGGGGGGTCAAACGGTATGGTATCGGATCTGCGCAGGTTTTAGAGTACCTTCTCCTCCGCTGCAGCGAAGTCCTCGTCCTCGTCATCGGCACTCCCCGTACGATGTCAGCAGCGGCCGCCACCCTCCCCTTCCCCGCCGCCGCCGCCGCCTGCGCCGGCCGCACCCCCACACGCACCCGCACCCCAACCCGCGCCACCACGCGATGCCAGGCGGCGGCTGGGCAGCCCGCGCGCGTGCGCATCTTCAAGGGGGGCTCCAAGGAGGTGCTGTTCGGGGCCAAACAGAACCTGCTCGGATGCCTCGAGAAGGAGGACGACGCGGGGGTGGAAGCGGCGATATCGGAGCTGAGCGGACTGACGCCCACGGCACGGCCGGGCACATAACACGCCTTGCAAGCCATCGTTTATCCTATAACGTGGCGAGCATCGCATATTATCGGCAGTACGATTTATCGTACAGCCCAAACTGCCAGACGAGTACGTGGCATAAAAGCTGCGGTCTGCTCTCTACTGCCCACTCTGTCGACACGTGGCAGACGCAAGCAGAGCGTCGCCTCGATAATGCCGTGCCCTAACCCGCGGAGGCGCCCGCGCGGTCGCCGCTCCTCCTCGGGAAGTGGCGCCTGGTGTGGAGCAAGCAGGCTGATAGCGCCAACTACTTCCAAAAAGCATTCGCAGGAGCAGCCAAGAAAAAGTAAGTACCACAGATCAAACCGTCTATCGAGCCTGCCGTGAACGCGTGTACGTGTGTTGCGGTTGCACAGTTGTGTACTGTGGGTTTGGCCGTTGTCAGAGACTGCCGCGCTCGGCCGGGCCGCCCCTTCAGCTTGATACGCTAACCGACATTCCGTGCACACCCGCCCACTGAAGTCGGTCGCCAACCACTACTATCATATCATCACATGCCTGGTTTCCTTCAACTTGAAGTATGACGCACCCGAGCTAACATCCCTTTGCCGTGAACCCACCACGCAGTTTTCAAATCATCGGCCAGGAATCTCTGGAGAACCTGGTGGAGCTGGGCCCACTCAAGGTCGGACCCGGCAGATGTTGCTCGCCACGTCATCGAATGCCATTTAACTCAAGTATAAACTGGGCTCTTATAAAATGCGTTGGTTGACGTGGAGGGCAAGACTTGCTTGTCAGTTGCTCGTCATGACATAGGGTGCCATGTCACTCAATAATCGAGGGTTGTAAGTGCGTGTTGATGACGTGGTGGACAACTTTTACTTGTCCCTTGCTCGGCGCGTCGCCGCACAGGATGCCGTCTCAGTCAAGCGACGGGTGTTTGTAATGCGTGTGAGTGACGAGGCGGGCAACATTTGCGTGTGCATGTCCCTAGCGGACGGTGTCGGCACGAGCCAAGTGCTCGGCGGTGTCGGAGGAGCGCACCAATGTCAGCATCTCCGTCGTGGACGTCTTTGTGGGGTAGGGCCTGGCACAATTTGCCCAAAATGTCCTTCAAAATGTCCATCAACTCATTTAAATCCTCGTTTCTTGAGTCAAATGCCACGTTCTTAAAATGTCCTTCAGAATGTCCATCAACACATCTAGACCCATCTAGACCCTCGTGTCAAATGCCACCTTCTTACTTGAAATGTCCTTCAGAATGTCCATCAACACATTAAATCCTCGTTTCTTGAGTCAAATGCCACCTTCTGATTTTCTGATGTGTGGAACCCATTGTCTGGCGGGCCGTACAGTGGGGTCGTGGAAGGCGCGCACCATCGAGCTGCAGCCCAAGCCGGGGGCGGGCGCCGGCTGGGTCGAGCAGTTGTACCTGGCAGGGGCCACTACTTTTAATTTTTGTTTTACAATAACGTTCATCGAGCCCCATGGCGCTTTACATGGTGAGCTTAATAAGGTGGCGGTCAACAGTTTGGGTGAGCCACTTTTTCGTCTCGTGTTCGCCGCTTCATCTTTGCCACATGCGCGCGATTGGGCGACGGCGGTGCCAAGGGGACGGCGGCGGGCGCTTGCCAACGCGCTGATAGTGGCACGTCCTCGCGAGTTTGGCGGCGCGGCGGGCGGGTTAGCGTCGTACGACGCAGCGGCTGGCGCGCAATCTTGGTTGCCCGTCAACCGAATCTCGGACTTACAAAAGTTCCGAGCCGCGATCCTCCCGACATGGCGACGCGCTTGCGCACAATCCGCCTCATCAATGGGCGCCAAACTTCGGGAGATGCTTGATGAACATATGGGGGTTCTTGAACCGCTGAGCTTGGGCTCTGGCTAATTTCTTGCGGCACGCAATTGCGCCGCACCCCGGCAGCAGAAACAGATCGTGCAAATGCTGTCGTAAAAACAGCGACAGTGAGCAAAGTGCGCCTTTAAGAATTTAGCCAGCGCTCAAGCTCAGCGGTTCCCGCACGTCCATATGGTACCACCCAGGCAACCGCCGGAGTTTGGGGCGCAGCGGTGAGGCGGATTGTGCGCAAGCACGTCGCCATGTCGGGAGTCATTCGCGCCATTTATTATTTTGAGCGACAGCCGTTTCCACGAAACCCTGACTAATTGCCCACAGCTGTTTTTTTATCCAATTAAAATCGAATTTTCGGATCGAAACTGTTGACCACCACCTTGACCAACCCAGTATTTATCCAGTATTTTATGATTTTCTACGGCTCATTCACCCCCAGGCGCTCACATGCTCAGTAAATATGAACAATGCTCGCCGCAGCATCCAAAGCCTGTATGTGAGTGTGGGACTAGTGCCCCTAGACGAGGCCTGTATCCCGCACGAAATGGCGAATGGGCATTTTGGAGATCCTCGTTTATTTTTTTATGCCACAACATGAGGTTTGTGCATCATTTACTTGGCCCTGACAGTGGGATGACGACATGCGGATCAGCGCGGGGAACAAGGGGTCCATGTTTGTGCACGTCAAGGATGTGGAGGGCCGGGGGAGCGGCGGCGGCGACGACGGCAGTGGCGATAGCAGCGGCGGCAGCAGCGGCGGCGGCGGTGGTTCCACCACCAGTCTAGCCATCGCCAAGACGGAGGAGAGCAGCACAGACTGATGAATTTATTTTCTGTTCTTTACTCGTAGATCTCGTATTTGGTATTAGTTTGTACTTACGCTCGCTTTTAATACATTTTAGGCTACTTGATTTGAGGTTCACCGGTGAGAGCGCCTTGGGGCTCGATAGGGGCTCGATAAACCTCAGTAAAACGCCAATGATAGGCTACTGACAGGGACTATGGGATGCACCTGGCAGTTTATTGGTTGCTAGCTGTGAAACCTGGGGTTACCCGGCGACTGATTGCTTTCTGCCCGTTAACCAATTGAATATGGGTCCCAGGGCGAAAGCCTGGTGCTTCCGTATGCACGCGGAAGCGGTTCTCTCACTATATATCTCTATCCCACGGGGGCCAGGGCAAAAGCCTGTTGCCTCTCTATACACGCGAAAGCGTCTCTCTCTCTCTCTCTCTCTCTCTCTCTCTCTCTCTCTCTCTCTCTGCCTCTCTCTTCTATATCCCTCGGATTAGCCGTGGGCGCGGGGGTCGGAGGAGCTGACAGCCCCCCCCCGCGGGTCGCCCACCTCGGCCGCGGGCGCCTGCGCGATGTCCACCCCCGCGCTGCTCACCGCCCACCAGGGCCTTAATTGATTTTGTTTTTTTTACGTTCATCGAGCCCCAAGGCGCTTCACATGGTGAGCTCAACCAACAATCGTTCCGTTTGCAGCTCATCTTCCGTTTGCAGCTCATGTTGAGCTGCAAACGTTCGCTGTTTGGCTCAACATCAGGTGTTTTCACAGTAAAAGTGATAGCATTCGTCCCTCGACAGTACGTAAACGCCGGCGGAATGGAGGCCAGGGAGGAGGAGGCGGCGGGTGTGAACGGGCAGGAGGCGGCGAGTGTGTACAGGTACACTGGTACACTACTCGCAGAGCAAATTGTGATGGGAAAGATTGGGAAGGATTGGGAATGATTGGGAAGGATTGGGAAGGATTGGGAAAGATTGGGAAGGATGGTAAGGATTGGAAAGGATTGAGAAGGATTGGGAAGGATTGGGAAGGATTGGGAAGGATTGGGAAGGCCCTGCCTTGGACGCCTGGCCCGCCTCCTTGGCGTACGGCAGCGCGCCCTGACCCGCGCTCAGCGCCGCCACGCAGTGCCAGCCCACAATTGCTCGCCACGTCATAGGATGCCAGTCAACGCAAGAATCGAGAGTTCCAACTGCGTCAGATGACGTGGTATAAACCAATCTCTGCAGGGCTACATTGAAAATGCGTCAGACGACGTGGCAAGCAATATCTGCTGGACCCCCGCCGCGACGTTGCCCTCCAGCACCTGCTTGGGGAACTTGCCCACGACCTGCCCCTCGCTGCGCCCCGCCGCGTCCAGGAACACCAGGTGCGGTATGCCGTCCGACAGGGCCTTCCACGCATTCCTTTTCAGCTTAAACTCAGCGTCGGATCTGGTATCGAATACATGGTGCCGAATCCCGTTCGACCAATCAGCTCTATTCATTTCGAAAATCCCACCACCGACTCACCGACAGTCCGACCGGGTCGCAATTCTTGAGTAAATAGACCCTCGATTTCGAGGATATGAGAGAGACTAGTCCCTCCGACACTGAGTTTAAGTCAAGCACCATCGATTTGTCAGGGATAAGACGGCTCAAGTGCCAGCTGACGAAGGGAAGGATTTTACGTCCCTGCCGTCCACGCCGTAGCGGTCCATCTCGTCACCCCACTTGGTGTTGTCGATGTTAAGCATCACAAAGTTGACCTTGCTGCAGTGGCTTACACTCGTTCACTTCTCAGCTCAACTTGAGCGCTTTGTGCGGGATGGGGGGCGCGCGTAGAGGTTGTGTAGCCCGTGTTAAGGGGGCGTCAGGGGGTGTTTAGGGTGTGTAGGGTGTTCATGTGTGTCGGACACGGCTCAAGTTGAGCTGGAAAGTGAACGAGTGTAAGCCCCTGCCTTGCTGCCGAACTCGTGCTCCACGTCGTACACCATAGCCTAGGGTCGCACATCTGGCAACTCACTCGTCAGACTGGTATCGGAGTGCACCGCTTACCTTGTTATACCGCGGGGTGCGGGGTCCCGCTGGTGATGACCAGAGGCGCGGCTGTCCAGGTGGGCATGACCACAGTATCCCATTTGAGTTGGTTTGCGCCAACCCTAGCCGCCGCCGTGCGGTCCCGATAGGCATGGGCACGGTGCGTGAGTTGAGTGGGTGTGAGCGGTGCGAACCTTAGGCGCCGCCGTGCGGTCCCGATGGGCATGGGGCATGGGCCCCACCACGGGGGCGGACTCCTTGCACACCTCGCACCAGTCCGCGTAGAACTCCACCACCGTCGGCCGCCCGTTGTGCAGCGCCACGTCCCAGGGCCTGCCACATGTACCTCGCCGCCTCATCGACACGCATTTTGAAACCTCGGTTCTTGAATCGAAGCCGGCTGGGTGGCAAGCAAAATATCTGCCCTCGTTTCTTGAGTTGAATGCCATTCTATGCAGGGCGAGTGATATATGCCAGGCCCTGCCACGTCCAGGGGCACAGCATCGCGCTCCAGGCTCGCGAGAGTGGCATCGCCGCCGCCCATGGTCGCGGCGAACAGCGCGAGACCCACGGCGAAGCCCGCGCCGGCGAGCGGCTTGCCATCGCCGGGACCCTCGGGCGGGGATGGGGGCGGGGCTTTGATGCCCTCGCCCGAGCCCTCCGTCGCGGCGCGCGCGGCGAGGGACCCGCGGCCGCGGCGCGAAGCCGACCCAGCTGAGTGTACCGGTGCAAGCACCGACGTAGTCTGCGGGGCGACGCCGCGGCGGGAGGAGGAGGAGGAGGCGGCGTGGACGGAGGAGCAGGAGCGGTGGCTCTGACGCGCAGGAGCCGCCGCCGCTGCAGCCGCCGCCGCCGGGCGGGCGGCGACGAAGCGCGACGTCGCGAGCGTAGCGGCCATGGGTGATGGACTCGGGGGAGCGCTTGTTTATATGACCGCTCGACGCTGCGACAGAGAAGGTGGCGCGGCGCCGCTGGATTGGACTGAGAGTAGGTTGGGTGCCTTCCGGAGCGATCCCACTCAGCCACGTGTCATCTCGGAACAGAACATGTTCGGGGTTTTGGGTTTTTAGCTCTAGAACGCGCTCCTTCGGCATCTGATCGCGCCCACGCCGCCTCCGCGGGGAGCACTCATGGGTGCACAATCGGGCAGGGGTAAGGGGCTGGGGACAGGGGAACCATGGAATCTTGGGGAACTAAGGAGCTTGTTTATATGTTGTGTATGGTTTTATACTCGTAGGGCGAGGAGAGCAGCAGCAGGTGACTTCGTTCGCAATATTTTTGGACAGATTAAATTGTTATTTCAACGAAGAAACATGTATGGTTGCGTGCGTCTGCGTCAGCCGATGAGGCGCTTGGCGAGGTTGTCAAAGTCGTTAGCCAGCGCCTCGGCGTCGCCCTGCGCCGACGTGGGCACCTGCAGCAGGCGCCGCGCCTCGCCCGCGTACCCCACGCACACGTCGCCAAGCGCCGCGCGCACGTGCAACCCGTTGGCGCCGTAGCTCCCAAACCCGCCCCCGCCCGCCTCGCCGCCCCCCCCCTCGGTGTAGCAGCGCAAGTTGGTATTAGAAGCAGAACTTGAAAGCAGTTCCATCATATTTCAGGTTCGAGCGCTTAGTTCCAGGCGCTTTCAACGTGGGCTTGATAGGGTCAACCTGCACCGCCCTACCTCGGCCAGCCCCACACTGATGCTCTCGTCCCAGCGCTGCAACACCCGGAGCGCCGAGCGCAGCAGCCGCAGGCGCAGCGCGGGGGTCTGCAACTGCTGCTCCTGCACCAGGCGTCGGTCGTGTTGCGCGCGCTGCACGGGCGTGGCCAGCAGCCGGTCGTACGCCGCGTGCACCGCCTCGGGCCAGGGGCTTACACTCGTCCACTTCTCAGCTCAACCTGAGCCGTTTCTGACACAAAAGACACCCTACCCCCCCCGTAATATGCCGTAAACACCCACTAAACACCCCCCAAACACCCCCTGAACATCCCCAAAATGCACCCCCTGACCCACAGCAAGCGGTTACGTTGAGCTGAAAGTGGACGAGTGTAAGCCCCTGCCTCGGGCGACCCGCCGCACGCCGCCAGCATTGCGTCCGCCACCGCTGTAGGGTCCGCCGCACCGCTGCCGTCGGCCCGGCCGTAACCCCCCCCCTGCGCCTCCGCCGCCACCCCCTCCGGCAGACCCCACAGCCCCGCCGCCATCAGCTCCAGCTTGAGCGCCACGTGCGCCACCGGGAACGCCTGTTCGGACGGGAACAGGCGCTGGCCCAGCGCCAGGGGCTTACACTCGTCCAATTTTCGGCTCAACGTAAGCGGTTTCTGTGAGATAGGGGGTGCATTTAGGGGTTGTTCAGAGGGTGTTTAGGAGGTGTCAGGGGGTATCAGGCGGTATCCAGGGTGTATTTTGTGTCAGAAACAGCTTAGGTTGAGCTGAAAGGTGGACGAGTGTAAGCCCCTGCCCAGCGCCCGCACGCGGTGACACGCCTCCGCGAGCGCGGTGGCCGGCGAGGGCGCCGCCGCCGCCGCCTGCACCAGCACCTTCTCCCACAGATCGCGCGCCACGCCGCCGTCGGCCAGGGGCTTACCCTCGTCCACCTTTTAGCTCAACGTAAGTGCTGTTTGTGGAGCAATGGGTGTTTAGGGGGTGTTTAAGAGGTATTCATGGCTGGGGAGGAGGGGGCGTTTAGGTGTTTAGGGGATGGTTTGAGTGTCACAAACGGCTCAGGTTGAGCTGCGATGTGGACGAGTGTAAACCCCTGCCGTCGGCGTCGTGGTACTGGCTGAAGTGCAGCATCTCCAGGGTGTAGCGGCGCAAGTTGAATTTGAAAGCAAAGGTTGAAAGCGGTTTATCATACTGTAGTTTCAATAGCTTAGTTCCAGGCGCTTTCAAGGTGGGTTTGATGGGGTCAACCTGCACCGCCCTACCAGGCACAGGTCCCACATCTGCGCCGGCCGCGCGAACTCGTTGTACTGGTCCGACAGTGGCCGCAGCTCTTTCTCCAACTCGCGCACCCGAGGGGAGGGTCAGGTGTTTAGGGCTTAGGGTTTAGGGTTTAGGTGATCCATGGCAGGACGCGTCTCAGGATGCCATTTGACTTTGGAAGATGAGCGCTTGAAACGTTTACTATGACGTAGTGGCTCTTTAATTGTCCTCATTCTTGGAGGGTAGAAAGTGTGTATTGTGACTTGGCGGCTGAGGTGGAGGAGGTGAATGTGTACTGGTGCGCTGTGAGCGAACCGACTGTTACCGGGCCTTCGGGAGAGGAGTGGAGGCAAAGGCGTCACCGGCGCACGTCGAGCCGCAACCTCACGAATCGGATATTGAAGCGTAGAAGCGAACTCAACTATTGCACGATTTAAGCTCCTGACCATCTGCCCATACAAACTTTAAGCATCCTTCACGCTTCCCCACCTGGGCATCCTCGGGCGGCGACAGCTGGCCGGCCTCCCTCTTCTGCCGCGCGCGCTCCACGAAGGTGGCGTGCAGCCGCCGCTGGAACCCCAGCACGCGGATCTTGCCCTCCAAGGTTTCCACAAACTCGGGGTCCTCCGCGTGACCCCCCGTCTCTTGAGTCATCCCGCCGTCGCCAGGCCCCCGCAACCAAGGCCCTCCCTAACTACTTTCTCCACCTAAATCCTCAGCCCTTCGTCCCTGTTACCTGACGCTTTAAGCAGTTTGTCCTGGACACTTTGTGACTTATCCGATTGATGACCTCAAATGTACTCAAGCTCCAGTCGAAAAATGCAGAACGGGGAACTTTGGTACGGCACTGGCCCCGCCCTGGACTTGGCGTGCTTCAGAGATAGGTTTAGGGTTTAGGTTTAAGGTTTAGGTTTTTAGCGAAAATAGTTTGGTGCGGCAGTGGCCCTGCCCTGGACTTGGCGTGCTTGAGAGACAGGTCCAGGAGGGACCCGCGCTGCTCGAGTGACACCACGGCGGGCGCGGCCGCGTGACGCTCCGCCAACGCGAAGAACACCTGCGCGGCCAGCCCGTGCCGCTGCCGCGCCGCGTACAGCCGCGCCAGCAGCTCCAGGTTGTAGCAGCGCAAGTTGAATCTGAAAGCACAAGTTGAAAGCAGTTGATCACACTTCAGTTTCAAGCGCTTAGTTCCAGGGGGGTTTCAGCTTGGGTTTCACAGGGTCAACCTGCACCGCCCTACCAGGTGCCGCGCCTGAGCCTGCGTCAAGGCGCCGCCCTGCTGCCAGGGGCTTACACTCGTCCACTTTTCAGCTCAATTTGAGCGCTTTGTATGGGATGAAGGGTGCGCGTAGGGGTTATGTAGCCCATGCTAAGGGGGTGTTAGGGGGTGTTTAGGGTGTGTAGGGTGTTTTCTTGCGTCAGACACGGCTCAAGTTGAGCTGAGAAATGGACGAGTGTAAGCCCCTGCCTGCTGCGCGGTGGAGAAGGCGCCACGCTCGGCGAGGAACGCCTCCAGCGGGCCCGCGGGCAGCGAGAGCAGCTCGGCGTCGCGGCCGAGTGACACAAGCTCGGCGTACACGCGGCGAATGAAGCTGCCGGAGTTGTCGTGCCCGGCGCCGGCTACTAGAGCCTGCCAGATATTGCTCGCCACCACGTCATAGGATGCCGTTGGAATTAACATACAAGGGTCCGAAATGCGGAGGATGACGTGGGTGGCTAGGGTTTAGGGTTTATGGTTAGGATTCAGGGTTTAGGGTTTGGGGTTGCAATGTCTGGCAGGCCCTACCGGCGACCTCGGCCCGCGTGGCGGCGGCGACGGCGGTGACGGCGGCGGGGGGCGGCCGCGGCGCGTAGCTCCCGG
>Ga0307489_10002348_pt1 | contig 12674 bp, 23 predicted proteins | sample SB12metaG_FD_202247 | JGI IMG/M metagenome (GOLD analysis project Ga0307489, IMG submission 202247) | Sea-ice brine microbial communities from Beaufort Sea near Barrow, Alaska, United States - SB 1.2 | ecosystem: Environmental > Aquatic > Marine > Coastal | place: USA: Alaska | collected...
ACATTGAGTTTAAGAACAAGCACTCGAGCTCGGACGTGCCCGCATGACTTACTGGGTACCTTCAGGGTGAATGCTCAAACATACGCACGGAATTGGTTTGTCCATTCAACGTCGAGATGAGTGTATGTTCTCCCCTATATAAAGTCTATGCCCAAACAAACGCACGGAACTCCGTTGGTCGATTCAACGTCGAGTTGAGTGCTTGTTGTCCCCTACAAGCCTATGCTCAAACAGACGCACGGAACTCCGTTGGTCGATTCAACGTCGAGTTGAGTGCTTGTTGTCCCCTATAAGCCTATGCCCAAACAGACGCACGAAACTCCGTTGGTCGATTCAACGTCGAGTTGAGTGCTTGTTGTCCCCTATAAGCCTATGCTCAAACAGACGCACGGAACTCAGTTGGTCGATTCAACGTCGGGCTAAGCGGCGCTTGTTCTCCCCTGCCGTAGCCGAGGGTATACATCGTTGAAACGTTGTATGCCGCCTCCATGTCGCCGGTGTCGGCCGCTCGTTTGTACCATACCAACGCCGCCGGGCAGGGGCTTACACTCGTCCACTGTTCAGCTCAACGAAAGTACTTCCTGTGGGATAGGGGGTGCACTTAGGGGTTGTTTAGGGGTTGTTTAGGGGGCGGCCGGGGGTGACAGGGGGTGTTTAGGGTGAATTTTGTGTCAGAAACGGCTCAAGTTGAGCTGAGAAGTGGACGAGTGTAAGCCCCTGCCGCCGGGGCGTCAGGCGCTGGATATCCCTCCCCCGAGTCAAGACGGCACGCGTGGTTGTACTCCACGCAGGGCCCAACCAGATATTGCTCACCACGTCATGGATATGCACGTGAACACTACCCATGTATGGAGATAAACGGCATCCTAGGATGTGGCGAGCAATATGGTCCGGCCAGATATTGCTCAACACGTCATCGACACGCACCTAGGGGTACCCCTCATTATTCCCCGACACCCCTTAAACACCCCCTGAACAACGCCTAAATGCACCCCCTATCCCACAGAAAGCGCTTACGTTGAGCTGAAGAGTGAACGAGTGTAAGCCCCTACCCGCGGCTTGCTTGGACTCCTTCCGCAGGGCGTAGACACACCCCACCGCGTACATGGCGTACGCGTGCCCTTGCCCACCCGCTTTCTTTAGAAGCTCCAAGCCCTCCTCTGCATAGGGTTGGCACCCGCAAACAAGTAATTTGGCTGTCACGTGTCGGGACACCGCATTAACGTCAACGCGTATATGTCGGTCGGGTGAGCACCGAGAAGCTGGACACACTCGCAGCATCCTCCTCCCTGGCCTGGAGACTCGTTCCTGCTGCAGCTCAGCCTGACTGTTTGCTCAACATGTACCGGTACCACCTGGCTCGGCCACTCGTTCAGCACTTCAGCTGGCGTTTTTACGCAACTTTGAGGATTCAGGCGAGGTGGTTTCAAGAAGGAGGCTTTTGGAGTGCCAACCCTACATCCGCCAACGGCGTCCTCGCAAGCACGTCCGCTTCATTCGCGAGCGGAAGCCCAGGCTCAGGGGCTTACGCTCGCTCACTTTTCAGCTCAACTTGACCCGTGTCTGACACACAAAAACACTCTGCACCTCCTAAACACCCCCTTACACCCCCTGAGCACGGCTACACATCCCCTGCGCCCACCCCCTATCCCATAAAATGCGCTCAAGTTGAGCTGAGAAGTGAACGAGTGTAAGCCCCTCCAGCCCCTGCCCAGGCTATACTGCGCTGCCCTGTCACCATCGTAAGCCATCCCGGTAACCACCTCGAGTCAGGGGCTTACACTCGTTCACTTCTCAGCTCAACTTGAGCGCTTTGTATGGGAAGGGGTAGCGCGGAGGGGCTGTGTAGCCCGTGTCAAGGGGGTGTTTGGGGGTGTGTAGGGTGTGTAGGGTGTTCTCTTGTGTCAGACACGGCTCAAGTTGAGCTGAGAGGTGGACGAGTGTAAGCCCCTGCCTCGAGTCCGAGCTCGCCAATCAGCTCGTCTGGACATTCAGTTTGGAACGTCCAATCGCCGACCGGGTTCACGTCTGTGCGAGCGGCGGCAGCTCCCGCGGCTCCCGCGGCTCCCGCGGCTCCCACGGCTCCCGTGCCTCCTGCGCCTCCCGCAGCGCCCGCCTTGGTCGGCATCCCCCGAGAATTCGCGTGCGGCGCACTGGCTGGCGGAACTTGAATGGCAAGAGTGAGGGTCAATAAATACCTGTTCGTGACAATACCGCGCTCCGCGCCATCCCCGTTTGACCCCGAGCCATCCCCGAGCCATCGCCCGGCGCCCCGCGTGCACGCGACGACACTTGCCCTCCTCGACGGATTAACCGACGTGGGTGTGTCCCTCAGCGTGTCGGACGCCAGTCACTCGTTCCCTGACGCGAAGGGTGGGTGAAACCCGGTGGTGTACCAAAAGCTCGTCAACAGAACTGACGGAGACGCGAACCTCCCAGCTCCGCTCCAGGGCCGCTCGTCCGATGCCGTCACGTCAGGAAAGGCGCAAAGCGCAACGCGACGCCGCGAAGCGCGCGCCGGCCAACGCGGGAGCCGGAAATGCCGCGGGAGCTGGGGGAGCTGCCGCCGCTCTCGTAAACTTAAACGTGAACCCGCTCGGTGATTGGACCACGCAAGCGGAAGACCCCCACGTAGGGCCTGGGCCCGGCGTATTTTGCCAGCGCGCCACGTGATGGGATGTCCTTTGACTCAAGAGACAAGGGTTCAAAGTGCGGTTCCTTACGTGGCGAGCGATATTCGCATGGCCCGACCCCTTGGCGCTTCTTGATGCGCTCGGAGACGAGGTCGTGAAGCACAGGGCCGCCAAGGGGGAGAGGGAAGCGCAATTCAGCCAGGGTTGCTTGTTAGTGAGCGAAGCGGGTGGGAATACGGGCTTGATGGGCGCGAGCGGCAGATCGCCCGTGGCGGATGTAGGGTTGGCACTTTCCACCTAAGTGTTTCAAGTCGCTCACCGGACTGAGGCGCGTCGATGCGGTCACCTGAGACCTAACCAAGTGACGTATTTGGGGGTGCTAACCCTGGGCGGAGGAGGGCGTGGCACTGCTGGAGAAGGCGGCGGGGCAAGGGCACGCGTACGCCATGCTTACGTTGGGAGATATTCACCACGCGCGGATGGAGCACGAACACGCCGTGCAGTGGTACACTAAGGGCGCCGAGGCAGGGCTGCCGCGAGCGATGTACAACCTCGGGGTCAGTCTCGACTCGGGGGAGGGCCTGGTGGCGCCGGACTGCCCAGCGGCGGCGGACTGGTACAGGCGCGCGGCAGATGCCGGTCACGCGGGCGCGGCGAACAATCTCACCCGCATGTACACTCTCGGCCGCGGTAGGGTCTGGCAGATGGTCCCTCCACATTTTAGGACTCTTCCACATTGCACACCCTTGATTATTGTGTTCAACTGGCGCCACATGACGTGGCAAGCATTAACTGCCGGGCCCGAGGGCGCGGCGTCACGCGTAGCAAGCGGCGGGCGATGCAATGGATGCGCAAGGCCGCCGAGATCGGCCTCGCCGGCGCGTGCTCGACACTCGCCGTTGGGATGTACGAAGACGGGCCCTACGCCCGCGAGGTTGGGCATGTTGGCGAGGCCGCCGGGGTCGCCACGTCGGCTGGGTTCATGGAGGGGCACGACGTCCCCCCCGATGTCATGATCGGCGTGGTACATTGGATACGGAAGGGGGGGCATGATCCAGTCGACAGTCTCGTCGTGTTACGTAGCAGAGCGCGGGATGGGGTTAAGTGTTGCCGCAACGAGGGGTGCGAGGTTGTGGGCCAGCTGAAGGACTTCAAAGTTTGCCCGCAGTGCAAGACCGCCTGATACGGCGTGAGGCGTGTCAGAAACAGGACTGGAATGCGGGTGGGCACAAGGAGACGTGCGGCACATTCGCGCAGTAAGGAATGTCGAGCAAACTCTCAGCTCCCGCCCAGTAGGGCGTGGGACGTGCTACATAGCTATCACGTGAACGAAGGTGGTGACCCAGCGGCTAGCTAGAAACGTGCGCATACATGCGCTCCAACCCGGGCACCGTTGCTAGGTAATGGCAGTACTTTTGTGTTTCTGTTCTGAGATCTAGGTGGCTCGATCGCTCCTTCAGCTTAGAGTACTTTTGAATACACACACTCACGTGACACTCACTGCTGAAGGCTTTGCGGCAGTGCAACGGTCGTCTAACAACAAGCATCACAGGTACGCCGTTAATCAGTTTCAGATTCAAATTTCAAGCTCTGAAACCATCTCGCCACTCTCATCCAGCCACCTCAGCACCTCCTGCATCCTGCCCGCCCGTGCGTAGTGACGCACGAGGCGCTCGTCCCAAGCCTCCCCGTCCGCGTTCTCCCGCACCCACTGTAACACCTCCAGCTGCCCGGCCCGGGCGGCGTGTTGACAAGTTGCGTAGAAGTTCCACGGGCATTCGTGCTCCCGCGCCCACCGCAACACCTCCAGGTACCCGCCCTCAGCGGCCCATGCACACGTCATCGCGTTCCACGGGACTCGGTGCTCCCGCGCCCACTGCAGCACGCGCAGCTGCCCGCCCAGAGCGGCATATGCACACGTCCCCGGGTGTGGGCACCCGTGCTCCTTCGCCCATTGCAACACCTCCAGGTGCCCGAACTCAGCGGCGCGTTGACACGTTCCGCTCATCCCACGGGCAGCCGTGCTCCCGTGCCCACTGCAACACGTCCAGGTGCCCGCCGTAAGCGGCTGCGGCACATGTCCACGAGTCCCACGGGCAGCCGGTGTTGTGCAGCCACTTCAACACCTCCAGGTTCCCGCCCCAGGCGGCCCTGGAAGCAGCCTCCTTCACACGCAACCAGGGGCCAGAGAAGGGCCGCAGGCGTTGGAAGGGGTCGTTCTTCTTCGCGCGTTTTGCCCACTGCATAAGCGCGGTCGCCGCCACCGCCGCCGCGCACCCGCGCCCCGCCCCCGCGAGCGAGGCCAGGTCACTGGGGCCGAGCCGCTGCAGCACCTCCTTGAGAAAGAGGTCGGGCAGGTATTCCATCAGGGGGGCGAGCAACACCGACGGGGGAGGGTCGTCTTGTGCCGCGGACGCCATCAGATCTGGGGGCGAGCGTCGAGCGACGAGGGGGGTTGGCGCTGGCGCGTGCGTTGGCGTTGACGGCGGCGGCGGCGGCGGGAGTCAGGTGGCGCGCGGAAACTTGTGTCGGGGCGGCGGCGCTCCCCACGTAGGGTTTTGCTGGGCACCCTCCAGGTCCTCTCGGGAGCTAGCAGGCTGGTGTCGAAGTCAATTTTCGAAAGAGAGGGAGAGAGGAGGGACATGCACGTCAACGGAGGGGGGCGACGCGTGGGCGCGGCGGCGCGATGGACGGAGTGCTCACAAGTCGTATCTACCTTAGATCTAGCTATCACACAGATGCCCTCTTGACTACGTCGTCACTACCATGCGCGTACCTTCGTGAGGTACCAACGCCGCACCCTGAGCCCCGCGCCCGCCGCTGTGATCCTCGACACCACATTCGAGGGCAACCCCAAGATCTTTTCGACACAAAAGGCGGTAGGCTCGTCGCCTGTCCCCTTCTCCTCACAAACCACGCACGGCCGCCGGCTTCCGCCACACCGCCACACACGCCCGCCGATCTTCCACCCCCGGGGAACCCCGGCACCACTCCTTCCGCCATGCAGCCCCCCGCCACTGAGCGCTCTCCTGCCCACTACGTCGTGCGCCTGTCGGGCGCGCTTGCCGTCCTCTTGAGCCGGGCCGGGGGAGCTGAGCTTCCCGAGGACGAGTTCGTAGACGGGCTGAATGCGGCGGGGCTGGTGACCGCCGCTCACGCCGCTACTTCCACCCCGCAGTCTGTCACCGCCGCCTCCGCCACTGCGAGCTCCACCGACCGCCGCGTCTTGCACCTGTGGGGCGCGCTCGCCGCGCTGCTGGGCCACGCCGCTGGAACGGAGCTCAGCGAGGCCGAGATCTTGGACGGGCTGAGGGAGGCGGGGCTGCTGACCTACCCGTCGCCGCTGCTCGGGCGGCTACTCCAGAAGGTCCCCGAAGTCCTCGTGACGGAGGTGCTGGCGCGACTGGACCCCACGGATCTCACCCTGCTCGCCCTGGTGGGGCCCCAGCTGATGTCGGTGGTGGTGGCGTCCGGCCTGCCGCGCGCGGGGGTGCCAGGGGGGGTCCCGCTCAAGGTCGACGACTTCGTCGGGTGCATCGAGTTGCTGGCGTGGGCGAAGTGGAATGGGTGCCCGTGGGATGAGCGCACGTGTGCTCGCGTTGCTGAGGGCGGACACCTGGATGTGCTGAAGTGGGCGCGAGAGCGTAACTGCCCGTGGGATGACCTAACGTGTCTCTACGCCGCTCAGGGCGGGCACCTCGAGGTGCTGCAGTGGGCGCGGCAGCACGGCTGCGAGTGGGACGAGTGGACGTGCACACACGCAGCTGCGCAGGGGCACCTGGAGGTGTTGAGGTGGGCGCGGGAGCACGGCTGCGAGTGGGACAAGGAATGTGTTCGGAACTGCGCCGCTGGGTACACGGAGGTGCTGAAGTGGCTGGACGAACAGAGCGAGTGAGGTGGCATGCCTCACAAGGGCAGATCTTTTCAGTAGTGTGCCTTCTACCGGATTCGCAACAGTTAAACGACAACGAAGCGAGACACAACACGACGACTAACCATCAAAGCAACTGTCTCATGATTATACTCGCCTGTACATAGAGCTAGCGGTGAACGATGCAAGCAACGAAAAAATGCAGGCCAATCCCACTCAAGTGCTTCAACCCTCCCGCCGCCACCACCGCCGCCGCAGCAGGTCCCGACCACCGGCGTCGCTCTGTGTATGTCTGCGGACGGAACACGGAGCCCAGGGCGGAAGGCTGGTGCCTGCTCACAGACGCGGAAGCGTCTCAAAGACGCGGAAGCGTCTCTCTCTCTCCCTCCCTCTGCGGACGGAACTGCATCGAGAGCGCTTCATCCGTGCCGCCGTGGCCTCCGCTTCCGCCCCCACCCTGGGCTCGACCTCACCTCCGGCTCGATGAACGCGCCGCGGCTCGCCACAACCATGAGAGGCACCACACGGCGGTGTGCGCAGATATGACATCGAAGCGATTCACATGGGACTACCGCAAACACACACGTACCGTACGGTGTAAGCCGAAGCGTAGAATACGTCAATGGTTGTCATCACATGATATTTACAACGAAGTCTTTACTCTTTACACACATCAGTAACTAGCCCCTATCAAAAGAGAACCACTGAAGCACTTTGTAAACTGACTACGAGTACTCGTAACAAAGCGGCAAGCATGGGCCAATGGGCCTTCTTCACCCGGTGCGAATGAATGAGCCGCACGTTTCTTAAGAAGCCGTGCTTCTACCACACGTCGTCTTGTGCCCACCCGCATTCCAGTCCTGTTTCTGACACGCATCGCCGCAATACCGGGCGGTCTTGCACTGCGGGCAAACTGTGAAGTCCTTCAGCTGTCCCATAACCTCGCACCCGTCGTTGCTGCTATACTTGGCCCCATCCAGCGCCGCTCTGCGAGAAAACTCCCGATCGGCTACTATATGATGGCCCCCCTTTCGCAACCAGTGCACCACGCCGGTCAAGACATCCGGGGGGACGTCGTGACCCTCAATGACCCCAGAGGACGAGGCAGCCCCGGCGGCCTCCACCACAAGCCCAACCTCACGGGCGTAGGGGTGATTCGCGTACATGCGGCAGGCAAGTTGTAGGCACGATTCGGCGTCGCCATTCTCGGCTGCCTTGCGAGTCCAAGCCATCGCCCGCCGCTTGCTGTGTGTGACGCCGCGCCCTAGGGCCTGGCAGGTAAGGCACGCCACGTTCATAGGAAGATATTTACCTCCAGAAATGGACGTGGCAGGCATCTTGAGCCAGGCCCACGGCCGATTTGGTACATATTGGAGAGGTTGAACGCAGCGTCCGCGTTACCAGCGTCTGCCGCGCGCCGGTACCAGTCTGCCGCCGCCGGGTAATCCGCCGCCGCTACGCCCTCCCCCTTGTCGAGACGGCACGCGAGGTAGAACATCGCTATCGGTAGCCCGGCCACGGCGCCCTTGGTGAACCACGCTACGGCGTGCTCGTGCTCGTTCCGCTTGGAGTGTGTCTGTCCCAAGCCAAGCATGGCGTACGCGTGCCCTTGCCCTGCCGCCTTCTCCAGAAGCGCCATGCTCTCCTCCGCCCAGGGTTGGCACCCGCACGCAAGGCACTCACTCAAGAAAACGTTCCACGACACATCTCGGTATGGTGAACGACTGGAAACTGTGCGGTGCAAAGTGCCAACCCTACGGCCGCTTGCAGAGGCGTCCCCACAACCCCGCAAGCAAATCTTTGGTGGTCAGGCGACCATCGACGCATCTCGTTCTGGTGAGCGACAGGAAGGTACATGTTTGTGCCAACCCTACCGCCACCTTAGGCGATCTATAGGCCGCGCCCGAAAGGCCCTCCACCCCCTCCCACGCCGCATCCAGTGCTTCTTTCATCAAAAGACACCCCTGGCTGTACTGCGCCGCCCTGTCACCAGGGGCTTACACTCGTTCACCTCTAAGCTCAACGTAAGCGTGTATTCTGGGAAAAGGGGTGTTTAGGGGGTGTTTAGGGGGTATGTACGGCGGTGGTGGAGGGGGTGTTTAGGCGTTTAGGGGATGTTTTAAGTGTCACAAACGGCTCAGGTTGAGCTGAGAAGTGGACGAGTGTAAGCCCCTGCCTGTCACCCTCGTCAGCCCTCTGCCTCACGACCGCGGCTCCGAGTGCACGACAGAGCGCCGAGGGCCCAGGCCAGGCGGATGCTTGCTCGCCACGTCATCTTCCGCACTTTGAATCCTCGTTTCTTGAGTCAATGATATCCTATGACGTGGCGAGCAACTGGCGAAGCAAATCTCAATGCAACTGATTCTCCCGGGTCTGCTCCGTCTTGTACTTGAGCGTTACCGTTAAAAAGAGTCATGCGAAGAATGACTGAAAAACGGGTCGAAAAAAGTCTCAAGACAGCAAAGAAAGTAAGTTTGTTGTTGAACCGCGCGACACCCTACCTGGTACTTCGGGGGAGCGCCGGAGCCCGCGTTGTTGAGCGATTGGCGGCAGCCGAAGGTGGTAGTGCGGGGCATCTGGAAGTCGACGCGCTCGAGGCCGCCGAGGTGCGTGGTGAAGAGGACGTGCGTGGAGCCCTTGCCCTTGCGCGCGGCGCGCTTCTTCTCGTCCTGCATGTAGGGTGAGAGACGGACGAAAGGCTTTAATAAACAACGTGCGTCGGTCGCGTCAGTCGCGTCAGTCGCGTCAGTCGCGTCAGTCGCGTCAGTCGCGTCAGTCGCGAAAAACAAAGGTAGCCTTACCTGCGGCACGCAGACGATGTTTCTTCGTTCCTGACGGGACGGCATAATATGAGATCTCACGAATCGTTGAGCCGCCGGTGCGGGGAAGGGAGGACAACGACGGGCTAAAGCGGCCCTTCCTCTCAGTCACAGCAACATGCGGGCCGATACGCAGAGGGCAATCACACGTTGGGGAGCGCGTCTGTGTTTGCGCCGCGCCGCAAAGGTATCAGGGGGGTAACGAAAAAAACGCTTTGGACGAGCCAATGCTGTCGCACCGGAAAGTAACCCTAAAGCACTAAACCCCAAAGAACACCATACCCTAAAAACCCTCGCCGAGGTGCCGACCGCGACCGGCCTGCAAACACTTTTCTCCATCGCCGAGTGACGCGCCTCACGTGGCCGCCGCCGCCATGCCCCGCCCCCGTGCGATGAGCCTTCCCCTCGCGGTGGGGCTCCTCCTCCTCCTCGCAGCAGCCCCTGCCCCTGCCTCGGCCGCTACGTGTAAATGCACCCCTCCCTCGGACGATGCCATCGCCCTCGGTTACTGGGACGATGCGCCCCCAAACCTCGTCGCGAAGCAAGAGGTAGGGAGGGACTGGCAGTACTGTATGACCAGCCCTTGGCGTCATGCAGCGCAGCTCGAACCCTCGTATATTGAGCCACACGTCGTCATATGGGGTGGAGAGCTATATGTGCACTGGTACGCCATGCATCCTCTGGCCAAAATGAGTACCGGTGATCATTGCATCCTATGACGTGGCGAGCAATATCTGCTTGGCCCTCGCAAGAGGGAGACAGCGACGAGCTCACGCGCCAGCTGGCGATGAGCGAGCCGGACCTCGTGCAGCTACTCGAGAAGAACGCAGTGAAGAAGACGATCCTGCTGATGTTCGCCAACCTCGGAGCGATGCAACTGCTGGCAGGGATGTTGGCACTATGAGCAAACATTCAGGGAACCTTCGGCTCGGGCGGCTGCAGGAGCTAGTGACCAGGCCAGGGAGGAGGATGCGGCGAGTGTGCATGGATACACTGGCACAATCGGAGCAAACAGTCAGGGTGAGCTGAAAAGGGAACGGCTGCGGCCCTGCAAACCGGAGAACTATCTGTGCTCTCTGACTGAAGTGGGCATCAACCGGTACCTCATCTACGCAATGGACGTGGAAAGTCACCAAGAGTTCCAATCAAGGGGCTGGCAGTCGTACTTCAACCCCAAGCTGACGGAGACACTCAACATCACCAAGACCACAAAGGACGCCACCACAGGCAGGCCTGACGACGTACGCAGTTTAACTACGCACCACACACGCTGCCTCCTCTGTCTCATAAAAGTAGAGGGGGTCATTAGAGGGTCATTAGATGGTCATTAGGAGGTCATTGGGGCGTCGTTAGGGGGTGTTAAGGAGGTCATGAAGGGGTGATTAGGGCGGCATCAGGGGGTCGTTAGGGGGTCATCATGGGGTTGTTAGGGGGGCATTAGGAGGGCATTGGGGGATCATGAGGCAATCACTCGCCCCCTCCGCTACCCTCTCCTTCTCATAGTAATCCCGTACATGCTGGCAGCGTGAGGCCGTGACTACTGGGCAAATCAAGCAACTGAAGAACCACCGCCCAGAGTTCCTCAATCTCATGACGGCCAAGCTACAAATCGTGCAGGACGTGCTGAGGCTCGGGTTCGACGTGCTGCTGACAGACGTCGATATCGTGTTTCATAATAACGTCATCCCTGTAGGGCCTGGCCGATATTGCTCGCAACGTCATCTAGGCAGTCCGATCCTCTCTACTGCAAAAAACTGGGGGGTGTATCACATTGGTTCACTAGTCCGGGGTTTAATAACTCTGCAAGGCACCGACACCGGTCGGCCGTGTGTCGGTCGATCGTTACGGAATTCCGTATAATCACACTCAACCCCCTAGTTTCTTAAAGCAGCAGGGTGGCGCGTACCACGTAGACAGTGTGCCCTTGAAGTCCAGAAACCCGCAGGATTCAGAGTGCTGTGGATGATATGGCAAGCTATATATGATATGCCCTATACATCGGATGTGCTGGAGAAGTGCAAAGTGAAAGACATGTGCTTTATGCACGACGGGCCGTCCAAGCCCCAGCTGAGAGCCAACACCGGGTTCTGGTTCATGCGCAGCTCAAAGGCAACCCTGGAATTCGTCGCCAACACCGTGGCGGTGAGACCCGGAGTCAAACAACGAAGGTGTTTAGTTGCATACTCAGTTATGTTGCGTTAGGTAGAACGACCACGTGACGGGTATGGATGATATCAGAGCTTCTCTTCAGTAAAAAGACCTTTGTTCACCACACTTGTCTTTGTTTAACTGACCAGTTTGCCATACTTCTCTTTGGCAGTATGACTAGTGAACCTTTCACTTATTCTTGGTGACATGACCAGCATACCTTACATCTTTGGCAAATTTGCCAGTGTTCCTTACTTCTCTTGTTGAAATGACCTTACACGGCGGCGAAGATGATGCATGTGCGAATGAGCGAGCAGGCGGTAGTGAACGCGCTGATGCGGCAGGGCGGGATCGCGAGCTGGCTGAACAAAGACGGCGGCTTCACGGATAGCCGCGTCGAGGGACAGGGGGTGAAGGAGAGCATAGGCGGTGCCGGCGGCGGCGGCAGGGACTGGTGGATAGTGCTCGCCACGCCATCAAACCCATTTTGAACCCTCGTGTCTTGAGTCAATTGACATCTTATGACGTGTCGAGCGGATAGTGCTCGCCACGCCATCACACCTATTTTGCACCCTCGTGTCTTGAGTCAATTGACATCCTATGACGTGGCAAGCACTATCCATCAGTCCCGATGGATAGTGCTCGCCACGCCATCAAATACATTGTGAACCCTCGTGTCTTGAGTCAAACGACATTTGATGACGTGGCGAGCACTGTCCATCAGCCCTGATGGATAATGCTCGCCACGTCGTCAAGTCCATTGTGAACCCTCGTGTCTTGGGTCAAATGACATCTTATGACGTGGCGAGCACTATCCATCAGTCCCTAGGCGGCGGCAAGATGCCCATGGTGGTAGGGCCTGGCAGATACTGCTCGCCGAATCATGACACGCGTTCAATTCAAAACCCGCATTTCTCACATATTGGAGTTAAATGACGTGGCGAGCAATATCTGCCAGGCCCTACATGGTGGGCTCGGAGTGGATGAAATTGAAGGTGAAGATCCTGCAGGAGAAGGTGTACGTCAACGGGCACACGCTGATCCACGGCAGGGCCTTAACACTTGTATTACAATAAACCCAGTCTACAGTCTCCAGAATACCCTGAAGGCCCTCAAGTGATCGGTATTGAGGGAGGCGTCAGGTAAAGCGACTGGCCCCTGAAGGTGCACCGAATACTTGATTGGGTGCTTGACATCTTGCCT
>Ga0307489_10002350_pt1 | contig 12669 bp, 27 predicted proteins | sample SB12metaG_FD_202247 | JGI IMG/M metagenome (GOLD analysis project Ga0307489, IMG submission 202247) | Sea-ice brine microbial communities from Beaufort Sea near Barrow, Alaska, United States - SB 1.2 | ecosystem: Environmental > Aquatic > Marine > Coastal | place: USA: Alaska | collected...
TAAACATCAAGTCTGGTCGGCCTTAGTATGCACGCGCGCGCGCTCGCGTCCCAGCGTTTTTCATTTCCGACGTTGTAGTGTACATTTTCTATAATCAGTGTTCGCCTTGTACGATTGTACGACACCCAATGATACATGGCCTATGTGCCCCGCTCGACCCGATCCTTATCATCATTGTCCTCGGGCCCGATAGAGATGTTGCCAACCAAGCTATGTCTTCCTCTTGCTTTTAGACTCTCGCGAACCTTGGTCGGGCGAGTCAGTTTCGAGAACCAGGCGCCCATGTGTTACCTCAAATATCGAGGCGACGCTCTGCTCAAGTCTGACAAGGAGCGGGGAGCACACTGGAGCTCTAAACACGCCCCCTGCCCCGCTCTCCCCGACCCGCTCTTGACTACTCGTCATCCTCGGGCACGGTGAAGATGTTCCCTTGGCCCTTGCTCGGCTTGCTCACCCCCCACGACTCACTCTTCTTCTCCTCGAAGCCCCGCACCTGCGCCTTGGCGATGATACCGTCCTGCAGGGCCTGCCGTAGATAGGCCTTACAGCTCAACGTTAAGCGGTTTGTCCCTGTCTGCCTGAAACCACACGTGAGTTGTTCCACATCATACCTCAAAGGTATTTGTATATAGTTCAGCTGCGAAGTAGCTTTTGGGGTAACCGGGTCTAAAGAATGTCCTCTCCTAGTCGGAGGCTTGTTTGTCAGGTCGCGAAGAGCAGCCGATGCAGGGGGCAGCGCTAGCGCGACGGGAGGGCCGCCGCGTGCTCGCCAGCACAGCGGCGGCAGATGTCCATCCTGGATGTTCTATGAGTCACAAAGGCCCTGCCATCTAGCTTGGACGCGGCGAACACCAGCACCACCAGCCCACCCTGCGATGATGCGGCGCGCGCGGGGGGGTGTTGTTCGCGGTCAGCGGAACAGCGCGTATGCGTGCGCGTGCCGCGCGTGTTTCGGTTACGATGGGAGCGTGAGTGAGCGCAGGGGAGCGCGAGCTAAAGTCCGGAAAAGTCGCTCACCCCGATGATGAAGCCCGCAATCTCGTTAGCTGGTACTTCTTTCAGCGCATCCAGCGCTGGCAGCGACGCTGTCGCCGCCACAGCAGAACCCCTGCGCGTGCGCCGGCACCCGCGCGCGCCGCGGGGCACGCGCGGGTGACTCAACCTGGCAGGAGGGTCACTGAGAACAAGCCCTCGACCCGAGATCGGACGCGCCCGCGCGACTTACCTTCGGTGTGAATGCTCATACAGACGCGCGGAGGAGAAGGAGCAGATTCAACGCCGGTCGAGTGCTTGCTCTCAGGTGTCCCCCTGCCTGGCGGCAAGCGGCGCCGCTGCGGCGTGAGTGGCCATGTGCCGTGTCTGAGCAGCGGGCTTTTCTTAGGCACCCGATAGACTCAGTCGATGTCTGGAGTTTGGAACACTATGCTGTGGTGCTCGCCGTTAGCTGCGCCTCTGCTTCGGCGACCGTCAACGCCGCACCGTCAGCACCAGCACCTTTTAGAGGTATGCCGCGTTCGGTGTGGGGGCGCAATCGAAGGCGTTCGGTGTTGGGGGCAGTGGCGTGGACCGTTTCTCACCTCGTTATCGCCACTTAGCCACCTCCCTGATCTGTCGCTGTCGGCCACCGCCAGGACTGCCAAGGGTTAGGGTTTCAACAGGTAATTTTGAACCCTAAACCTGCCGCAGCGTTGAACCGCGCACCATCATTCGCAGGCGGGTGTCATCGGCGGCTTGATGGGCGCGGGAGATCACAACCGCGCACCGCCGCCTCCTTCAGAGCACCTCCGGATCCACACCAGCAATGGCGGGCCTGGGCAACATGGCCGGGCTGGGCACGGCGCTCCCCGACCGCGGCGGCGGCGGCGGCGGGAAGAAGGGAGGGAAGAAGGGCGGCGGCGGCGGGAAGAAGCAGGCCGAGGCCGAGGAGGAGGAGGGGGAGGAGGACGAGGAGGACCCCGCGGTGAGTGACGCTCTGCTCTGCTACGCTGAGTGTCCGCCGAGGGTCGGAGCAATGCTTCAACCACAGCGAGGAACACTATTCCGAGCATCCCCTCAAGGACGGTTGGCGGCGTCCACGCTCCTCCATTCCGAGCACCTGGTTTCTCTCCTGCCTCGCAGTCACAGAGGGCTGTGATCTCAACCGCACAGACTCAGCCGCCTTGCGAAACGCGACGATCTGCTTCCCGCCTCGTCGCCTTCCAACCCCCGGTTCGTTCAGTACCACGTCAGCTTCTCCCGCCTGCCCCACTGCCGCTCGCGCCACCGCGCCACTCGCTCTCACGCACTCGTTCATTTGCGACGTTTTTCAGCGAGGCTTGGAATATGCCAATGCCGCTGGAGCCTCTGGTGGATCTTCTGAATGAGCAGCGGCGGGTTCGACAACCCGCGTTCCATCCTCTCTAGTCGCGGGCTCATCTGCCCACCATCTACACCATCAACCTGTTTTGCCATTACAAAACTCATTAGCTGCGTTTTGCTTGTTCCAACTACCGGTACTGTAGCCCCAACCAAGTGAGTACAGACGCACACACACTGACCCGCCTTTTGTGTGCGCACCACCCGTGGCGCAGTACGACCCCGCCGCCGCCGGCGAGGGCATGGACAGGAAGGAGGTAATGAAGGCGCTGTCGCAGCTGCAGGGCAACTCGGGGCTGGTGGGCGCGCTGCAGCAGAAGCTGGACGGGCTGGTGGGCATGTCCAGCGGCTTCGTGCAGGGGCTGCACTTCAAGGTGCGCGCGCGCGTCGCCGCGCTCGGTGAAATCCAGGAGTCGCACGACGAGCTCTACGAGAAATTCCTGGAGGAGAAGGCTGCTCTGGAGGCCAAGTACCGCGCGATGTACCAGCCGCTGTACAACAAGCGGTCGGCGATTGTGAAGGGCGAAGAGGACGTGGCGGCGGAGGCGGAGGAGGAGGAGGAGGTGGACCCCACGACAGAGGCGGGGCACCCCGGAGCCAGTCATGTTGTCATGGCCATGCCCGCCACGTCATCGACCCTTCTTTCGACCCTCGCTTCTTGAGTCGAACGATGTCCTATGACGTGGCGCATTGAACGATATTGCCTGCCACGTCATTCATCCTTCTTTAGAGCCTCGTTTCTATCGCTAAACGGCATGCTATAACATGGTTCCGCATCAGTGTCCTGGCCCTGGGTGGAGGCCCCCGTGGGCATCCCCGACTTCTGGCTCGTGGCGCTCAAAAACCACGAGCAAGTCCAGGTAGGGCCCGCAACAATGTGCCTGCCACGTCATCCTCCACGTTTTAGACCCTCGTCTCTTGAGTCAATCGACATGACATGATGCGGCTGAGTACATCTGGGCGGCCCTGGGTTTTGGAGACGATCACGGAGCGCGACGAGGTGGTGCTGGCGCACCTGGTGGACATCACGTCGTGCCCGCTGGAGGGCGAGCAGAAGGGCTTCGTGCTGGACTTCCACTTCACAAAGAACGAGTTTTTCTCCAACGCGGTGATCAGCAAGACGTACCACATGATCGACGACGAGGACCCGATCCTGGAGAGCGCTGAGGGCACGGAGATCCAGTGGCTGCCCGGCAAGAACCTGTGCGTCAAGGTAGGGCATTGCAGGTTGACCCTATGAAACCCAAGTTGAAACCGCGTGGAACTAAGCTCTTGAAACTGAAGTGTGATATACTGCTTCAAAATTCTGCTTTCAAATTCAACGTGCGCCGCTATATCAAGGTGCTGCGCAAGAAGCCCAAGAAGGGCGCCAAGAACCAGAAGCCCATCACCAAGACGGAGCCGTGCGAGAGCTTCTTCAACTTCTTCTCGCCGCCCGAGGTGCCCGAGGACGACGACGACCTCACGCAGGAGGACGCCGAGGCGCTGCAGGTCCGCAGCATCCCCGATCTCCACCCTGTGCCCAGATACCTGGCTTTTGCGCTCACATCCCATCAACACAGCCTATGGGCAAAACGGTCTCAATGACCACCACTGGTATTGGCGCTCACATCCCTTCAATCCAGCCTGCTCCTATCGGTAAACAGTGTCAATGCCCGCCACCGGCTTTTGCTCCTTGCAAACAGTGTCAATGCCCACCACTAGCTTTTGCTGAATCAACCTACATAGAACGAGGCGATGACGATAAATCATACTACTACACTGACGACCAGTGACGAATGTACAGCATAATGTCTTTCGCTCCTATCGTGAGCCTCGTACCGCACTCACCCACTGGGACACCCACCAACTCACCCACTACTCGTACCAAACCCACCAACTCACCCACCAACTCACCCACCCACGCAACCCGCTGACTCACCTATCAACTCATCTACCCGACCTATGAACTGACCCATGAGCCCGCCTATGAACCGTCGCAGGACGCGATGGAGACGGACTACGAGATGGGTGCCATCATCAAGGCGGGGCTCACCTCCGCGGATCACGCCCCCGCAACATCATTCACCGCATTTAAACCCTCGTTTCTTGAGTCATGTACCAGACGGCCTCTGATCGTCACTGATGACTGCTTCTCATTCACCACATTGTTTCACCCTCGTTTCTTGCATTACGGTGTCAATAGCGACCACTGGCCTATTGCTCTCACAACCTAAACTATAAAACGAGGCGATGACGATAAACCATACTACTACACTGATGACCGGTGACGAATGTACAGCACAATGTCTTTCGCTCCTATCGTGAGCCCCGTACCGCACTCACCCGCTGGGAGACCACCAGTTTTTTTACGGGGCCCAGGGCGAAAGCCTGGTGCCTCCTCATTCGCGCGGAAGTGTTTCTCTCTGGGATACCACCCACCAACTCCCGTTGCACGCCACCATGTGACATGGCATGCATAACGTGTACCGATACTCTACGCCCCGGACAAGATCATCCCCGACGCCGTGTCCTGGTTCACCGGCGAGGCCAACGAGGACGACGAGGACGAGGTGCGGCACTGCAATTTGCGCCGAAATCTTTCCATGTCATCACCAAAGGAATATGTGGCGACACGAGACTGACTGAAACGTTTCCAAACGAAGACGTGGTGACCCGAAGCTGAGCAAGCCGTTTCTAAACGAAGACCGTTTCTTTGCGGGTGCCGCCCTACTCCAAGGACTACGATGAGGAGGACGAGGAGGATGACGACGATGATGACGAGGACGACGACGACGATGAGGACGACGACGACGACGAGGACTCGGAGGAGGAGGAGGAGCAGGTGAGCTGGTCCCAGGGACCATCAACCTGTCGACCAACTATCGACAACCTACCAAATGCCCTCACCTACCTAATCGCCTGCCAACTGTCCTCACTTGCCAACTGTCCTCACCTGCCAACTGACCGACACCACCTCTCTTCTCGCGGACGCACAGGCGAAGCCGAAGGGCAAGGGCGGCAAGGGCGGCAAGGGCGGCAAGATGTTCAAGCCCCCCGCCGGCATTGGCAAGGACGGCGAGAAGCCCCCCGAGTGCAAGAACCAGTAGGCATATGGGCAGCGGCCGGCCCAGTGCCAGCACCAGTACCCAACGCCCCCCCTCCCCGAGTGCGAGCAGCAGAGCAAATGGATATGAACGCATAGTGACAGTGGCAGTGAGTCAGTGAGTCGGTGAGTCAGTGAGAGGACTCGGTCGGGCGGACCGGCGCGCGCGCGGCGAGGCACGGGCCCGACGGGGCGGGGGTGCGCCATTGCCATGCAGCGACCATCATACATATTGCCAGCCGGTGTCTGTCGTCTTGGCTGGTCCAGTGCTCGCTTGATTGGGTGCTGGCGTTTGGAGCGCACCTTCCTGTTCGTTTCTTTCTAACTTGTACTCTTCTTTGAAAAGTTTGAGGCTAGTCTATTCATCTATGAAGTGTAAATACGATAGTTTCTTCCCTCGAATGGCGCGCACGTCTGTTAGCTCCCGTTCTCTAGACCGCAGGTTTCCCCTCCACGGCAGGAGTACCCCCCTCTTCGCTACTACGTCGCGGCTCCCGCCGCACCACTACGTCGCGGCTCCCGCCGCACCCGGCGCCGACGCGCCCCCGATGCCGGCGGGCGGCTCGGTCCCGCTGATCTCCCCAAAGCTGCCCGCCGTAAAGTCCGCGTCGCCCCACTCGGCGAAGTCCCCCGGGGCGCCGTTGTTCCACGCCGCCTCCGCCGCCGCCCAGGGCCCAGGTCAACGCGCCCGCCTCGTCACACGAAGCCGTGCAAGCAAAGCAACGGCGGTGTAAAGTGTAAGCTGTGGTGGATTACTTGGCGAACGCGCTCCCTACATCACAGGATGCCACGCAACCCAATAAACAATGGTGTAAAGATAAACTGTGGTGGATGACGTGGGGAGCGGAATGTGCTTATCGTTGACCCCACCGCCGCCTCCGCCCCATCAAGAACCCCGCCCTCGACCTTGGTCGCGTGACGCACGATGCTCTGGTCGAACTCAGCCAGGTCCCACCAGCTGTCCTCACCCCCCGCGCCGCTTGACGTGCTGGGCCTTGTAGCACCAGCACCAGCACCAGCCGCAGCCGCAGCCTCGTTCCCCCTGCTGCCGACGCCGCCGACACCGTTGTCGCATGTCTCCATGGATGTGTCCTCCTCAGCGCCACCCTTCAACTGCGAGCTCCCCGCGGCGGCGGCGGCGGCGGCGGCAGCCGCTATCCGATACGCTATCTCCGGGTCCACTTCGAACTCGGCCCACCAGTCTTGCTCGCGCTTTGGCGCTCTGTCCTCGGGGACAAGTCCCGTGCCATAGTACGCAGCACGCGCGGGGGAGGGCGGCGGCGGGGGTAGCCCGGCTCGATATTCTCTTGCTCGTCGCGCTGCAGCTTCCTCGGGCGCCTCGCCGTAGGAATTAGTGGAGAGCAAAACTTGAAAGCAGTTTGGCATAGTCTAGTTTCACTCGCTGAAACCAAGCGCGGTCAACCCGGGGTCAACTTGCACCGCCCAACCTCGCGCGGCACCCGCGGCGGCGGCGAGGGCGGCCTGGGCGGGGGCGCCGCGTGTGACGCCAGCTGGTCTTCCCACGTGCAGCAGGGCCTGGCAGGTGTCACTCGCTATGTCATAGGGTGCCGTGTGACTCGTCAATAAAACGGAGGGTTCAAAATTGTGTGGATGGCAAGTCGGGCAATATGTGGCGGGCCCTGCCGTCTCCTCCGCGCTGACCGAGCTCCGCAGGGTGTCCTCCCACGACGGGTTGGCCAAACAGTCCAAGTCGTCCTCCCACCCCGGCGGACCCATCCGTTGAGCTGGAGGTCTGCCTGTATTTTGACTCCCCTGGCCCTGCCAACTCGCCTGTAAATTAACTCGCGTTCTCCCCGCCCAGCAGCCTTCGTCCCCGCCGCACGGGTGGCCACAGGGATTACCGGCCGTGCGCCGGCCGGCCACAGCGGCGCGGGGGTGTCGCCGGTACACACTGCATTCTGCCGCTCTGGAGACGGACCGAGTCCGAAACGCGTTCACGACGATAGCGATACTCGTAGGTGCTTTGGCGGTTTAGGGTTTAGGGTTTAGGGTTTAGGATAGGGTTCATCGGAACCGCCCATCGGAGGTAGCATTGCGCACACCGGAAGCGCGCGCGAACCTCCCAGCTGTCGCACAGCAGCGATGGGCTTCGGAGTACTCTTCCGCCGCCAGGACGCTGAAATGGCTAGAGCTACGGTTCGAGCTGACGAGCCCTTCCTCACCGTCCGGGCTCGGCCCGTCTACTCCGCGTGCCAGCTATGGGCCAGCGTGAGCAACGCCTCCTCCGCCGCGCGGCTGGGCATGGACAGCGACGGCACGCGGCTGGATTATGTCACCGAGCCTAAGACGGGCCTCCGGCTGCCGGGTGAGGCCGCCCGCCGCACAAAACCGGTGACACCCTTTCAACCGCACAAATCCGGTGAGCGATGACACCCTTGGGCACAACCGAGAACAATCCTCTTGGATGCCCCCGTGTTATTGCTTGTGTTAACATTGGTCGCGGCGCGCTTGACCCTTAACCCCCGGGGAATTCTGTGTGCGCGGAAAGACATCGGGGTGCGCTCCGCTCACCGGAATGGGCGTACGAGTCAAGCGCATCGCCGGCGGGGCCTCACGCTAGTTCCCTCTGCATCTTATCTTTGAGAGATGCCATGTAACTCAAGAAATGAGGGTTCGAGATGAGTTGGACGACGTGGCGGGCAATTATGGCCTCTCGGATATTGCTCGCCACGTCGTAGGATGCCATTGTATTAAACTCAACAAACCAGGGCACAAAACGCGTTGGATGACCTGGCGTGGAAAATCCGCTACGTGCTAGGCCCAGGGACACAACGGCTGGCAGTTGAGGTGGAGCGGGAACGGCACAGTGCGTGCGGCCCTGCTCAGCGGCATCGGCGTCAAGGTGTACGCATGCGGACTGTACGTGGACCCCGCCGCAGCGCGCGCTGCCGTGGGGGACCGGTTCGTGGGGAGGGCACCGGCCGACGTGTGCAAGGACCAGTCGCTATATTCCACCATCAACTCCTCCGCCGACGTGGAGAAGACCGTGCGGCTCACCTTCGCGCGCGACATCGACAGTGCCAAGATAGTCAACGCGCTCTCAGGCATGGTCGAGTTGGAAACGCTCTCGCCACGTCATCATCCGCGTTCAAACCCTCGTTTCTTGACTCAAATAGCACCTACGACGTGGCGAGCGTTTGTTAGCTGGACCCTGATATTTGAGCGTATTCGGCCCGCGCTAGGTGAGAGCTCGGCGAGCCTGAAGGAGTTCGAGGGGCACTTCGAGGGGGTCACGTTTAAGAAGGGGCAGTCGCTCACCTTCAGCGCGGTCAAGGCAGGGCACTTCACAATTATCCTCATCACCTCAACCTAAGCCCCCTCCCCCCTGAATCCACTCTCAATATATCCCCACTTCGTTCACCAGTGGTGATGTTCCCGAGACCACTGTCAGATGATTCCCGCTCAGTACCTGGAAGATGCTGCCAGTCGAGCTACCATGGGAACGAGTGCCCAGGCCAGGCAAGATAATGCGGCAAGTTGTGATCGGTTGCACCGGTACACTACGAGCAAACAGTGAGGGAACCAGTGGTGTGAGGCCCTGGGCGCAGGGGAAGTTGGTGACGAACGTGCGGGGCACGGAGGTGGGCACAATCTCGGATGCCAAGCTGTGCGAGGTGCTGTTCGACATATACCTGGGGAAGGATCCGTCGGTGCCGGGCGCCAAGAGCAGCTTGGGGGAGCAGCTGGCGGGGCACGTCACGCGGTGACGAGGTGGTGTTCAGTGTGCTTCATTGCGTCAGTGGGTGCGTAAAAGAGTGCGGTGAGTCATGTGAGTGAGTAGACTACGGTACCACTAGCATTATGATGGGGCTGAGAATGTATATCATAACAGAATCGCAGACTGTACACATAACTGCAACCATTTAGCAGGCCATCGCTTAGTTTATTACAAACTAACATCCGACGGCAAGAGAGCGCATCTACGATCCGGTGGTCACCGAAGCGCACCATCACCATGCGCGCGCGCAGTGGTAGGCCCTGCCCGCGGCCACGCACGGCAGCGGCCCGGAGACTCCATCGCAATACGATACAATGCGATACGAACCAATTTTCAAATGAAATACCACACGATGCCAAACGCCAACTGGTCATAACATCTCAAGAGCGCGCTCACAACACACCTCTCCTCTCTGTCACCCCTTACAACTCCCCGCCCCAGTTGAGCGCCTGCCGGTACACGTCGTCATACGTCTTGACGAAGTGCACCTCCAGCCCCTCCTTGATGTCCGCCGACAACTCCTCGTAGTCGCTCCGATTACCCTCCGGAAACAGAATGGTGGTGACGCCCGAGCGGCGCGCGGCGATGGCCTTCTCCTTGACGCCCCCGATGGGCAACACGATACCAGTGAGCGAGACCTCGCCAGTCATGGCCAGGTTCTGCTTGACCGGGTGCCCCGTGGCCAGTGACACCATGGCGGTGATCATCGTGCATCCAGCGGAGGGCCCGTCCTTGGGTGTGGCGCCCGCCGGCACGTGCAAGTGCAGCGCCGTCTACCAGGGTCCGCCACAACAATCACTCCACCCAGATCGGAGCATGACTTGCCTTGAGTGTGCATGCTCACACATGCGCGCAGAGGAGGTGGAGGAGATGCAACGTCGGCCAAGGGCTTGTTGTCAACAGCATCAGCCCCCCTGCCATATCGTCCAGGAAGGCGTTCTCCGGGAAGTGGCGGCACATGAACGACTTGGCGTACGTGTGCGCGATGGTAGTGGACTCCCTCATGACGTCGCCCAGCTGGCCGGTGGTGAGCAGCGTGCCGCCGCCGCCGCCCTTCTTCTTGTCGCCGCCTTCGCTCGACGAAGAGGAGGAGGATGATGAGGAGGTGGCGATGGCCGTGCACTCGATGTACAGCGTGCTGCCGCCCATGGAGGTCCACGCCAGGCCGGTCACCACGCCGGGGGGGGTCGTGTCGTAGATTCGGTCGGTCTGGAACGGGGGCTGGCCCACGCACAGGGCCAGGTGACTACCGCTCGCCGCTTCATAGGCTGCAGGTTACCTCAAGACACCAGGGTGCATGATGTGGAAGACGCGGCGTTCGGCATGAGGGCAGCGAGGGCAGCACAGCCCTGCCTACGTACGACACGAGGTCGGCGGTGTCGACCACGATGGGGTCCACTGCGATGGTGTCCACCGGCACGGCTTCGGCCGCCGCCGCCGCCGCCTCGTCCACCGCCGCAGCGTCCTTCGCCGCCGCCATATCCAGTTTGTCTGTCATAGCCGCTGACAGCTTCTCCACCGCCGCCGCCAGGCACCAGGGTCATTGAGAACAAGCACTGGAACCGAGATCGGCGCATGATTTACCTCGAGGGTGAATGCTCATACAAGCGCGCAGTTCAGGAGGAGGAAACACTCAACGTCGGTCGAGTGCCTGTTCTCTTAATACCCCCCCTGCCAGGTCGTCCTTCGACGGGTCGGCCTCGGCGTCGGCGGCAGCGGCGGCCTTCGCCACCGCGTCATTCACTTCGGCGGCAACGGCGGCCTTCATCGTCGCGTGCGTCTTCGCCTGATCCGACTTGGCGTAGGGCCTGGCAGATATTGCTCGCCACGTCAACCAACGCATTGTGAACCCTCGTTTAATGAGTTAAAGGCGAGCTACGACGTGGTGAGCAAGGAGCAGGAGAAGGAGGAGGAGGGGTCCTGGTGGTGGAGGAGGAGGAGGAGAAGGAGGAGGAGGAGGAGGAGGAGGAGGAGGAGGAGGAGGAGGAGGTGGAGGATATCTGTAGGGCCCTACCTTAGCGACTGCCTTGAGCGCCGCCGCCGCCGTCGCGCGCGCCACCCCGACGGCTTTGGCCGCGTCGGGACCCTTGGTCTTGGCCAGCTTCAGCGCCACCTCCTGCTGGGGTCAGATGGATTGTGCTCGCCGCGTGACCGGGCCGCTTTAATCACGAAACGAGGGTTCACAACGCGGTAAACGACGCGGCAAGTATGGTGTGATGAGCCTCACCTTGCGGTAGATCTTCTCGAGGTGCTTCACGAGGTTCCGCACGCCCGCCTCGCGGCAGTAGTCCGTGATGAGCGACTTCAAGGCCTCGTCTGTTATCCTCCACGCAGGGTCTGCCAGATATTGCCCGCCACCACATCGACACGCGTTCTGAACCTTCGTTTCGTGAGTCAAACGGCATCCTACGACGTGGCGTGCAACACTTGGCAGGCCCTACCGCGACTCATCCTCGCCCACCCCGCTGCGCTCCTTGGCCGTCTTCTCCAGATAGGTTCGCGCGATCTGCGTCTTCTCATCCGCGATGTACCCGCTGAGGCGCACCACCTCCATGCGGTCCAGCAGCGGGCCCGGGATGGTGTCCAGTATGTTGGCCGTGCAGATGAACAGAACCCAGGTGTAGGCTCGCAACTTGCAATTGAAGGCAGCACTTTGAAAGCAGGTCATCGTAAATCAGCTTCAAAGCGGTGAAAGCAGGGTTGACGTGTTCCCCCTATCCCCATTCCGAATCCCGCGCCCCGCACCCCGCCTTGGACAGGTCCACCGGCACGTCCAGGTAGTGGTCCAGGAAAGTGCCGTTCTGCTCGGGGTCCAGCAGCTCCAGCAGCGCCGACGCCGGGTCGCCCTGGTACCCCTTGCCCAGCTTGTCGATCTCGTCGATGAGCACCACGGGGTTGGACACGCCCGTGCTCTTCAGGCACTGCACCAGCTTGCCCGGCATGGCGCCCACGTAGGTGCGCCGGTGCCCCTTGATCTCCGCCACGTCGCTCAACCCACCCACGGAGAACCGGAAGAACTTACGGTCCAGCGCGCGCGCGATGGACTGCCCCGCGGACTAGGGTCTGCCAGAAAATGCTCGCACTCGCCATGTCATAGGATGCGATGTATTTCAAGAAACGAGTTTTCTGGCCGTGTGTGGAAGAGGTGGCGAGTCCCGGCCCCACGGCGCCTGGCATGCCCTACCACAGAGGTCTTGCCAGTGCCCGGCGGGCCCACCAGCGTGATGATCTTGCCCTGACTGGTGCCCCGCAGCTGCGCCACCGCGATGAACTCCAGGATGCGCTCCTTCACATCCTCCAGCCCGTAGTGGTCCGCGTCCAATACCTTGGCCGCTTCGGTGATGTCCAGGCGCTCCTCGCTGCAGTGCCCCCAGGGGATGGACGTGAGCCAATCGAGGTAGTTGCGCGTGACGTTGAACTCGGAGCTGGACGGCTCGAGCCCGGACAGCTTCTGCAGCTCCTCCTCCACCACCCGCACGGTGTCGGCCGG
>Ga0307489_10002351_pt1 | contig 12666 bp, 23 predicted proteins | sample SB12metaG_FD_202247 | JGI IMG/M metagenome (GOLD analysis project Ga0307489, IMG submission 202247) | Sea-ice brine microbial communities from Beaufort Sea near Barrow, Alaska, United States - SB 1.2 | ecosystem: Environmental > Aquatic > Marine > Coastal | place: USA: Alaska | collected...
GATTGGTTCGATGACTCCCCCTCCTCTTTCTCCTCCTCCTCCTCCTCCTCCTCCTCCGCCTACTGCTCCTCCTCCTACTCCTCCTCCTCCTCCTGCTCCTCCTCCTCCTCCTCCCCCTTCTACTCCTCCTCCACCTCCTCCACCTATTCCTCATCCTCCTCCTGTTCCTCCTGCTCGTCCTATTCCTCATCCTCCTCCTCTTCCTCCTCTTCCTCTTCCTCCTGCTCCGCACGTAATCATTCACCCTAATGATGCTTCGATCTCGGTCGAGTGCTTGATATCAATGACCCTCCTAGCAGGTGGCCCACGTTCTTCGAGGAGCCGGTGATGCTCCTGGCGTTTGTCCTCCTCGGCCGCGCGGTGGAGGAGCGGGCCAAGTTGCGAGCTACAAGCGACATGTCGGCACTGCTCAACCTGTTGCCGCCCACCGCGCGTCTCATCCCCAAGGGTACCGAGGGCGGTGGTGAAAGAAAGGGCAAGGGCGCGGGGGAGAAGGGCAATGGAATATGTGAGAAGAGTGGCGGTAATCAAGTGCGCGGGGCCGGGGCCGGGGCCGGGGCTGGGGGCGGGGCTGGGGAGGAGCCTTACTTCCGCACAGTGCCCACGTCGGTAATCCAGGCCCAGGATTACATTCTGGTGCTGCCAGGTGACCGGCAGGGGCTACCAGTCGTCCACTTTTCAGCTCAGCCTGAGCTGTCTTTCGTCACTGAAACCACACAATACACCCGACGATTCCCGCAGACAGTGCTCATTTGAGCTGAAAAGTGTACGAGTATAAGCCCCTGGTGATTGGATCCCGGTGGACGGGGTGGTGGTGCGGGGCCAGAGCTCGGTCGACGAGGCAGCGATCAATGGCGAGCCCATCCCGCGCTCGAAGAAAGCGGCAGGGGCTTACACTCGTCCACTTTTGGCTTGACATGTGCACCTTTTGAGAGATAAGAAGGGTGGTTTTAGTGGTTTCAGTGATAGAAAACGGCTCTGGTTGAGCTGAGCTGTGATGGGTGTAAGGCCCTATACGGCGGGCGACAGCGTTAGCGCCGGCACCGTGAACTGCGACGGCGCGCTGACGGTGGAGGTGGTATCGTCGGGGGAGGAGACGCAGGTGGCGGGCATCGTGCGCATGGTGGAGGCGGCGCAGCAGCGCGAGGCGCCCGTGCAGCGCCTGGCCGACCAGGTCAGCGGGAAATTTGTATACGGCAGGGGCGTACACTCGTCCATTTGTAGTCTCAACCTGCCGTCGTTGTCACTGGAATCACATACTCGTCTCGTGTCCCACACAAAATTCCTTTCCTTGAGCTAATAGGTGGACGACTGTAAGGCTTTCAGCCCCTGGAACCACGTAACGTATCCCTGAAAAAGTGCCTATGTTGAGCTGGAAAGTGGACGAGTATAAGCCCCTGGTTGATGGCGTGATGGGTGCGAGCGCGGCGACATTTGTGTTTTGGTCCACGATTGGAACGAAGCTTTTCCCGTCGGTGCTCGCCACGGCGGCCGCGGCGGGGTGTGCGGCGTGCCCTGGCGGCGTGGTAGCGGCAGGGACTGGCGATGAATGCCCGACACGTCCTTCATACCCTCATTTCCTGAATCAGATGGCATCGCATGACGTGGCGTGCATTGTCGGCCTGGTGGATGACGTGGCGGATAACAACCACCATGTCATCATCCACATTTAACAAATTCGTTGCTGGAGTTAAAAGTTTAATGGCATCGCATGAAGTGGTGAGCACTATCCATCAGTCCATAGGTGTCGGGCGCATTCGTGTCGGGCGCGGCCAACGCGCCACTGCTGCTCGGCATCCAGATGGCGGCTTCGGTGCTGGTGGTGGCGTGCCCGTGCGCGCTGGGCCTGGCCACGCCCACCGCCGTGCTGGTAGGAACGGACAGATATTGCCCGCCACGCCACCAAACGCATTTCGAACCCTGATTCATTGTCTTAAGTGCTATCTCTGACGAGGCAAGCAGTATCTGCCAGCCGTGTCATCAACACGCATTTTGAAACATCGCTCATTGAATCAAATGCTATTCTATGACGTGGCGAGCAATATGCGTCAGTCCCTACGTGCTGGTTGGCACCTCGCTGGGCGCGCGGCACGGGCTGCTGATCCGCGGCGGCGACGTGCTGGAGCGCACCCACACGCTAGACACTGTGGTGTTCGACAAGACGGGCACACTGACGGCAGGGGCTTACACTCGTCCACTTCTCAGCTCAACCTGAGCCGTTGTCTTCCCTGAAGCCACCCAACGGGTTGCATTGTCTCACACTTCACATGCCATTTTGGACATATCAGAGAATAAGTTTGTAGTTCACTTCATCAGATTGATCGCTGACTTGGGTACAAGTATCACACGCAGCGACTTACAGGCAACGGGGGATGATGTGCTGAGTTGAGCTATGAGTGGACGAGTGTAAGCCCCTGGCTGACGGTGGGGCGGCCAGTGGTGAAGCGCGTGGTGGTTGCCGCGGGCATGAATGAGGATGATGTGCTGGCGCTGGCGGCGGCGGTGGAGAAGAACTCACGCCATCCCCTAGCACTCGCCGTCACCGCGGCGGCAAAACTTGCCGGCCAGGTCTCTCTTGCGGTGGACGGCGATTCGTTTCGGCAGGAGCCCGGTAGCGGCGCGCGCGCCACCGTGCAGGGCAAGGCTGTGGCGGTCGGCACCCGGGGGTTCGTCACACAGGGGGTTTCGGGGGCGGGGATTCCGACAGAGCTGGCCGCGGCGACGGCGGAGGCAGGAACGTACACTGGTCCCTTTTCGGCGCAGCATTATACGCATGTACTGATACGCTGGGTGGCGTCGCTATGTCAGAGCCAAGTGGCTCTGGTGGAGCTGAAAACTGGACGAATGTAAGCCCCTGCGCGGAGGTGCGCGCCGGGCGGACCCCCGTGTTTGTCAGCGTGGACGGTAAGGTGGTGGGGGTCATGGAAATGGAGGATCAAGTGCGGGTGGATGCGTCCGAAACCATATCGCGCTTGCGGCAGCGCAACATGCGCACGGTGCTTCTGTCCGGGGACCGGCAGGAGACGGCAGAGAGTGTGGGTATCGCGCTTGGGATGGACCTGCGCGATATCTACGGCAGGGAGGTTAATGGGAACAAGCATTCGAGCGACGTTGAATATCCTCCTCCTCCTCCTACTTATCTCCTCTACTCTCCTCCTCCTCCTCCTCCTCCTCCTCCTCCTCCTCCTCCTCCGCCTCCTTCTCTCCACTCCTCCTCCTCCTCCTCCTCCTTCTCCACTTCTCCTCCTCCGCGCGGCTATATGAGCACGTAAGGCATGCTCCGATCTCGGTCGACGTGCTTGCTCTCGATGACCCTCCTGTACGGCGACGTGCGGCCCGAGGGTAAGGCTGCGCTGATCGCCAAGCTGCAGAGCGAGGGGCGCAGCGTGGCGATGGTGGGCGACGGTAGGGCGGTGCAGGTTGACACCGTGTTGCCCGCGCTTGATCTCAGCACTTTAAGCAAAATTATGATGAACCGCTGTCAATCCTTGCTTTCAATTGATCGTGCTCCTCTACACGACGGCATCAACGACGCGGCGGCGCTGGCGCAGGCCGACGTCGGCATTGCGATGGCGGGCGGCGTGGGCGCCGCCAGCGAGGTGGCCTCGATCGTGCTCCTGGGCGACAAATTACCGCAGGTAGTGGACTCCATTGAGCTCAGCAAGGCGACGTTTGCGAAGATCAAGCAAAATCTGGGGTGGGCGTTCGCGTACAATCTTATCGGGCAGGGGTATTATTCAGAACAAGCACTCGATCGTCGCTGCATGTTTTTCGCCACCTCCGCGCGGCTGATATGCATATCCATCCATAATGCAAGTCGCGCTCTGATATCGGTTGAGTGCTTGTTCTCAAGGACCCTGCCGCCAGGATTCCTATCGCCGCGGGGTGTTTGTTACCGGCGTACGGCTTGGCATTGACGCCGTCGGTGGCGGGGGGGCTGATGGGGTTCAGCTCGCTGGGCAGGGGGGGTATTGAGAACATGCACTCGACCAACCTTGAATATCCTCCTTCGTATGCTCCGCCCGTCTGTATGCGATTCCAACCCCAATTCACTTCAAGGTAAGCCATCTCCGATCTCGGTCCAGTGGTTGTTCTCAATGACCCTGCTGCTGGGGGTGATGGCCAACTCGCTGCTGCTGCAGCTCACCAGCCGCAAGCTGAGCCAAGGGCTGCCAGAGCCGGAGAAGGAGGATGCGGCGAGAATAACAGAAGAGGTCACAGCTACCGAGTCAGGAGCTGTCGGAGCTGGAAGTAACTGAGGATAAGGATGATGGCGCGACCCCGCAAGTCTGAAGCGGCATCCTTGGTGAAGTGCCGCCGCCGCGCCGCCGGCACTTTTGGTTTCAGTAATGTATAAATTTGTCCCAATTAATAAACGACGCAAACTACAAACTGATGTTCAAGATCCCTCCTCATCCTCCCCACACATCAACAAATGCATTCGCATACATAAATAACGACAACGACGCCAACTACGTCATCCACCCCCAACGCCCCCTCTGCCACCACCCTTCCCCCGTTTTCCATACTCCCGCGGTTTCGCACGGGCCCTGTCCCGGTCACGATCCGCCAAGCCTGAAGCCGCCTCGATAAGACTTTGCGAGTGCCTCCCCCTCACCCAGGCGTGCTCACGCACGCGACACCCCCTTCACCTCTGCACTCTGATATTTACATGCCTGCCGCCATGATTTCGGTGAATGACGCGAGGTCGTTGACTTGATGGAACCCAAGCTTGGCACCGTCAAACAGGGTCTGACGGATCATGCTCGCCACGTCATAGGATGAATGTTGACTCAAGAAGCGACGGGACAAATTGCGGCTGATGAAGTGGCGAGCAATATCCGTCAGTTCCTACCATCAAAGGCCGCGAGCTCCGCCTCCAGCGCCGCCACATTCTCCGCCCGCACCGACGTGTCCTGGATGTAGCGGCGCGAGTTCAACTTGAAAGCAATGTCTGAAAGCGCTTCATCATCTAGCTCATACTTTGGCTTCAAGCGCTGAAACGAAGTGCGGTCAACTCGGGGTCAACCCAGTGGCTGGTCTAAAGTAGGCACTAGAGGTAGATTTGGGAGTTGAGTAGTACCTGTAGTTGTGTAAGTACCTCGTCGTTTGGTGATTATAAATTTGATTTTGGTAAAACCAGGTACGGCACAGGTACTCCGATCAGACTAGGGACTAGGGTCAACCTGCACCGCCTTACCTTGGCCGTCAGGTATTTGAACAGCCCCAGGAAGTCCGCGCCACTCAGCGCGTCGTCGCCGCTGGTGCTGAACACCTCGAATAGGCTGGTCACGATCCCCAGGATGTAGTGACGCAAGTTGAAATTGTAAGCCAAAAATGATAAGCAGTTTACCATAGTTTGACTTCACGCGCTGAAACCAAGTGCGGTGAACGCGGGGTCAACCTAGGTCAACACGGGGACAACCTTGGGTCAACGTGGGCTCAGCCTGGAATCATCCTGGGGTCAACACGGGAAAAAATCTGGGGTCAACACGGGGACAACCTGGGGTCGACCTGGGGTCATCCTGGGGTCAACACGGGGACAACCTGGGGTCAACACAGGGACAATCTGGGGTCAACACGGGGACAACCTGGGGTCGACCTGGGGTCAACCTGCACCGCCATACCAGGAATGAGGCGTCCGTCATCGTCAGCAGCAGCACCAGAGGCTCCTTGGGGTTCACCGTGTCGCCCGCAAACTCCCCTAGGCGGAACGTCTGCTCTATGGTTGGCTGCGAGATCCCGGCGCCTGTCAGGAGGGTCATTGAGAACAAGCCATCGACCGAGCTCGGTGCGTGCCTCACCGGGCACCATCAGGGTGAGTGCTCATACAGACGCACTGAACCCGTTCCTAGCCAGGTGTTTGTTCTCAATGACCCACCTCGTTTGAGAGGTATGAGGGTCATTGAGAACAAGCACTCGACAGAGCCCGGAGGACACTCTTACTTTCAAGGTGATTGCACAAACATGTACGCAGAGGAGGTTGAGGAGATTCAACGTCAGTCGAATGCTGGTCTCAACAACTCCCCTGCCAGTGCACACCGCCACGAAGTCGTCCAGACCCACCGTCGCCTTGCCCGCCACCTTCCCGTACACCTCCTTGAGCTGCTCCACAGTCGGGGGTACGTTGTCTTCCGCAGGCCCCGACACATTCGCCAGGTTGGCGAAGTAACTGCGGTGGATGGCAAGACGGAAGCGGAGGTGAGCGGCGGGGGCGAAAGCGTATCGCGTCCGACGGAGTGGAATGCTCGCCGGTGCCAGGGTGTCACGCAAGTTCATGCAGGTCCCCCCCGTCCTGCCCCGTTATGTGCGTTGGTACAATTGGATTGGGTGGTGGTCAAGGGCGTGAGCGTACATTGCGGAGAACTCGTAGACGTCCTCGGGCTGCCGCCGCACCACCTCTTTAGTGTACGCCTTGAGGATGTCCGCCAGGTCCGGCGGCACGCTAATCTGCTCCGCGCAGTAGATGGGCTCCAGATCCATGGTGGACGGCGGCATCGTGGCCTGCGAGAAGGAGAATGCAAACGGGGTTGAGGCTTGAGGTCCCGAAATTGCAAATTGCCACTTCACTCTCTGGGTGACGGAGGCCCAACGGCCGCACGCAGCCCTAACCCCGGGGGGCGGGCGGCGGAGGCGGGATGCACGTGTGTGGTGAATACCCCGCGGACCCGCGGACGACCACCCCGCCCGCGCACCGGCCGCGGAGAGTGCTGCGCGAGGCCGGCATCTATACTCGGCTCCCGCTGAGAGGTTTGACGCTGTGACCCGAAATTGCCCCTTCACTCCCGGGGTGACTGAGGCATAACGGTAGCACGCATTTCCCCGCGGTATGCGCGGGGCGCCCCCCCCGCGGATCTGCCCTCGTCCACGCCGCCGGTCGGCGCCCCGCAACCCCGCGGAGCCGCGCGGGTGCCCCGACATCTAAACTCGGCATCTAAACTCGGCTGGTGAGAGGTTGAATGCTTCGATGGGCCCCGACGGACCTGTGCTGTGCTGCGCTCCTCGGCACACGCGCGAGTGCTGCGAGCCCGTCGACGCGGACAGCGTGGCGCGCGCGACCTCTGCTACACGGAAGTGACGAACGTACACTCGCGAGTCGAGGCAGTCCGGTGGACGTTGTGACGGGGACGACCTTTCCATCCCGCCCAAAACAAGTACGACCAGTCGAGCGGATCCATGTGCCGGACGCCGGACCCGATCCGTGTGCCGCTTCCCGAATCGAGCCCAGTTGACTTCGACCGCGCAGCATTGGCGCAAAATCCCTGCGCGTGCGCCCGCCTCCCACAGTCGTGCGCGATGGCAGACGAACCAGCCCCTGTGGGCGTCCCCCCCGGAGTGGAGTCCATCTTCCTCACCGGTAAGCCCGCACACTCAGCCCCGACTTGAGTGGGAGGATTCGGAAAGAAGCTTATGACACAAAATGGAGAGTCCAAAGGGGGCCCGGGCGTTGGGCGCAAGGGGTGGCAGGGAGGCTGACGTGACGTGGGGAGGGGGCACCAGGGAGGTTTAACGGGTGCCCACAACGTGGGCGTAGGGGGTGGCGGGGGGGTTTACGTGACGCGGGGAGGGCGGCACCAGGGGCTTTGAAAGGGGGCAGTCCGCGTTGGGGGGCGGCATTCGGCATTCGTTGCCGAGTCGGTGCCTTTACTACAAGCAGCGGGAGGGCGCTGCACCGGCGTGCGTCGTGTGGCGCGTGTCCTCCTCCGCGTCTGAACCTCGCCCCGCCCCACCCACCGGCGCGTCACACCTCACGCGGACCCTACCTGCGATGTATGTACGCACTCACACCCGGCTCTGTTCCCTTTCTCTCTTCCTCCTCAGGCACCACCCTGAAGCTGGTGGGTATCGAGGACATGGGACCCAGTCTGCTGTTCAAGACCTGCAACAAGGCAGGGGGATTACTGAGAACACGTAATCGACCGGCATTCTGTCCTCAGAGGCGAGCCCGCGTGCCAGTATGTGCATGAGCATTCACCCTGAGGTACCGAGCAGCCTCGAGCATCGGTATGTGGAACCCCGAGCATTCACCCTGAAGGCACAAAGTCACGCGGGCTCGTCGAACTCGGCTCGGGTGCTTGTTTCCACCGACCCTTCAGCAAGGACGTCATCCTGCACGATATCACCTACCGCGGCGCAATCTCCGACTTCCACGGTAGCAAGAAGGCCATCCAGAAATCTGATTACGACGAGCTCCTGATACGGTACAATGAGGATGACATATACGGCAAGGGCTGACACTCGCCCACTTCGGCTCAACCTGAGATGTCTTTGTCAATGAAACCACCAGACGAGCCCCCAGAAAGTGCTCACGTTGAGCTGCAAAGGGTACGAGTGTAAGCCCCTAATTTACGGCGACGGGAACAACTTCGCCATTGCGTGCAAGCAGGAGGTTGCCGACGGGTGGATGCGGGAAGGGGAGGAAAAGAAGGCTGCTGAGGAGGTAAGGCCTGCGCCGCGCCGGTGGCCCCTCAGCGTGACGTCCGATCACATGATGGCCTTCATCATGACGCCCAGTCACATAGCGACCTTCAGCGTGATACTGAATCACATGAGCGAAGCTCCACCGTATCAGTCCTAACGAGCTGACGTAACAATGTAACGCGATGATGTGCCGGGGCCTTTCACAGAGGCTGCGCGTGTTGCCGCGGAGGAGGCGGCGGAGGCGGCGAAGCCGGGCCGCAAGAAGAAGAAGTCCAAGGTGCCGCCCGTGTCCAAGCCGTGGGAGAGCCAGGGTAGCGAGGCGGAGTTGGTGGAGGTAGGGGCTAACACTCGTCCACTCGTTGGCTCAAGCTGCCAGCCTGAGCGGTTTTGGTCACTGAAACCACCCAAGGTATCCCACAAAAAGTGCGTACATTGAGCTGGAAAGGGGACGAGTGTACACTCGTCCACTTGTCGGCTCCATCTGAGCAGTTTTAGTCACTGAAATCACCCAACGCAGCCCACATAAAGTGCCTACGTTGAGCTGAACAGTGGACGAGTGCAAGTTCCTTGGTGGAGGAGAGCATCGCGCCGTCCGGCGAGCCGGTGGTCGTCGAGGTGTTCCGCAGCCGCGCGGAGTTCGGCGCGGACATCAAGCTGACGGTAAGGCGGTGCAAGTTGAACCGATGAAACCAACCCCGTGTTGAAAGCGCCTGGAACTCAGCGCTTAATACATGGTTTTTTCATTTTAATGTTCATCGAGCCCCAAGGCGCTTCACATGGTGAGCTGAACCAGCGCTCTCCGCCCTTTAATGATAAAGTGCTTTCAAACTTTGATTTCAATTTGAACTTGCGCCGCTTCATGATGGACACGGATAGCGTGGACCTGTGGCAGGGGCTTACGCTGGTCCACATTCCAACTCAACCTCAGCGGTTTTTGTCACTGACAGACTGACGCCACCCAGCATATCCGACAAAAAGTGCTTACGTTATAGCTGAAAACGTGACGAGTGTGCGATCCACTGTTCAGCTGAACCTGAGCCGCCTTTGTCTCTGGCAGACAGACGCCACCCAGTGAATCACGCAAACAGTGCTTACGTTGAGCTGAAAACGTGGACGAGTGTAAGCCCCTGCCCTGTGGAACTCGAGCCAGATGGAGTGCCGGCCGTTTAAGGACCCGCACTTTGAGCTCAAGCGCATGGTAGGGGGGTTATTGAGAACATGCACTCGACAGACGTTGAATATCCTTCCCCTCCTCCGTGCGTCTGTATGAGCATTGGATGTTCATTGAGAACCACCAATCTACCGACGTTGAATCTCTCCTCCTCATCCGCACGCCTGTTTGAGCATTCACACCGAAGGTAAGTCATGCTCTGATCACGGTCAGGTGCTTGTTCTCATTGAACCCCGTGCCCATTCACCCTGAAGATAAGTCATGCACCGACATTGTTTCGGGTGCTTGTTCTCAATGACCCTCCTGGCAGGAGCACGACATTGGCATACAGGCTATCCCTGAATCGGTCTCCGCTGGTATACAGGCCACCCACGGGCGACCCGTGCACGGCGCCACGCAGTACGAGCCGCAGGTCATTGGAGCGGAGGAGGCGGCGGCGGCAGGGCCGGCAAATGATGCTCGCCACATCATGTGATGCCATTTAATTGCATACACGACGGTCCGATTGTGGAGCATGACGTTGCCAAGCGTTGTCCGCCAGGCCCTAGGCGGCGGCGCTGGGTGATGAGGCGCTCGCCGCGTTCTTGAAGCGAGTGGACCCGCTGGCAGGGTTGTTGCTCTGCTGAAACCCCGCCTATTGGACATGTGACCAGACATGACACCACACCATACAGCCGTGGAGCGAGATGTTTGGTCAGGAGACCGTACGCATGGTACACGGGTTTGGACATGTGACCATACATGACATCACACCACATAGTCTTGGAAAGAGATCGTCTGTTTACAAGACAGAGATGTGGCGATAACGGTCAACGGTCACCTTACGAGCTGTGGTTGATTCGTAGCTGCGACTGTATCCACCGGTGGAGCAGGCGCTGCAGCAGAACGAGGTTTTCAACATCTTCGAAAACGACTTTGCGTGCTTGGCGGACGACGACGCGGCTGTGGGCAACAACGCGGTAGGGCGGTGCATGTTGACCCAGGTGGACCCCAGGTTGACCGCGCTTGGTGATAGGGATTGAAGCTAAAATGCGAAGAACTGCGTTCAAGTTTTGCTTTCAATTTCACCTTGCGAAGCTACAACGCGGAGAACCTCATCACGGCGCACCAGAGCTTCACGGACCTGACGTACAGCAAGGGCAAACAGGTGTCGTGCATCGACTGGATCGCCAGCAAGAAGGGGGTCGTGGCGGTGTCCTGCACGGAGCCACTTTCGTTCGAGGCAGGAGGGTCCTTGATAACAAGCACTCGACCAACGTTGAATCTCCTCCTCCTCCTCCGCGGGGTTGTTGATTACAAGCGCTCCAACGACGTTGAACCTCCTTCTCCTCCTCCTCCTCCTCCTCCTCATGTCTGTGTGAACAAGCACGCAACCGACGTTGAATATCCTCCTCCTCCCCCTCGCGTCTGGGTGAGCATTCACCCCCAAGGTATGCGAAGATCCGATCTCGGTCGAGTGCCTGTTCTCGATGACCCTCCTGCCAGGAGCGAGTGGAGGCCTGCGGTCAGACCAAGCCGGGAGCGGTGCTTATCTGGAACTTCGTGGACCCGATTCACCCGCAGTACGTGCTGGAGGCCCCCACGGATGTGTACTCGTTCCAGTTCAACCCGGTGAATGAGAACCTGGTCGCCGGCAGGGGCTTACATTCGTCCACTTCACTGCTCAACCTGAGCCATTTCCGACACCCAAAACAGCCCCTAAACGCCTAAACACTCCCTCCACCCCCGCCAGAACCCGCCAGAAATACCCCCTAAGCACCCCCCAAATTCCCCTTGTCCCACAAAAAGCGCTTACGTTGAGCTGGAAGGTGGACGAGTGTAAGCCCCTAGTTGCTGGTGGATTGCTGAACGGGCAGGTGGTACTGTGGGACACGACGGCAGGGGGTATTGAAAACGAGCACTCGACCGACGTTGAATCTCCTCCTCCTCCTCCTCCTCGACTGCAGGTTCTTGATGACAAGCACTCGACTGACGTTGAATCTCCTCCTCCTCCTCGTCCTCGTCCTCCTCCTCGTCCTCCTCGTCCTCGTCCTCCTCGTCCTCCTCCTCCTCCTCCTCCTCCTCCTCCTCCTCCCCTCCTCCGCTGCCTCTGGGGTGTTATTGAGAACCAACACCGGATTGACGTTGCATCTCCTCCTCCTCCTCCGTGTGTCTGTATGAGCATAAACCGTCAGGGTAAGTCACGGTCCGATCTCGGTTGAGTGCATGTTCTCAATGACCCTCCTGCGAAAGAGTTAGCACGTGATTAGTTTATGACGAAACGACGTGGTTCTTGGGTTAATAGACCTTCGAGTGCTTGTTCTCAGGACCCTGCTGCACGGCGGTGCAGAGCGAGCTGAGGGAGAAGACGAAGAAGTCGGGCGGCAAGGACAGCGAGTCCAAGGAGTCCTCCATCCCGGTATGCAAGCCCATATTCGTCAGCGAGCTGTCGGTAAGGCGGTGCAGGTTGACCCCAGCTTAACCCCAGCTTCACCTCAGCTTGACCCCAGATTGACCCGAGCTTGACCCGAGCTTGACCCCAGCTTCACCCCAGCTTGTCCCCAGCTTCACCCCAGCTTCACCCCAGGTTCACCCCAGGTTCACCCCAGGTTCACCCCAGCTTCACCCCAGCTTCACCCCTGCTTGACCCCTGCTTGACCCCAGATTCACCCCAGCTTGAACCAGGGTTGACCCCAGCTTGTCCCCAGCTTGACCCCGGGTTGCCGGTGCTTGGTCTCAGCGCCTGAAGCTAAGCTCTGACGAACTGCGTTCAAACTTGACTTCAATGTCAAATTGCGCCACTACCTGTCGGACTCGCACGTGTTCGCGGTGACCGACCTGCAGTGGCTGGGCGCGGACGTGTTTGTCTCCTCCAAGGCAGGGGAATAGGCCGATTTCGGTATATCGCTTCCCGCGCCGAGCGCTGACGCTCTGCCCGCAACTCTGTATGGGCATTCAACATCACGCCCGCTTTCCCGCGCAGAGCGCTGACGCTTTGCCCGCAACTCTGTATGGGCATTTCACCCAGGCGATATACCGAAATCGGCCTATTATGGAGAGCAACGACTTGAACGCGGAATGGAACACGACTTACC
>Ga0307489_10002352_pt1 | contig 12656 bp, 8 predicted proteins | sample SB12metaG_FD_202247 | JGI IMG/M metagenome (GOLD analysis project Ga0307489, IMG submission 202247) | Sea-ice brine microbial communities from Beaufort Sea near Barrow, Alaska, United States - SB 1.2 | ecosystem: Environmental > Aquatic > Marine > Coastal | place: USA: Alaska | collected 2017-05-06
AAATGTTTTATCTAAAAAACGGGTGATCATTGGCTTTCCTTATTATTTTTATTCTGCCATGTTGTCGGGCTGCTGTTGCTGAGTTATTTACCGACTTATTATTTGTCCGGCTATTAAGAGGGAAATCAGCGGGGCTCTCACGACTGCTTTAGTATTACTGAATATTGATTTTATTAGAAGACTTGATTGGTATCTATATCAGCGTCGGTAATGCATTTTTGATAAAATAAAGCGAGACTTAGCGTAATTAAGTAAAAAACAATTACCAAAAGGTTGTTTTACTTAGTATTGTGCATTACGGATTGCACTCAAACAATTCGGTAAGTGAATGAAATTCAAGCGATATCGACAGTCACATTCGTTTTCGACAGGAATATAAATAATGAGCACTTACAGTAAAATGAGCAAACTCAAGCAACTAATTCAACAATTACCCAAAGCAGAGCTGCATTTGCACATTGAAGGCACGTTGGAGCCGGCACTAATGTGGAATTTGGCAAAAAAACATAATATTGTTCTACCTTTCTCTAGTGTTGAAGATATTCAAAAGGCATATCAGTTTAATAACCTACAAAGCTTTCTCGATCTTTATTATCAAGGTGCGGATGTATTGCGCGACGAAGACGATTTCTTCGAGCTAATGTGGGCTTACTTGTGCAAATGTCACGAGCAAAATATAGTGCATACTGAAATTATGTTTGACCCGCAGACGCATACTCAAAGGGGGATTACTTACGATGTGTTTATGCCAGGATTTGCCAAAGCAATTGAGAAAGCAAAAACAGAATTGGGTATATCCGTCTACCTTATTTTATCATTTTTAAGGCATTTGAGTGAAGACAGCGCAATGGCTACTTTACAAGAAGCACAGCCATATTATTCAATGATTACTGCCGTTGGTCTCGATAGTGCTGAATTGAACAACCCACCGTCAAAGTTTCAGCGTGTATTCGCCAGCGCTGAGTCATTGGGATTCAAATTAGTTGCCCATGCCGGAGAAGAGGGACCGCCAGAATACGTGTGGGAAGCGATTAATTTACTTAAAGTAGATCGAATTGATCACGGGGTTCGCAGCATTGAAGATCCTAAGTTAATGGCTTATTTGAAACAGCATCAAGTGCCTTTAACAGTATGCCCCCTGAGTAATTTAAAACTGTGTGTTGTTGATGATATGAGTCAACACAATATTGTTGATCTGCTAAATGATGGTTTATGTGTCATGGTAAATTCTGACGATCCTTCTTACTTTGGTGGCTATTTGAATGAAAACTTCCATGCCTTGGTCGACAAACTCTCCCTAACAGAACAAGATATTGTGAAACTGATCAGCAATAGTATTAGTGCCAGCTTTTTGCCCGAACAGCAAAAACATGAATGGTTAACGCTTATTAAACATATATGCCAAAATTAAAGGGCGATTAAACATGCGTAAATCGGCGTTACTCATCTTGATAATTGCGTGCCAAGATTGTTATTTGTTCCGTGAGTGATTTAGCCGGTGGTCAAAATGGTCAGAATGATGATAACGTCTTCAGTGCTATTGCATCGGGCACTGTTAACAGGTTAATGATGGCTTTATTGAATGGGATTGCTAATGCAAAAGCAAAAGACATAAAATAAGACTGGAAAATCTAGTTTAAATCTTTAGACTCTCGCCCTGCAATCAATTAACGTGTTGTTTGTCGTTTCACAAAGCACCCGTAGCTCAGCTGGATAGAGTATCGGCCTCCGAAGCCGAGGGTCGCGCGTTCGAATCGCGCCGGGTGCACCACTTCAGTTGCTTTCAAGAGATTGAGATCTAGTTTATGTGTGTAAATTTACACACATAAACAACGTAGTAGTCAATTTCGACTTGTGAAAACATGGGTATCACTCAATTTCGCACAAAATACCCCCGTATTCTCTCTGGTTCTTAGTCGAAGAGTTTTACTTGTTATGACGCTTACAGCTCTGGTAATTGATTTGCCGAGACTAGTGCCTTAGATTTTGCATCGCAGTGATCCAATATCTTCTTGATGACTAATTGGGGATCAATGCTCGCGCGCGCGTTGACAATTAACTGCAGGACACATGTTTATTGTAACAATAATAAAACACCGTCTTTAGTCTAACGGTAATTGGCTGTAAGGTAGATAACGCAAAGAAAAAGTAATTTTTTTGTGGCAGCGAGTCACATCATCTACAACTTCACTTTTGTTATTTTTTTTGGCTTCAAATGGGGCGTTATTGTCAGATGTTTGAACGAAGTTTTCAGATATAACGCTAATCTCACAATCCATTCTTTTAATTAGCTGATTGACGATGGTGTGTTTTTTTAAACCATCACCCTTTTGCAGCCATAGCTCTAAACCTATCGTTCTCAATAATGTTGTATCAAAAAAAGCGGCATTTAATGTTGTGTCTTTAGCTAGAAAATAACTCACCGCAATTTTTTCTTCAACTGATGAAGCCAAATCCTTTAAGGCTGTTAAAATGATTTCGCGGTCTTGTCTTGTGTGTTGTTGCAAATAGTTATGAGTAAGTTCCATGGGAAGATACCAGCCAGCAAAGCTCTCTTCATTTACTAACGATTTAATTTCTAGCTGACTAAGCCACCTTCTGTTTTCCGATATAGTAGATTTAAAAAATTCTGCGGATGCTAATTTTTTATCTTCCATGACCTGGTAGTAAGCATCCGGCAAGTACAAGCCAAGCCATATTTTGAACTTTTTTGCTTGCGCAATATGCAGTACTTGTTTTAAATATCCTGCTTTTTTAACAAAATTAGTTGAACCATACTGCGTCCATTGAATAACTATCTCGCGATAGCCATTTTGATGAAGCTCCTCCAATAAATCATTCCACTGCACCATGGTGACTGACGCGTCACTACTGTGAGGTTGGTAAAAAATAGCTTTAGCTAATGCGCTTTGACAATACAAACCGATTATCAATAAAAACAGCCATTTGCTAAAAATGCCTATCGATGGGGAACGTTTTTTATGGTTTTTTGATGCCATCATTTTAATACTGGTAAGTACCAATTAAAAAGACACTGCTGTTGTCGTTGATAAGATTACCAGAAACTGCTAGCCGCCATTCTAGGCCTAAACTGTATGAGTGCACACGATCGAATACGATATCTGGTGTGGTAAATAGACTCCACTTTATGCCTAAACCTAAAGAGCTTTGATTGTAGGTCAATTGCTGATCGTTCGTTTGTTCCTGAAGTTTACGAATATCATACTGCGCTAATCCATAATACATAATTGTTTGTTTATTAGCGGTATCTAGCGCTTTTACATAACCTATATCAAATCTGCCTACGCCTAAAAATTGGTCTGACTCAGGCAAGAATAATAAATCAAAATAAAACTGACGCTGCCACCATGATTCTGCATATCGCCATCCCTGTCGCCATTTTCCCTGATTGAATAAATCGCCGTTTACGCGAGCTGTTGCTTCCCAGTCGCCAGAGAAGAAACGCTGCGCGCCTAAACTGGCTTTAACATTGTATTGGTCAAAAATTCTGTAACTTACACCCAGTTCTTTACTTCGATCATTTAACGGATTGTCATCTGTGCCGTTGCCAGATAACTGAGAATAGGTAGACCACTTTTTGTCCGTTGTATTAAAAAAATATTCAGCTCTAGCGGTGAGGTTATTAGTTGGAGGAGATAAGACACCGTTTTCGCTGTTTTCAAAAAATACTTCTCCTAATATCGCGCCAGTACCTTGAGAAAAGCTCGTTGTGAAATGCCAATTTTGCGATAAATCTCGATAAAATTGATGCAAGTCCCAAGTAGGTTGTTTGCCTCTCGGCGTGTCAGCTTGATCTTCGGTTGCAATACTTTGCTTGACGTAATTAATTGCAGCGTTCTGTTGGTTATTAGCTGTAGCTAGATAACCAAGTTGTTCCCATATGCTACTATCTAATTGTGCCGCATTATCAGTTAATTCAGTGAGTATTCGATAGGCTTTTTGTGGTTGAGACTCAATTAAGCTGTAGGCCCAGGATATTTTGTAACCGTCTTCATCTGGTGCAACTTCGGTTGCAATTTGCCAAGCTCTTATTGCTTTGTCTGCCTGCTTTGTTTGTTGGTAAATCTGCGCTTGCCGAGCCCACTGCTGAGCAGAAAAATTTCCATTTAGTTCGAGTAATTGTGTAGATAAAGATTGAGCTTGAGGGTATATTTTTTGCTGAATCAATAGCTCAATACCAAAATCAAGCCAGGTATCGGTATCATTTTTAGCTAATAACCAATACTTTTCTGCGGCTTGGTAGTTTTGATTTTGATAATGCAATTGCGCTACATATAGCGCATCAGCTTTAGTCCAATTTTGTTCGCCCAGTTCGCCGAGGGTTTTTAGTGCGAGCATGTTATTCTCTAGGGCGCCTTGCGCATAGGCTAAGGCACGCAAGATGTCTGGACTTTGCGATTGTTCATAGGCTTTTTGCCAATATTGTAAGGCCATCGCTGGTTCGTTTTTAGGTAAACATAGTGCTCGAGTTGTCCAGCTCAGTGCTGTAGAAGCCTCAATATTGTCCAGTAAGCTGGTGGCTTCTTTGCAGTGTCCATTAAGCCTAAGTACTTCTGCTATTGTATCTTGCGCATGGCTCGTTTTTGTTAAGCTGCTAATGACCCGCGGTGTTAGCTTGTCGGGTTGCTGTTGATATAGTTGGAGTATGCGCTCAACCAAACCTTTTGACATGCCTTTAGGATCCGCGAGCAGGCGTTTTTCAAGCAACGTTAAGGCATTTAAAGGCTGGTCTTGCTCGACCAATAAAAAGGTAATTTTGTCTAAGTATTTGTTTTTGTTGGTGGATTGATATAAAGCAAGAAATTGCTCTGTCGCCAATTCCAATTGCCCTAATTTTTCATAACTTAACGCCAGTGTTTCGTTAAAACTGTTTGTTAATTTAGCTCGTTTTATTTCATCAACTGCTAGCTGGTATTGGTTTTTAGCAATGTATCTATTGATTAAAAGTATGGATATTGATGTTGAATATTTGGTTTGTTTTGTGATGAGTTGCTTTAAATGTTGGTTGCTAAGCAAGATGTCTGCATAGGTCAACCACAATGATTTTTGCATGGTGTTTTGACAGCTTAATAGTTCTTCTTGTGCTTTGCTTTGCCAATCAAAGGACAGTGCCACTTCAATGCGTTTTTGGCAGCTGTCGTTAAGTCGTGACATCACTGTAAAGGCTACTTTTCTGTCCTTGTATTTGATGGCGTGTTCTAATCTTTGTTCTAATAAAGTATAAGAAAGTTGGTGATGGGTTTCTAACCACTCAAATGCTGATGCGCTAGCAACAGCATTATCTTGGGCGATACTTTCTTGCAGATATTGATAATAAATGTCAAAGCTTAATTGAGACTTTGGGGCGATCCCGGCAAACTGCAGTGCTTCTTGTGTTTTAGCCCGCTTGAGTAATGAAAATGCATATATACGACTTACATCTTCGGTACGATTTTCAGCGGGAATGGCGACGTAATATTTTTCAACATCTTCGAATTTTTCAAGTTTTTCAGACAATCTTATTTGTATGATGTTCAGGTCCACAGACAGATTTGTTACCTGACTCAACCATTGATGAATTAACGTTTCTTGACCTTTTGCTATGAGTCTTGCGGCAACTGTTTGATAAAAACCTTGACGCTGCTCTAGAGGTCTTTCTTCAATTAACTGCTTGAGCTGTGCGGTTAGCTGTAAATTATTATTTTCAATTTGGGTTTCTATTAGGGTACTTAATAACGCGCCCTTTATTTCATTATTAAACGTTAAATATAAATCCAATGCTTCAACTGTTTGGTTGTTTGCAATGAATAATTCAAACATCAACATTTTATACGGTTGGTGTGCAGGCGCTATCGCAATGGCTGAATTGAGTTCCAAAATCGCTTCTGAATAGCGTTTCTCGCTTTGTAAACGGTAGGTTTTCTCTAAATAGGGGTAGGAAACAAACTTTTGGTAATCGCTTAGTTGTGCAAAAATATTTGGCGAAAAAAACACCATTACTATAAAACTGAACAATGCCAGTATTTTACAGTTCACTTTTTTATCTCCTGGATGTTTTCATAGCGAGAAATAAGTGCGTCGATACTTTGCTGTCGTGATTTTTGCAACTCAATAACTTGTGTTAATACCTGAGCACTGATCAATTGGTGTTCCACTAGATAGTCACCTAAGCGTTGATTGCTTGAATAATCAAATTCCATAATAATTTGATTAAATATAGCGGGTTCTATCAATCCAGCCTGTTGCAATGCGTCACCAAATAATACTTGTGACCCGTAATATTCATCGAGTAACGCCTGTTGAATATCTGCAGAAATAGTGCCTTCTGATATTTTTTGTTGGATGTTAGTAATTTGATTACTTTCAACATCACCCAAATAATGAAAACGTATCCCTACTGTACATGCGCCAAGCTGGCATAACCTGTATTCTATTTTTTTGTCTAATTGGCGACCAAGGGATGCCAATGCTACTGGTGACAACCTGTTTTCGCCAGTTAAAATCAGTATTTCATTTTCTTGTCTTAATGGTAGAAGTCGATATTTTAAAGCGATTTGTTTTGGTAACAAATCGATTATCTCACTAGGGATGTTAAAGGGATCAATTCGCTCGTATATAGTCTCAGCCTGTTCGGCTAATGCTTCACCTAAGGTGTCCATATCAATAATTTTCAATCGTAATAAAGTCTGACCAAGCTTTTCATCGGCTAATCGTTTTTCTAACGCCAATGTGATTTGTTGTTCGGTCGCGTTGCCTCTCATTACCAGAATGCTACCCAAAGAGTGACTTCGCGTTCTTTTGCTTATAGTAGGGTACTCGTGATCAGTCTTATCCCAAGCGACTCTTTTCGGATTCCCCCCTTGCTCAATAACTTGTCTAATGGCGCGCAAGTTGGCCAAAAAATTGATAAGATTTCCCCAGACCAATCTCAATGGGCTAACCACGGCCTGAATAATGCCGTAGTATCGCCTGACAAATATCATTCGCTGGATAACGCGATTAACAAAAAAGAAAAAGTTTATTTGAATTAATAAAATGCTCCACCCATCTTCTTTGAAAATAGACATAAACCGGTATCCATCGAACGAAAGTTGCTCTATGAGGAACACAATTAGTACTTGTAAAACAATTAATGTGGCTAAAAAACTTAAAAAATGTGCTATCACACCTTTTCTGTCACGCCATAAAAAATAGTTTAACCTCCAGTCACTTGACCACTTATGTACCTGAATACCTTGAAATACGATGCCCACTATCCAACGACTTTTTTGTCTTACTGATGTGCTTAACGTTTCTGGAAAATATTCTCTAACACAAACTACATTGCCAGCACGAACGTTTCGGCTTTTAGATTTTTCTGCATAACTAGCGTACTTTTTATCGGTTACAGAAAACTGAACAAAAATTTCTTCCATCCCCCAAGTTTTCATTCTGAAACCAATATCATAATCTTCAGTTAATGATTGAACATCAAAGGGCAGTCCGTCACCCTCTTCGGTTAATTTAATGATGGCACGGCGGCTAAAGCAGGTTCCTACGCCGGCACTTGGGACTTGTCCGACAAATGCTTCACGTACAATCATATCCTTACCATGCATCTCAGAGAACTCATCTAAGTAATGGCCAGCTGTAAAATGAAAAGGTCCTCTTGAGAAGGGATAAACTGGAAGCTGGATAAGGTCCTTACTACCCAATAAGTGGTTAAACAGCCTCAGTTCCATTGCAGACACCACGTCTTCTGCATCATGCATGATGAAGCCTGCAAACTTAACTTTCGTTTTTTCTTCAAACCTGAGGATGGATGCGATGACGTTATTAAGACAATCCGCTTTGCTTGTTGGACCGGGTCTTGCGCAGACTACTTTGTGGATATTTGGAAACCGTTCACAAACAGCATCAACGTCATCTTGAGTAGCTTGATCATTAGGGTAGGTCCCAACAAAAATTTGATAATTTTCATAGTCTAATTCCGCGGCAGTGAATGCGGCCATTTTTGCGACCACACCAACTTCTTGCCACGCAGGCACCATAATGGCTAATGGTTTTTCTTTAATTTTTAGGAGGTTTTTTTCATCAAATATAGGGCGTTTGCGGTATACGAACAATGCTCGCCATATTCGGCGAGACCAATAATATAAATCGACGAATAGATCATCGACGGCAAAAAGCAGCATGAAAATCATCAAAGTGACGGCTATATAACGAAGAACAAACAAGTAATTCGCGAAAATTTCAACCCAACTCATTCATATCTCAATAGCACTGTGCTTCTTTTTTAACGCCAAAAAGTGCTATCCAAGCACCTTACTAACCAATTTAATAATGACTGCCAGTCAGCTACGTTTTAATCGCGCGATCCCTAGTCCAGCAATGCCTAATAATAATAATATCTGCGTCGGTTCTGGTACATTGGTTGCGCGAACCAGTAACGGAGCAACGTTATAGTTCTCAAACCCCAATGCATAAGTACTCCATCCCCAAGGAGAGTTGAGATCTAAATAGCCTTCGTTAACAGTGCTATTGCAATGAGCTGACCAAACAGGGCATGTTACCGAGTCAAACTGATCGCCAAAGTCTGCAATCCATGTATCTGTAAAAACACTATTGGAAAATGTACCAAATTGCCAGTAAGTATAACCTTCATGATCGTACCCACTTTGATACACTTCTCCTTCTGCTCCTAGCCCATGGTACTTTGACCCAAGGCCGTTGAGTTCAATAAAAAGATTTGTTCCAATATTTTGTTCCGCTGACCACCCAACGTTATTACTATCAGTATCAAACCAATTCACTACGTTAATAAATTCATTTACCGTTGCCCATCTCCAGCCTTCTTGGTTGTTAGCGACATAGGTTTCTATTTCGGCTAACGTTTTTTGCTCACCAATTTCACCACCCAAAGTATCAGACCAGCTGAGGCGCAATAGATCCAAGGATAGATCATTATTGGTCCAAAAAGCACTGTTCACATCAGATGTATAATTGTCGCTGCTAATGTATGAGGCGTGAGAGGAAGTTGATATCAATACCGCTATAAATGTGACTAATATTTTTTTCATAAAATTGTACCTATTCTTTAATCTATTTTGCTAGATTAAAGTAATGACAGGATAAAAAATGTGGCACTTTTGGCCATTGATTAAAAAACACTACCAAATATGTGTATGGTCTGAAAAGGTGAAACTCGTCCAGATCTTCATTACAGATTATCTAATATAGCATTTTGTTTAATAATTCACTATAACATTGTTGCTAGTAGCAAAAGCAACTAGCATTTTTTATGCCAGATTTTTTATTGTTATATAAATCAACCGCTTATTTTTTTTAAAGGGGAGGCAGGCTTGCTGCGATTTTTTTGTGTAAAGTCTTTTGACACCCCCCCCCCCCACTTGAAACTGCATTCGACGCTTGGGCATAAGAAGGATTAATACCCCTCAATTTTACTCAATCTGCTACCAGATAAAGGCCACAGGCAATCGACAAAATTCATATCCAGTGGAAGTTAGATTCAAATTTTATTCCCATCGCTTATTCCAACAGTCACTCTAGTTAGCGTGAATTAGACAAATTTAATGTCCGATGTGCGCACCAGCAAACTGGGTAACACTGATACTCTTCACTACGGTAAATTAATCTATATGTCTGTATAGGTCGTACAATTTCCTGTGATACCTAATGTTACATTCACACACCCCCTGTTACATATTTACATGTCATTATATACGTCTAAGCTAAAAAATAAGGATATCCAAGGTGAAAAAATTACATTTAATAATCGCAAGCATAACGCTTAGTCTCAGTTCAATGACCGTTAATGCGGCAAGTACTTTTGACGTAGAAGCATTTAATAGAGCGTCAGAACTCGGCAACTCAGCAGCTCAGAGCAAGGATTATGATGATGCCTTCAAGCATCTTGATGAGGCATCTAAACTTGGAAATAAGGTATCTCAATTTACACTTGCGTTGCTATACATGGAAGGTTTGGGTGTTGAGCAAGACTATGGAAAAGCATATGTTTGGTTAAGTGTGGCTTCAGAAGTTAATGAGAGCAGTTGGCGAGAAGTGAGGGACAAACTGGGTGACGCTCTGTCCAAAGAACAACTTGTTGCTTTAGCACCAATGGTGGATGAGTATATCGAGAAGTATGGCGCAAAAACTCAGGAAGTAAGTTGTTACAGAAGAGCAGCAATAGGGACTAATAGAAAAGTGATGCAATGCTCTAAATATCGCTCACCAGGACAGTAAGCGTTTGATAATTTCAGATATCGAGTATGTTGCATATGCTTCTTTTACTTGATATCTGAAACGTTAAACAGGACGTCAATCTACTTCTTTCGATCTTTGCCCAAAGCTAAAAAATAATTAAAGCGCAGTGATTAGTATTTGACGGCTCACTTCAGGTGTAACAGCACTATGCTCACCTAATTTAGTCATACCGTGCTGAACTAACTTCTCCATCAATAAATCAATATCTGCTTCACCTAAATCAACGTGCGATAAACGTGTTGGAACTTGCATCTTCTCGAAAAATTGCTCAGTTAATTCAATTGCACGATTAATACGTGAATCTTCATCACCCTCGGTCACATTCCAGATACGCTCAGCATACTGTAATAATTTTTCACGCTTTGCTTCTTTACATACTTTCATTACAGCAGGTAATACGATAGATAAAGTACGTGCGTGGTCTATGCCGTGAGTACCGGTTAGCTCATGACCAATCATGTGAGTGGTCCAGTCTTGCGGAACACCGGCGCCAATTAAGCCATTCAGCGCCATCGTCGCCGCCCACATAATATTGCCACGAACCTCTAAGTCTTTCGACGTCTCAGGAGCGAGTGCTTTCGGTCCTTCTTCGATTAGGGTAAGCAATAATCCTTCAGCAAAGCGGTCTTGTACCTTCGCGTTTACGCTGTAGGTAAGGTACTGCTCCATGGTGTGAACAAACGCATCCACGGCACCGTTGCCGATTTGGCGGTCGGACAATGAGAGTGTCACCGCTGGATCAAGTATCGCAAAGATAGGACGAACTAGCGGGCTTTGGAATGGAAGCTTATTACCATTGCGAGTGACGACCGCACCTGTATTCGATTCCGAACCGGTTGCTGGCAGGGTAAGTACGCAAGCGAGAGGTAAGGCTTTTTTAATACGTGCTTGCTTGGCCACTATATCCCAAGGGTCTTGACCTTCGAATAACGCCGCAGCTGCAATAAATTTAGAACCATCAACAACCGATCCACCGCCCACGGCTAGAATAAAGTCGATATCTTTCTCTTTAATTATACCTTGGGCCTTCATTAACGTATCGTAACTTGGGTTTGGCTCGATGCCAGAAAATTCAAACCAAGTATGATTTGCTAATGCTGCTGTAACTTGTTCATAAACGCCGTTGCTTTTGATTGAACCGCCGCCATAAGTCACTAATACTTTTGCATCGCTTGGGATCTGCTTGCTTAATGACGCAATTTGACCTTCACCGAATTGGATTTTAGTGGTGTTTTGAAAACTAAAATTTAACATTAATATTTTCCCTTATTATTATTTAAAACTGATGCGATTATAACCTAAGCCAGTATTGCTAGTAATTTTTCTGCAACTAATTCTGAGCTCTGAGGGTTTTGACCTGTTATTACTAAGCCATCCTGAACCGCAAATACATTCCAATCCGCCGCTTTTTGGTATTTACCACCGCGCTTAATTAATTCATCTTCTAGCAAGAAAGGCACAACGTCGGTTAGTTGTACTGCATCTTCTTCACTATTCGTAAAACCGGTTACTGCTTTGTCTTTAACAACATATTCGCCCGAAGCATCTTTGACATTCAAAAATGCCGCTGTTGCATGACACACTGCTCCGATTGGTTTGTTGGCAGCTAAGAAACTTTCAATTAATGAAATTGAAACTGCGTTATTAGTCAGGTCCCATAACGGTCCGTGACCACCGGGGTAGAAAACTGCGTCATAGTCAGACGCGTTAACATCAGTTAACTTAGTTGTATTAGCCATTAATGTTTGCACTTCACTATCAGCGTCATAGCGTTTAGTTGAAGGCGTTTGAAAGTCGTCTGATTCACTCTTGGGATCTATCGGTGGCTGGCCACCTGCGGGAGAAACTATACTCACCTTTAGGCCTGCATCAATAAAGGCATAATAAGGTGCTGCGAATTCTTCTATCCAGAAACCTGTTTTTTCGCCAGTGTTGCCTAGCTCGGCATGTGACGTTAAAACCATTAATATATGCTTAGAGGTTTGTTGTGTATTCATTATTTTTCTCGCGTCTGCTTTAATCTGAGTATAGTGTAGATCTTAATATCATTTCTAACAATACCAAGAAAATAGATAACATTGTTCCAAAAATTAATACAATCAAGGTATGCTAGTGTATGAATTTATATTTTGAACAACTCAAAAGCATGGTGGTCTTCGCGCAGGTGGTTGAGCAGGGCAATCTAACCGCCGCTGCGAAACATATCGGCTTGTCTCGAGCGGTGGTCAGTTATCACATCAAAAAGCTGGAATCTGAGCTTGGAGTCAAATTACTTAACCGCACTACACGGTCAATCTCATTAACCGAAGCGGGGTCCGACTATTATCAGTCTTGCCGAATCATCGCTGAGCGAGCCATTACCGCTAACCAGCAGATAGAAAACCTTAAAA
>Ga0307489_10002353_pt1 | contig 12653 bp, 25 predicted proteins | sample SB12metaG_FD_202247 | JGI IMG/M metagenome (GOLD analysis project Ga0307489, IMG submission 202247) | Sea-ice brine microbial communities from Beaufort Sea near Barrow, Alaska, United States - SB 1.2 | ecosystem: Environmental > Aquatic > Marine > Coastal | place: USA: Alaska | collected...
ACACATAGTCGCGGGGCTGGGAGACTCTAGCGAGCGGAGGCGGCAGAGGCGGCGGAGGCGACAGCAGCGATGATGACTGGGACGGCACGTTGGACCTCACGGGGTTCCTGGCTGCAGGCGCGGCCGCTGCGGGAGCACATCGGGCACACGCCCGTGCAGGTCCTAGCCGGCGGCAGGGGCTTACACTCGTCCAATTCTCCTCACCCTGAGCCGTTCTTGGTCACTGAACACCAGTGCAAGAGTCCATATTCTCAGCTCAACATGACACGTTTTTACCAACATACAGTACTCCGACAAAAAGTGCTCACGCCTAGCCGAAAAGTGGACGCATGTAGCCCACCAAAAGTGCTTACGTTGAGCTGAAAAGTGGACCGGTATAAGCCCCTAGCTGGCGCCATCCTCGGCATCGTCGTCGGCGCCACTTACGCCGCCGCTCGCGACCAATGAACCCAGGTAGGGCGGTGCAGATTGACCCTATGAAATCCAAGTTGAAACCGCCTGGAACTAAGCGCTTGAGATTGAAGTGTGATGTGCTGCTTTCAACTTCTGCTTTCAAATTCAGCTTGCGCCGCTACATCAGGGAGACTTTAGGCGTGCGCTTTATGGAGGCGAATGCAATGAGTCGGATTGGCCGACGCGAATAGCAGTATAGTTTGCAGTTTGGTGGTGAAGTGAACACCTTCCGGGTATTCTTAAACCTAGTCCTACATTATGTTGATCAGTTGTGTGCTTTATCAAATATCAACTGTCAAGCAAACACCCCGGTCTACCCGCCGCCGCCTCTGTCTCCGTCGCCGGCGGCCCAGGCGGCTCCGGCGGCTCCGGCCCTGGCGCCCGCTGCCATCCCCGGCGGCGGCAGCGGGTGCAGCGGCTCACCCGCCATGAGCGCGAACAGCCTGGACTTGTCCACCAGCACCCCGTGCCGCAGGCTCACGATGTACTGCCACGACCCCGCCACGTCCAGCGGCACCGCGCCCTCACGACAGGGACTTACACTCGTCTACTTTCAGCTCAACGTGAGCACTTTGTGTGGGATACGCTGGGTAGTTTCGGTGAAGAAAACGGCTCAGGTTGAGCCGACGAGTGGACGAGTGGAGGGCCTCCAGCTGCCCGGCCCGAGCAGCGAATGAGCAGCGCTGTGCTGGTCCCACGGACAACCGTGCGCCGCACCCAATGCAGCGCCATCAGTTGCCCGCCCGAAGCGGCGGCAGCACACGTTCCACACGCTGCACGGGCAGCCGGTGTTGGGCAGCCACTCCAACGCCCCAGGTCCCTATGACGAGCGGCGTGTGAACAGGCCTGCTGAGTAACGCACAGCGGTAGGAGGGGTGGTTGTCCGAGTGGCCGAGGTGGCCGGGGGGTGTCATCTTCGCGTGCTTTGCCCACTGCATGAGCGCGGTCGCCGCCACCGCCGCCCCGCACCCGCGCCCCGCCCCCGCGAGCGAGGCGAGGTCTCTGGGGCCCAGCCGCCGTAGCACCTCCGGCTGAGGAGGGCGGGCAGGTATTATTGGGGGCGAGCAACAGCGATGGGGGTCGTCTTGCGCCGCCGGCGGTCGTCATCGGATATGGGGGCGAGGGGTGAGGGGATGTGGCGGCGAGGGCGCGTGCGTTGGCGGTGGCGGCGGCTGCGGCGGCAGTCGTATGCCCAGCGCTCTCCCCTCGTGGCTTTCTTTTTGCTGGGCACCCTTCCTTGACTTCTTTGCTGGCTGTCTGGAACTTTGGCTGCGAAAGCTGCTCTGATGAAATTTGAGATCCGAGTTTCCCGCTCAATACGACAGGCCCTCGCCGCCGCCGCCACAACGCACCTTGCGTGGCTGGTAATCCGCGACGAGGCGAGCAGGAAACCGAAGGGCCGTGATGGCGCCGAGTCAAATTGCGAAGCAGGCGCAGAGGGAAGCCGAGCGTGGCTCTGCGGCGGCTCAGTCAGTGCTCGGCCTGTTGCACCTCCAGGGTGCGGAGGGCCTCCAGCAGGACGACGTGAAGGCGGAGACGTTGCTCCTCTCGGCAGCCACCCTCGGGAACGGGGACGCTCAGCTCCAGCTGGCCTTGATCTACTACACGGACACGGCGTTCGAGGAGAAGAACAATCTGGCGGCGGACTGGATGCGCAAGGCGGCCGACCAAGGCATCCCAACGGCACAGTTCATCTGGGCAAGTGGTACGCGCACGGGCAGTGCGTCAAAAAGGATTTGCCTCTGGGAAAGACCTATCTGGAGCTCAGCGCCGCGGAGGGATACGAGCGATCCATCGTGCTCCTGAAGGAGCTCCGCAAGTGCGTGGCCTGCGGCAAGCTGGACGTGCACCACATGGTCTGCAAGCGGTGCCACAACAGGCGGTACTGCGACCGCACCTGCCAGCTGCGGCACTGGAACAGCCTGACGGACCCGCACAGCCTCCGGTGCGAGTCGGCGGGGGCGGGGGGATCCTCCTTGGATCGCGCGGTTCCCAGCGCCGACGACAACTAGCGCGGCGGTGCGGAGGTGACGGCGGCGGCGGCGGTAGTGACCAAGGCGCTGGTGGTGGTTGAGCTGGAGGGAAAGGCTGGAGGTGGCGACAACGGCGCTGGCACCTGTTGGTGGTGACAACGGAGGTAGGCAAGGAGAAGGCCGCGCCGCCCTGCCGACCGCCTTTTGATCGTCTGTCCTGCGATCATGTTGAGAAGATATGATCTGGTCATCCTGTCCACAAGATGACTGTATCGATATGGAGTGATACTGTGATGGTATCGATGTCGATCGATGTGGGATATCTTGTCACTCCGCCAGCAGTGGCGTGGTTGATCCTTTGACCTATATAGGCAGTCTACTTTTGAATATATGTACACACCCACAACTGGCACATCCTAAACCGAATAAAACTGTGCACTTGCACGCACACGTTCACTCATTCAGCCGCCGCCGCCGCCGCCGCCGCCGCCGCCACTTGGTCGTCACTGGTCCGGCGGCAACCGCGCACGCACCAAACGCCGGCACCGCGACCCCCGCAGAGAAGGCAATTTGGGTTGTCGGCTTCATGTACATCGCACGCGGGCCATGGCGAAAGCCTGGTGCCTCCATATACACTCGGAACCGGAGCATGGTGCCTCCGTATTATACACACCGAAGGCACGGTTTCATCCTAAACCCTAAGCCCTCATACAACCTAATCCCCAAACCCTAAGGTTTCTCGTGTCGGATCGCGCCGGATCGCGTCGCACCAGAATTTGTACACCAGCAATTCGAACGTCAGCCGTCCGCATCAGTCCCGCACCCGGCGCCACCGCATCGGCCGGGGTTCCACGAGGCGGCGCTGGTGGGACAGGCCCGCGGCCGCGCGGCTGAAGCCGCTCTCGGAGGAGCTCGGGTCGTTGCCTAGCGAGTTGGAGGCCGTCGCGCCCACACACACTCTACAACACTCCAACTTCAACAACAAGCTCGGGAAAAAACCATCTCCCATCGCATCGTGCGTCGTATGAAACGGGAGAAGGGGTGAACTGCCACCACTTGTTACGCGGCGGCGGCAGCGCGGCGGCGGCATGACGGCGGTGTTCCCGGATGAGGGATTCGCCGACCTCCTCCAGACGCAGTGGTGCCCCAAGACCAAGTCGAAGGTGACGGTGAACAAGGCCAAGGCTGGTTGGAAGAAGGCAGGGGCTTACACTCGTCCACTTCTCAGCTCAACTTGAGCCGTTCTGACACAAAATACACCCTCAACACCCGCTCATACTCCCTAACACCCCCTAAACAGCCCCTAGACAACCCTTATACGCATCCCCTCTTCCACAGGAAGCGCTCAAGTTGAGCTGAAAAGTGAACGAGTGTAAGCCCCTGGAAGAAGATGTCGGTAACCAGCCATCTTCTGGGCGCACACGCGCTGATGCTGGCGGGCGACGCGGCGCAGGCGGATGTAGGGTCCGGCACCGCCCACCGCCAACACTGTTCATAGCAGTCGCACCGCCAACTCTGTTTATGCGCGCGACCGATACGTATACGTATACATCGCCGTGTGGTAGACGTGCATGTGCAATTGTGCTTGTGCGTGCGACGAACGTTTTTTACACAACGTTACATCTCATTTCGGAGTCCGGGCTGGTGGCGGTTGGTCTGTTGCCCGCGTGCGCCCACCCCGCCCCCACCCCGCCCCCACGCATCGTCGAGCCGCCGCTCGTGACCGCTGCGTGCTCAGATGGGGGGAAACACATTACGCGTGCGTGGCGCCCGTGGCTCGTAATGTTGCATCTCATTTCGGAGTCCGGAGTTCGGACCCTGATGGCAGACGGCGTACGCGGAGCTGAACGCGGGGGAGGACACCAGCGCCGGCGCGGCACTCGTCAAGGGCGCGGCCAAGGACGCGGCGGCGGCGGTGGGGATCGACGTGGACGGCGGCAGGGGCTCACACTCGTCCACTTTTCGGCTCAACTTAAGCGCTTTTTTTGGGACAAGAGGTGTGTAGGGGGTATTTGTGGCGGGAGTGGAGGGGGTGCTGAGGCGTCGAGGGGATGTTTTGAGTGTCAGAAACCGCTCAGGTTGAGCTGAGAAGTGGACGAGTGTAAGCCCCTGGATGGCGGCGCCGTCGGTGTTCTCCTCAATAGCCCGTCCGTGTCCCTACTCGTGGTCGTCGAGATCATCCTCGGTTACCTCCAGAATCTGGGCAGGAGCTTGCTAGTACACTCGCCCACTTCAGCTCAACGTGAGCACCTTTTGAGGGACACGCCGACTCGCTGAGTGGCATTTAAGTCGTCTAGTGAACAAGTACGGCTCACATTGAGCTGAGAAATGGACGAGTGTAAGCCCCTGAACCCGGGCAGCTTCCTCGTCATCCCCGCCCTGCCAGCCGCGTGGAAGCTAGGCGTGGGGCAGGGGCTTACACTCGTCCCCATTTCAGCTCAACTTGAGCTCGTCTGTCCACCGCACAACCTGACTTGACTCATGAATGTGTCCTGGAGTTGCTGAAGTTGAGCCGACGAGTGGACGAGTGTAAGCCCCTGGCGTGGGGTGGGTCGGGGTGTTCACCGTGGACGCCGGCGCGCTGGGCCTGGACCCGGTGGGGCATTGCAGGTTGACCCTATGAAACCCTTGTTGAAAGCGCCTGAAACTAATCGCTTGAAACTGAATTGTGATGCACCGCCTTCGAACTTTGCTTACAAATTCAACTTGCGCCGCTACATCTCGGACGATGCCGTGGTGGAGGTGGCCTACACCCTGGCCGTGCTGGCGTCGCCCATCGCCGCCTTGGTAGGGCGGTGCAGGTTGACCCTATCAAACCCAAGTTGAAAGCGCCTGGAACCCTGGATCTAATCGCTTGAAACTAGAACATGGTAGAACGCTTTCAAACTTTGCTTTCAAATTCAACTTGCGGCGCTACACCCTGGAGTGGGGCCGCCGCGTGCTCCGCCGCCACGGCCGAGGCAAGCTGGACAATGACAAGGCTGGGACGCTTCAACTGTACAGTCAAGTGTACTTGCACGGAGGCCAAGGCGGAAGCCTGGTGCCTCCTCATACAAGCTGACGCGTCTCGCTCCTCTCTCCTCCTCAAGTGCACTCGCACCCACACGCACGCACGCGCGTGCGCACGCACAGAGACAGGACTCGCTGCTCCGTTCGATTACCAGTAAACGCCCGGTGATGCGATCATCCTACCCGTGTGTGACGACTGACTGATGCGTGTTTGCCGGGTACCCGGAAGCACCCTACGGCGCGGACGGGTACGATGAGTCCATCAACGCCTGGGAGCGGCGAGTGCTGGACCCCGTGGGTTGGCATGCGCTCATAGGGCGGTGCTTCGCCGCGGCGTTGGCCGTTGCCGCGCCCGCGCTGACAACCCGCGCGCTCCTCCCCGCCGACCACATCGCCGGCCGCGTCGCCGCTGTCGCCGGCGGCGCCTGGACCACTGCCTGCCTCGCGGCAGGGGATCACACTCGTCCACTTCTCAGCTCAACCTGAGCCGTTTTTGGTCACTAGCATCACCCAATACACCCAACGTATTCTGAAGAAAGTGCTCACGTCAAGCCGATAAGTGGATGCGTGTAAGCCTCTGCTTCACGGTGCTCGCCACGCACGCTGCGGAGCGCACACTGCGACTCGCGGACGTCGTGAAGAACGGCAACGGGTGGACCAATGGCGGGTTGTTCTACGCGTGGCTCACCTCGGTAGGCCGGTGCAGGTCGAAAGCTTGAAACGTGTTGAAACGGGTTGAAACGGGTTGAAACGGGTTGAAACGGGTTGAAACCAGTGTGGAAAGCATCTGCTTTTCCAGCTCTTGAAGCTATACTCGTAATACGATGTACCGATTTCAAACTTTGCTTTCAATTTCATTTCAACTTGCGCCGCTACACCTGGGCAGGGGCTTACACTCGTCCACTTTTCGGCTCAACGTGGGCACGCTTTGTGGGATACTCTGTGTCTGCTGGCTATGTCAATGACAAGAAACGGCTCAGGTTGAGCTGAAGAGTGGACGAGTGTAAGCCCCTGCACCTGGGCGGAGATGCAGGTGGCGCAGCTGGCGATGAGCACCGTCTACGTGGTGTGCGTCAAGACGCTGGTGAGCATCGCGCTGCAGGCGTCCCTGTCCGGTCGGAGCTACCCGGTGGCAGGGGCTTACACTCGTCCACTTTTCAGCAGAACCTGAGCCGTTTCTGACACAAAACACACCCTACACAGCCCCAAACAGCCCCCTACACCTCCGAAATACCCCCTAAACAATCCCTACATGCACCCTCCATTCCACAGAAAGCGCTTACGTTGAGCTGAAAATTGAACGAGTGTAAGCCCCTGCCCGGTGGGCCTGCGGGCGGCGGCCGGCGCGCTGTCCGCCATGTACGCCGTGGCGCCGCTCGCCGCGCTCGCCCTAGTCGCCAAAGGCTTCGTCGCCAAGGTTGGGCGGTGCAACGTGAAACCGGTTGAAATCCGTGTTGAAAGCGCCTCTTGAAGCTGAAATATGATCATCCGGTTGGAAGCCATGTCGTCGACAGCACCAGGTTTCTGCGCTTGCAAGTGAAATGCGATAAACCGCTTTCGAACTTTGCTTTCAATTCATGTCTAAGTTGCGGCGCTACACCAAGGCAGGCTCGAAGTGGCCCGGCGTGTCGGTCGCCGAGGCGGTGGAGACGGAGATAGTGGCGGTGGAGCAGCGCGCCGGCCGCGCCGAGGCGTCGGCGGATGACATCCGGGACAAAAGTGTCTCGACCGTGGTGCAGCCATACTGCACGGGTGCGCACTACTTCAAGGCGCTGTCGCTGGCGGAGCGCGCGGTGATCGCCGTCGTCATGCTCGCCGTCGCCGACGCCGGCGCGCGCGGGGCAGGGGCTTACACTCGTTCCCATGTCAGTTCAACTTGAGCTCTTCTGTCCACCGTATAACCCAACTTAACTCATGAATGTGTCCTGTAGTTGCTCAAGTTGAGCTCTAACGTGACCGAGTGTAAGCCCCTGGCGCGGGGCGGTGTGGAGCGCCGTGGGCAGGGGCTTACACTCGTCCACTTTTCGGCTCAACATAAGCGCTTACCGTGAAATATGGGGTGCTTGTACGGGTTGACTAGGGGGTATTTAGGGGGTATTGATGGTAGTAGGGGGTGTTCAGGGTTTGTTTTGTGTCCGAAACGGCTCAGGTTGAGCTGAAAAGTGGACGAGTGTAACACTCTGGCCATGGGCATCGCCGGCGCCACGATGCTGCCGTGCGCGGTGCTGCAACCCCATGCTGCGGCGGACGGCAACCTCCTGGAGGTCAAGTCCCGGCTGTATAATCTGGCCACCGTCGCGGGCGGTGCCGTGCTCGCGTACCTGGGGTGGTCGTACGCCGTGGAGGTGGCAGGGGCTTACACTCGTCCACTATTCCGCTCAACCTGAGCCATGTTTGTCACTGAAACTCAGCAAGTGCTTCCCGAAAAAGTGCTTACATTGAGCTAAACAGTGCACGAGTGCAAGTCCCTGGGTGGTGGCCATGACCGCGGTGCTGTATGTGGTGTCGCTTCACGCCACGCTGACATTCGTCGCCGCGCTCAATCCCCGCGCCATCGTCCGCGCGATGCTGCGTCGTATCGAGGTGAGGCAGTGCAGGCTGACCCTATCAAACCCACGTTGAAAGCGGCTGGAACTAAGCGCTTGAAACTAAAATGTGAAAATCTACTGTCAATTTTGCTACAATTTTGCCTGCGTTCTCAACTTGCGCCGCCACATCGAGGACTACCGTGCCGTGGTGCACGTCCAGCTCAACATGGTCGGGCGGACGGACGCGCGCCACGCACGTGCACGTATTTGTACCACCTGAGATTTCGCGTACGAGTACGGTCTATGTGCATGAGAGTGATATGAAACGCCTCTCTCTCTGTCGTGTGTGACGTATGATACGCTCGCAGAACACACCTAGTTTCCATGTTCCTGGCTGGTACGAATTTTATTTGAAATGTGCACTGGTACGGTTTTTGTGCATAAGTGTGATATGAAACGCTTCTCTCTCTCTGCGGTGTGTGACGTGACACCCGATGATCTCATCCCGCTCGCGACTGACTGATGCTGAGATGTGGCTCCCGGCTGGTCTTCCCTACGACGCGATGATCGAGGAGTAGATGGCAGCGCTGCCCCGCGGGAGCGTGGCGGAGACAAGGACTTACACTCGTTCACGTTTCCGTTAAACGTAAGCGCTTTCGTGGGATAGGGGGGGTGTTTAGAAGTTGTTTAGGGGGGTGTTTAGGGGGGTGTTTGGGGGTATTATGGGGAGGTCAGGGTGTATTTGGTGTCAGAAACGGCTTAGGTTGAGCTGAAAAGTGGACGAGTGTAAGCCCCTGGGCAGAGGCACACGTCCGCGTCATGCGCCCGATGCAGCTCTTCTGGCTCGCCAAGGTAGGGCGGTGCAGCTTGAGGGTTTTAAGGTTTAGGGTGCAGGGTTTGGCTTTTAGGGTTTAGGGTTGAGGGTTAAGGGTTCAGATTTGAGGGTTTAAGGGTTTAGGGTTTAGGGCTTAGGGTATCAAAACCCCTGTTGCAACCGCCTATAGATATTAGGGTCAGCGCTTGAAACCATAATATCATCAATTGCTTTCAACGTTTGCTTTCAACTTGCGCCGCTATACCAAGCACCACGGCGGCGAGGGCGACGACGCCGTCGCAGGGGCTCACACTCGTCCATTTCTCACCCGAACTGAGCCGTTTTCATCACTGAGATCACCCCTGTAATGGGCACCTGACCCCCCTATCATGGGCCTTTGATCCCTCTGTAACGGGCAACTGACCACACATAACGGACAACTCATGACCCTCTTCGGCAGACCTATCCCAAGAAGTGTTTACGTTGAGGTGAGAAGTGGACGAGTGTGAGCCCCTGCGCGGTGCCCGCTGCGTGCGTGACGCAACTCGACATGTCCACGGACGACAGCAAGGGCCTGGTCGAGCCCCAGCGCCTGCCCGTGGTAGGTGCTGTGCATGTTGAGGTTTAGGCTTTAGGCTTTAGGGTTTGGGGTGTAGGGTTCAGGGTTTAAGGGTTTATATTTTAGGGTGGAAAGCGTCTTGAAGGCGGAAGCCTGGTGCCTGTTTACACATGCGGAAGCGTCTCTCTCATGTTGAAACCAGTGTTGGAAGCGCAGGGTTTCGGGTTTCAGCGCTTGACACCAAAGTACAATGAACCGCCCTCAAACTGTGCTTTCATTTTCTCCCTGCGCCGCTACACCGCGGGCCTCTTCCGCGTGTTCACCGCGCCGGACGTCTTGGTGGGGCGGTGCAGGTTGACCCCAATAAACCCACGTTGAAAGCGCCTGGAACGAAGCACTCGGAACTACAATATGATAAGCTGCTTTCAAATCTTGCTTTGAAATTCAACTTGCGCCGCTCCATCTTGGATCTGTCGCGGTGCGATCTGAGCGGGCCGCTGCCAGACGCCATCGGCGACCTGCGGGGGCTGCGGAAGATAATGCTCGGGAAGAGCAAGTTGGCAGGGGCTTACTTACACTCGTCCACTTTTCACCTCAACCAGAGCTGTTTCTAACACAAAATACGGCCTAGAAAACCCCTAATTCCCTTTACCACCTCCTCAACACCCCCTAAGCAACCACTAAATGCACCCCCTAGCTCACAGAAAACGCTTACGTTGAGCCGAAAAGTAGACGAGTGTAAGCCTCTGCAAGGTGGGGGGCGAGCTCCCCGGGGAGGCGCTAGGAAAGCTGACGATGATGGAGACTCTGTGGCGGGGCAAGCTTACACTCGTCCATCTTCTAAGCTCAACGTAAGCACATTCTGTGGGATACACTGGGTGGCGCTGGTCTGTCAGTGCCGAGAACGGCTCCGATTGAGCGGAGACGTGGACGAGTGTAAGCCGCTGCTCTGTGGCTGAACCACTGCGCCTTCGTGGGCCCGGTCCCGGCGCAGATAGGCAATATGACTCGGTTGAAGTCGCTGTGGCTCCAGGCAGGGGCTTTATACGCTCGCCCACTCATCAGCTCAACCTGAGCCGTTTTGGTCAGTGAGCCGTGTTGTGTCAAGTTTGTGACGATTTATAACCCATCTATCTCCTGACGGTACCCAACGTATCCCACAAAAAGTGCTTAATTCAGCTGAAGCCATCGACGAATGTGAGCCCCTGGCTCCAGGCGAATGCCTTCACCGGCCCAGTGCCTATGGAGCTGGGCAGCCTCCACGACTTGGAGGAGTGCTGGATCGAGAAAAACCAGCTCACCGGGCCGCTTCCCGTGTTTCTGGGCTCGCTGGCAGGGACTTACACTCGTCCACTGTCCTGCTCAAATTACGCGCATTTAGTGGGATGTGTTGGGTGCATGAGACCGCCCCAGTCCATTAGACGGGTGGACACGGGGAGGTGTGACAAAAACGGCTGAGGTTGAGCTGAAAGTGGACGAGTGTAAGCCCCTGCTCGCTGCCCAAGCTCAAGCAGCTGTTCGTTAACTTTAACGGCTTCCACGGCGCGACGGAGGAGGGCAAGCAGGCGATCTCGAGGCAGGGGCTTACACACGTCCACTTCTCAGCTCCACCTGAGCCGTGTTTGGTCACCGAGCCACCGAAGCAACCCTTGTTTCCCTCAAAAGGTGCCTACGTTGAGCCGAGAAGTGGAAGAGTGTTAGCCCCTACCTCGAGGTTGTTGCCCGCCGGGTGCGACCTCGCGGTGTTGGACGACGACGACCTGCCATCCGCCTCCTGAGGGTGAGACGCGTAGGCAGGGGCTTACATTCGTCCACTTCTCAGCTCAACCTGAGACATGCTGGGTCACTGAACCACTTAAACTACACAACGTGTCCCTCAAAAGGTGCTCAGGTTGAGTCGAAAGCTAGGCGAGTGTAAGCCCCTGCGCTTCGGCGCGCGGCGACGCGGTCGATCAGCAGTCACTCTCATCTCTTCGATGATGAGATGACGGCATGCCGCCGCCGCCCCACCGTCGCGCGCCTATGACGTCGGCTCCATCGCGTGTTCCACATCAATCCCCCCTCGTCGTCGTCGCTGCAGACGCCACGCCGGCCGCTGAGAGATCAACGGCGGCGTGCACTGCGGCGAAGCACGACTCCTCTTGTGACGCCTCGGCGGCAAACCTCGGAAATACGAACCGGGCCCGCCCAGGCTGATGTCGGGAAAACTGGGACACCCTCATATGATATACTAATATAATTGTCACCGTCCCGCCGCGGTAATATTCCGTCATCGCCCGACGGTCGTCCTCGCTCCTGGCGCCCGCGGCCTGAGAGAGAGACGCTTCTGCGTGTATGAGTAGGCACCAGGCTTTCGCCCTTGCCCCCGTGTAACGACCCGCTCACAAGCGTGCGGGGACCGGGTCGTGTTATCCATCGTAGATTTTCCCTCGCAACCTTCTGCCCGAGGCGTGTCGTCAGTGGTCACCTCTTGTACGTGCGGAGAGCCAGGACGGGCCAGCTGCCCGCGAGCCCGGCCCGCGCGTTCACGTGCTCCACGTTGGGCACGCTCTCCATCCACTCCTCCACCCGCAGCCAGGGCCTTACACTCGCCCACTTCTCAGATTAACCTGATCCGTTCTGAATTTCAAAATGCACCCTAAACATCCCTAAAACACATCGTAAACGATCCTTATCCCCCCAGACATGCCCTTGACACGCCCTAAACACTGTCTGGAACCCACTAGATACCCCCTTTAAACCCCATGAATACCCCCCAAACACCCCATATCCCACAAAAAGCGCTTATATTGAGCCTAAAAGTGGACGAGTGTAAGCCCCTGCCCGCAGCCCGTGCGCCGCCTCCAGGTACGCGATGAAGGACTCCGCGGTGGGCCACTTCTCCCACTCCCCCGCGCCGCCGCGCCACGCCATGGTGCACGCGCATACGAACATGCCGCCGGGTTTTAGCAGCGACAGCTGCGCGGCGATCCCCGAATCTAGGGCCGGGCAAGATACTGCTAATGCTCGCCATTGCATGTGGTGCAATCTAACTCAAGAAACGAGGGTCTGAGATGTGGAGGATGACGTGGCGGGCAATAGTAACATCGTAATGAGGAGAACGTGTATGGGACTACGGGTGCACTATGAGCAAAGAGTCAGGTACCAGACCTGGGGTGCAGGAGATCGAGGGAATGTGGAGGAGAAGGAGGAGGGGGAGGAGGAGACAGAGGAGGAGGAGGAGGAGGAGGAGGAGGAGGAGGAGGAGGAGGAGGAGGAGGAGGAGGAGGAGGAGGAGGAGGAGCAGGAGGAGGAGGAGGAGGAGGAGAAGCAGTATC
>Ga0307489_10002354_pt1 | contig 12649 bp, 10 predicted proteins | sample SB12metaG_FD_202247 | JGI IMG/M metagenome (GOLD analysis project Ga0307489, IMG submission 202247) | Sea-ice brine microbial communities from Beaufort Sea near Barrow, Alaska, United States - SB 1.2 | ecosystem: Environmental > Aquatic > Marine > Coastal | place: USA: Alaska | collected...
ATCAGTGTTGCGCAAAAATATACTGGTGGTTTCGATGCGGTGGTCGTCATACCAGCGCCAGCCAAAGTTGGCATTACCGGTCATATTAACGCTGTAAGTCGACTCCTTTTTGGCGGCAAAGATATCCTCTGGATCGCCAAATGAACGATCGATTGAATCTTTATTGGCCCACTCACTGCCGTAGACTCCGCCAAGCATAAAGCCCAGCTCCATACCGTTAGCTAAATAAAAATTATTTCCAATGTTGGTTTCGATACTGCCGTTGGTGTCAGCTGATTGCTCACTGATATCCACATTGCGATTTAGATGTAATGCTAGGTTGCGGTTGATTTCTTCGGCATCGGCTAAGGTCTTGGTGCCATCGCCAAGGTTAATCCGATTGAGAATATTAATCGCGCCCAGTGAACCGCCATACATATTGACCGCAGAAATTAGCTCGCTGGACAGGCTGCGTGTGCCATCGTCTGTTCCGTAGCTGTCATCACTACCGCCACTGTAGGAAAGCACATCGCCGTGAGTATCTATATTTTGTTTGGAGCCCACTTCTACAGTGAACATAAACTGGTCTGGAATACTGCGTGTACGAATATCAATTAGTCCGCCACTAAAAGCCGCTGGCATTTCTGCGGAATAACTTTTCTTGACTGCGATTGATTTGAGAATCGAGGTTGGAAAAATATCCAGTGGAATCACATTTCGCGTTAAGTCCGGTGAGGGAATCACCGCACCATTTAATAATGAGTTGGAGTAGCGTTCGCCGAGTCCGCGAATAAATACGAATTTATCATCTACTAGAGTGACACCAGGTACTCGTCGTAGGGCCGATGCCACGGTCGAGTCGCCAATCCGGCCAATGGTTTCCGCATCAATAATATCGGCGACTACATTGCTTTCAAGGCGCTCGACGATCACATCATCGGCGGCGCTTTTCAGCTTGGCAAAGACGACTACCTCTTCGATCACCGGCTCACCTGCAATACTTTTCATTTGCGCTAGTACAGATCCGCTCATGCCCATTAGGCTAATGGCGATTATCTGTGCGCTGAGTAATTTAATTTTATATATCATGTCTGGACCTATAGCATGTGCGATTGAGCTTGAAAGAATTGGGTATTAATAGCAGTTGAAGTTAAAAAGGGCACCGGATAACGGCGCCCTTTATTTCACGATTTTATTTCACGATTTTATTAATCATCTTTGTTCAACGATCTCGTTATTCCTCAAGCCTCACTCGAACCATAATGGCTGAGCACGGCTGCCTTCATGCAATCCATAAGTCCAACCAGCAGTCCAATCGTTGTCAGCTGAAACTGCGCCGAGAATGGTTGAGTCAACAGGGGTTGGAATACTGTCTGTACCCACAACCATGTCGGCTAGTGGAACTGAGTAGAAGCCGTTGAGAATAACCAGATCCGCGTTACTAGTAGCCGTTGGATCGTCGCCAGCTTCAGCTGTCTGATAGAGCAGGTTGCCCGAGCCAGTTAACCAATCAGCAGTAGAAGTACCATTTGGAAGGCGGTTGCCTTTGGTCAGATCCTGGCATGCAAGAATTGAGGAGCTGACTACTAGATCTCCATCCTGTGCCGCTTGCTGCCCCTCATTGTCGAGGCGGAAGCACCAGTTGTGGTCTGTGTCGCCGACCAATTCGTCAGCGCCATAGGCGCCAGTCACAATCGCGTTTTGGATAGTTGGGAAATGCGCTTCACGAATACGCAGGCCCTGGCCCTCTTCGTGGGTGCCAGACTGGTTAGCCGAGATAATGCAGGTCAGGTTTTTAATCGTTGCCTGAGAGTTCAAACCACGCGCGATAAAGTCATCGATAGTTGCTTGATCCTTGCTTGAGTAGCTGCCAATACCATCAGATTCAACACAGCGGTTGCCATCAGTGGCTGACTGAATTACCAGCGCATTGGTAATGGTTCCGCGATAGCCTTCGTCGATATCTATAGCATCATCACGCACATACATAGCCACGTAATTGGTGATATCCACTGCACCACCGAAGAACTCAATGCCGTCGTCGTAGACGCTGTAGACTTCGAGATTTTCGATTAAGGTGCCGTTGCCGACCGCATTAAACGCAATGCCGTTAAGCTCGTTGCCTGGGGCTACTTCAGCACCGGTGTGCTTGACGATCAGATACTTTAGTACACCTGAGTTATCGGCATTGTTATCGCCGCCATAATGGCTCTCGCCAACGTCTGCTTTACCTTCGGATGCAACGTGGCAGTCGCTTGTGGCAACAGCTGGGTAAGTACCGGTGTAGGCACATTTATTGGTCACACCAAAGCCGTTAATGACCAGGCCACCCCACTCGCCCACATCTTCTGGGCCTACAGTACCAAAGATTGCATCAGTCTGTGAGGTAAGCGTAATGGGGGCTGTGACGGTTCCGTTGGCACGCATTTGTGAGCCGCGATTAACGACCATAAAGTCGTCAGCACTGCGGAAAGCTAAGGTTGTGCCGGCAGCAATTGTTAACACTGGGCCATCGCCACCTTCAGACAATCCCGCAGCGGCAAGATCAGCATCTGACGAATAGTTCTGACCTACAACTAGGCTGCCTTCAAATACGTGTACGCCTGCACCTATGTTAGGTACAGCTAAGTCAAAGGTCAGTGGATTATCAATATCCACAAAGCCCTTGGAGTAGATACAGTTGCTGCCGTCGAATGAGCCCTGAGAGACAGTGCCTGCTAGGGTGTAAGAGGCGCAGCTAACATCTGTATTGGTGCTGCCTTCGTTTGTAACATTGGTCACTGTGTCGCCAATGGATGTGGAGTTAGCCGGCGCGATATTGATATCACTGCCGCCACAACCAGTCAGGGCTAATGCAACCGCACTGGAAATAAGTAATTTGTTTATAGACATGGAAACTCCCGATAAATTTTGTATTAAGATTTAGATCGGGAGTAAATTTAACAAGGCTTGATGACGTTTAAATGAAAATTAGGTGACAGTTCAATGACAGTGAATTTTTCTTCCTAAGTAACTGATTTGAATAAAAATAGTCGGGAGGAAAAATTTAAAAAGCAGAAAAATAGCAGCGAAAATAAGGAAAAGAGACAAGCGGAAGCTGAAACTTCCGCTATAGAACTCGTTAAAGAGGCAGGTAGGCCAGCCTATTTCTGGTGACGAATATCTTTACCTTTTACAACAAAGACAATTTGTTCACAGAGGTTTTTTGCGTGATCGCCAATTCGTTCAAGAGAGCGAACCACCCAGAGAATATTAATCACTCGACTAATACTGCGTGGATCTTCCATCATATAAGTCGCGAGTTCACGGAGAGCAGTTTTGTACTCCTGGTCGATCTGCTTATCTTCTTCAATGGTGCGCATAGCCGCATCCACATCAAAGCGGGCGAAGGCGTCGAGAGCATTACTAAGCATACTCATAACCGATTGGCCAAGGTGGCGAACTTCGGTGTAGCCTTTTGACGAACCAGTCTCACCGGCGAGGATAAGAGCATGGTTGGCAATCTTTTTCGCTTCGTCACCAATACGTTCAAGATCGTTCACCGCTTTGGTGACCATCATTACTAGTCGCAAGTCGCTGGCCGCTGGCTGACGACGGGCAATAATCAAGATGCAGGCTTCGTCTATATCCACTTCCATATTATCGACCAACTGCTCTTCTTTGATCACTTCTTCGGCGAGCTGGCTGTCGGCTTCGCCAATGGCGCGAATCGCATTTTGCAGCTGCTGCTCAACCTTGCCGCCCATTTCCATCAGGCGGGTACGAATTTCTTCCAGTTCTTCATCGAACTGCTTCATGTAATGATTTTCGAACGTCATCTTGTCCATAGTATTCTCCGCTTAGCTCCTTTGGCTGCTTAGCACTTGTAGCTTTACTAGTTTGGTTCAGCTAGTTTGATTTAGCTGTTTTGGCTTAAGCCAATTAAAATTTTTACCCTGCCACTCAATAACTCAATCACTCAATAACTTAACCGAAACGACCGGTGATATAGGCTTCGGTGAGCTCGTGCTCAGGCATAGTAAATACCTGCTCAGTGGGATTCACTTCGATCAATCGGCCGAGATGGAAATAGGCCGTGCGATGTGAAACTCGAGCTGCCTGCTGCATGGAGTGAGTCACGATGGCAATGGTAAAGTTCTGGCTCAGCTCTTCGATCAGCTCTTCAATTTTTGCCGTGGCAATAGGGTCCAATGCTGAGCAGGGCTCATCCATCAAAATCACTTCTGGGCTAACAGCAATGGCTCTAGCAATACAGAGTCGCTGCTGCTGGCCGCCAGATAGACCGGTGCCTGACTGATGCAGTCGCTCTTTCACTTCTTCCCAGAGACTGGCTTTGCGCAGGCTGTTTTCAACGATCTCGTCGAGGTCGACTCTGGTGTCTGCCAAACCGTGAATCTTTGGTCCGTAGGCGACATTGTCATAGATCGACTTGGGGAAGGGGTTGGGCTTTTGAAAGACCATCCCTACCCTGGCACGCAATTCAACTACATCCAGCTTAGGGGCATAGAGGTTTTCACCGTCCATGCAAATTTCCCCTTCAACACGACAGCTTTCAACAGTATCGTTCATGCGATTTAGCGAGCGTAAAAAAGTCGACTTGCCACAGCCCGATGGGCCAATCATGGCAATCACTTCGTTCTTGGCGATGTCGACACTGACGTTGTGAATCGCTTGCTTGTCGTCGTAGTAGACATTGACGTTGCGCATGGTCATCTTCGGTGCGTCGGTAAAACAGTTGCCCACAGTGACCTGATTGTCTTCTACTTCGAGATTTTGCTTAGTGTCAGACTTTGCGCCCATTACAGTGTTCATAGCTTTTCCTTTCTACCAGCGACGTTCAAGGCGCTTGCGCAACCACACGGCGGATGTGTTCATAACAATTAAAAAGCTCAGCAGCACCATAATGGCGGCGGAGGTTTTTTCGATAAAGGCACGCTCTGGACTGTCAGCCCAAAGAAAGATCTGCACAGGCAGAACGGTTGCCGGATCACTGAAGCCACCGGGAATATCAACAATAAAGGCGACCATGCCGATCATTAGCAACGGTGCCGATTCACCCAGGGCCTGGGCCATACCGATAATGGCGCCGGTCAGCATACCGGGTAAGGCCAGAGGCAACACATGGTGCAGAACCATCTGATATTTTGAGGCTCCCATGCCCAGCGCCGCTTCTCGAATCGAGGGTGGCACTGACTTAATCGCCGCACGACTGGTAATAATAATGGTCGGCAAGGTCATCAATGTCAGCACCAGGCCACCGACTATGGGCACCGATCTCGGGACATTGAAAAAGTTAATAAAGATTGCCAGACCCAGCAGACCAAAAATAATCGATGGCACCGCGGCTAGGTTGTTGATGTTTACTTCGATGAAATCAGTCCAACCATTTTTCGGTGCGAATTCTTCAAGGTAGATTGCAGCAGCTACACCTATGGGGAAAGACAGTATCAGGGTCAGCAGCAGAGTGAACAGAGAACCCATCACAGCACCGCGAATACCAGCCTGTTCTGGCTCTCGGGAATCGCCGCGGGTAAAGAGGTTGCTGTTAAATTGCAGACGAATCTTGCCCTGATCGTGAAGTTCACCAATCCATTTGACCTGCTTGTCACTAAGTCGCGCGGCGTAGGGTTCGCCATCGAGCCAAGACTTGTAATAGGTGTCTATATCGTCATCGGTCAGCACCCAAATTGTTTCACGGGTGCCCAATAATTGGGGATTGGCTAGCAGGCGATCTTTTAAATCAAAACCCGAGCCATTACTCACCAAACCGTAAAGCTTGCGCTTATCACTGCGTCCGGAAACATCCGGGAATTGCTCGCGCAGTGCCTGCTTGGGTATCGCCTGCCAGTTGCCCAGAATCAGCTGTTTCTGGTCAGTGAGGTTGTCGACACCAATCAGATCTTTATCGTATTCCACTTCCAGCTGCATATAGGCAATGCGGAAGGCGCCGTGACCTTTGCTGACAATATCAGTAAATAATACGGTGACTGCGGCCAGACCAATAAAGATGGCGAGGCGGCCATACCAACGAAAAAGTCGTTCTGAGCGATTCCGTCGGCTGAGAGACTTTCGAATTTTTTCTAAATTGTTTACGGGCTTATTTACTGGCTTAGTCATATTGCTCTCGATATTTCTTAACAATCTGTAGGGCAAAGATATTCAGCATTAGGGTGACCACAAACAGCATCAAGCCCAGGGCAAAGGCAGCCAATGTTTTCGGGCTATCAAACTCCTGATCGCCGGTTAACAGCGTCACGATCTGCACTGTGACTGTAGTCACTGAGTCGAGAGGGTTAGCCGTCAACTTGGCAGCCATACCCGCTGCCATCACTACAATCATGGTTTCACCAATGGCGCGGGATACGGCGAGCATAATGCCGCCGACAATACCCGGCAGTGCCGCGGGAATAATCACATTGCGCACGGTTTCAGATTTGGTTGCGCCCATGGCCAGTGAACCGTCGCGCATGGACTGAGGCACGGCGGTGATCACGTCATCAGCCAGGGAAGAGATAAAGGGAATAATCATCACTCCCATCACACCGCCTGCGGCCAATGCACTTTCGGAGGACACCGTAAGGCCAAAGCTTGCACCCAGGTCGCGCAAAAAAGGCGCCACGGTTAAGGCGGCAAAGAAGCCGTAAACCACGGTTGGGATACCGGCCAATACTTCCAGTGCCGGCTTGGCAATGCTGCGTACAGATTTGCTCGCGTATTCGGCAAGATAAATCGCCGACATCAGGCCAACTGGTACAGCGATACACATGGCTACTGCTGAGATTAATAATGTGCCCACAAAGAGTGGCACTGCACCAAAGCTGCCTGAGGAGCCAACCTGATCTTCGCGGATTGCAGTTTGCGGACTCCAATCAAGGCCGAAGACAAAGTCATCTATGGGCACTGATCTAAAGAATTGAATGGATTCAAACAGGACTGAGAGAACAATACCCAGAGTGGTAAAGATCGCCACACAGGCGCAGGCTAAGAGTAACTTCTCCATAACCTTTTCAACACGGGGACGGGCGCGAAACGTCGAGGATATCCGCGACCAGCTCCAGCCAAATCCAATAAGCGACAGGGTCATCATCAATGCGGTCAGGGACCAGCGAGAGATCACCTGTAACCGAAGCATCAGATCTGCAGCAATAACCAGTGCTGGGTCTTCACCTTTGCGCGGCAGTACGCCTTCCGCAAGGTTGGTGACTTTGTTCATCAGCAAATTTTCGCCGCTGCTCTCTGTCACCATGCCGCCTGCTGACAGAGACTTGAGCACTATGCTATTAATCAGCGGGCCATCAAAGATCATCCACAGACCTAACAGCACCAGTGATGGCAGTGCGCACCAGAGGGCCACATGGGCGCCATAATATGACGGCAAGGAGTGAATGTGGCGAATTCCGCCCAGGGGTTTGGCTAGGGCCAATGACCGGCCGCGACCCAAATAAAAGGCAAAAAGCCCCAACCCGAGTATCAGTATTAAAATATTTGTCGCTTGCATATTACTGGCACAATCTCGTCAGATAAAAAAACAGCCCGGCCTAATTGGCCGGGCTGTACTGTGACAACTTATGGGGCTTAATTCAATCCTTCTTTACCGCTCATAGGAACCAAACCGCGAGTATTTTCAGCCATTGCTCGACGCTCTTTGATGGGCAGTGGGATCATGCCTTTTTCCGCAAGATAACCCTCTTCGCCCCAGGCTTTTTCGCTAGTGAACTCGTTCAGATAACCTTGCATACCGGGCACAACACCGACGTGGGCTTTTTTCACATAAAAGTACAACGGACGGGAAATCGGGTAAGACTTGTCGGCGATAGATTCGAAAGTTGGCTCAACAGACTCAATCGTTGATCCCTGAACCTTGTCAGCATTTTGGTCGAGAAAGCTAAATCCAAAGATACCTAATGCAGCGGGATTAGCTTCGAGCTTTTGCACGATCAGGTTGTCGTTTTCACCGGCTTCTATATAGGCGCCATCTTCACGAATGGTGTGACAAACTTCTTTAAAGGCACGCTTGTCAGTTTTCTTTAGTGCCGCGATCCAATCGATTGCCTTACAACCGCCTTCCAAACCCAACTCAGCAAATGCATCGCGAGTACCGGAAGTGGGCGGGGGACCCATTACTTCGATAGCCGTGTCAGGCAGTGCTGGATTAACGTCTTTCCAGGTTTTGTAGGGGTTTTCGATTAACTCGCCAGCAACAGTGCCTGGTACCTTGGCAGCCAGTGCCAAAAAGATATCCTTGCGGGTCAGCTGCATAGGAGCAGCCATTATCGAGTTGGCAATAACAATACCGTCATAGCCTATATGAACTTCGACAATGTCTTTTACGCCATTAGTCTGACACTTTTCAAACTCAGAGGCTTTCATACGACGTGAAGAGTTAGTGATATCCGGGTAGTTGGTGCCAATACCAGAACAAAACAATTTCATACCACCGCCAGAACCTGTGGACTCAATCTTGGGTGTCGGCTTGCCGCTGGATCGGCCGTAACGCTCAGCGACCACGGTAGAAAAAGGATAGACAGTCGAAGAACCTACAACTTCAATGCTGTCTCGGGCCAGTGCAGAAGATGCTGCTGCCACCGATGCTGCTGCCAGTAATATAGCTAAAAGGTTAGTACGCTTGTTCATATTTGTCTCCACAATAGAGCACAGGCTGTGCTGCTAAGTAATAAATTTTTGCTTGCCCGGCTAGACTATTGAGTTTATGTGACAGAAATATGACAAAAGTGCCTGAGGGACGATTTATGACATTTTTATGGCTGTTTTTTTGACTGTCACAATAATGTCATATTGTGGACATAAAGTTGTCACCCTGCTGTCACAATGCAGCGGGCTATCTAGCCAACTATTCAACTTATTTAGCTTATTAACCTTGTAGTAATTTAATTTTTAGGGATTTTGTATGAAAAAAGTACTTCTTTCTGCCGCAGTGGTCTCCACCTTAAGCCTGGCCTCCTATGGCTTTGCGGACGGCCCGATCGACAGCACTATTTACGGTAAAGTTAATGTCTCGGTAGTTAATACTGACAATGGCTCGACTGACCAATGGAAACTCAACAGCAATGCATCGCGCCTTGGGGTTAAAGGTAAGACTGAACTTTCTGACGGACTTTACGCTGTATATAAAGCGGAATTCGAGATTTCCGTTGATGACGGCGACAAAGATGGTCAGACATTTAGCCAGCGCAATATTATGGCAGGCATTAGAGGTAGCTTCGGCACTGTATGGGCCGGTAAGCACGACTCGCCGACCAAGCTGGCACAGAACAAAATTGATCTGTTCAATGACCTTGAAGGTGACATTAAAAATACATTTGAAGGCGAGAACCGCGTTTCCAATATAGTTGCCTACACCTCTCCCAACATCAATGGCTTCGCAACAACTGTTGCCATGATGCCTGGTGAAGGTGCTGACTTGGACGGCGACGGCAATGACGACACTGGTCTGACTGACGGTATCTCCTACTCTGTTAGCTATACCAAGGACAATCTCTACATCGCCGTTGCCGGCGACCAAGATGTCGATAGCCAAGACCTGATGCGCATCGTTGCTCAGTACAAAATGGACGCCCTGAAGCTTGGCGTTATGTACCAGCAGAACGAAGACAATCTGGGCACCAAAGATGAGTCTGGATTTTTTGTAAGTGCCGCCTACAGTCTCGACGATAAGACCACACTGAAAGCCCAGTACGGTTCAATTGAAGATGATGCAGATGGCGATAAAGAAGACTCACTGTCTCTGGGTGCTGATTACAAGTTAGCCAAAGGGACTAAGGTCTATGTGTTTTACACTGACAACACAGACTCTTCTGTTGGCAAAGCTGATTCAGACGCCACTGCCTATGGTTTAGGTATGGAACATAAGTTCTAAGTACCGCCTCTAAGCTTCAAAGCCAGATTAAAAAGGTGGATCTCTTCGGGGGTTCACCTTTTTTTTGCGGTTAACTAAAGCTAACAACTCAGGCTAAAATGCCATATCGATTACTTTACTCACCGAGGCCGCCATTATGCGCAGCACAAACAGCCATCAAGAATCACTAGCTAACCGCTCACTGCTGAGCGGTATCAAACTTATCTGTGTAGCCGGCCTACTGCTGTCCGCTAATGTATTCGGCGCCTGTGACTTTGATACCGACGACGCAGACTCACCGAATTTTATGGACCGAATTATTGACTGCGAGAAAGAGTCGAAAGCCAAACCGAGCACGAAAGAATCGGTCGACGCTGCAACCACTGAGCTCTATGGTGATGGCACAGTCAATCCAGTCTCTGGCATGGCTGAACGACCCATTGCGGCTCCGGGTTCGATGAATCATAGCCCGGGCAAGTCCTTTGCCGCTCGACAGAGCTATTCCCTGCGACCCAATGCAAAGTTTGAGGAGTCGGTGACTATTGCCATTCAGCGCCTGCATATTGAGATGGCCCATTACTGTGCCAAAGGTTGGGCGGTCGAACGTCAGTGGAGTGACGCTGATGAGCAGCGAGAAGGGGATTTTTATCTACATTATTTGTTTCGCTGCGCGGGCTAGGGCGTCATTCGTCAGCTAATAGTTGTAATTTAAGGCAGCATTACCGAGATAGCCGGTTAGTAGGTTTACCTATACGTCTTGACCTTCCGGCCGCTGGAAGGTCTATAGTTCTCCATACGTGTTATCAGTGTGGAGTAGGGTATGAAAATTGGAGAACTCGCCACCCTTAGTGGTGTATCGGTCAAATCTATTCGCTACTACGAAGCGGAAGGTATTCTGGCAGCACCTCGGCGACAAGAAAATGGCTACAGGTACTACGTCAAAACCGCGGTGGCCGAATTGATATTCCTCCGCCAGTCCCGCCAGTTTGGTTTTACCCTCAACGAATGCCGCCAACTGCTTCAACTATGGCGCGACCCCAACCGCCGCAGCGCGGAAGTCCATCAGCTAGTTACCCGTCGGCAACAACAGGTTGAGCAACAGATTACCGACCTTAAGTCCATGCATGGGCTGCTGAGTGAGTTACTCACTCGCTGCGCAGCCGATGATTCGCCGGAATGCGCCATTATTGATTCCCTATCGGAGAAAAGCTCATGAGTGATTGTTGCCCACCGACTAATCCAGTTGCTAAACCTCGCCCGGACTATCTCCTCTGGTTCTCAGCTACAGCCGTAGTCATCGGTTACTTACTCTTTTGGTTGGTCGCTGACAAGACCTCTATGCCTGCATGGCTGGCGATCATGAGCGAAGGGATTTTCGAACTAGTCAATAAAATGTGGGTGGGTCTGGTGGCGGCGGTTGTATTTGTTGGTTTACTCGAGCGCATCCCGCGAGAGCTGGTGATGTCGGCCCTAGGCCAAGGTGGCACCACCAAAGGCATTATTCGCGCCACCTTAGCCGGCGTTGCCTTAGACCTGTGCAGCCATGGCATACTCATGGTCGGCGCCAAACTCTATGAAAGGGGAGCCAGCATCGGCCAGTTAATGGCGTTCTTGATCGCCAGCCCTTGGAACTCTCTGTCACTCACCATCATTATGATCAGCTTAATTGGCTGGCAGTGGACGCTGCTGTTTATTGTCCTGTCCATGGTGATCGGTATGGTTACCGGTATTCTCTTTGATCGCCTGGTCGCCAAGGGGACATTACCGTCCAACCCGCATAAAATTGAAACCCCAAACCCGCAGCCACTGTGGCCTGGGATTGTCGCGGTCATCAAAACGGCAAAATGGACACCCGCCGCTCTGGGTCGTCTATTAATCGATGGCCTCCGCGACTCGCGGATGGTATTCCGCTGGTTGCTGTTCGGCATTGTTCTCGCCGTACTGATCCGCGCCCTTGTACCTCTGGACTTATACCAGAATTACTTTGGCCCAACAGTGGTTGGCCTGTTACTCACCCTACTCGCTGCCACCATTATCGAAGTCTGCTCCGAAGGTTCAACCCCGATTGCTGCAGACCTGCTGACGCGCGCCGCTGCGCCGGGCAATGGCTTTACCTTTTTAATGGCTGGGGTGGCCACGGATTACACCGAAATCATGGTACTGAGGGATGTCACCAAGTCCTGGAAAATTGCCCTTTTTCTGCCATTGATTACTATGCCGCAGGTACTTCTAATTGGCTGGATGTTGAATGTGGCGAGCATTGGGTAAGAGTTGCGACGACTTAGCTTAGTGGATTGGAATATCTAGCTTCTGGGCTTTTTAGCTTCGTGGACCCAGAGGAAACCGGCAGACAAATTCTGCGCCCTGCCCGAGCCGGCTGTTAATTGTCAGCCTACCATCACAGCGCGACAGCGCGTGTTTGACGATTGCCAGACCTAAACCCGTGCCGCCCGTATCGGAGTTGCGGCTGCTATCGCCGCGATAGAAACGCTCAGTGAGGCGGGGAATCTCCAGCGGGTCTATACCTTTGCCACTGTCCTTAACCGAGACATTGATAAAGCTACTGTAACGAGTGACCTTTATCGCAATATCGGTACCCTCAGGATTGTGCCGCACGGCGTTAAAAATGATATTGCCAAGGACACTGCGAATATCCTTGGCATCCGCATGAATACTACAGTTTTCCTCACAATTTAGAGATAGTGAGTGTTTACCGTCACTGAGTAGTTCCGCCTCGGCGATAATACTTTTAAGCAGCTCATAGAGATTCAGACTCTCAAGCACTGGAAGCTGATTGTCGGACTCAAGCCGTGA
>Ga0307489_10002355_pt1 | contig 12647 bp, 17 predicted proteins | sample SB12metaG_FD_202247 | JGI IMG/M metagenome (GOLD analysis project Ga0307489, IMG submission 202247) | Sea-ice brine microbial communities from Beaufort Sea near Barrow, Alaska, United States - SB 1.2 | ecosystem: Environmental > Aquatic > Marine > Coastal | place: USA: Alaska | collected...
GGCGGCGGCGGGCCCCGCTCTGAGGACGCGTCCAGCTCGGGTTCTGACAGCGACGGTCGCGAGGTTGGTGGCTCCGCGAGGTCGCCGCGCTCATCAGGCGGTGGGCCGCCGCACTGGGTGGCGCGCAACGGCGGTCGCGGCGGCGGTGGCAGCGGCGGCGGCGGCGGCGCAGAGAAGAGAAGGTGGTGGGACGGTGTAAGCGGCGGCGGGGGCGGAGGAGGCGGCGGCAACGGCGGCGGCGGCGGCAGCGGCGGTGGCGGCGGTGGTGGTGGGGGCGGTATCAAAGGCGGCGGCGGGGATGGCGGCGACGGCGGCGGAGTGTTCACTGCGGCGGAAAAGTCACAATCCTCGGCATCGTGGTGGGGCGGCGGCGGCGGCGGCGGAGGCGGTGGGGGCGCCGGCGGTGGCGGCGACGGCAGCGTCGCCACCGCGGCCACATGGTGGGGAGGCGGCGTCGGCGCCGGCGGCGGCGCCCGCGGCGGCGGCGGAGGCGGCGAGGGAGGCGGCGACGGCGGCGTCTCCGCCACGGACGCGGAGAATACCCCACCCTCGTGGTGGGACGGGTTGAACGACGGGTTCTCCCAGATGTCGTGTAACTGGGTAGGGCGGTGCAGGTTGACCCTATCAAACCCACGCTGAAAGCGCCTGGAACTAGGCGCTGGAAACTGAAATATGTTTAAGTGCTTTCAAGCTTTGCTTGCAATTTCAACTTGCGCCGCTACAACTGGGTGCCCCCGTGCAGCCCCGACCCGCATGACAATACGACCGGCGGGCGGTCGGCGGTGCGGGGGAAGGCGGCGAAGGGTGGGGCCTACCACTTCACCCGAAGTATCTGGACCCTCGTGTCTTGAGATAAATGGCATCCGATGACGTGGTGAGCAGTATCTGACCGCCACGTCACTAAACATATTTTGAACACTCGTTCTTCAGTTGCATGGCATCCTATGACGTTGCGAGTGATATCTGGTTGGCCTTAGCGTTTGGGGCGACCACCATCGTGGGTGCGAAAGCTGCGGGGAGGCGCGTGACGGAAGACGACATGATTGACGAGCTCATGGAGAGGGACTACATCCAGGCGGGGCAGTGCAGGTTGACCCCGTGTTCAAAGTGCCTGGTTTCAGGGCTTGAAGCTAAGACATGATGGACCGCTTTCGATCTTTGCTTCCAATTCCAACTCGCACCACTACGTCCAGGGCGGCAGCTCGGATTACGAAATTTCAGAAGAGGAAGACGGGGAGAAATCTTTGGGGCCCGGGGGGATACACGTTGACCTCCAGCGCGCTAGATATGAGCGGGACAATGTGGGCAAGCCGGACGACGGGGTAGGGTCCGGCGGATATCGCCTGCCACGTCATGTTTGACTCAAGAGACGAGGAACCCTAAACCCTAAACACTAAACCCTAAACCCTGAACCCTAAACCCTAATCCTGAGCGGGCCAATATGGGCAAGCCGGACGACGCGGCAGGGTCTGGCGGATATCGCCTGCCACGTCATAGAAAACCATTTGACTCAAGAGACGAGGGCTCAAAATGCGTTGGATGACGTGGCGAGCAGTATCCGCCAACCTTAGACTCACGAGACGAGGATCTAGGTTCTGATTTGGCGGAAATTTGACACAAGAGACGAGGGCTGAAAGCGCGTTGGATAATGTGGCAAGCAATATCCGCTATGCCCTACGAAGTGGAGGTGTATCCGTCGCTTCATGTTCTGAAGAAAGAGTTCAAGCGCATGATCATCTCGCTCGCGGAAAAGACAAACGAGGTGGGGCCTTACAGATAATGCCTGCCATTTCATCCTTAACCATTTAGACCCTCGTTTCTTGAATTTGTTTCTTGAGTTGAATGGAGACACATGACGCTGGCCTGACAGATAATGCCTGCCTCGTCATCCTTCAAATTGTAGACCCTCGTTTTTTAGTTGAATGACATCATATGACGTGGCGAGCATTATCTGTAAGGCCCTAGAGCGAGGACAAACAGGAGGAAGAGGATGCGCTGATGGTGAACACGGTGCGTCTGGAGGAGCTGCTGGCGGACCCGTCGCCGCTGTATCGCCTCAACAAAGCGCTGCACTCCAGCAAGTTCAACGTCTTTATTTACTTCTGCATCGCCGTCGTCACGGCAGGGCGGGTATTGAGAACGCGCACTCGACTGACTTTGCATCTCCTCCTCCTCCTCCTTCTCCTCATCCTCCTTCTGCTCCTCCTCCTCCTCCTCCTCCTCCTCCTCCGCTTCCTGCTCCTCCCCCCTCTCCCTCCTCCTCCTCCTTCTCTCCCTCCTTCGCCTCCTCCTCCTCCTCCTCCTCCTCCACCTTCTCCTCCTGCTCCTCCTCCTCCTCCTCCTCCTCCTCCTCCTCCTCCTTTGGATCAAGCACTTGACCGACATTGAATATCCTCTTCCTTCTCCGCGCGTTTGCATGAGCATTCACACTCAAGGTCAGTCATTCTCTGAAAACGGTCAAGTGCTTTTCGTCAATGACCCTCCTGCAAGGTGACTAGTGGGCTGGAGACGGACGAGGCGCTGGCAGCGCACCCGGCTATGGGGGCTATCGGCTTGACAGTGTCCATCATCTTCCTTCTAGAGTGCACGTTGAAAATCGCGAGCGCTGGTGATATGGTTCAGACGGAGGACGGGCGGGAGCACCTCATTCGGCCGGACCCAAGGTGTGTTCGTGCAAGCTCAATGAGCTTGAAATCTGTCCAGAAAGTGCCTGGTCGCAGCGCTTGAAACTACTTATGATAATCTGCTTTCCAGTTTTGCCTCCAAATTCAACTTGCGCCGCTACATCAAGGCGATACTTCAACGACCCAATCAACGTCCTGGATTTCTTCATCGTAATCATTAGCTTCAGCGACTACTACGGTAGGACCTGACTGTTTGCTCATAGTGTACCGGTGTACCGATACACACCCGGCGGCTGCCGGCGGGGCCCTGACTGTTTGCTCATAGTGTACCGGTGTACCCGAACACACAAGCCACTTCTTGCTCCCTGGCCTGTTTGTTCATAGTGTACTGGTCCAATCACCTGACGCCATAGCCCCCGCCCCTGAGTGTTTGCTCACTGAGTACTGATTCTCCCATTACCCAGAATCGTCCCCCCACCATCTCCTGACTGTCTGCTCATAGTGTACCGGACCCTGCACTACGGTGATTTTCAGGGCGGCAGTTCGCTGATGGTGCTGCGGTCGCTGCGCCTGGCGCGGGTTCTCAAGGTGATCACAGTGATTCCTGAGCTGCAGGTGATTTTGACGGGCGTTTGGTAGGGGCTTACGCTCGTCCACCTCTCAGCTCAACCTGCGAAGTTTTTGTCACTGAAACTCCATCACATTACCCTATGTATCCATCAGAAAATTGCTCGCGTTGAGCTGGAAATGGACGTGAGTAAGCCCCTGGCGTCTGGGAGGGTGTCAACTCCATCGGCTGGATTCTACTGCTGCTCAGTGCGGTGGTGTACATTTATGGCATTCTGGGAGTGCTTCTGTTCCGGGAGAACGATCCGAGAAACTTCCGGAACTTGGGCAAGGTGGGGTGGTGCAGGTTGAAACCCGTATTTACACGTAACAAGACATCATTGGTGATAGCGTGTCTAATCAACGCCGGCGTGTGTTGCTCTGTGATCCTATCACGTGACATTCTGATGAAAGCGCCCGGTTTCAGCAGTTGAAACTGAACTATGGTGAACTGCCTTCAAGTTTTGCTCTCAATTTCAACTTGCGCCATTACAGCAAGGGGATCATGAGCGTCACCAACGTGGCGACGGGTGATTTCCTGGATTACTTTTACATCAACTACTATGGGTGCGACGTGTACGGGTACGGGGGCGAGGAGGAGCACTGCACGTCGCCGATGTCGAGCTTCATCAGCGCTAGTCTGTACTTCACCTCGCTCGTCGTCATCGTCGGCAACATCATGGTGGGGACTGATGGACAGTGCTTGCCACGTCATGGGATACCATTTTACTCAGATATTACGGTTCAGAATGGTCATTATCGATTGCTTTCGATCAACTTCCGAAGGTATTCGCCCTTCTGTGACGTGTCGACACCTTGTCGATCAATACTGATCATAAGCCTCATGCGTTTTGTCATGCTTACCCGATAACTTAAGAACCGATTCGTGGTGATTGTGGTCCCTACGTGGAGATGAGCTTGTTCGTGGGCGTCATCACCAACAAGATGGAAGAAGCCGCCGTGTCTCTCCGAGAGACCAAATCGGAACGGTACCGCCTGGTGAGGCGGTGCAGGGTGAAACGATGAAACCCATGTTGAAATCGTCTGTAACTAAGCGTTTCAAACTACAATATGATGAAACGCCTTCAAACTTTGCTTTCAAATTCAACTTGCGCAGCTACCGCCTGGCGCGGATGGACAAATCACATAAGGTGTTCGACAGCCGCGAGAGCGCCAGGCGCAATTTCTCGCCGGATCAGTATAGGTAGGGCCTGGGCCGACCCAAGTGGACATCGGAATGCGAGCAACACCCCCCTCGATTTTGGGCGATTTCGGACGAGTCGAGTTGGTTTTTTGGGGTCATTTTGCTCACACGACGCTCTCTATTTCGTGTTTCGGGTTATTTATGATTTAGGGGTCATTTTGCCCAGATGATGCAGGCCGGCACATCGATCCGACTCGCCCCCCGCCCCGCCGCGAATCCACCCAAAATGTTGCTCGGATCCCGATATCGACTTGGGTTGGCCCTGTTAGCGGATATTGCTCGCCACGCCTTCACCGCGCTTTGAATCGCGCTTCTGAGTTAAGTGGCACCCTATGACGTGGCGAGCTGTATCGCCGGACCCTACGCTTGGGACCATCGTGGAAACGCTCAACTTTATGTCGGGGCGCCAATACCAGCCTAGGTCAGAGTCGCCGGACATCCCCAAGACCGGTCTGATGGGCGCTGTGAAGAAATCGCAGTTTGCTGTGCAGCGGCTGATTGGCCATTGGGGATTTGAGGCAGGGGCTTCTTATTGTGCCGTCACCATCTTCTACTTAATACCGGGTCTGGCATCGATGATGTGGTATCGAATCCCATTTAATCAATCAGAGCCGTCCATTTCGAGAATTCCACCGACTGACTTGCCGAAAGTCCAACCGAGTCGCCATCATGTTCTATTTCGAGGATCTCAGGGTGATTTAGTCACGCCGACACCGAATTTAACTTCTGCACCTTTGAGTGTTTCCAAGTGGCCTCATTAAGGGTACTCACGTGGGAAAACAGCTCAAGTTGACCTGAAAAAGGGACGATTGGAAGGCCCTGGTTTCAGGCTTTCGTGGTGGTGGCCATTTTAGTGGCGGGTGTCAGCTCCGGCGTCTCTGTCAGTTACAACGCCGGGCACGACATTCAAAAGGATTTGCACGTTGTTGACAACGTGGTGCTCGGCATCTTCGTGGTGGAGCTCTCGCTCAAGATGTTCGCAGCGTCCGACCGACCTGCGCGGTTCCTGGAGGGCGACAACGGCAAGTGGAACCTGTTCGACCTCATCGTGGTAGGGCAGTGCAGGTTGGCAGTAGCGAACCCCGCGCTGAAAGTGACCATGGTTTCAGCGCTTGCAACAATAATACATAAACTGCTTTCAGCGTTTGTTTTCTATTTCAACTTGCGGCGCTACGTCGTGGTCATCGTCGCGTTCGTGCCGTCCAGGGTTGGGGGGCTCGCCACGGTCATACGCCTCTGCAGGCTGCTGCGGCTGCTCAAGCTAATCCGCGCCATTCCGCAGCTGCAGGTCATCCTCGGTAGCCTGATGCAGGGCATGGTAGGGACTGATGCATAGTGCTCGCCACGTCATAGGATGCCATTCAACTCTAGGAACGAGAGTCTTAAATGCGTTTGATGTCAGGGCGAGCACGACGTGGCGAGCACTATCCATCAGTCCCTGAATTGTTCGGAATGATATGACGTGGCGAGCACTATCCATCAGTCCCTAGGGCATGGCGTCCATCGTCTACGTCGCCGCTCTCATGGCCGTGACGTTTTACGTCTACGGCATTGCGGGTAGGTTCTGGCGGATATTGCTTGCCACGTCATATGATGCCGCTTAACTCAATAATCGAGGGTTCAAAATGCGTGTCAATGACGGCGCGGATATTGCTGGGCATGGCTTACACTGCTCGCCACGTGCCGTTTACCTCAAGAACAGAGGGTCACGTACACGTTGGATGACGTGGCGATCGACGTCCTCGAGGCCCTGCTCGGGGGCGTCCACTTGTTCCACAACAACGACCCGTGGCACTTCCGCAATTTGGCCAGAGCTTCAATCACGTTGTTCCGGTTGTCGATGATGGAGGACTGGAGGCCGGTGGTGGACATTGCGATGCACGGTTGCGGGGTAGGATGGTGCAGGTTGAACCGATGAATCCCATGTTGAAACCTCCTGGAACGCAGTGTTTGAAGCTAAAACATGATGACCCACTTTCAACCTTTGCTGTCAATTTCAGTATGCGCCGCTACAGCGAGGTGAACGCGTATGGGATCGATGATAACGGCGAGAGCTATGCGGACATCACGCAGACGGTAGGAATTGTAGGATAATGCTCACCACGTAATCAAGCACAAATTTTCACCCTCGTTTCATGACCTAAATGACATCCTATGATGTGGTGAGCACTATCCAGCAGTCCCTAGCAGACGGATGCCTCGGACCCGCTGTGTACAGACTCGCAGGGCCGCGGGTTCCTGGCGTTGCTCTACTTCTTCAGCTTCATCCTCCTCTCGGCGCTGATCCTCGTCAGCGTGTTCGTGGGTATTATTGTGACGGGTATGCAGGATGCCACAGAGCAGGTAGGGCCCTCACTGTTTGCCCCTAGTGTATCAGGGCGCATTCACCGCCTGTTATTTCTGACTGTTAGTCCATAGTGTACGCGGGCACATTCACCGCCTGCTCAGGCACATCTCATCTTCCTGACTGCTTGCCCAATGTACCGGTACGCATTCGCTGCCTTCTCCTCTACATTTTGCTCTCCTCCTGACTGTATGCCCGTAGTGTGCCGCTACGCAGTTACGGTTTTTCCTCATTGCGCTCCTCGTCCTCCTGAATGCTTGACCACCTGGGCTCTACACCCAGGTCAAGGTGGAGATGGACCGCCGGCGCCGCGCCAAGCTGACCAAGAGATACTTCAAACTCAAGGACGACGCGGTGGACGAGCTGAACCAGATTTTCCAGGTGCTGGACACGGATGGCAGCGAGGAGATCATGATCAGTGAGCTGCACGAGGCAGAGGGGTTATTGAGAACAAGCACTCGACTGACGTTCAATTGAAAAATTGAGTCCCACGTCTGTATGCGCACTCATCCTTGAAGGAAAGTCATGCGGGCATGTCCGATCCCGGTTCGAGTGTTTATTCTCAATGACCCTCCTGCCTCCTCCCCGTCCCCCGCACTTATGTACGAGCGTTCACCTTTGTGGTGAGTCATGCTCCGATCTCGGTTCGAGGGCTTGTTCTCAATGACCCTCCTGCGAGGTGATGGAGGGGCTGGATATTCCCATCTGCCAGACCTTCATCCAACAAGCTGTGGCCATCTTCACCAACGATAAGGTAGGTCCCGGCGGATATTGCCCGCCACGTCATATGCTTTCATTCAGCTCAAGCGACGAGGGTTCAAAGTGCGTTGGATGAGATGGGGAGAAATACCCGCCTGGCTTAGGTGGTAAAAGTTGGAAGGGTTGAAACACGTGTTGAGAGCGCCTGGTTTCAGCGCTTGACACTATAATTTGATGCATTGCTTTCAAGTTTTGCTTTTAATTTCAACTTGCACCACTCCACCTCGCTGGCCCTAGGACACGGTGGAGCTGGACGAGTCCGACTTCCTGCTGCTGGTGATGCTGTGCAAACGCGCGACCGACGCGCAGAGCGCGGGGGACACGGGGGAGGAGGAGTCTGAGCTGGATTCGCCCAGGCCGACCATGATGCGGAGCTCGATGGTAGGGATGGATAAATCACGCACTTTTCTTTCTTTCTTCCATTTTTTTCGGTTTTCCTCACGTTCATCGAGCCCCAAAGCGCTCACGTGGCGGTAGCAGTCATTATACCTAACAAACCCCATCCTATCTGCTGATATTTGTCACGTTTGCTTGGATCCAGACTCGGGTGAGGCGTGCTTGCTAACGAGTCCAATTGGTGTTGGGTATTAAGCCCGCACACCCCTATTTCACCCCCAGAGTTTGATGTGATTGACCCTGCTGACCGAAGAAAGGTGTGAGCGAGGGGGGTGAGCGCGACCGCGAGATGCCCCGCACTTCGAGCTCCCGAGCCGCGTTAGACTCGATGATGTCCATGAGGGACCTGGCTGCAGAGAAGTACAAAGGTGGGCCGGTGCAAGTTGATATGCCCAGTACTAGGGGCTTACACTCGTCCACATTGCGGCTTCACCCGAGCAATGTCTGTGGGAAACGTTGGGCTGTTGGGCGGGTCAGTACAAATTCAGATCAGGTTGAGCTGACCAGTGGATCAGTGGAAGTCCGTGGTTGACACGCGCGTTGCCAGCGCCTGGTTGCAGCGATGGGTACTAAGCCATTCAGGTTGTGCTTTCAATTTTACTGGCGCCCCTACCTGAAGGACGCACCAAGACGGATCGCGCGTTGGGCCGGGCCGCCACCATGCAGAAGTCGTTAGGCAAGAGCTATTCGAAGATGGCGAATAAGTCAGTCAGTCGGAGCAAGACTATAGTTAGGGCCATTCCATTCAATTCAAAGTAATGAAGGTCAGGCTGTCTGGTATCTATAATGCCACAGCGCCCACAGCGTCGACATTCGACTGAACTTCGGCATCGGTGGATAGACCGCTTAGTTCGAAGTTATATTGCATTGCGCGTCGACGAAGTCAGTCGTGTAGTTTACCATACTGTACCATGTAGCATATTTTCAGCTCTAAGCTTTCTAATTATTCCTGGAGTTCACCGAACCCAAGGGCGCTCACATTAACCAACCCTCTCCGTCATCTAAAGCTACTTACTATCTATGCTAATGTGCGCTCATCACATCGGCAATCCAATCGGAGACATGCAACAGACGGACGTCATCCACCACATAGTGTACGGGAGCTCAAGCATCATCCACCACATAGCGCACCGGTGCGCGCCACGTCATCCACCACATAGTAGACAAGAGCTCTCGTTATTGTTTCCGCTTTCGGCGCTCATGGCCAGGAAGTAGCGGCCCCTTAATCGCAACCAACGGCCGGCCTCCCCTGTACTCAGTGTCATCGGTTCCCGGCTCTCCTTCTCCCCCGCCCCCGCCCCCGACTCTATTCCGCTTATTATTCTTACCCCCCTGCCCGGTGGATGCATCGGTTTTGGCAAACATGCTCGGGTCCAGCAGCGACAGATCGCCGTCGACGGCCTTGACGGCGAACAGGCGCTTGGCGCGCTCGATCAGTGTGCCACCGCATAGGGACCGGTTGATATCACTCGCCACGTCATAGGGTGCCATGTAGCACATGAAGCGAGGGTTCAAAGTGCATTGGATGACGAATGATACTCGCCACGTCATAGGGTCCATTGAACTCAAGAGGCGAGGGTTCGAAGTGCGTTGGATGACGCGGCGGGCACAGGGCCTGGTGGCTATTACTCGCCACATTATAGGGTGCCATTGAGCTCAAGAGGCGAGGGTTCAAAGTGCGTTGGATAACGAGGCGGGCAATATCTGCCAGGCCCTACCGCCACACTTGAGACCCAGGCGCGTTAGCTCCGCCTTGAGCACGTCCGGGCCCAGCTCCTCCAACGCCACTTAGGGACCAAAGCAAATAGTGCCCGCCACGTCATCCACATGCATAAGGAAACTTGTTTCTTCAGATAACCGGCACATATGACATGGCGAGTAACATCGACATCTGCCAGGAAAACTTGCCGCCACCTCATCAACGCGCATTGCTCTTGAGTTGAAGGGCATCTGACGTGACACTAGCAAGCAATATCTGCCAGGCCCTGCCTCCACTGGGCTGAAGAACCGCGACAGGTCGACGTCTTCTCTCGCCTCCGCTCCCGACCCAGCCGCCTGCGCCTCCGCAGCAGCCGCCGCCGCTGTCGCTGCTGCAGCTGCCGCAGCTGCGCCGGGAGCGAACCCGTCCAGCGGCCCAATGACTGCACCGTCGCTTGACATCGTTCCGCGGATCCCAGCGAACGCCGCGAGTTTCCCTGAAAGCAAGGACCTGACATTCGCAGCTGAGTAGATTTATCATAAAGAGCATGAGCAGGAGCAAACCTCCATCCGCGCGAGACTGCGTCGGAGAGATGCTTCACTAGAACTATCAGCGCCGACGCCGTTCGCTTCAGGAGCGGAGTGGCTCAAGAGCCTCAAATTGCTGTCTCAAGTGGGACGAGTGTGAGCTGCCATCAGTTGAACTAATCGGGAAAGACTATGAGGCTAAAGCTAGAATGGGGACGAGTGTGAGGTGTCTCAGGTGCGGCCCAACCAAGCTCCTCTGTGGTGGCTTCCACCACCTCCACCGCGAACTCCTCTTCGTCGCCCTGCCAGTTGTGCATCCCCAGCGCCAGCGCCTGCCGCCGCAGCTGCGACTCCACGAAGCTGCGCGTTGCATCCTTGGCGTCCATCTCCGAATCTCGAGGTTGTTGTTGTTTGGATGTGAATGCCGCTGGAGGACGCACGGCGTGGAGTGGGAGCGAGCGCTCGGGTGAAGACGGAGGGAGATACGGGAGTACCCCCGGCGGCGGCGCACCGCGTCGTGCTGCCGCAGCGTGCCGTCGCCCGTGTGAATGTGGTAGTTGGTTGCAACAGTTTTCGTTCCAAGCTCTGGTCATGGTCGTGGCCCTCTTGTCGGATGACGGAATAGCTGCTCCACTTTTCATATTGACGTGAAGATCTTTTGCGGGATACGTTGGGTGATCGAGGACTTTGGGTCAGGAAAACGGCTCAGGTTGAGATGAGAAGTGAACAGCTCAAGCCTGTGATCGGCACCCTCGTATTTTCAGGGCAGCATTTTCCTCTGGAAACATTCGGACACTTCCACCAGCGCGCGCCGTCAACGCCAGCTGCCCCGCGCCGCCGCTCAGCCCACCGATCAGGCGTGCGCATCAGCAGCGACTGCGATTTGTGCCATGGATTCCCGGCAACCCTCGCACGCTGCCACCGCTCTCCAGGAGGAAAGGACATCTTCGGAGGAGGACGAAGAGATTAAATTGGCGGATATCGCGCGTGGCAAAAGAAGGAGGAAGGAGGAGGAGGAGGAGGAGGAGGAGGAGGAGGAGGAGGAGGAAGAGCGAAGAGCATCCCCAGTCAACGACATCGGAGGAGGAGGAGCAGGCCGGCAGGAGGAGGAGGACAGGGAGTATGACAGGATGATACGGGAGTACGAGGAGGAGGAGGAACGGGGGGCTGCGAAGAGGGCGCGGCGGGAACCATTCGTGAAGGCGAGTTGGGACGCGAAGGAGAGAGACATGGAAGAGAGGCACGCCTTGAAGTTGAAAACCGTGGTGGAACAACTGGAGCAGGCGCACAAGGAAGAGTTGGTTACGTTCAAGAAGCTCAAGGAAAAGGCGCGTGCTGCAGCGATGAAGCGGATGGAGCGGAGTCACCAGAAGGCAGCGGCGATGAGCGACGACTGCAAGGACCTGGGCGACCACTTCGTGTGCAGCGCGTGCACGGCGTCGGTGTTCAACACGGTCGAGGGCGACATGACGACGTGCGAGCAGGAAGGGTGTGGCAAGTCTTACTGCAGGCCTTGCTTGAAAGACCTGGACCGGTGCGCGGGTTGCGAGTTCAATGAATACAAGATACAGTTTCTGTGCTGTGACGCCTCCGTGAAGAAGATGCGGTGCGGAGTGTTTGAGTGCGACGCCCGTGGGGAGGACGGAAGACACAGCGCGCAGTGTACAGCCGACCGCTGCGAACAATGTGAAGGCTGCGAACGCGGTGAAAGCGCACGCTGCGAATACTGTAAATGCGGGCCTTGGAATAGTTCACTGTTTTTTAGATAGTCGACCCACCACTTTTACGAGTAGAGCTCTACTGGTAGCTGTACATTCTTGGAGCTTTCCTACCGCGCACTCTTTAGTCAACGTCCGAGCCAGTTACTCGCGCGTCGCAGCGCCCCGAGCCCTCGCCGCGCCCCGCCATGCCGATTCGCGTTGCTCGGCCGGAGCCCGGCACTCACTGAAGGGATATATGGAGTGTTTATTTTCATTGTGACAAACGAATTGCACTTTTGCCCTCCATCTTTCACTGCACTCCTCAAAAAGTCCACTTGAATAGCCGACGGTTCCAAGGAGGCACGCCACGGCCTGCGCCTCCATGTCGATCCGCGTGGGTCGGCCGGAGCCCGGCATCGTGGTCGTCACCATCGACTCCCCGGCTACTGTCAACGCTATCACCATGGAAATGCTCATCGACTTGGCGGGGGCGTTCCGGGAGCTCGCGGGGGATGCGTCGGTGCGGGCTGTGGTCATAACGGGTGCGTGGGGTGGGGTTGGGTGATACGGGGGTGGGGGGAGTGTGAGGGGGCGGGGGAGGGGGGGCGGGTGGGTTGGGTACGCTGGCGGCGTCGGGCTGACATTTCGAGAAGTGCGAGTCCATTCTTTTCCGGGATTTCACCTTGGAGTAACAACGGCACCCTATCTTGACCAGGGGGATGCGTCGGTGCTGGCTGTCGTCATAACGGGTGCGGTGGTGTGTGGGGGTTGGGCGAGGTAGGGTGCCG
>Ga0307489_10002356_pt1 | contig 12645 bp, 2 predicted proteins | sample SB12metaG_FD_202247 | JGI IMG/M metagenome (GOLD analysis project Ga0307489, IMG submission 202247) | Sea-ice brine microbial communities from Beaufort Sea near Barrow, Alaska, United States - SB 1.2 | ecosystem: Environmental > Aquatic > Marine > Coastal | place: USA: Alaska | collected 2017-05-06
CCTCCTGGACCTGCGGGATCGAGCAGTACAGCGCCCAGCTGTACGCGTCGCAGCTCGACAGCCACGTGGTGACCCTCGCCGACGCGCAGGACACCTCGCGCCGGACCGTCTCGGTCGACTGTCGGTATGACACGGTGTGTGCCTTGTATGTGAACGACAACACGAGCACCGCGGCCATGTTCTCGAACACCACGGCCAACCAGACGGGCAGCGTCGTCGCCTGCCTCGGGGACCCGGAGTGGTACCTCCCCTGGGAAGCAGTGGCCATCGCGCGGGGGAGCGGCCACGCGTGCGCGATCGTGCAGTACACCGCGCAGCAGCCGCAGGAGCAGCCGTGGGCGGGGAACGCGGTGTACTGCTGGGGGTCGACGGTCTGGGGGAATGCGCCCGCCCGGGTAGACGCCGGGTACACGATCTTCACGGTGGACGCGCGCAAGCTCGTGGTCGCTTCGCGCACGAGCTGCGCCATCGCCAGGTCGACTACGTCCGCGGAATACGGTGACGTGCACTGCTGGGGGTACTCGCTCGGGTTCTTCGGGCGGTACGACACCACCGCCAGCGTCGTGCGGTACCCCATAAGGCTGGTGCTGCCTGCGGCCACCTACGCGCGAGAAGCGGTGCTGCTTGACATTGCGAAGGACAATATCGCGGACACTATCGCGCCAGACGCGCAGGAGCTGGAGGTCGTGCTCTGCATGTTGCTCGACAACTACATGATCGTTTGCAAAGGCAAGATGGCACACTCGGAGATCAAGGATGCGTGGCGCCTCGCAGCGTACCACAGGACGTTCCCGACGCGCATCGCACCCGGCCCGAAGAACGGCGAGCTGTGCGTCGTGTACAACTACTACGACGAGGTGTGCTGGGACGTGCGCTTACCGCCGCCGGTGCTGCCGGGAGCCACGGTCATAGAAGCGCCTCTGCTCAGGGCGGGCACGCTGCTCCAGGCAATGCAGCCAACGCTGTGGTACTCGCATCGTGCATATGCCTCGGTTGGTATCGTTGACTGGCCCAAAACACCCGACAACGTCGCGTTCTCGGAGGGCATGCTCCTTCTCGAAGAGCAGAGACTCGCGTATGTGTTCCCGAAGACCGTGCCAGCTGGTGGGGTGTGCGCGTTCGAGGGGCCGTACTGTGAAAACAGCCAGTTCAAGGCCTCGGTGGAACTCGTCCCGCCGATCCAAGCGTACCCGTCGTCGCAGCGCTGGATGTACCTCGTAAACCCGGCCGGGGCGAGAGACGGCGAGGTACTTCTCCGCCTGCCCGCGTACGGCAAGAACATCTGGTTCCACAAGAGCCGAAAAAGCCCGGCAGGGGTTGCTATCTATGGGGTCCCGTACCTCACGTTCTCCGACGACGGCAAACCCTGGACAGAGGGGCAAAACGAGGTCCGCGCCGATATCAGTGGCGCCCTCCTGTCCGATAGCAATGTGTTCGATCTCGAGCTCATGTTCGTCACCGTGCGCACACACCTGAACCCAGAGCTTAAGAGGTTCTCCACCGACATTCTCGTACGGATCGGTGCACAAGACGTGGTGAGCAATATTCCAATGAAAGCCGCGACGTTCCGCTTGTACGGCTACCTGCCGACCACAGACCTGCCCGCCATAGATGTGACGAGCGACAGCTGGCGCCTCATGTGGGTGGCGCTGCAAACCGGGCACGCCTGGAGCCGGGAGACGGGCGACACCCTCGACTGGACCCGGACGTCAGATTCGATGTACCTCTGGAATCCGTTTTTAAATTCAAATCTCGATGTCCGCAACACGCAGCAGGTGAGCATGCTGGACGCAAGCTTTGGGGCTCTGGGCTCACACGTCGCAGGCTTCCGGGTGGGTGCGTGCGGGGAGGGGGAGCACGACGAGAACGACCCCCACAATGCAGGAGGTGGAGACCAAGCTGCGTCGCGCGACTGTATGCCCTGTCAGGGCGAGTACGTGAAACCCTTAGCGCACATGACCTCGTGTATGAGACCTGGGCCGAACTTGGAGCAGGTAATGCGGCGGGCCTTTGACGGTAGCGTGCGCATGGGCGCGGCGCCCGACAAAGAGAAAGGCGAGACGTCCGCGGTGGTGGCGCGGTGCCGTCTTGGGACCGTGGTCAACCCGTACGTGCTCGACGCCGCGGGGAACCCCAGTTGCACGGACTGCCTCTCGCTCCCGTGCAGCCCGTGGGAGGACGGCATGGAAGAAGTAGACGGTGTTATGCAGCTGCGGGGGTGCGACCCGGCTACCGGGAGCCGCAAGTGCGAGTCCAAACAATGGACGCAGTGCCCCTCGGGGGTCGGCGCGCTCCTGCGCAAGAACGGCGCGCTCAATTGCGTGGCCGAGGAGCTTGCGGTGGTCGACACGCGGGAGATGAAGCAGTTCCGGGGGGAGGGCGCGTTCTACCGCACATACAACCCTGTCGCGGTCTCCATGCTCCTGCTGCCCTCAGAGCTGGAGCACCCCGGGCGCGCCGCCCTCCTCGCCTATGCACAACCGCGGCCGCGTCGCACAGGGTCGGATTACCACATCATGTCGCTGGGACAGCCCGCGGAGGTCCTCGCGTGGAAGACGTCGATCAACCCGACGTGCACCCTGGGACTCTTCTGGTACGAGGGCACCGAGGCTGTCGACGTGTGCATAGGCTCGCTGTGCATCCGGTACGAGAGAGAGAGCATCACCGTGTCCGTGAAGGCCGACGCGTCTGCAACGGCTTCCGCGCGGGTCCTGCTCGCGACAGCGCACATACGCGGCAACAGCTTCACGGAGAACTTGGAGGTGCGAAGTCCTCATTGGGGCAACCAGGTTTTCATCCCGCCGTACCACGTGACCAACGTGACCATCGAGATCCGGACGCACAAGCGCCCCGACTTTGCACTCTCCACGGACGTAGAGCTCGACTCGGTGTCCATCTGGACGATGGGCCAGGTCCTGGCGCTGAAGATTCCGTACCAGGAGCTGTACGACCACATGGCGCGCACGGCGTACCCCGCGAGCGACGAGCCCTTCCCCTACGTGTACGTGGCGTTGCAGATGCCCACGGCCCTGCGCGCTCGTGGCGTCCTGTACGAGCGCAAGTTTGTGGCCGCGCTGCACTTGAAGCTGGGGACGCCGGTGCCCAGCTCCGCGGCCGTCACCGACGCCGCGTACAGGTCGACTGTGTTCATCGCGGCGTGCTTTGACAGCTTCAGGCGCTGCGGCGAGATCAGACAGACCATCTTCGGGGCCGCGGCGCCGTTCAGCGACCAGCGTCTGCTCACGCAGGGCACTGCGCGGCGGCGGCTCCTGCAGGGCGACGATAGCACAGCGGCCGTCGCGGAGGAGGAGGGCAACGGCGACTTCGACGCCGTCGGCAACTCGACGTTCGTGACACTCGACCAGGCGAACTTCCAGCTGAGATCCATGCAGGATGAGCAGCACCAGCTGCTGCAGGACTTCCGTCTGACCCTCCGCATCCGCCTTTCGAACGCCTCAGATGCGGAGTACGCGGACGGCCTCGTCCTGAGCAACAAGTACGACGGCTCCGACGGCGGCGGCTCGGCGGCCAACGGCATGCGCGTCCATCTGGTCGGCCAGAGTCAGGTCGGCGGCACTCTGGTCAGCGGCAAGCAAGTCCGCATGCACCTGTGCGGCGTCCAGTATGTCACAGACGAGCTTGTGCCCGGCGAGTGGAGCGAGTTCGCGTTCGTGCTGAAAACGCAGTCTGTGCTCACCTTGCTGCACAACGACGAAGCCATGGTTGTCAAGCACTTCCCGCACGCCGCGGGCAATCCGTGTAACATGGACAACACCAAGATCACGGTTGGCACGTCGAAGGACGAGCCCAGCGCCGTCGGCGTGGACTTGCAGTTTGTGATCCTCAACGAGAACATCCTCGTCCGCGACAAGTCTGTGTTGCTAGACGGCGTTTTCGTGACCGACGGGGGGAGCCTGCCCTCTGTGGCTGCAAACTTCACCAGGCCCGTGTGGCGCGACTCGGTCCTTGAGAACACCCGAACACGGTTTGTGCGCCAGCTCGAAAAGGAGTTCCGCGCCTCGCCCGTGACCACCTACGCGGTCGTCAGAAACAACGACGCGTGGTTCTACGCGAGGGTCTACACAGGCGTGCGCCAGATGGAGCGCTTCCAGATGAACGCGTTTGTGCTGCGCCTGAACTCCGTGTTCGCGTTGAACCGTCTCCCACCCGTGCAGCTCAGTAGCGACACCGGCCTCTTCACGACGCAAATTGTCCCGCTCCTCAGCCTGCGGTACAGGACGCTCCCGCCCTTGGTCTGCGGCACCTTCCGTGCTGAGTGCGAGTACGACGGCCTCCTGCTCAGCGCCCACTCTGTCAGCATGAACAAACGGGCCGTCCTCGATGCCGCGGGGGTGGCGCCGCTGGACTTCCAGGAGCTGTCAGTGTTCATGGTCCAGAGCACTGAGCTGACGTCGCACATGGCCCCGAACCGCAACGGGGACATGGAGCAGGCGTACTGGGGCAGCGGGTTCGACTGCGCGCTTGACTTCTACCTGCGCACCATGTCGGACACAACCTCCGACAGAGTGGACCTGAGGATCAGTTACCCAACAGGGCAGTGGATCTACGGTAACCGCATCTACATCAGAGTCTTTGGCACCTACGACAACCCTGAGACGGTCACGCTGCAGGTGAACCTAAAGAAGCTAGGCTACACCGTGTTCACCACGGAGCTCTTGGCGTCGAGCGGGTTCCAGCACGTCCGTATAACGCTCGACACCTTCGCCTACTTCTCGCTGTTTGTGGACGGTGCGCAGATCCAGGAAAGCAGGCCCATTACGTGGTATCCGCACTTCAACCCCGACGAGTACGACGGCGTAATGTTCGAGAGCACCATCCTCGGCTTCGCCGACGGAGTCCGGGAGATATCGTCGATCCACTTTGTGTCCAACCAGCAAAACAGCTGCCGGTGCCGGTCCGCGTGCACGGGAAACCAGTACCCGGACGGCAACGGGGGTTGTGTTCAATGCCCTCTCAACACGATGACGCTCACGCAGGGTGTGACGAGCGTGGACGGGTGCGTGTGCGCGAACATGTACGCGCGCACGGACCCTGGCGACGCGACAAGCTGCAAGTTTGTGCCCCCCACCGTCGTGTACGTCTACAATGCCACGGAGGACAAAAAGAAGGGGCACTGCTCGCCGGGCCATGGGAACAACAGGGACCAGTGCGCGATCCCCGACTACTTCGAGGACGAGGAGGAGGCCTGCAGCTGCCTGGACGAGTGTGTGTACGCGAATCCCTGGGAGAAGAAGTGCTGCCGCAACAAGTGTACCGTGTGCCCGGGCGACGTGGACGAGTGCGACTGCATGTGGGACGCGGTGAACCAAGTCTCCTTCAACAACGCGAACGCGAGCGGTGGTGCCCTGTGCAGCGCAGCCATGTGCACCGTGGGTCAGAGGGCGTCGGCGGGCAGGTGCATCGCGTGCGAGGCCAACAGCTTCCAGCCCATCGTGACCGTCGTGGAAGAGTGCACGACGTGCGCTGTTTGTCCCGTCGGGAGGTTCCGGAGCAACTGCGGGGTCGGTTCAGAGGGCACCTGCGAGACATGCACCCAGTGCGAGCCCCCGCTGGTAATACTGCGGGACTGTGACATCGTCGACACCGTCTGCGTCGACCCCGGCAGCTGCAAAGCCTTGGCCGCTCGTGCCCAGTGCAACACAGGGGAGTACTTCCTTGGGTGTGACACCGCCATTGGACAGCTGGGTGTGTGCGCGAAGTGCCCCATCCAGGACGCGATGGAGTGTCCGAGCGGTTACTTCCTCAACTTCCTGTGCGAAGCCGTCGACGCGTCCCACAGCGTGTCTGTGGTGCCGAACCAATGCCTGCCCTGCAACCAGGCCAGGTGTCCCGGGGATGACGCCTCGAAGTTCCCGTCCCCGGGCGTGTGCGGCGACAAAGAGAACCGGCTCACTATGATGGAAGCATCGATGGACTGCACGCAGATCTGCAACGAACCCGAGGGCGACGAGTGGCTCGAGAAGCTCTGTCAGTTCCGCAGGCCGACCAATGCAACCGACGACCCGTAGCGATGACGCCGCTGCAGAGGCAGTGCCCTGCAGCGGAGTGTGTGTATGTGTGTGTGAGTGTGAGTGTGAGTGTATATGTGAGTGTGGGTGTGAGTGTATATGTGTGTGTACATGTTTGTGTGGATGCGTAGCTGTGTGTGTGCGTGTGTGTGTGGCAGCATGCAGGCGGGTTGGTGTGTGTAAGCATTCCATATATTCAGTGGACCACCTGGATATAAGCTGCGACGTTTGCGTACTTTCACGAAGCGGTGGTGCCGAGCCGGGGCTGTCGGTAACAGCATGCCATGTCACGCGCGCCTTGCTTCTGTGCACACACTTCTCGTGTCCATGGCCATGCTCTTCTGCACCGCCTCGGCCATCTTAGGCGACGAACGCAATGCCATCCTCGGCCGCAATGGTCCATTGAACCCCCCAATCCAGGTCTCCGTCGAATATGACACGATGGACCGCACTCCATTGAAACGCCTGCCTTCGTACTGGTCTGACATGTACACAGGCAGCCTCATCCCCGGCCACGATGTTCCATTGACCTCCCTCGTCGGGGGCTACGTCGACGTTGAGACGATGGACTTCACTAAAGTGCCGAAAACTTGGGCCTCGATGGTGCAAACATTGAAGGATGATATTGACATATGGTGGAATGCGCTGACGAACTTGCTCTTCGCGGACATGCTGAGGGACAATAATATCAAGGGGGATTACGATAGTGTGGTCAGAGAAACCCGTGAGGTAATTGCGAATACACTCCGGAATCATGACCTGCGTCCTGTCGAGTATGTGCTTCAAACGCTCGAAACAAACGCCGATGCTAATTCTCGTGTGTGGACGTTCTCCCACCAATTTGACAGCATCGTCGTCTCCTCGCTTGATGGAGCGATGGAACAGGAGAACCCTGATGCTGTTTGGCGGAACCCTGAAACCGGCGACATCATCGGCGTCGGCGGCGAAAGTATTGCACGCGGCTGCCAAGAGAGGGCCATGGTGCGAATGTGGACTGGTGACGACCGGATTGCGGCGCTGTGCCAGCTGAACGAGCTGTTCATTTGCCCGGCCATGCAGTACAACATGCAGACGCTCACGACGAGCAAGCCTTTCTCGTTCGACAAACCTTCGCAGAGCACGGCGTTCTTCCGGTCGGATATCAAGGTGTCGGACCTGCGCTACTTCAAGTTTTCAAACCCGTGCATAAAACTCTACGTTCGTTGGGGGGAATACGACAACGCTTGTGAGATATGTGATGGTCCGACGTGTGGTAGCTACACGATGGAATTCCCCAAAGACGACAAGTCGAGGACGTACGTGGAGTATACATCACCGGAACCTGTTACCTGTTTCTTCTTCGAATTGGTAAGGGATGGTCTCGGCGCGCTCCCCTCGTGTCAGGTTGGACAGCTCAGGACCGGAGACTACTCGCTCCACTCGGAGCTGCGAAATGGCGCGTTTTTGCCGAGCTACCTGAGGAAGACGGTCGACACACAGTACGCGGTGAGCTACGATTCGCCTGCGGACCTGACGGGATCGAGGAAAATCACGGCATGTGACCCCGGTTTGTGGTACGGTACTCGAGCGCTGGAGGTTGGGTATGACCAGGATTGGTGCTACGAAGGCAGCTGCAACGACGATATGGAGTTGGTACAATGTGTTGACTACGAATTAGCAACTGCCTGTGCGATAACGGACGACGTTATATCGGCAAAACTGGGCCAGGCACCAGAGTATCTGCAGGCGTTGACGGATTGTATGGGTCGTCTCATGGAAAAATGTCGCAATTACAAGTTGCTTCGAGAGGATGATGCTGACAAGCTGATTCGCGAGACGCAGTGCGTGCGAGCAACAGCGCTAGTTGAAAGAGGGTATTATTATTGGGATATCTCTGATAAGGCGATGCAGAGCGATGCGAAAGGCAACAAAGCACAGTGTGTTCACGGGATAGCCGCAGCGGCCTTCAGTAGCGTCTCGGGTAGCCCTGTACAAGTGCGTGCGGAGTGCGCAGGTGCCTACAGGGGGCAGCTCGACTGCTTCGAGAACCCGGACCAGATACAACCCACTCCGGCCGTGTGGTTTGCAGCAACTGAGACCTCGTGTGAGCTGTGTGCCATCTGCGATGCAGCCGAGGGACGGTTCTACCAGTATGGGTGCGAGTACTGGTATGGCCCGGACAGCGAAGGCTTCTTCGGGCACATGGCACACAACGCCGTATGTGTGGACTGCGATTCAAGCAGTTGTCCGCTAGCGGAGTACCGCGATTGCACGGGCGTGCCGGAACGGAACAGGCTATCCTTCGTGGACGACGACTCGTTAAACAAAACCTCGAAATGCACGGAATGTGAGTGCCCCCCCCTGGAGGGAGAAGAAGTGGCAAAATACATCTGTTTCGTGAACACCACCGTGTGCGACGGCAACTCCTTGGTGGACGAAGGGGCGTATTGGATTTCGTTGTTTGATATGGTCTGCCCAGCAGGATACTTCCTCAAAGTGAAGCCCATTCCAGGGAAGCAGACGAACTTGACTGCGGTCCTGTGGGAGGTGTGCCTGCCGTGCTCCCGCCCGGACCTGCAGTACCGCGACGGAACACAGAAGGAGGGGTGTGCACGCACAACAACATGGCTCGGCTGTCCAGAACCTGGGGCTGTCGAGAACCCAGTATGCACACCGTGTCCAATTGTTGAGTACGCGGACTTCTCCGTCCAAGACAAGTATTTACCTGCCGACGAGTGCAAGATCCAGTGCTACCCCGGCTACATACTAGACTACAGAACCGGAAGAGAGGAATGCGTCTCGTGCCAACAGCCTTGCTCGGAAGGTGAATACCGGCCGAGCTGCGCCGCTGGGGCGACCACGCTCCCTGAGTGTACAGCCTGCGTGAAAAACGACTGCGCCGTAGACTCGTGGTCCGCCCCGTGTAACGGAATGGGGTACGGCTACGTGAACATTGACCGGGTCTGCACTGGGTGTCGTACACGGGAGAGCCATCCAACCGACTGCGCGGGTGAAGATCTACTTCAGTGGAAGCGGTGTACAAGCGGTCCCGGGAAGACACGCAAGGAGGACGACAGTGAGTGCGTTTTATGCTCTACGACTTACCCGAATTCCTCCGTTCAGATTGATGAGGCGACGTGTGGCTGGGAGTGCATCGCAGAGTACTACAGGACCGGGGACGAGTGCACGAAGTGCACAGAGAGTCTGGTGGCCGTCTGTGCACGCTCGAAAACGACGGGGTGTGCCCGTGAGGGTTGTGACGCAGTGGGTGAAACAAGAGACGCGAGGTGCGTCTGCCTTCCCGGGTACGCGTGGGTGGAGGACGCCGGGCTGCTGCAGAGCCGGTGTAAAGAGTGTCCGCCGGGCCAGTATTCCAATGCCGACACGCAGGGTTGCGTACTATGCCCGCACGGGTACCAAAGCAACCAGCCTTCGGCAGCCACCTCATGTATGCCGTGCGCGGCCAATACATACAGGGGGGTAATTAGGCACAGCTACCTGGGCATGGCCAATGGCCAGGTCCCCGGTGAGTGCATGTCGTGTGAAGCCGGGACGTCAGGGGTCATCGGGTCGACTGCATGCACGCGGTGCGAAGAGGACGCTGGTCTGCTGGCCATCGAGGTGTTCGTACCCCGGCGCGTGCGCAACTATGTTTCCCGTGTGGGTGCCCCGCTCTACCAATTGTGGAACGGAACGGTGCCCACGCACTGCGGTGTTCCGGGGGGCAACACCGATGACACGAAAATATGCGAGGACGGGGACTACAGGACCATCAGGTTCAAGGACGGGGAGGACGGGGGGGACGGAGAGGTGAAGCGCGTAGGTCATGCGCTGGTGCCCGAGTTCAGGTGCGGGGTGTGCGACAACGGACTGGCGTACTCGGCGACGTGGGGCATAGACGCCCTCTTCGCCGCACCGGACGAGCTGTAGGTCAGCGCGGTGTGGCACACCGCCGCGCGGGGAGGGGGGGTGGGGTGGGTGGGTGGGTGGGTGGGTGGGGGTAGTGTGGCAGAGGGCGCGCCGGCGGGGTCACTATTTGTGAGTGTCTCGGGAACCTCGCGGTGTGGCTTCCACATTTCAGTACTATATAGGGTCAATCGCATACCGCGCGGTATTAGAGTTATTCCTCACACCCTGCTCCTGTTGTCATGCCGCTTGCCGGTGCACCGATCGAGGCGGTGTCGCTGCAGGACCTCGCCGCACCGGCATCCGTCGGCGAGGCGCTGCCCGCGGCAGCGCTGCAGACGCACGTTGATGTGGGCGACATGAACGCCGCGGGCCCCGTCATGTGCGACGGCAGCGTGTACGACAAGAGCAAGCCGCACCTTCTGGTAACCCTCGGGAACCACTCGGTGGAGCCGTTGCAGCCGGGCGGGGCAGGGGGCTTCGACGCAACGTGCAACCGCATCATTTCCACCGTGTCGACGCACGACCGCTGCGGGGTGATCGTCGCGTCGGAGAGGCACGCCAAGGCGCTGCAATGCCTCGGGTACCCGGTCGTCGCGTGGGGCCAGACAGTGGCGTTCCCGATGGACAGCGCTGCGATCGCGCGGATGGGGACCCAAGAGCCGCACTCTGGGTCTCTCACCGTGCACAGCTTCCACGAGCCGAAGAGCATGCACAACCAGATCAACGTGGCCACCGGCGAGATCCTCGGCGACGGGTCGTACGACGGCCCAAACCACCTCGCGGGCGCCTACATCCCCCTCGCCCTCGCGCTGAAGTGCTCGGCGGCTGGCGACACGCACGTGAACCTCGAGACGACCAACAGCGCGCTCAAGGAGCAGCGGCACACTCTGCGGATGGTGCTTGGCTCCAACTTCAAGTCGCTCTGCTTCGCGGACAAGACTGGGGGGTCGTACGCCGCCGACGGCGAGGTCATCGTAGGAGTAGGTGCCGCGGAGAGCGACCCCGACCTCGTGGTCACCAAGGCGCAAGTGAGGCCTGGCTTCGACGCGCTCGTGCAGGAGATGTCGTGGTCCAAGGACAGCTACAGCACCAAGTTCGTCGACCACGTGAGCGCCACCATCGGGAACGGCATCTTCCAGAAGTACGACCTGGACCTGGAGACGGAGATCCGCCGCTACGCGTCGAGCAGGCTGCCCTCCTCGACCGGCTCCGAGCAGCCCGGGGAAACAAGTGCGGACGCCGCCCAGTCGCAAGGGCTGCACATCGACCTCTGCCAACTCTCCGCCAAGCTGCAGCTTGACTACTGCTCGTCCTCCATGGTCGGCATGCAGCAGCCGTTGCCCATCGCCGCGCCGACCGTGATCGTGAACCCCCCGGGCGTCGGCTCCAACGCCGCCCAGACCGACGCCAGGAACGAGGCTGAGGCCGCCAAGTACGGCGACCGCTTCGCGACCTGCAGCTACGCGCTGGAGCCGCACTACAAGCTCGAGGTGGGCCGCGACATCCACCCCTTCGTGGGCATTGTCTCGCTCACGCACGCGCTGTTCCTCGGGCAGATCTCGGCGGTCGAGGCTGAGCGCATCTGCATGCCGTTTGCCAAGCTGAACGCGCGCTTTCGCTGCTGCGCGACTGCCGACTGCTCCTGCGCAGAGGCGACGGGCGCGGCGGGGTGGGCCGCGCCTGCTTGCGCGGCGCCTGCGCCCACGCAGCATGCCCCCGTGGCGACCGCGGTGTCGAGCCGCTTCGAGCGCATGCTGTCTGGCGTCTCGCAGAACCTCGCGCTCTCGAGCAGCGCGGGCAGGGACAGGAAACCCGGTGGCGTCTCCAGCACCGCGAGGGACGCGGCCGCGGCGGGCGGCGGCCTGGCCGGCGCGGCCGCCAGGCGGGCGACCGAGCCGTGCACGGCCAAGACGTACGCGGGCACGTGCAAGTGTCTACAGTGCCACAACGCCACCCGCATGATCAGCCTCGCGCAGCTCGTGACGTCGTGCACCCACGCGTTCCAGAAGTGCGACAATTATGTCTCGGACCAGACCGTGCACGCTGTCGACGAGCGCGGCGTCCCGCAGTACACGGGCACCGAGTCGATGCTGCCGTACGGTACCGCGATCAAATCGTGCATGTTTAAGACCGGGCCGGGTGGCCCGATGGACACACAAGTGCGCGTCGGGATGAACACGGACGACTGCGAGAACTGTGCCTTCCAGGGCAAGGCGATCATGGAAACACTGCTGGTCGGAGCGAACTGCGTGTCGGCGGCATACTTCAAGCCCGCCGCAGGGCGGCCTGCCGGTGCCACTGCCAGTAGTGCCCGCGAAGCGGACGCCACGACGATCCGCCGCATGAGGCTGCACATGCACAGCGCCGAAGACCAGCGCCGCATTCTCTTCTGCGCAGAGGTCATGGGGGAGAAGGTCAAGGTGAACCTCGGTTTCTTCATTACGGGCTCTGCAAGTCAGTCGAACGACACAAAGAGCCAGGTGCAACAACTGCCCACGGCTGCTGCGCTTGCGTTCCCCGGCGCCGCTGGCGCTGCCAGCGCCAGCACCGGCAGTGCCAGTGTGAGCCCCCCCCCCTCCTACAGCACCGTCACCAGCACGACCTCGCCCGCGGCCCCCCGCGGGATGCTTGTAGAACTGCCCGCCACAGTCGGCAGTGGCACGCAGGCCTTTGGGTCCAAGCCCAGCGGGCGTCGTCTCGCGCACGGCACGGGCCCGACCACGGCGTC
>Ga0307489_10002357_pt1 | contig 12642 bp, 16 predicted proteins | sample SB12metaG_FD_202247 | JGI IMG/M metagenome (GOLD analysis project Ga0307489, IMG submission 202247) | Sea-ice brine microbial communities from Beaufort Sea near Barrow, Alaska, United States - SB 1.2 | ecosystem: Environmental > Aquatic > Marine > Coastal | place: USA: Alaska | collected...
CTTCGATGTTCCGCTCCGATCCCTCTCTCGCCTCTTAGATCGGCGGCCCCGGCTGTTGTCCCCGTGCCTGTCCCTGTCCGTCCTTGTACGTGTTCTGGGCCACGCAGAAACCGCTCAGCAGTCGCAGCAAGGTCATAGTCAAACACAGTATTCATCATACTACTCGGCTATAAGCGATAGAAAAAGAAGATTACCGCATCATAGTGTTGGCCCCTGCGTTCCGCTGGTGACGGGCGACACGGAGGAGGAGGTGGATCGCGCGGCGGAAATGGTGTCCAGCCTGCTGCGCCCCGTGGACGAGACGTATAACGACCACAAGGTAGGGCGGTGCAGGTTGACCCTATCAAACCTATGTTGAAAGCGCCTCGAACTAAGCGTGTTGAAACTTAAATGTGACGGACCGCTTTCAAACTTTGCTTTCATATTCAACTTGCGCCGCTACAACAAGCGCGCGCAGCTCCGCGAGCTGGCGCTCATCAACGGCAGAGGCTTACGCTCGTTCACTTCTCAGCTCAACGTGAGCGCTTTTCATGGGATAGGGGGCGCGCGTAAGGGTTGTGTAGCCCGTTTTAAGGGGGCGTTAGGTGGTGTTTAGGGTGTGTAGGGTGTTTTTGTGCGTCAGACATGGCTCAAGTTGAGCTGAAAAGTGAACGAGTGTAAGCCCCTGATCAACGGAACCCTGCGTGACTCCGACGCGCCGTGCTACGGGTGCGGCCGCCCGGGTCACACGCAGGATAACTGCCCGGATAAGGACATAGGCGGCGGCTTCCGTGCCGACGTGGCGCTGGTGACGTGCAAGATCTGCGGCGACGGCGGGCACCCTACGATAGACTGCCCGATGAAGGGGCGCGGGGCAGGGGCTTACACTCGTCAACTTTTCGGCTCAAAGTATGCACATTTTGCTGGATACGTTGGGTGCATGATTATCCCCCAGGACATTAGACAGGGGGACACAGGGAGGTGTGACCAAAACGGCCTCGGTTGAGCTGAAAAGTCGACGAGTGTCAGCCCCTGGCGCGGGGGCGCGGGCACCGCCGCCGCCAACCTCATGAGCTCCGAGTACCAGAGCTTCCTTAGCGAGCTCGGAGTGGACCAGGTACCGGGCGGGCTGGGCATCGACGCGCCGCCCGGCTACGGCGGGGGCGGCGGCGGGGGCGGGGGCGGGGGTGGGGACGGAGCCGGTGGCTTCGGAGGCCCCAGCGGCGGTGCTAGCTTTGGTAGCGGGATGCGGCGCCCAGGGCTAGGCTCCGACCCCGGCGGCGGCGGCGGCGGGCGCGGCGAGAAGGCGATGGACCCGGCCAAGCTGTACGTGGGGTCACTGCCGGAGTCCGTCGACGACAACGCGCTACGGGCGCTGTTCGAGCGGCACGGCGCGCTGGTGGACGTGGCCGTGGTGCGCAACCCGGACGGCACCGCGCGCGGCTTCGGCTTCGTCAAGTTCGCGAGCGAGGACCACGCTCGGGGCAGGGGCTTACACTCGTCCACGTTAGAGCTCAACTTGAGCGGCTCCAGGACACGTTCATGAGCTAAGTCGGGTTACACGGTGGTCGGGTCGGAAGAGCTCAAGTTGAGCTGAATTGGGAAGGAGTGTAAGGCCCTGGGTCGGGGCGCGGCGGCGGCGATGCACCGCGCGACGGTGGAGGGGCGCAGCATCGTGTGCCGCGTGGCGGGCGACAAGAACGCGCGCGACGAGCGGCCGCCGGACCGCGGGGGCATGGTGAGGCCGCGGCGGCCGAACTCTAAGCCCTTAACCCTAAGCCCTTAACCCTTAACCCTGAATCCTGAACCCTAAACACTCAACACTCAACACTAAACACTAAACCCTAAACCGTGTGTGATCATCGGTGATCTCAACCGGCGCGACGACTATTGTGCATTCCCTACAACACGGGTATGGGTGCCATGGGTGGGATGGGCGCTATTGGCCATATGGGTAGCATGGGTGTGCCGGGCGGTATGGGTGGTATGGGCGGTATGGGCGCGCCAGGTGGTATGGGCGCGCTAGGTGGTATGGGCGCGCCAGGTGGTATGGGCGCGCCAGGTGGTATGGGCGCCGGGCAGGGGCTTACACTCGTCCACTTTTCAGCTCAATCTAAGCCGTTTCGGTCACACCTCCCCGTGTGCCCCTGTCTAATAGACTGGGGAACAATCATGCACCCAATGTATCCCACAAAATGTGTTTGAGTTGAACCGAAAAGTGGACGAGTGTAAGCCCCTGGCGCGGGGCAGCAGCAGCACTATCAGCATGGCATGGGTGGCGCCGGCCCCATGGGCGGCGGAGGTCCCGGTCCCATGATGGGCGGCGGGGGTCCCATGGGTGGTGGCGGTCCCATGATGGGCGCCGGAGGACCTATGGGTGGTGGTGCTGGTCCTATGGGCGGTGGTCCCATGATGGGCGGAGGTGGTCCCATGGGCGGTGGTGGTCCCATGGGTGGTGGTGGTGCAGGCATGGCGGGCGGCCCGGTGCCCCTCGGGCAATTAAACAGCGGGGGCGGGGGGTACCCCGGAGGCCCCGGTGGCTCCGGGGGGCCTGGGGGCGGCGGCGGCAGCGGCGGCGGCAGCGCCCCCCCGTTGGGGCAGATGCCGCCGGGGCAGGGGCAGGTGCCGCTGGGGCAGCTGTCGGCGATGCGCGGGCAGCCTCCTATGGGCATGGCGGGCGGCGGCGGCGGGGGCGGGGGCCCTCCCATGGGCATGGCGGGCGGCGGCGGCGGGGGGGGTCCCATGGGCAAGGTGGGCGGCGGGGGGGCCATGGGGGGAGGGTACAACAGCGGAGCGCCCATGGGGATGGGCCGCCCAATGGGCATGGGAGGTGAGGTCACATACATCCCACGTCTTCTCTGGAGTGTACCGGTTACACCTTGTGTTTTGGTTTGGATTGGAACGCTCTGATTGGTCGAAACGTTTCGATTCGATACCAAACCCGACACTGAGTCTGAACGTAATGGTTCCGCGTGATGCGACCCTGCAATCCGGCGGCGGCATGGGGCGGCCAATGGGCATGGGAATGTCGGGGCCGGGCGCCCCCCCCATGGGGAGCATGGGGGGTATGGGGGGCATGGGGGGTATGGGGGGTATGGGGGGTATGGGGGGTATGTCTGGACCCGGTGGCCCCCCAATGGGTAGCATAGGGATGCGGGGAGGGGCGATGGGGGGTGGGGGGGCGATGGGCGGTGGAGGGGCTATGGGCGTTGGAGGGGCGATGGGCGGTGGAGGGGCGATGGTTGGAGGGGGGGCGATGGGCGGAGGGGGGGCGATGGGCGGGTATGGGATGCCACCCGGGATGCAGCCGCCGCCCCAGCAGCTGGGTCAACCACCTCCCATGGGAACTCAACCCCAGATGGGCGCCTACGGCATGCAACAGCCACCACCGATGGGTGCGGTGCCGGGAGCGCCGCCGGGGATGGGAGCGCCGCCGGGGATGCACAACTACGGAGGTCCGGGCGGGTACCTTGCGCCGCCGCTGCCGCTGCCGGACGGCGGTGCTGGCGCGGTGCCGCCGCCGCCGCCACCGCCGGACGCCGAGTTCCCCGGGGGCATACCGCCGCCGCCGCCCACTGACGGTAGCATGGGCAGGGGCTTACACTCGTCCACGTTTCATCTCAACTTGAGCGCTTTGTATGGGATAGGGGGTGCGCATAGGGGTTGTGTAGCCCGTCTTCAGGGGGTGTTTAGGGTGTGTATGGTGTTTTCTTGTGTCAGACACGGCTCAAGTTGAGCTGAGAAGTGGACGAGTGTACGCCCCTGAGCATGGGCATACCACCTCCACCTCCGCACCACCTCTACCCGCACATGGCACCGCCGCCGCATCAGCAGCAGCAGGCGGTGGCGCCGCCGCCGGCACCGCCCATTGTGGTCGGGCGATGCAGGTTGACCCTATCAAACCCACCTTGAAAGCGCCTGGAACCGAGCGCTTGAAACTGCATTATGATGAGCTGCTTTCAAAGTTTGCTTTCAAATTCAACATGCGCCGCTACATCGTGGTGGACCGCACGGCGTACGATAGAATGATGCAGGAGATGGACATGGACATGGGGGACTGAGTTGAGGGTTTAGGGTTTAGGGTTGGGGGACTGACGCCGCCGCGCGCTATAGACCCTGCTTTCTTGACTTAAATGGCAGTTTATGATTACAAAATTAGCTGCAAATTCCGATGACGACCGCGTTGACAAACACGCCACGTCTCGACACGTCGCGACTCCTCTCCTCCTCTCTTCCCCCCATCTCATCGACACTCAGAACACGTCATCCACGATAACATGCGCAACCAACCTCCGCGCTGAGCTGAAAACCACACATGTCTCTGCGTTACCACTCGCCTCTCCTCCTCCCCTCAATATGAGCGCGTCCACAATTCCTCTTGCTTTTAAGAATGACCGACCCCCTTTCACCGAGCCAGATCGGCGGAGCCAGTTTGGCCGATCCAGTTTCACCAGGCACCCTGAATTCACTCAAGAAACGACGGTTTACGACGAGCAGTTCGGCAGAAATCGGCCGATCTAGATTGACCGATCCAGTTTGGCGGATTTACCCCCTCACGGAGCTAATTATTTTAGCTCCGTGAGGTCTTAAAAGCAAGAGGAACAATGCCCCGAGACTCGAATCGAACGACACACCAGCACACTCACAAACACGGCACGTCTTTATCCGCGACATCTCCACTCAAATATTCTCCCATCATCTTATGATCTCTGAAACCTCTGTCGTCCTCCACTCACTTTTTGAAGAGGCGCTCATAGGGTGTCGACGATGGCACGGAAGTCGGCCGCGCTGCGCGTCAGCTGCGCCGCCTTGTTGTAGTGGCACAAGTTGAATTTGAAAGCAAAATTGGAGCAAACTTGAAAGGGCTCCATCATATCTTAGTTTCAAGAGCAGAGATCCGGGCGCTTTCAACTCGGGTTTCATAGGGTCAACCTGCACCGCCCTACCTTGTCGGTCGTGGTGGCCAACTCGGCCTCCAGCCGCTCCGTCATCGCCGCGCCCGCGAAGAACTCAAGGAAGTCCACGTCGGTGCGCGCGAAGAGCTGCAGGGACACGGCGGTGGGCAGCCGGTCGCGGCACGGCGTCAGGAACCCGGCGCGCAGCGCCGTCGGGGCGATGTCGCGCACCCCTTGCCAGGGCCAGACTACTCCAGAGCTCCTAATTTAATTACAACCGACCGATAGCTCCAATGTGAATACCCCAAATTTTGATAAAATATATCCCTCCTGCCAGATTACAACCTTGTGTTGGATGTTACTACTCACCACGTCATTGGATGCCATTAATCACGTTAACCGAGCCCCAAGGCGCGCACGTGGTGAGTGGTGGGCATTGACATAGACCCACCACGTGAGACCGAATGGCGTCGAAGAGGCGCTCGGCGGAGGCGCAGACGTCGTCGTACGCGGCGCCGCCCACGGAGGAGCCCGCCGCGGCGCCGGGCGCACCCTTGGCGCGCTTGGCGCCGCGCACCGGTGACCAAGGGCTTACACTCATCCACTTTTCAGCTCAACCTCAGCCGTTTTCGTCACACCTCCCCATGTCCCCCTGTCTAATAGACTGGGGAAAAATCATGCACCCAACGTATCCCACAAAATGTGCTTACATTGAGCCGAAAAGTGGACCAGTGTAAGCCCCTGCCGGGGACATGAGGTGCTCGGCGCCGGAGGGCACGCCGCCGCTGCCCATCGACGTGGCGGCGGCGGTGGCGGCCACGCTCGTGCGGTAGAGTGCTTGGGCACTAGGGCATACAAGCACATCAGTTGTGGCACATGGTAACAAGAGTTGGGCACTAGGGCACACGCGCACATCAGTTGTGGCACGTGGTAACAAAATCGCATCACTGAACTGCACACACATGTATTGGTTAGATGCACAGAGGCACAAACGCACAGACGCACAGACGAGGTGTCATCCCGTGCGCCCTGCGGCCCCGCCATGCGCGTGCGGCGCTTGCCCCCGGCGCCGCCCGCCGCCGGCGCCTGCTTCAGCTCCGGCGAGGGGGTCTCCGGCACGGCCCGCGGGCAGGGCCTGGCACACCACGCAAGCACGCGTCGTCATGAATGACATTTAACGCAAGAAGCGGGGGTCTGGCATGCGGTGAATGTGAATGACGTGGCAGGCATTGTTGACTCCGCCGCTAGAGGCCCAACCTGAGACATGCCCATGACGCCCGGGGTCATGCCGCCTGGCAGGTCAGACGGAGCCGGCTTCGCGCGGGGCGGCGGCGGCGGGCAGTTTTCCAGATTGGCGTCCGCCGCCGCCGCCGCCGCCGATGTGCCCAAGGTGTACCGGCGGTCCCCCGACCAGGGGCTTACACTCGCCCACTTCTCAGCTCAACTTGAGCCGTTTCTGACACAAAACACCCCCTAGACTTCCGCAATACCGCCTAACACCTCCAAAACACCCCCTGAACAACCCCTAAATGCACCCCCAATCCCACAGAAAGCGATTACGTTGACCTGAAAAGTGGACGAGTGTAAGGCCCTGCCCCCGACCCCTGCATCTCCACCACCTCCTCATCCTCCTCGCTCGCCTCTCCGCCCACCTCGCTTTGTTGGCGCGCGGCGGCCGTCAGAGCCGCCGCCGCCCTGAAGGGCCCAGTATGACAAAGTGCGTGAAACCACTTAAGACACTTAGCAACACTTAGACACCACTTAGACACTTAGACACTTAGCAACAGTACTAAGTCGTCCGAATGGAGCGTTCTGATTGGTCGAGCGGGCATCAAGTCAGACTAAGTAGTACTCAGTCAGACTAAGTGTCCAAGTGGTTTGGCGCACTTTGTCATAGATGTTGCTCGCTATGTCACAGGCCGCCATGAAACTCAACACACGAGGGGTTTAAATGTGGTGGGTGATGTGGCGTCGCAATACGCAGCAGGTCTTACGGCCAGGGCGGCGGGTGACGGCGGCGGCGGCGCGCTGAAGGCGAAGGCCGACGTGGCGGTGGCCTGGTTGTAGCGGCGCAAGTTGAAATAGAAACCAAAATTTAAGCAGACTTGAAAGCGGGTCATCCATGTTTTAGTTTCAAGCGCTTAGTTCCATGCGTTTTCAACATGGATTTCATCGGCTCGACCTGCACCACCTTACCAGGTGGCTGGCCAACACACGCTTGCACTCCGCGGTGATGCCGGCCACGAACTGCTCGTGCGCGCGCCGCACCACGGCGTGGAACCAGGGCGTAGTGCCTCACAAGATGTTGCTCGCCACGTCATCCAACACAACACATCTTGAGCCCGAGCCATCTTGCCATGAGATCAACAGCATGCTATGACGTGGCGAGCAATATCTGGCAGGCCCTACCCGGGCGAGGGAGGCGCGGCGTCACCCCGGTCACCAGGGGCTTACACTCGTTCACGTTACAGCTCAACTTGAGCAACTCCAGGACACGTTCATGAGCTAAGTCGGGTCATACGGTGGTCGGAAGAGCTCAAGTTGAGCTGAATTGGGGACGAGTGTAAGCCCCTGCCGGTCACCCCCGAGGACGGCGATGCCTCCCGCCGCGGCCGCCGCCGCCGCCGCCGCCGCGCACTCCGTGCGGTGCCGCTCCAACGCCAGGTGGAACAGGTTGTAGCGGCGCAAGTTGAAATTGAAAGCAAAATTGGAAAGCAGATTCTTAAATTTTAGTGTCAAGCGCTTAGTTCTAGGCGCTTTCAACTTGGGTTTCATCAGTCCAATCTGCACCGCCTCACCAGGTTGCGCAGCACGAAGGCCAGGCGGTCGCACGCACGGTCCAGCAGCGGCGCCAGCGCCGACCGCGCCGCGCGCCGAGCGATGTCCTCCGCCGTCTAGGGTCTGCCCCCCCAGATGTGGCTCGCCACGTCAGATCATGCCATGCAATTGGCAGATTTCGGTATATCGCCTGGGTGAAATGCCAATACAGAGTTGCTGGCAAAGCGTCAGCGCTCAGCGCGGGAAGCAATATACCGGAGTCGGCCTGTTAAGGAACGAGGGCGGGTACTTTGCGTAGACATTTAGGCGGGCACACAGTCAAACGGGAGCTTCGGCTCGGCGTTCGATCGGTCGCGCTCTGTAGATACAGGTGGAAATCCATAGGCGTCCGATGGGGCCGACGGCCGACGTTTGTTTACTATCAACGTCGGCCTTCGGCCATGTTGAAACGGTTTCGAAACAAGCGTCCGATGTGGCCGAGTGCCGACATTAGAACGTCGGCCTTCGGCCCACGTTGGAACGGTTTTGAAAGCAGGACGTGGCCGAATGCCGACGTTCTTAGACAGCAAATGAACATTGAAACGTTCAAAACGCGCATCGATGACGTGGCGAGCAACTTGTTGAAGGCCCAACCGCCACGGCGGCGGAGGCGCCGCCGTTGGCGCCGCCGTTCATGTTCCCGCCGCGCGCCAGCAGCACGTTGGCAACCTTCTCGCGGCTGGCGGGCTGTAGCGGCGCAAATTGAACTTGAAAGCAAAACTTGAAAGCGGTTCATCAACTTGTAGTTTCAAGCGCTTTGTTTTAGGCGTTCCACCATGGCTTTGATAGGGTCAGCCTGCACCGCCCTACCGGGCGGGAACGACAGCGCGCCCGCCGCGTGCTGGAACTCCGCCGTGCAATACGGCCGCGCTGCATATGCTCTCCACGTCATGTGATGTCAGGTTTAGGGTTTAGGGTTTAGGGTTCAGGGTTTAGGGTTTGGGGTTTAGGGTTTAGGCCGCGCTGCGCTGCTTATGCTCTCCATGTCATGTGATGCCATTAGAATCAAGAAATGGGGGTCTGAAACGTGGAGGAGGAGGTGTCGGGCGATATGGTTTAAGGTTTAGGGTTTAGGGTTTAGGGTTTAGGGTTAGGGTCGATATGTTGAGGGCGTACCATGCAGCGCTCGAAGGAGGCGCCGCCGTGCAGGCGCAGGCGCTCGTTGGGCGCGGGAACCGGCGCCGCGACCCCCGGCCACCCCCCCAGCCTGCTGCCGCTGCGCTCCTCCACGGACGTCAGCCCGTGCTGCGCCGGGTCTGGCTCCGTGGCACCCTCCAGTCAGGGGCTTACACTCGTCCGCTTCTTAGCTCAACCTGAGCCGTTCCTGACACAAAATACACCCCCTACTACCCCCTGTTACCTCCTGGACACCCGCTAGTCAACCCCGAAATGCACCCCCTATGCTGCAGAAAGCGCTTACGTTGAGCCGAAAAGTGGATGAGTGTAATCCCCTGCCTCCAGTATCTCCCCCACGTTGCGCAGCACGGCACTGGACCACTCCATGGCGCCGCGCCGCAGCGCAGCCACGTTGCCACGAGGCAGGGACCCGCCACATCATCATACCACTCAGTACGTTGATACGTTGACACCACTCGGTATGGTCATACCACTCACTAGCATGGTCATTTCACCACAGGCAAGGCCCGAATATGATGAACGGCAGTATGATGTAGACCACACCGCTGGCCTCCAGGCGCGCGGCCACGGCCGCCGCCGCCGCCGCCGCCCCGGCACACCGCTCCTCCAGCAGCGCCAGCACCGCCGGCGCCGCGTCCCGGTACTGCCGCTGCAGCTCCGCCGTACGCCACGGCCGCCTAAATATAATAACGCTCGCCACGTCATGGGATGCAAGCTCACTCATCAAAAACGCATAAAAACGTATTAAAACACTCGACGACGCGTGGCGAGGGCATGATTCCAGGTGGCGTTCTTCCAGCCCCGCCTCGAGGTGGCTCTTGAGGTTGGCGAACCCCACGCGGGCACCGTGCGCCAGGGGCTTACACTCGTCCACTTTTCAGCTCAACCTAAGCCGCTTTGGTCACACCTCCCCGTGTCTCCCTGTCTAATAGACTGGGGGGAAATCATGCACCCAACGTATGCCCAAAAATGTGCTTATGTTGAGCCGAAAAGTGGACGAGTGTAAGCGCCTGCCGTGCGCCTCTTCGTCGAAGCCGCCCTCCACGTCCTCGCGGAGCTGCCGCAGTATCTCGCGGTCCACGCCCTGCACGGCGGCGCGGAACACGCCCGCGCCGTCGCCGCCCGTCACTGCGCCCGCCGGCGGCGCCGCGCCGCCGGGCCCGCCGCCCTTCTCCTTGGGCAGCGCCACGAAGAAGGGCTGCGCACCCTCAGGCAGGTACCCGCTGGCGCTCAGGTACCGGTCCACCTCCCGCTAGGGCCTGCCATACATCGCCCGCCACGTCATAGGATGCCGTTTAAATAAAGAAACGAGTGCTCAATAAGAAACGAGTGCTCAAATGCGTTAGATGACAATGACGTGTGACGTGTGACGTGGTGGGCAATATCTGGTGGGCCCCACCTCCCAGCGCTGGTGGAATTCTTTGAGGCGATTGTCGAACTTGCTGGTGACGAGGATGGTGCGGTGCAGCTGGGGGTCCACCTCCCGCCAGGGGCTTACACTCCTCCACTTCTCACCTCAACTTGAGCCGTGTCTGACACAGTAAAACACCCTACACCCCCTAAACACCCCTGACACCCGCTAACACCCCCTAATACCCCCTTAACATGGGCTACACCACCCCTACGCGCACCCCCTATCCGATACAAAGCGCTCAAGTTGAGCTGAAGAGTGGAGGAGTGTGCGGCCCTGCCTCCTGCACAACGGGCAGGAACATGGAGTTGCACCACTCCACGGAGGACTGCTGCAGGAACAGTATGGTGCGGTTCGCCGGCGCGATCAGCTCGCGCACCATCTGCCGTATGTCCTCGCTGTACCGGCGCAACTTGAAATTGAAACCAAAACTTAGAAGCAGATCATCACATTATTGTTTCAGGCGCTTGGTTGCAGGCGCTTTCAATATGGGTTTCATGGGGTCAGCCTGCAGCGCCCTACCTCGGGCGTGCCCGGGTCGTCCGACTGCTTGGCCTTGAGGATGAACCCGGGTGTAGGGCCTGCAACATGTTGCTCGCCGCGTCACAGGATGCCGATGCCGTTTAAGTCAAGAAACAACGGGGGCTCAAAATGCGTGTCAGTGTCGAACTAAGTTAGTGCTGGCGGTGGGGGGGATTAGACTAAGCTAGTATGATTTAGTATATAGGCTAGTGTAGTGGGTTAGGACTACAGTGGGTCAGTAAAATAGGGGGGTTTGAGCGAGGGTAGTTTAAGCTAGTTCAGGGGCTAGTGCTTAGTAGGCTAGTTTAGGGGCGACAAGTACAGTGACGGCTGACTGCCAATGCGTGGCCGTACCCGGGGGTGTCGATGATGGTCAGGTTGGGGCAGAAGGCGAAGGCCGCGCGCATCACGATGGGCTTGGCCGACACTGTCCGCCCGACCGCGCGCAGGTGCGTCGCGGTCCGCTCGCCGATCAGCGCCCACGTCCAGAGCCCGGCAGGATTCGCTGGCCACGTTAATTTACAAGAAATGAGGACGCCACGTTAATTCAAAAAGAAATGAGGACGCCACCTTAAACTCAGTGTCGGGTCTGGTAACGAAGATATGGTGTCGAATCCCGTTCGACCAATCAGAACTGTCCATTACGAGAATCCCACCGACCGCTTCGCCGAAAGTCCGACCAGGTCGCGATCCTTGAGTAAATAGACCCTCGGTTTCGAGGAGATAAACCTGACTAGTCAGGCCGACACTGAGTTTAATTCAAAAAGAAATGAGGACGCCATTTAATGAAAAAGTAAATGAGGGTTCAGAATGCGTGTCGATGACATGACGGTCGGTATGCTTTGTACCTACCTCGCGAGGTCATGCAAGGCCGTCAGACTCAAGAAACGAGGGTATTAAATGCGTTGGATGACGTGGCGGGCAAGATCTGCTTGTCCCCGCCGACACGGCGGCGTGCGAAGACATGACGGCTCCGAAGTGTTCAGAGTCCACCTCCTAGGGTCTGGCAAATGTTGTTCGCCTCGTCACCCAACGTATCTTGCACTTTCAATTTCTGGGTTGAACGTTATCATGTGACGCAGCGAGCAAACGTCCTTGGGTCTGGCAGATATTGCTCTCTGCGTCATCCAACGCAATTGTCAAGCTTTGTTTCTAAAGTTACACGGCATCGGTATTCTGTGACGTGGCGAGCGATATCCGGCCGGCCGTGCCTCGTCCTGGAAGCTGATGCGCGGCTCCAGCGCGTCGGGGTCGTGCTGCATCTGCACCAGCAGGGGGCGCCGCGGGCCAGGGTCCCAAGGAACAATGGTACACCATGAGCAAACAGACAAACAATCCTTGGGTGCACACGTTGCCAAGCCGTTTTGCCGTTCGCGTTTGCATATGAGTTAAAAGGTAGGGGGTTGCTCAAACGGTCTGGCGACACGTTCAGCGTCGCTGTCTCATCAGATATGCGTGTGTAAGGAGGCGCCATGCTTCTCCCGCCGTACCCCCCGCGTTCCCGTACCAACCGTGTGCCCATCTCGACCTCGCAGGGGAGGCCTCCACTCGGGGGGGATGCACACAAGCCGTTTGCGATACTTTTGCGAGATGAGGTTGGGGGCGTCGCGCGTTGGTCTAGCGACAGGTCCCGCGCCCCGCGTTCCGGTTCCAGAGCGTGTGCTATAATACCCTCAACCTCGACTCGGTTCGCGGCGCGCGTTCCCGTGTCCGGCCACCACCTCGTGCCCATCTCGACCTCGCGTCGCGAGGGAGGCCTGGGTTGCACACGATGTTTGCCGTTTGGGAAAATGGAAAGGTTGGGGACGTCGCGTCGTGCGAAATTGACAGCGGCACCTTCCGCGTCCCGCGCTCCGCTCCCGGGCTCCTGACCGCGAGCCT
>Ga0307489_10002358_pt1 | contig 12641 bp, 8 predicted proteins | sample SB12metaG_FD_202247 | JGI IMG/M metagenome (GOLD analysis project Ga0307489, IMG submission 202247) | Sea-ice brine microbial communities from Beaufort Sea near Barrow, Alaska, United States - SB 1.2 | ecosystem: Environmental > Aquatic > Marine > Coastal | place: USA: Alaska | collected 2017-05-06
GAGGAGGAGGAGGAGGAGGAGGAGGAGGAGGAGGCGGCGGAGGAGGAGGAGGAGGAGGATGATGATGAGGAGGAGGAGGAGGAGGAGGAGGAGGAGGAGGTGGAGGAGCAGGAGGTGGAGGAGCAGGAGGTGGAGGAGCAGGAGGAGGAGGATGATGAGGAGGAGCAGGAGGAGAAGGAGCAGGAGCAGGAGGAGAAGGAGGAGGAGGAGGATGAAGAGGAGGGCTCTATTCCTGGACTGGTGAAGCCGCACGCTAGCGCCGTGGTGAAGAACCGCAGGGCGGGCTGCTCCTCTCACTTCTGGGGTGTATCCTGGCACAAGGTGGGGCGGTGCGAGTTGAAAGGGCTTGAAACCCGTGTTCAAAGCGCTTGATTTAAGAGCCTGAAAGTGAGATACGATGAATTGCGTTCAAATTTTGCTCCAAATATCCACTCGCGCCATACTCAAAGGGCAAAGCGAAATGGAGGGCAGATTGCCGGAAGAAGTCACTTGGATTTCACGCTACGGAGGCTGGCGCGGCGTGGGCGTACAACGTCGTGGCTGAGCGCCTCGGTCTTGTTGTCAACGTCATCCCGCCGGGCGGGGGCCGGGCCGGAGGCGCAGGCGGGGGCGGGGCTATCCTTCTCGTAGGGCCCGGGCGTATGGCGGCGCGGGAACGGAGAGGCTGCAGGGGCAAGACTGGCAAAAATGTGGAGGCGGAGGAGGAGGAGGAGGAGGAGGAGGAGGAGGAGGAGGAGGAGGTGGAGGAGGAGGAGGAGAAGGACGGCTCTGTTCCTGGACTGGTGAAGCCGCACGCTGGTCCTCAGCGCGCTGCGCCGGAGGCACCCGCACCCGCACCGGCACCGGCACCGGCGACCCTGTGTACTTTGAGGAGGACGCGGCTGAGAACTTCAGCGGGTGCGGCAGTCGCCACGCCGGTCACGGCTTTGGTTGCGGCGACATCAGCTGCGGTTGCGCCCGGGCCAGCTCTGGAGGCTCGTGTCAAGGTGAGGAAGGCGAGCAGCGGCGGAGGCGGAGGAAGGCGGAGGATGGCGGAGCTCGCGGTGGCGGAGACAGTGCGGCGGCGGATGAGGGGAGCGGCTGGGGCGGAGGCGATGGAGGGTGCGGCGTCTGGGCCAGGGCTGGGGGCCGGGGCGCGAGCCGGGGACGTGCGGGCGGGCGGAGAGGCGGCGGGGGCGGCAGCGGCAGCGGGGGCAGCGGGGGCGGGGAACCGGAGGCCACCTCAGCGGGATCAGAGGTTGAAGCCCCTCGACGCCCAGGTCCCGCGTCTCGCCAGAAAGCAAACAGTCGGAGGCACCGGCGCGAGCCCCAGCGGCGGCGGCGTGCATCCAGACATCAGCGACCACCCATTCCTGGATAGAAGCTTCCGCAAGGAATTTCACAAGGGGCGTCTGGCCCAGGGGATGTTGCGGATGTGCCACGGGGTTGTCAGGCGCTGCATCCGCGGCGGCGACGATCACTCGATCTGGTTTGAAGTTAATTATCCGGAAGACAATTACAGCGAAGAGCTAGATGAGGAGGAAATGACGCGGTTGATGGAGCAGGAGGATGCGCGGGCGGTGGCGGCGACGGCGGCGGATGAAGAGGAGGTGGAAGTGAGGGTGGCGGCGGCAGATGACGAGGAGGAGGATGCGCAGGTGGCGGCGGCGGCTGCGGATGACGAGGAGGTGGAGGTGAGGGTGGCGGCGGCGGATGAGGAGGAGGTGGAGGTGAGGGTGGCGGCGGTGTATGACGAGGAGGAGAATGCGCGGGCGGCGGTGGCGGATGAGGAGGAGGTGGAGGTGAGGGTGGCGGCCGGGCTGCTGGAGGCCTATTTGGCACGAACAGCACCAAGCGCACCAACGGACACGGCGGGCGCCCATCCCACCATGCGCGGCGTGCGCGTCTGCCTCACGGGCTACCAGGCATGGCCTAAACCCTAAACCCTAAGCCCCATGGCGTCCCTTGTTCATTTTCAACTTCCTTCGCCGTCGCAGCCGTGGATTTCCTGCGCTTTTGTGCCTGTCCCTGACACCGCTCAAGCAACCCCCACTTCGTATCTCTTTCACCTTTCGAGGATGCCCAAGTCTCCTCGAGCTCAGGTTTCCTCAAGTTTTCTCAAGCTTCCATGGGAACCACCGCGTGCGAGGCCCTGGCACACGGGCGAGCGGCGAAACAATCTGATCCAGACGATCAGAGCCCTGGGCGCGGAGTACATGCCCGCGCTGGACAGCAAGAGCACGCACCTGGCGGGGCCTCACACATGTCGGGGGCCCGCCACGTCATGCACCTCATCTTTAATAATCGTATCTTGCCTCTTGAGTTGTGAGGGCATCCTATGACGTGGCTTCTGTCTTGAGTTGTAATGGCATCCTATGACGTGTCGTTATTCGATCTGCCTGGCCCTGAGCCCTTCACCCCAAACCCTAAACCTTAACTTCTAAGCACTAAACCCTCAACCCCATACCACCCTAAACCCTGCCTGGCCCTGGCCGCCGGTGTGCTGGGAGTTGAGCGGTGCCAAGTGGGCCAAGGCGGTGCAAACGGGTGCGCAGCGGTCGGGCCTGCCAGATGTTGGCAGTCAGCGTATTCAAACGCGCTCTGAACCCTCAAGTTACATGTCACCGTATAACGTGGCGCGCCTCAACCCTAAACCCTAAATCTGCGCCTGTGAACCCTAAAGCCATCTGCCAGGCCGTACGCAGCGGATTGTGTCGCACCGGTGGCTGGAGGAGTGCCTGCGGCAGAGGGCGCGCCTGCCAGAGATAGGGCATTGCTAGATTATGACAGCCGCGTCATCCTCCCCATGTAGTCTAGGTCCTCGTCTCTGAAATAAAATGGTATCACATGACGTTGCGAGCATTGCTGTGCCAGGCCATAGCCCGAGGCGCCCTTCACGGGGCGGAGCGGGAAGCAGGAGGACGAGCTGGCGGCGGCGGCGGACGACGCGGAGGCGCTGCGCGTTCACAGCCGCGCCACCGCTGCGCACGCCGCTGCGAGCGAGACGGCGGCGGCGACGGCGGCAGAGGCGACGGAGGCGGCGGCTGAGGCGGAGGCGGCGACGGTGTCGGAGCCGGGGGCGGCGGAGGCAGAGGCGGTGGGGGGGGAAGAGTACGCCACCACCACGCATGATTGCAACGCTGACAGGGTGGACGCGGAGGAGGAGGCGGCGGCCGATGTTGTCATGGCTGCCATAATGCAGCATCAGAGTGAGCGAAAGGCGGCGGAGGCGGCGGAGGCGGCGGAGGCGGCGGAGGCGGAGCAGCTCATGGCGGAGGCGGAGGCGGAGGCAGAGGCGGTGGCGGCGGCGGCGGCAGCCAGGAACGCTGCGGAGGAGGAAGCGGTGACTGCCGCTACGCCTGCTGCACCGGAGGAGAAGGGCGAGGGCGAGGGCGAGGTTCCGGGCGAGGGTCAGGGCGAGGCCAGGGCCGAGGGCGAGGGCGGGATCGGTGGCGGGCGGCCACGCCGCTCTTTCACAGTCGTGGTCCACCGCAACACCCACCCCAACCTGAACAGTCTCCGCAGCCGCGCCGCCGCTGCGCACGCTGCCGCGAGCGAGACGGCGGCGGCGACGGCGGCAGAGGCGGTAGGGAATTCGAAACCGTTGCCAGCCTATTTATCGACAAGCATTTTGAATCCTCATTTCTTGATTTGAATGACATCCTATGACATGGCGAGTAATGTCTGCCAGGACCTAGGTATAGGTGGAGAGCAGCGGGGGCGAGAGTAACGGCGTCGGCGACGGCGCGGCTTTCCGCTCGGCGAATGACCGATCCAGTGGCGGGGGGTGCGGCAACGACGACAACGACGGCAATGACGACGACGACAGGCCAGCGAGGAAGAAGCTGAGGAGCGCGCTGCCGGTGGCGGCAGCGGCGGCTCAGGTGGCGGCGGCGGCTCAGGTGGCGGCGGCGGCGGTGGCGGCGGCGGCGGCGGAGTCTAGGTCAGGGGTGGTGGTAGGGGCTAGGTCGGGGGCGGCGGCACGGGCGGGGGGATGGGCGGGGATGGCGGCAGCAGTGGCGGCGGTGGGGACGGGGGCGATGGCAGGGGCGGCGACGGGGGCGGCCCGGACATCCACTGGCGCCGGCCCCGCCTCCGCCAAGAACCCCCCCGCCTCCGCCGCGAAGAAACCTCTAGTCTCCGCGAAAGTTCCTCCAGTCTCCGCGAAGAAATCCTCCGGGAAGAAGTCGCCGCCGCCGCCGCCGAGGAGTGACAGCGACTTGAGTGACGTGGCGTGCATGGAGTGTGGTCGGACGGATCGTGAGGAGTCCTTCGTGCTCTGCGGTGGGGCCTCACGCCGTGTCCCATTCGCCCCTGGCACTCTTACTGTCTGTTCATAGTTTATGACAAAGTGCGTCAAAGTGTCAAGAGCAAAGCAAAGCAAATCAAAGCAAAGCATGGACCCATCACAGGCTCGGATCAAAGCATTCTGAGCCTGTGATTGGTCCATGCTTTGCTTTTCTTTGCTCATAACAATTTGACGGACTCTGTCATAGCAGTGTACCTGTACACACTCGCCGCATACGCATGCACTGGTACACGATTAGCAAACGGTGAGGTTGAGGTAGCCCGGGAAGGAGTGTAAGGCCCTGCTCTGTGACGGGTGCCCCAACGGCGGACACCTCCAGTGCCTGGGCATGAAGTGGTTGCCCCGGGGTGACTGGTACTGCGTCGTGTGCGTGGCTGCCGAGACCGCGGCAGCGGCGGCGGCGGCGGCGGCGGCAGTGGCGGCGGTGGCGGCGGCGGCATGGGAGGAGGACGCGTGCGTGGCGTGCGGCGTGGACGACGACAGCGGGGTGCTGTGCGACGGCTGCGACGCCGTGTTCCACACGGCCTGCATGGGTCTCGCCGACGTGCCCGAGGGTGACTGGTTCTGCCGGATGTGCGTCGATGCCGGCGTCACGGAGCCGGGCGCGGGGCTCGCCGCCCGTGCCGCCGAGCGCGGTGTCGCCCGCCGCTCCCACGCAGCGGCGACGGCGGCAGCGGCGGACACTGTTCGCAAACAGTCAGAGACTGCGGCGGTGCCGGCGGCTCTAATGATGAATGACAGTGACGACGCTCCTTCCATCTCCGCCGTCGCGGCGATGGCGGCGAGACGCCGGCGTCAGCGAGAATCGGCGGCGGCGGCGGAGGCGGCGGAGGCGGCTAAGGAGGCGGCTAAGGAGGCGGAGGAGGCGGAAGCGCAGGCGGCAGCGGAAGCGGAAGCGCAGGCGCAGGTAGATGCGATGGAGGTGCATGAGGAGGAGGCACCAGCACCAGCACAGGTACCTATCGAGGGGGCGGGGGTGGAGGTGGTGGCGGCAGCGGGGGTTGCTTTGGCGGCCGAGGTGGCGGCGGTCATGGCAGAGGGAGCGATGGCGGCGGCTGATGCGGGACCAGCTGAGAAGCAGGATGTGATGGCGGCGGAAGAGGAGGCAGCGACGGCGACGGCCTTGCGTGTCATGGCGGCGGCGGAGGCGGCTTCGGCGGAGGCAGAGGCGGAGGTGGAGGCTTCGGCGGAGGCTTCTGTGGAGGTGGAGGCGGAGGCAGCGGCGGAGGCGGCGGCGGAGGCGGAGGCGGTTGAGACGGCGCGGCTCGAGATAGAGGCAGCGGAGGTGGAAGCGGCGGAGGCGGCGGCTGCCGCGGCGGTGGCGGAGGCAGCAGCCAACGCGGCAGCGCAGGAAGAGTCTCGGATACAGGCAGAGGAGGAGGCGGCGGCGGCGGTGGAGATAGATGCGGCGGCGGCTTCTGTGGAGGAGGCGGAGGCGGAGGTGGAGGCGGGGGCGGAGACGGAGGCAGTGAGGGTGGCACAGGCGATGAACACGACGGAAGCGGTGAGTACCTCTGCGGAGGCGGAAGCGAGGGAGAAAGCTGCGCGTAAGGAGGCCCGCAGCAAGCTTCGGAAGGAGGCCCGGATTAAGGCGGCGGCGGATGCGGAGGCGGGTGCGAAGGCGGATGTGGAGGCAGGTGCGGATGCGGAGGAAGAGGCGGAGACGGAAGCGGAAGCGGCAGTGAGCGCGGCGGTGGGCACTTCCGTGGAAGCGGCAGCGAGGGAGAAAGCTGCGCGTAAGGAGGCCCGAAGGAAGGTTCGGAAGGAGGCCCAGATGAAGGCGGCGGCGGATGCGGAGGTGGGTGCGGAGGCGGATAGGGAAGTGGGTGCAGATGCGGAGGCCGAGGCAGAGGCGGAGGTGGAGGCGGAAGCGGCAATGGGCACTTCCGTGGAGGCGGCAAGGAGGGAGAAAGCTGCCCAGAAGGCGGCGCGCGGCGAGGTTGGGAAGGAGGCTCGGCGGGCATGCGCTGAAGATGAGCCACCTTCCAAGCGGGCTCGGCGGGCGCGCACTCCTACCGGCGGTGCGCACAGTTCGCCATCAACATGGTCCGAGGCTGAGGAGGCAGCGATGGCGGCCGCGGCGGCGATGGCGGCCGCGGCGGCGTGGGAGGTGGCTGCCCCGGCAGACGCAGCGCCCACCGAGTTCCCGGCTGACGAAGGGGAGGAGGCGGTCAAGGTGAAAAAAACACGCAGGCAGGGCCTTGCACTCGTTCCCTTTCCACCTCAGCGTAAGCATCGTCGAGATATCAAGCTGTGATGATGAGTGGATTCAGGAACGAGACGGCTTCGAGCTGGGGTGACAAGGAAAGGAGTGTGATGCCCCACGTGCAAAACCTAAACCCTAAACCCTAAGCCCTAAGCCCTAAACCCCAAATCCTGACGAGGGAAGGAGTGTGAGGCCCCACGTGCAGGACCAAGGCACAGATGGCGGAGAAGCGCGAGGCGGAGGAGAAGGAGGCGGCGGGCGAGCCTGCGCCGGCAACGGTCGAGAAGACGCCGAAGAAACGGCTGCCGCTGCACCTGCTGTCAGGTGGGCCTGGTGCCTGGTGCATACTGCTCGCCACGTCATATGATGCCATGTAACTCAAGAAACGAGGGTTCAAATGCGTTTTAAACGTGGCAGATAGTATACGCTTGTCCCTGGTTTCCAGGGCTCGGCACGATGGAGGACTGGAGGCTGTGGGAGGCGGGCCTGTGGCGCGGGGTATAAGGGTTGCGCCTGGGTAGGAGAGAGAGAGACGCTTACGCGTTCATACGGAGGCACCCGGGTGGAGGGACCTGGGTTTCGCCCTTCCTTCCCCCTTGGGCCCCTCTCATAGTCTCGACTCGCGAGTATAGTCTAGTTTTTAGGCGCGAGTGCAAAAACATGTTGTAAAACGCACTCTGCATCATAGTAAGTATGCGGGTGGTCTCTATCTCCAACTATATACAGACCTGGCTCTAGCTCTGTCGTACATTAGTGGGGGGGATACATGGTTCACCATCCTTTTTACTGCGCCATAAGCGGCGTCCTCCGTCCGCGTCTAGCTAGCCACACGAGCACACCTGACGCTGACAGGCTGTGATGATCAGTACACTAAAAGTAGACTCGGGTCCTATTCGTCATCGCTGCACTGTCCGTCCGGTCCGAATGAGTGTCTCCACATCTCCGACCGACCTCGTGAATACGCCCGTTTGAATCCGTCGATCCGTCTGTCCGGTAGATCCGGTCCGTGGATTTGGTGGAGACCCTTCGTTTTACCTGTGTGCTCTGACTGTTTGCCTGTGCGTGGTTGAGGGGTTTTATGATGGTGAAATCCGAGATCATAACCCAGTTTTGAAGCTTCAAAGTGGCCGCGGCTTTCCCTGCAGCACAATCGCTTGTGCGCCCGTACCCGCGGCGGGTGATCAGTGCACTCCGCCGCCTAACGCCGGATCGGGGCTGTGAGGGTGGACTGCTCCTCCTCGGCTCCGAGCCGTCGCTTCAGTCGCTTGACTCGGGCCAAGAAAATACAGCTGTAAAAAAAGGGTTTGCTTGCTTCGCGTCTGAGATCCTGCTCAGGAGCAATCGCGCGGGTCTGAGACGCCTTACGCACGCGGTATAAGCGGAGGATAGGGCGCCATGTCGGATAGCGAGGACGACATGCCGCTGGCGGCGCGGGCTCCCGTCGCCGCTCCGGCCGCCGCTCCCGCCGCCGCCGCGCCGAAACCAGCAAATGGGCGGCCCCTGGCGGAGTCTGACTCGGACGGCGACGTCCCACTCAAGCCGGCAGGGAACTGCCGCGGCGTCCACTTTTCAGCTCAGCGTACCAGTAGTGGCAGCAGTAGCCGCGGCTGTGTCCTGTGACCGATCTCCATTTATCAAGCTTACCCCGGTCGGTACATTCGTAGAGTATGACGAGAGGTGAGCATCACTCGAGCGTCCTGGGCAAACTCGAACGATCTGTGTAGCCGGTGGGCTACAGCTAGAGCATCGAGTGGCTGGCTGGAGGTGACCCCCAAGTACACAATGAGCAAGTTCTAAAGTTCAGAAGCCACCAACGGGGAGCGAGGAACGAGCGGCAGGCCCTGCACTCGTTTGATACCTTGAAGAGGCTCAAGGTGAGGGCCGCCAACAGGGAACGAGTGCCAACAGGGAACGAGTTGACGAGTGGAAGGCCCTGCACTTCGGTCGCCAAGAAATCCCCCGCCCCGGCCAAGCCCGAGGCCGTCGCGCCCAAGGCCAGTCCTGTGACGGACAAGCCTGTGGCGGCCAAGCCCAGTCCCGTTGCGGCCAAGCCCAGCTTCGTGATTCCCAAGGTGGCCACGCCCGTGGCGGCCAAGCCCAGTCCCGCAGCCAAGCCCAGTCCCGCGGCCAAGCCCAGTCCCGTCGCGGCAAAACCCAGTCCTGTGGCCAAGCCAAGTCCCAAGGCGGCCAAGCCCGTGGCGGCCAAGCCCAAGCCCGAGCCCGTGGCGGCCAAGCCCGTGGCGGGCAAGGCCAGGCCCAAGGTGGCCAAGCCCGAGCCCGTGAGTCCCGTGGCAGCCAAGGCCAAGCCCGCGGCGGCGAAGCCCGTTCACAGCGCGCCGGCGCCCAAAAAGCGCAAGGCGGTGCTGTCCGACAGCAGCTCTGACGATGAGGAGCCCGTCTCCAGCCTGTTGAAGAAAGACAATGGGAAGGCACGCAAGCAGGGCTGTGGCACTTTGAACCCGAACGTTTCGTTCACTCACCTAGCAAGGATGTGTTGCCGCGTTCCCTCCCCAAATGACTTGGCAAGTGCTTCATCAAGCGCTTGACCTTAAGTGTTTCATCAAGTGTCTTAGCAGCAGATTGGGCCTCGTTGGGCACCGCGGCCGCCGCCGCCGCGCAACAAGTGAGTTGTCGAGTGAGTTGTCGAGTGACCTGTCGAGTGACTCGTCGAGTGACTTGTCGAGTGATTTATCGAGTCACTCGTCGAGTCACTCGTCGAGTCACTCGTCGAGTGACGTGTCGAGTGACTCGTCGTGTGACTTGTCGAGTGACACGTCGAGTGATTTAGCGAGTGATTCGTCCAGTGATTCGTCGAGTGACTTTTCGAGTGACTGGTCGAGTGACTGGTCGAGTGACTGGTCGAGTGACTTGTCGAGTGATTGACCGAGTGATTTATGTGCGGTTGTTGACCCTGCGTGGCGGAGGCCCACGGACTCCGACGACGACGACGAGCACGAGCGGCCCAGAAAGAGGCTCAACCCGGGCGAGCCGTGGGTCGCAGGACGGAAGGTTCTGTGGGAAACGCTGGAGCACAAGGGCGTGGTGTTCCCGCCCGATTACGAGGTAGGGCGGTGCAGGTTGACCCTATGAAACCCACGGTGAAAGCGCCTGGATCTGAGCGCTAGAAACTAAAGTGTGATGAACCGCTTTCAAACTTTACTTTCAATTTCAACTCGCGCCGCTACAACGAGGTGCATGGTAGGGCCTGACAGATGTGGCCTGCCCTGCCACGTCATCCTCCACACATTAGATCCTCGCTTCATGCGCCACATGGCGTCACATGATGTGCCAAGCATCATCTGTCTGCCTGCCACGTCATCCTCGACATGTTAGACCCTCGCTTCATGAGCTACATGGCGTCACATGATGTGCCAAGCATCATCTGTCTGCCTGCCACGTCATCCTCGACATGTTAGACCCTCGCTTCATGAGCTACATGGCGTCACATGAAGTGCCGAGCATCATCTGTCTGCCTGCCACGTCATCCTCGACATGTTAGACCCGCGCGTCATGAGCTACATGGCGTCACATGAAGTGCCGAGCATGATCCGCCCGGCCCTGCTACGCGGCATACCGCTGGTGTACGACGGCGAGGAGGTGAAGCTGTCGCCGCCCGAGGAGGAGGTCGCCACCTTCTTCGCGTGCATGAAGGTTGGGCCGCACACTTCCTCTTGCTTTTAGGAACTGACGGAGCTAAAACAATGAGCTCCGTCAGGGGGTAAATCCGCCAAACTGGGTTGGCCAAATCTAGCTTCGCCGATTTCTGCCGAACTGTGCGTCAGAAACCGTAATTCTTGAGTCAATTTAGGGTGCCTAGCGAGACTAGGTCGGCCAAACTGGCTCCGTCGATCTGGCTTGGCAAAAGGGGGTCGGCGCAAACTTCAAAGCAGGAGGAACACTGCACGCTGCACACCACATCCACGCCCACTGTCACTGCTACTGACATTATGCTTATCATTCACTTTCACTACCACACCTCTGCCACTGCCACGTGTTGGTGGAACACGTGCAGCCGGTGTCCCAACGCCATACCCCGTCGTGCCATTTCTTGTCACAGCTCACCTGTCCTCCGACACAGCTGCGTCTGTCCTTTGACACCTCTGGCAGTTTTTCCGATGTAATTCCTCCCGGCCGCGGAGTTGCTCTGGCTTACAACGTGAGAAGGGAACGAGCGAGCTTCACAGTTTTCCAGGGTACCTCAAATGGCGGTCAACGGTGAGCATATTTGCGACCTTGAGTAAATAGAATGTCAGATTTGCCATACAATGGAACAATATGGCGATTTGACCGTCTATGTCTGAAGAATTGGCGACCGTCATTACCCTGGGAGCGGAGAAGGTGAGAAGGGAACGAGTGAGCGACCCTGGATTCGGGACACGGATTACGCGCAGAAGGAGGTGTTCCAGAAGAACTTCTTCCGCGGCTTCAGGGAGGTCCTCCGGCATGGAAAGAACGAGCACATCGAGGAGTTCAAAAAGTGTGACTTCACCAACATCTACATGTGGGCAGGGGCTTATACTCGTCCACTTTTCGGCTCAACGTAAGCGCTTTCTAATAGATAGGGGGTGCATTCAGGGGTTGTTTAGGGGGTGTTTAGGGTGTATTTTGTGTCAGAAACGGCTCATGTTGAGCTGGAAACTGGACGAGTGTAAGCCCCTGCATGTGGGACCTCGCGAAGAGAGAGAAGAAGAAGGATGTGCCCGCCGACGAGAAAAAGAGGGAAAAGGCTGAGCGTGAGGCGGCGGAGGAGCCCAACACTTGGGTAGGGCCGCCACCTGGCTCCGGGCACGGGAAATATGTTCAACTCAGTGTCGGGTTGACTAGTCACCCTGATCTCCACGAAACTTGGGATTTATTTACTGAAGGATCACGACCCGGTCCGACATACGGCGGGTCGGTGGGTTTGATTTTCAGAATTGACTGTTCTGATTGGTCGAACGGGATTCGATACCACATCTTCGTCACCAGACCCGACACTGAGTTTAAGGGCTGTATATGATTATTAACGCCTGTGTCTGTGTCTACACGAGCTCCAGTCTGCTTGCTCCCCACTCGTACCGATTGAAATTGTCTGCTCCCTCAGCTTACCAAGCAATCGCGCCCCACTCTTGCCAATCAAAGGCGCCTTACTCGTACCGATCGAAGCTGCGGCGACACAAGATACACGGTGTCCTGACAGGTCCGAGCAAGGGCCAGTAAAGTTACCACAGAATATACCAGTTAAGAGGGATGTGGTTTGATTTTAGGGGGATATTAGGGGGGTATTGGGGGGGTCGTCTCGTGAAAATAATCCTAAGACCTAAACCCTAAACCCTACAGTACTTTTACAGTCTGTTAACTGGTAAATTCTTGGGTCACTTTACCGGCCCTTGCTCGGACCTACCAGAGCATGCCACTCTGTTTGCGATCTGGGCCCTGGCTTTGGGCAACGATCGACGGGCGGCGGGAGCCCGTGGGCAACTTCCGCGTGGAGCCCCCGGGTAGGGCGGTGCAGGTTGACCCTGTCAAACCCAAATTGAAACCGCCTGGAACCAAGCGCTTGAAACTGAATTGTGATATACTGCCTCCAACTTCTGCTTTCAAATTCACTTGCGCTGCTACACCCGGGGCTGTTCCGCGGCCGCGGTGAGCACCCCAAGATGGGCCGCGTGAAGAAGCGCATCACGGCCGCGGACGTCATTATCAATATCGGGCAGGACGCGGTGGTGCCGGCGCCGCCCGCGGGACAGAGGTGGAAGAAGGTGGTACACAACAACACCGTCACGTGGCTGTGCAGCTGGCACGACACCATCAACACGCAGGCAGGGGCTTACACTCGTCCACTTTTCAGCTCAACCTGAGCCATTTCTTACACAAAATACACCCTGAACACCCCGTCATCCCCCCTGACACCTCCTAACCAACCCCTAAACAACCCCTGAATTGACCCCCGGTCCCACAGAGAGCTTAAGTTGAGCCGAAAAGGGGACGAGTGTAAGCCTCTGCACGCAGGACGTCAAGTACGTGCAGTTCGGCGCCACGTCATCCATCAAGGCAGATTCTGACATTCAGAAGTACGAGAAAGCGCGCAAGCTCAAGCTGTTGATCGGCGACATCCGAAAGGACTACCTCCATACGATGGTGGGCTCACCTTAAACCCTAAACCCT
>Ga0307489_10002359_pt1 | contig 12641 bp, 19 predicted proteins | sample SB12metaG_FD_202247 | JGI IMG/M metagenome (GOLD analysis project Ga0307489, IMG submission 202247) | Sea-ice brine microbial communities from Beaufort Sea near Barrow, Alaska, United States - SB 1.2 | ecosystem: Environmental > Aquatic > Marine > Coastal | place: USA: Alaska | collected...
TCTTTATCTCTTCTGGGTACTACAGCACTAGAACATCTGCAATTAACAACATTTGCGGCGCTACCACTTGGGTCTCCGGGGTACATCATATTTTGAGAGCCAGACCTAGACGGTACTTTAAACGGTTGGTCTGAGGGTACTTTAACTAAATTCATAGCTGCGTGACTAAATTGGTCTTTAGGTAATCTTCTTGTACGTGAATCACCTGCACTAATCCATACCTTATCAGTATCTACTCCACTTGTTTTAGAAACTAATGTACTTGCATAGTTAGCGGCTGCGGTTGTCTCAGTACGTGCTATTCTTAACGCTTGCCATCTGTAAAAGTTCTTTTGATTTACTAGCTTGGTTATATCGTTTCTAATCTCTATAATAGTTTTGTTATCTGCTACCCCTTTAGCTATAAACTCTTGTAAGTATAAAACTAAACCTTGTCTAACGCTTGTTATCCTACTTAACGAGCTACCGTATAAATAACCTAGTAATTCCTTTTCAAATATAGACAAGAAAGAATCTATAGTAAACTCCTTAATGTCTTTGTTAAATTGCTTGCCTAATCTCTTGCCGTGTATAGTACCAACTTTCTTGTAAAAGTCGTAATACATACTAATCATAGGCTCTTCTTTTATAGCCACGTTTGTTAGTACTTTGTAATTATCTACCGTAAGGAAATCAAACGGTATTGAGTTAGCAGACTTACGAAATAATTCTAATAATTCTTTATAAACTATCTTTTCATATCCTGCGTGCCATCTTAACCATTGACGTCTGTATTGTTTTTCTGTCATATTAATTTACAACTTCTGAGCCTTGTGCAACCATTTTAAACGATTCTAAGGAAGTTAAATCATCTTGTACTATTATTTGTAAGTCTTCATTTGCTTTTAGCCTTATAACTGCTCCTAACTTATCTTGTCCAGAGAATGAGAATCTACCTGTAAGACCCGCCTGAGCGTTTCCTTTTGCTAATTCTATCACAACATCAAACATAATGTCTTTAAACTCTGCATTTGTTTTAACGTTAAATATATTTCTATTAACCGCATCAACTTTACGAGCAAATAAACCCCTTGTTAAACCTCCTGAGATGTTTCCAAACTTAGACAAATCCACAGGACTACCTGCAAGTATAGCGAACAATATACGGTTAATATCTATTACTAAAGGTATATCTTGGTTTGATGGGTTTCTAACACCGTACACCTGAGGAGTAACAGAACCATTAACATTCATCTCCACTTTACCAATTGAAACAAAACTACCTGCATCAAAGGCAAAGTCTAAATTAGAATCTAAAGATAAAACATTTGCGTTAATAGCTAATATTAAACTAAAGTAAACCCTGTTATCCGTAACGCTGTAAATAGTTGCCAAATTACCAACTGAAATACCCACAACACTATCAACTGTAATCGTTAAATCGTCTATAGCTGTGGATGTTGTTAAAGTAGTTTCTGCTATTATTTGCGTGAATGGTACTATAACTAAAGAAGATGTAGAATCTTGTAACACAACATCTAAAGCGGGTGCGTTCTCGTAAAACGTAATGAAATCATTTAATAAGTATGGATTTCCGTTAAAATCTGATATTTCGGATATATTAACCTTTTGTCCTTGATTCCAATTATTTACATTCTTAAAGTAGAAATCAGATTGAACATTGGTACCTCTTGACACTTTAACAACATTAGAAAACCCTTCTCTTTCTCTTCCTGTAACTGTATCAACTATGTAAAAATAACTTCCCCGTTTGTATATTTTATATGGCATAATAATTATAATTTTAGTTCATCTGTTGGCATTATAGCATCTTCTAAACTCATTACGTCATCTTTAACGGTGTAAGTTTCCATTAGTGGGTCATCGCTTTCGGGTAATCGCATCATCTTCTGAGCTGTTAACCTATTCATAACGCCTTTATCAACTAATAAGCTACACCACTTAGACATTGCATCTAAATCCTCCTGCATCTCTGACAATTCTTTATAGTCAAAAATTAAACACTTGCCTTTGTATGCTTTTATTTCTCCTAGTACTTGTGTGTTAAATGCGTGCTCTATAATCTTAGCATCTGGAATCACTGTATTGGTAAGCACTCTTTTAAGCTCTATCGCTTGCTTGTCAAACTTACCACCATCATCATTATTTAACAACGTGTCAGACCATCCTAGAGCGTTACATATCTGTTTTTGATTATACTTTAGAAACTCAAAAGACTGTAACTCTTCTGGTGTTAATGATATTCTAGTAAAACCCATATCAGTAGATGCGCCCATTATATTAGATAAATCGGCTTTACTTGTTGCGGCTTCTAATAACCTATCTTTAATTGCTTTACCTTGTTCTGCATTAAAAGAACCGCCTTTGGAATGAATAAAACCAAACACACCCGCATTTTTAAGCATATCAATGTTTAAATCTAATCCTTTGTTAGACGCCAGTACACTTTTCCAAACAGCCCTCAATGGCGAGTGTCCGTACAAATGCTCACCACTTAAACCAAAGTTAGGATTGCTTACACCTACGTGAATTATCTCTTCTGGTTTAAACTGTACATTAACATTCCCATCAGCTAACTCGTAATAGTCAATAGGATTTTCAACGCTCAATAAATCCGCATCACTCTTCAAAAATATTTCCATCTTATGTGCTGGTAAACAATATAATTGTATCGGCTCGCCTGCTTGTGCGCCCTCCTTAGGTGCTAACTTATACCAAAAGAAACTACCTGATAACTTTAAAAACGTTTCAGTTAATTTAAAGAACTCGTTCCATTCTTGGTTAGGGTTAGGCTTAGCAAATGGCATATCAAACTCACCGTCTGACAATGCTTTAATTTCTAATTGTGTAGCTTTTAGTTTTTGTGTTAGATTAGGCGAGTAGTTAGCAGCTTTTAGCAATCTATTCATTTTTGTATTGGCCCCGTAATTCTTAATTTCTTTAATGTAAAAAGGTATTGAAATTAACTTACTAGATATCTGCTCTACAATGGAGTAAACATCTGCGTTAACATTATACCCATCACTTACATACTTTTCTATATTTAAGTCGTCGTTATTAGCCTCGCCTATTGAACCCCAAAACTGGGCCTTATTAAATTTGTTTTGTATTTTCTTGCCTTTATCGTTGCCAAAGAAAGATAAGGCGCTTTGAAACATATTCATAAATAATATCTATTTTAACATCAAAAATAATAAAAATAATTGATATAGTAATTTAAAAGAAAAATGCGTTGGGTTGTAGTTCAAAATAGTAAACCATCATTATACTATCCCATTCGTCAGGAGACCGTCCTATATTCATTTTAACCACGTCCTTACCTACTAACATAATCTTTCCATCCTTATCTATGTCTCTTTGTTTAACCTGCTCCATTTCCTCAGATACAATATCAGCAACATCTTGGTTGTCGCATATCTCACCTATCTCACGCTTAACTATCATTTTTGCAATATGGTAAGAGCATTGCGTTTTAAGGTTGTTAAAGTTTTCCTTTATACCGTTTACATCTATTGGAGACGAATTATTAACAAATCCTTTACACCCTAAGAAATCTACAACACCACCACCTACACCGTCCTCATCGGCTACAGTATTACTATTTGAAACACCGTACTTTAATTGAAACTCTTTAGCCTTCTTTACTACATACACCAAATCTGATTTATCTATTGAGTATCTGAATATGCATATCCAACCATCCCAAACCCTAAAGACTGTGTTATCCTTTCCTTTACGTGCGACATCAATAGTCATACGCATACGGCCGCTCCTTTTAATGTGGTTTGGCTTAAAGTAATCCGTTATACTGTCAATATCTATTAATGCACTTGGGTCGTTATCGTATTCCCAATTACCATAATACAAACGCTCTTTATTATTGCTGTCTAAACTTAACAACGAATCCAAATAGGACTGAGGTAAGTGAGGGTTATCTGTTGGCAAGGCTTGTATAAACTTTCTGTTATTAGGCAAGGTGTTACCTCTACTAGGTTTGTAAAACATCTTATAAACCCAATTCTTAGAAGGGTTACAGCTACCAAATATCTTTGGATTTATATTTAATTCTGTTAGCTTATACCTACACCTAGATAGTACTATTTGCCACGCCTTAACGACTATCTGGTTGCATTCATCTATAAACGCCCCGCATATTTCTAAAGAGCCTAAACTGTCAAAGTGAGGGTCTGACGGGTATAAAAACAAATCTTTTAAGAGTATTTCACTACCATTATCCCACTTTATAATATTTGTGTGAGCGTTAAAAACATATTGATTTGTTATACCTAATCGAATCAATCCTAACCTTTCACTCTCGGGCGTTGGGTCTGAGGTTAACTCAAAGAACGTGTTTAAGGTAGTTTCTTTTAGTGCCTTTAGCTTTGCCCTACCCATTAACCACCTAGATTTTGGGTGTTTTTGACACATCTCTATCAACCATAAGCAACCTAAAGCAGACTTACCACCACCAGCAGCGCCACCATAAAGAATCTCTTTAGTGGTGTTGTCTTTTAAATAATATATTGCGTGCTGTTGTTTTGGTAATAGTTCCATTATTTTGGTTTTACACCACCGCCTAAACTAACTATATTAACCGGCTTATCACCGCCCTCTATAGTTGTTTCTATCTTATCCCCATACTTCTTAGGTTTTAGCTTTGACAATTCCCATTTTTTAGAATCAATCTTTAATCTTTGCAATTGCACCCAGCCCGCATCAATCTTACCTGTTGCCTTGTCTCTTTGAGGAGTCTCTAAATAATCCCTTTCTATACTTTCAAACTTTATTTCCGTTCTAACATCGCAGGCGTGCGCGTAACGTTTCGATTTCTTTTTGTCTTCTTCTATCCAAATATAAAAAGTTGAAGAACTAGGCATACCGCTATACTTTAAAATAGTACGTAAAGCCTTACCGTCTTCTATATCTTGTATAATTTCATTAAATATTTTGTCTATCTCTTCTATTGTGTACGCCATTGTTTAAACTTTATACAAATATACTTAATTTATATTTTATTGGTATAACTAAAAAAACCACCTCAATTAAGAAGTGGTATGTGTAAAAAATGCATTAACCCCTTTACTTGGTTAAACCTTCCAGTAAATTCTTAGCGTTACCAATTACAATAGCATCATCTAACTCAAAAGCTCCTTTGTTAGTTGCTACTTTAACAGCTTGTATTAAAATATTTAAGGCTTGTTTTTGTTGGTCGTTAATTAATGATTCTGTTTCTTCTGCTTTGTTTAAATCTTTACTCATAATGTTTCTGTTTTAATTATTGTTTATTTACTTGTTGTTGTATTGTTTTTTTAATTAAAATGGTAAATCTTGAGGTTCTTGACTAGCAGCATTAGCAGCCGGTGCAAATTGCTCTACTGGCGGTAAGTTTTCTGCTGGTACACTGTCTAACTTTTCTACTCTCCAACCTGTAACGCTATTAAAATACTTGGCGTCTCCTTGTGGGTTAATCCATTCACGACCACCTAAATTAATAGACACCTTTATGTCTTGGCCCACTTTGTAAGCGTTTAATAAATCGCATTTATCTTTTAAAAAGTCTATACTAATTACTTGCGGGTATTGGTCGTCTGTTGTTACTACTAATTGTCTTTTTGTGAAGTCTGTACCAAATGTCTTAACCTCTCCAATAATCTTAATCTTTCCTTGTACTTCCATATTACTATTGTTTATTTATAAAATTAATTAACTCCTCTGTTTGGCCTTTTGATAGTTCATTTACATCTGTATTACAAACGTCTTTATCGCTCCTAACTTTAGAAGGATTTAGCCTATTACAAGTGTTCCAGTCCAAAAAAGCTTGTTTAATTTGTTTCTTACTGTATTTCATTTTATTAGTTGTTTTTATTAAAGTTTAATATTACTGCTAGTATAAATACCGCTGATAAAAATATAATTATTCCCATTTTGTTTATTTTTTTCTTTGTTTCTCTTGTTTTATTTTTAAATCTAGTTTGTTTAACCAGAACACAATATGTTCATCTAATAAATCCTTATTAATGCTTTTATAAAAAGAAGCGTTAAGCTCTTTTATGTGTTCCTTTATTTTTGTACTGCTTTGCAAGTCTATTCTCATTAACCTTCTTTTTCAAATTCATAACCAATGCTTAAAACTGCTTCAATAAACCACCAAGGCATATATTTATAGTCTAACCTCATCATCTCGTTATACTCTTTTTTTAACACTATCTGCTCGCATAGTTTTATCTGTTCGCCTTGTTCTTTAAAGTTCTTTAGATAAACCTCAAATAATTGCTCTTTGTTGTCATATATGTTTTTCATTTGTTTCATTTTGTCAAATTTAATCTTTGTTATTGATTACAACTAATAAAAATCAGTTTATTTTAAAAGATATGTGTTAATTTTGCGACTTGCCCGTGTTCTTTGTGGTGTATAAAACCTTCTACAGCTTTAGGCGCAAATTGAAAGCCGTTTCTATGATGCCATCCGTCTGTACCGCTTGGACTTCTTAACGTCTCTATGCATACACTAAAGATGTCTTTAGCTGTTTTATGGTGTATATGATGCCCATAAATATATCTATGCTTACATTCGTGCCAGAACTCGCTAGCCTCCTCAGCCATTAAACCGTGTAGCTTGTCAACTTTTGCACCATCCATATGCGTAGAACCTATTATATTTTTGCCGTACTTAGTGTACTTACGGTGGCGCATATCATTGTCAAAAGAAACCTGCTTACACTTGTTAAACCAACTAGAAACACTATCTAAAAGCATAAAACCGTGTGTGAAATCGTGATTACTAGGATTAAAAACCACTTCAACATCTGCAATAGTTAGAAGCGTTTCTATTATCTCAACTAAAAGACTTTTAGCCATTAAAAAGTTATCGTACCACATTTGGTCGGTATCTTGGCCGGTTCCGCTTGTAGTTGTGCTTTTTGCGTTGTCCACGTGCAGAATATCATTACCAGCAATAAATATAACCTTATCAATTTCCCATCCCCTAGACTTTTTAATTATACCATTTAAACCGGCTCTTACTCTTTGTATTGCGATTTGACTGTTATATGTTTCGCCAGTCTCAAAACTGCTGCATATCTTACCTAAATGAATGTCTGCGGCATCAAATACCAAACAGTGGCCCTCTTTTACCTTAGACCTTGTAAACTTAGGATATCTAAAAGAATATTTCTTAACGTCCTTTATAAAATCATTGTGTAAATTCCTTATAGACTCTTCTTTTTTCTCATTGCCTTTTTTTGGTGCGTATTGTACCCACTGTTGGCCTGTAGTCTTAGAGGTAGATACTTTTATTACCTCGAAATTTTCCGGTACATCTATAGGCTTAGATTGTAATTTCTCCACGCTCGATAGTATTTCGCCATCCTTGTCAAATTTCTTTTGAGTTTCTACAAATTTCCGTTTGTTTGGCTTTGTCCTTTCACTTATTATAAAATCCCATTCCTCAAAAGATAAATAGTATCTGTTCTGATTTCTATTACCGTCGTTTTCTTTTGGAGTTAACTCTAATAAAAGAGCTTCTTTTTGACTTAACCACCTTACTTTTTTGTTTGTTTTACTCATAATATTTTTTTGTTTAAATATTTTTAAAGTTTTTTCTTATAATAGTATCTAATTTGTTCGCCATCCCTTGAATATAAGTGCTATTTTTTACTTCTTTTACCGCTGAACCGTCTATAATTATTTCGCAAACCTTTTCAACTTCTTCTAAATTATCTTTAAAATCCTCCCTATTCTCGTTAGTTGATTGGTTTGATAATTTATCTATGTTTTCAAGCAACAAACTACATAAAACCGATATCGTGTGAACCGTTTGATTTTCCTCTTTTAATGTTTTCTTACTGCTCATTTTTTTTATCTTTTAAAGCCTTTGCGATAATTTTATCTCTTTGTAATAACCTATCCCTTTCTAATTGTGCGCTAAACTCCTTAGCGTATTCTTGTAAGTCTTCGTAACTACTCATAATTTTATGTTTTTATATTAATGTAAAGAAGGTAAAAGCAGAAAAGAAAAGGCCGCCAATACCGTTAGCATTATTAAAATTATAAAGCAGGTTTGTGTTATTTCTTTTAAATATTTCATATTATTGGTTTTTTTGGTAAATCTTACTAGCTGTATCCAATCCGGCTTGGAATCTTTCCATTGAATTAGTATAAAATGTTTCCGATACTCTATCGCATAAATCATATAGTTTTAAATCCCGTAATTCTTGTAACAATTCCTTAAACTTTAATTCTGATTGCGTGTCTTCTCTTGAATCTTTCATAGTGTTTTTTTATTTATTAAAAAGTGATGCAATCATACTTTTGATAACCAGCGACGGTTTAATATTAAAGTCAATTGCACCTACTCTTTTAATTATACCGCAATATAAAATGTATTTACGTAATACACTAATTATTCAACACTTATTTTTAAAATGGGATATCTTCATCCAAATCAAAAGCATCTTTTGCGGAAACCGTAGGCATTGGCTTACTGTCTTTTAAATCTTGTTTTGTACTGTAAACATTGTCCTGCGCGTCTGTATGTGTAAACGGTAGGCCCTGCTCGTTAACTGTTAAATGGAAATCTTCAAACGGCATACCTCTACTATGTGAGCAACTTATTTTAACCGTGTTTTTTTCTAATATGTTACCAGAGTCATCTGTAATGTTATCAATTGAAATAAGTGTTTCCGCCTTAATTGTTGATACCGTACCGATATGTCCCCTTGCTTTTTGTGAACCGTTGTTTTTGTGTAATATAAAACACACGTGCAAACCCTCGGCTGTCCACTTCATTATCTCCTCGGCTAGTTCTGTAGAGGTTACTATATCATTTGTATTAGCCACTAAATCAGCTAACCCATCAATAGTAATTAAATCAATTTTACCCTTGTAAGGAGATTCATAAATCAACCACCGAATAAGTCCGAGCCTATCGTTAACGCTTTTTTTTCTTAATTGTATAGGTAGATACTTCTCGTAATTTCTACCAACCATTTCGCCAACACGTCTAAAGCTTCTTTGTGCGTAGTATTCCCCTTGCTCTGTATCTAAAGAAATAATATACCTATCTTCTCTGTTGGTTCCTACAAAGTGTTTTGTGTAGTCAGAGGTATTACCGCCAATGTAAGCCGCTTCTATAAGAGATTTAGCAAATGATTTCTTTGCCTTAGAAGGTGCATAAATACAACTACATTCATATCTTGTAATTGCTGCAACCTTATTACCTTTGTAATCAAATCCAACGTGTACAATTGGCTCTATTGGTGCTAATTTTTTGTTTAAATCTACTAAACAATCTTTTAATACTTCGGAGTAATCTGTAGACTCCTCTGGCGCTTCGCTGTCTTTTATTAATTCTATCATACTTTTATTGTTTTTTTATAGTGTTAATTCTTTCTTCTGCTATGTTAAAATAGTTAGCATCCATTTCTATTCCTATGAAGTTTCTGTTTAAATTCTTTGCCGCCACTCCTGTACTTCCAGAACCCATAGTTAAATCAACTACTAAATCATTTTCATTACTAAAAGTTTTTATTAAATCTTCTAATAATAATACAGGTTTTTGTGTTGGGTGGTATCCTGTGTAATCTTTTTTGTATTTAAGAATATTGCTTTTGTATTTTTTGCCTTCCCATAAATTAAAGGTGCTTGCATAATTCTTTTTAAATTGGTTATCTATTTCTTTAAGTTCTGCAAATTCTTTAAAGCCTTTAATTTTAAAAATACTATAAATAACAATTATTTTACTATAGGTTTCTTTAGTACATAAATCAAACTGAGAACTATTAAACCTAAACGTGTGGTCTGCTCCCCCTCCTATTGTTTCAATTATTATTTTTTTAGTGCCTCCAATAAACTCAAACACTTTTTTAAAATATGGTCTTAACGGGTGCAACCCTTCAAACTCGTTATTTTTACTAAAAACTAAAACATCTTCATAATAATTAACAGGTGCTTTTTTACTTAATAATGCATTTGCAAAATCATTCTTTTCCCAAATCATAGAGTAATTATAAGGTATGTTTGGTATTGCTTTTGTTTTTAATTCTGTACTAAATGGGTCTTGCGCAAATAATATCATTTTACCATTTTTACGCAGTATTCTATTTGCTATTTTATAAACCTTTTTAGTATCTATTACATTATCCCACAAATGCCCATCGTGGTTTTTTCTTCCGTAACCTACAAACTCATCATTTATACCTTTCATTGTTCCATAAGGTAAATCTGTCAATATTAAATCAACGCTTCCGCTTTCAATTTTATCGCTTTCTATTAAGCAATCGCCTTTTATTAATTCTATCATATCTTTTTAATTATATTTATTGCAGTAGTTAGCAATCATTTCTTTTAACTTACCTTTAGTGTTTTCAAAAGTAAATGCCTTTTTATAATCTCGCAAGTCTTTTACTACATTTATTTGCTGCTCCTCTGTAATCCTTTCACTTTCTAAGTGTATAATATAGTTTTTTAATCCGTTATACTTAGCCAATACAAACTCCTCTACAACTTCTTTACCGCCTCTTATATCCGCTACTTTTTTATCAATGCTATCGTTTACATCGCTATTCTGAATTAGTTTGTTTAGTTGGTTGTTGTGGAGGTCGCTGTGGAAACTTTTAAACATACTTTCCAACGGGTATTCCAAAACCTTACACAAATCTATGTTTGCTAAATTAAAGTCGCTTAGAACGGTTGTACCGTAGTGTCTTATATTTTGAGTATATTGGTATATTAAAAGTTTAGCGACTAGGTTATTTTTTTGTAAAGCCTTTTCGTCCCGGTTGTTTAGTTCTGTAAGTATGCAATTCATTGCGTCAACATCTTCTTTATTCGGTTTAAAGTTCCTGTATTCGCCTTTTGTGTCTTTGTTAAATCTAAATTGGAATCTGTTAACTGCGCTCTTTAAGTTCATCATATTCTATCAATTTGTTTTTTATATTTTTTATCCTCAAATAACTTCTCTTTAGTTGTAAAGCACGTTAAATAAGTTTCAAAGTGTTCACGTTTTAAGAAGTGTGTAGGTCGTAGCCTTGTTTTAGGAAACGTCTTTTGCTGAAATAATCCTTTCATTGCGTGTTCAAAGTCTTTTAAAGTATAGTCTTTTACAAGCTCCCTAAAGTCTACTTGTTCAAACGCTGTAAGTCTTTTAATATGCGTTGGGACTTTATCGTAGTAAGTTCTTGCATCACACCAGCGTTTTATAAATACCTCTTCTGTTAAATTAGTATTTATTTGTGGTGGTGTTTCTACATCTCTTCTTATCTCTTCTTCTCTCTTCTCTTCTCTTCTTAATACTTGAACTTGTGTTGAACTAGAATTCAACACGTGTTGCTTTTCTGTTGGAACTATGTTGGCATCTTGTTCAATTTTAGCCAATCTTCTCTTTTCAGCACTTGCCTTACCTCCTTTACTTCTTATTTTAGAACGCTCTAAACGTTCGTCTCTTTGTTCATCTAAGAAGTTAATAGATATAACTCTATCTTGATTTACTTTAATTAAAAGAGCAGCTATTAAATCGCTTATTATTTCATCACAACCTCTAAATCTTTTAAGTAGCTTGTCAAGATGTAAATTACATTCATTACTCCAATAGTATGAGCAAATATTAATAAACAAACCTTGTGTTTCGTGATTCTCTAAAGTTACATCCCCATCATTCCACTCTGAGCAGAAAAATTTAAAATATGGTAGGTCTTTAGCCATTACGATTTAATTTTATTTATTTCTGTTCTAATTGTTTTAGATAATTTAATTGAAGTCGATATATCTAAATAAATTTCAGTTTCAACACCGTTTATTTCTAAAGTGACAATAACGTCATTTCCTAGATAATTTGATTTTACTTTTAAATAATCATTGTCTGACCTGTTGCACTTGAATCTTGTTTCTATTGGCATAATATAAAAGGTTTTAAGATACCTATAAACTATTAAGTTACACAAAAAGCCCAATATTTCAACAGCGTTCGACTTCTGTATCTATATTGGACTTGTGTTATATTGTTAAGCTGCTATGATGTCGAACGGCAACTATTGCAAATATAATACTTTTATTTTAATTTAATCCATTCTATTTAAAAAATAATGGTCTAGGTATAAATTAACTCTTTTTAATTCACTTTCATTTAATTGCTTTAGTTTCTCGAAAGTATCAGCTCTAAGTTTGTACTCTTCAATTTCAATAATATTTAACGTTGCTATTAATTCAACCTCATAATCTAAGTCTTTTTGATACTCTTTTATCTCTTGGTCTACTTGAATTAAATCCTCAATAGTTTTAACAGAGTGTCTTACTGTTACGTGGCCCTTATAGCCAGCGGCACTATCTTTACTGGGGAATAATCTACCTATTTTGTCGTAGGAAAGTTTTACGCCTTTTCTAATATAATACATAGCCATTTGTCGCGCTATAACCTTATTACTTTCTCTACCTAAATCTCTACAATTAAGGTTAAAATATTTGTTTATTAAGTTTATAATTGCTTCTGATTTAATCCCTTTACTTTCTACTGTTGTTATCATTTTATTTCGTTTCTTTTAACCATAAATCTATCACAAATTTAGATTTTATTAGGTCTGTTTTAAATTCCCCTTTTTTTTCTGAACGTTCTAATCTTTTTACAATATCGAATAGATAAGGGTTCCA
>Ga0307489_10002360_pt1 | contig 12641 bp, 12 predicted proteins | sample SB12metaG_FD_202247 | JGI IMG/M metagenome (GOLD analysis project Ga0307489, IMG submission 202247) | Sea-ice brine microbial communities from Beaufort Sea near Barrow, Alaska, United States - SB 1.2 | ecosystem: Environmental > Aquatic > Marine > Coastal | place: USA: Alaska | collected...
ATCGCGTCAAAAGCGTTTTTATAAGCTAGGCCGTGGATTAGTCGGGGGCAATGTTGTGGATTTGGATTGGTACTTAGATAACACCATTCAAGGTAGATTTGCCTTAGACTTTGCGGCGGCAAAGAAATCATTGGGAAAACGAGAATTATTGATCACCGCAACAAATTCACGTGATAGGCAAGGTTATTTTTTGCGCCCAAACGGCAATAGTAATCATTGGCGAAAGTTGCTCAAAGCCTCGAGCGCATTACCTTTTTTATATAAAGAAGGAGTTAAACTTACGCCTAGGTTAAATGCTCGTTCGTTTAATAAGGCACAAGCAGCTCAAGCTGATTATTACCTTGACGGTGGCCTAGCTGAGCCTTTACCCGTGCGTGAAGCCTATCGCCGCGGTGCTCGAAAAATAGTTATTATTCGTACTGTTAATGCTGATCTTCATGCTCAGTCGGCTTGGCTAAAAAAACTAAAGTCATGGATTTACTCGTCTGGGCATTGCCCAAAAACCATTGATTACTTGGTTCAGCATGAGCAAGCTTATCGCCAAGAGCTCGCCTTTATCGCTGACCCTCCTGACGATGTCGAGCTCATTCAAATTTTTGCTAAAGACCATCTTCGAAGTAAAAGCTTAGGCAGTTCGGATATGGATTTACAGCATGATTATCGTGCCGGTATCGATGCAGGTAATGCTTTTTTGCAGACATCATAAATGTTTCACTCGTGACACCCAATACGGTTTCTGTTGTTTGACAAAGGGCTTGCGCATTTGATAGTGTGAATGGGTCAGGGAGAGGCGCTTTATGCCATTTTTGGCAAGGTATACCTCTCCGGTTATTTTGAAGCATATAGGAGAAACAATGACTATAAGTAATCAAAGAAATCAGCAAAAATCAACTAAATTCACAGTGCCAGGCATGGATGAAACGTCTGCTAACCGAGCAATATCCACTTTAGACAAACGTATGGTAGCGCTGATCGATTTGGCTCTTACGCTAAAGCACGTTCATTGGAACGTTGTTGGCCCCAATTTCATCGGCGTTCATGAAATGCTAGACCCTCAAGTAGAAGCTGTGCGTGAGATGACCGACACCATCGCAGAGCGAATAGCTACTTTGGGCGGATCACCGGTAGGAACTCCGCAATCTATTGCTGACCGTCGCACTTGGCATGACTATTCGTTAGGCAAAGCATTGGTCATCGAGCATTTGGCCGCCCTTGATTTAGTGTATAACGGGGTAAACAGTGATCATCGCAAAGCAATGGGTGAAATGGCAGAACTTGATCCGGTATCGGAAGACATGCTAATTGGTCAGTTGACTGATCTTGAGCAGTTCCAATGGTTCATTCGTGCGCATCTTGAATCCTCTGATGGTGATTTACTCACTGCCAACAGCCAAACCGAGTTGGCTGCAGCAAAATCTGCACTTTCTTAAACCCAACGGATCGAATTACATTTATCTACGATGGCGCCTTTGGCGTCATCAATCACTTCGACATATATTTCAATACGCTATCAAATTCCACGAATTCATCCGAAGCTTAAATAACTAAGCTATAGCTAAGATTTGTTCTTTTCTGACTCGCCATTGGTATCCTCGTTCTCAGTGTCTGCGTATACATTGTTTATAATAAGCTTGACGTGTGATACCAATAAAAGCGCAAGTCTTGGTAACCGTTAAGATATTTATTGATTTTTGTTTGATAACTTCTCTTTGTGCTTTTTTGTTAGGCGTCGTACCCCGTAGTCCGTTTCAAGGATATTAACAACAGCCTCAAAAAATTGCGCTTTGAGTTGACTGTCTGCCAGTTGTTGTTCTAGTTCTTTAATACCTTGCTCGGGAGTTTTTTTGAGCGGGGATTTAGACATAGCAAAACCTTGGGTTAAAAAATTTGGTGTTCCTGTAGACTAATCTAATCGGCCATGCTTACGCTTACTAAAGCAAGAACCTGTGCGCTGGCGACACTATGAAACACGTTATGGTCCGCATCAAGATATATTGAAATACATAACCATGTGGTGCAACAAGCATAGGCTTCATTTTTATTTGGGTTTCCAAGGCCTAAATAATTTTGAGTTAGTAGGTAAAGCATTAAAAATGGTTGTTTAACTGGGGGACTGAATTTGGTTGACCAGGTCAGTTTTATAATTCAAATTAACTAGCAATATTTGAATTATAAAACCCATACCTGCGTGAGTGGAGTTACTCATTCAGCATTTTTAAATAAAAATTCAGGGTAATAAAAAGTTACCCATCAAATTAGATTTATTGGCTACGTAATCAAGTCACTATGCGTCTTTATACAACACCATAAGCAAGCATGGCATCAGCTACTTTTATAAACCCAGCAATATTCGCACCTTTGACATAATCGATATAATCACCATCACGACCATGTTCAATACAGCGAGAATGAATATTACTCATAATATCTCTTAACTGCTTATTTAAATCCTCTTCCGTCCAAGATAATCGGGCACTATTTTGACTCATCTCCAGCGCACTGACTGCAACACCACCTGCATTTGCAGCTTTACTTGGCGCATACATGATTCGGGCATTTTGAAAAACGTTGACTGCTTCATCTTCGGTCGGCATGTTCGCGCCTTCTGAGACGGCTATACAGCCATTTTTTATCAATATTTCAGCTTCTTGCTGATTTATTTCATTTTGTGTCGCGCAAGGTAAAGCAACATCACAGGGTATATCCCAAGGGCGCTTACCTGCATGGTATTGAACACCATACGTTTCGGCATATTCGGAAATTCGACCACGGCGGGCATTCTTTAGATCAAGGATAAACGCAAGTTTCTCATCGGTTAAGCCATCTGGATCATAGATATAGCCACCTGAATCAGACATGGTCACCACTTTCGCACCCAACTCTATTAGTTTCTTCGCAGCAAATGTTGCGACATTACCCGAACCAGAAACAACCGCTACTTTACCTTTAAGATCCAATCCACTCTCTTTTAGCATATCTTCAAGGAAGTACACGGTACCATAGCCTGTTGCTTCTTGTCTGACTAAGCTACCACCGTATGCGATACCCTTACCAGTAAGCACTCCCGTGAATTCATTCGTCAGGCGTTTGTGCTGACCAAATAAATAACCAATCTCACGAGCACCTACGCCAATATCACCAGCTGGGATATCAACACTAGCACCTATATGACGGGACAATTGGGTCATGAAAGCCTGACAAAAACGCATTACTTCGTGGTCAGTTTTTCCCTTAGGATTAAAATCTGAACCACCTTTTGCGCCACCTATTGGCAGTCCAGTAAGGCTATTTTTAAACGTTTGTTCGAATGAAAGAAATTTTAATGTATCAAGTGTGACATCATGATGAAATCGCAATCCACCTTTATATGGCCCGATCGCATTATTACACTGAACACGATAACCCCGATTCACTCTAATATTACCTTCGTCGTCTTCCCAGCTCACACGGAATGAAATCGTACGGTCGGGCTCTGTCATTCGTTCCATAAGTCTGGCTTTACGATAATTAGGTTTATCGTGAATATAAGGAATAATGATCGCAGCAACTTCATGCACTGCCTGTTGAAACTCAACTTCACCCGGATTTCTCCGAACTAGGCCAGCCATAAAATCTTCTAATTCCTGCTCAACACTTGAATACTCATCGTAATTCATTTTAATTCCTTAAAATTATTTTATTATTTTATTATTTTATTTTTAAATTATTAAATATGCCACACATGACAATTACAAATAAAAGTAATAGTAACAGTAACATGCGGCATGCTGATTGGAGTTTTGCTCTCTGATTCTATCTTATCCCGTCATAAATGCAACTTAATTATAAAGTCCATGATAATTATCAGTAATAATAGAATTCTTGCTGATTGGACCTTTCTAGCCTATTGAAATAAGCATCTAATAAACCGACTTATACTGTCAGCAACAATGGTAATGGTCTAATCAAACTGTAGAGGTTTATAGCTTAAAATAAGTAAAACCTAAGGTATCTAAATGACCAGAAAAAAATAACAATCAGTCCTGCGCAGAAACTAGAATACGCAAAATTAATGGCGAAAGAAAACGACACCTACAAACAAATACAAGAGATGTCAGGTGTTTATTTTTCAGCGGTTGCCCGATAGAAAAAGCAATATAAGTAAGCATTGTCAGGTGATACGTCTGAAGGTATATACCCGTTATCATTCAAGATGCAGGTTTCAGTGAGCTTTTTCGATGGGTTTAAATAACTTTATACGGCATCAAAGAATCAAAGCATAGAATGACTATGCTTAAATTATTTCCCTTGCCTAGAGTCATGTTAATTCCCACTAAAATTCTGCACTTTGAATGGTAATGGGTATGGCAGCATTAACACCAGATTAGCAACATATTCAAGCCCTTATTTATGAAGTAAAACACAAGCTTTACCTATGCATGCTATGTTTTAGCTGTATAGAGAATTTTTTAAGATGGTTTTGCTCGTTTTTTGATTTATCAGCAAGACCGAACGTCTGAACAGTTAGGAGGATTAGTACAACGACTGTTACAACTTGATACCTACAGATTAATGGCCACCTTGGGGCTACCATTAGCACAAACTATCAATAGCGAACTCAATCAACTGGATTTACAGCTTCAAGAAGTAACCACTTGCATCGCCTTCGGCACAGAGAAAAATGACCGTGAATTACTGACACAAGTATCTACAACTTTCACTATGTTGAACAATTATGCGAATTATACCATTTTTCAATGGTCAAATTAGTCAACAAAATGCTCAGACTTGAGGCAATAAAAATTTTGATGAATATTCAAATGCCTGATAACTCAATTACATTTTTCTGGTACTAAAAAGCTCTGTCTGAGTGGGCAGAACGCTTTTGAGCATCAAAACCATTACTCTCTAGGAGCTGTATAGATAACGATCTAATATCGTTAAAACTAGGACGGTCTGTACATTTTTCAATATCATCAAATAGGCCTAGCTCATCACGTATATTAGAAAAAACTCTGCTAATGTGTACTGAGCGTAATTGGATTCGATGCTCTAAACCGCGACCTAGTCGGCGATTTTGATCTTTTCTTTGTCGCATGTAGTGAACTACGTATGGCCAAAAAATATTGTCTTGCTTGCTGCGCTACATTTCAACCAACGTACTCTACTTTATTAACTAGGGCTCATTTTTTTACCAGTATGTGTTGAACAATATACGTGCGTTCTTACTTGGCATACGAGATAAAATCAAGAAAAATTGCCAACGTTTATTAAGTCATTACACCTTAGGCTCGAATGGTTTGAATGAACATTACCATGATAATAACAGGGCAGATCAATTTCACATAGTAGGGCCATATACGCCAAAAAAAAGTTGATTCTAATAACTCATTACCTTGCTTTAATTCCTCTAATATTTTGTTTCTATGCCATACCCAACCAATGAATAGACAGGTAATTAAACTGATGAGTGGCTGGCTATATTGAGTAGTAAAACTCACGATAAAGCTAAAGAGTACCTCAAAGAAAAATATTAGCACGATACTAATCAGTAATATCATTAAGCCAATAACGACTGTTCTTTTTTGTCTTGAACCTTCGTCGCTTTCAAGCGAATAAGCAACGGGTACTTCGAGCATTGATATTGATGAGGTTAACGCCGCAATGCTCATTAATAAAAAGAAAATTGCTGAAATGATATTGCCTACTTGCCCCATACTACTAAACAATGCGGGAATCACAGTAAAGATTAACTGATCACCGTCAATGAGCACACCTTGTGAATCAAAAATAGTGACGCCATTATGTGAGGCGACATACATGGCAGGAATGATTAACATGCCCGCTAGAATGGCAATACCGCTGTCTACCAAGGCCACTGAAAGTCCTAGTGAAACAAGGTTTTCTTTTTTACTAATGTACGAGCCGTAGATCAGCATGCATCCCACACCTAACGATAAAGAAAAGAAGGCTTGGCCCATTGCGCTTACTAACAGCTTTGGCTGAAGTACTTTTGAAAAATCAGGTATTAAATATACACGCCAGCCTTCAGATGCACCTTCAAGAGTGGAAATATAAATAATCATGGAGACGATTAAAATGAATAAAACGGGCATTAGCCGACTGGACCATTTTTCAATGCCTTCGCTAACACCATGACGAACAATATTAATGGTTAACAGTGAGAATATGGTACAAAAGATAATATTACGTTCTATTGAAAAAGTGACCAACCAATTAGAAAACTCATGCCAACCGATGATCAAAGTTAAAGCTTGTAAAAAATAAGCGATCATCCAGCCAGCAACGATAGAATAAAAACTGAGTATAAGACTGACGGTGCATAAACCCCACCAGCCAGTAGCTTTGCCGATCTTTTTACTTATTTGGCTATCAGAAATTTTTTGCATGGCGTCAACCATATTGGCTTGCGCGTATCGACCAATAGTGAGTTCGGCCATTAAAATAGGATAGGCTAAAGTCAGTGTGAGCAGTAAATACACGAGGACAAACGCGCCGCCTCCATTGGTGGCAACTTGTGTGGGAAATCCCCAGATGTTTCCTAATCCTACCGCGGCACCTGCAGCTGCCATGATAAATCCCAATCTTGATGAAAACTGTCCACGAGCACTCATAGAATAAACCTTAATAATTACATAAATTGAAACGTGAAGCATGACGATGAAATAATCATAACACTTTGTTTTATAAACCTACTTAAGTTCTGGTAACTTAAAGTATCAGTGATAAATTAGCTGATAGGCCTAGTACACTAGCTATGATTAGGATACTTAAAAATGAATACTTTCCTAGCCCTAGTAAAATTTTTTAATGCTGTAAACTGCAATTTGGTAGATTTTTTGAATTGGTAAAAAAAAAGCCTTAATCCCGCTAGACCTTAGTGATTCTTCTGTTCGTGGTAATTCCTCTGAATTAATCATTCATATTTTGAATGAAAATGCTAAATTAATAAAATTATAGTTATTTATTAAAGGTGACTAAGATGATGAACAAGTATTAACACTTGTTGTTTTAGCTAATCTAGTTGATTTAACTGATTTAGAAATAGCATACATGGGATATAGGATTAAATTATGTCAGTTCCAAGCAAGCTCACGTCATATATCAAGGGTAAGTTTGTCGATAGTGAATGTTACTTTGACAACATAAACCCCGTAGACGGTAGTGTGATCTCGGTAATATCTGAAGCAAATCATCAGATGATTGATGATGCCGTAGCCGCTGCAAAAGAAAGTCAATGGGGGCAGCTCACTGTGAATGAACGTTGTGTGTTGCTTAATAAAGTTGCTGACGTAATGCAGGAAAGAGAGCAAGATTTTATAGACGCTGAAATAGCAGATACAGGCAAGTCATTATTTCAAGTGAAGACCATTGATATTCCAAGAGGTACCGCTAATTTTCGCTTCTTTGCCGATTTAGTCAAATATCCCGCGAATGAAAGTTTTATTACCGACACAGCGCAGGGCACAAAAGCATTGAACTATAGTGTTAATAAACCACTGGGTGTTGTGGCTATTATTTCTCCGTGGAACCTGCCTTTATTGTTGGCAACATGGAAAATTGCACCGGCAATGGCTTGTGGAAATAGTATCGTTTTTAAGCCCTCTGAAGAAACCTCCTCTACAGCATTTTTACTGGCACAAGTGATGGATGACGTAGGTATTCCTAAAGGCGCGTTTAATTTGATTTTAGGACGTGGCCATGCTGTCGGGGATGCTATTACTAGCCATAAAGGAATTGATGCCATCACTTTTACGGGGGCATCTGCGACAGGGCAGCGAATCATGGCATCTGCAGCGCAAACCGTGAAGCCGATTTCGTTTGAATTAGGCGGTAAAAACTCTGCTGTTGTCTTTAGTGATGTAGACATTGATAAGGCTGTTGCAGGTGTGGCACGTTCAACATTTACCAATTGCGGTCAAGTGTGTTTATGTACAGAAAAAGTTTATGTACACAGATCAATTTTTGACGAGTTTGTTCGCAAACTTAAACAGCATGCTGCCAATCTCAAGATTGGTTACCCAACAGATGAAGCGGTATTTATGGGGCCTTTGGTATCCAAAGTACATCAACAAAAAGTACTTTCTTATTACCAGCTTGCCCGTGAAGAGGGAGCGACGGTTGAACAAGGTGGCGGTGTACCTAAGTTTGGTGATAAGCGTGATAACGGTTGTTATATCGAACCTACTATTTTTACAGGCCTTGATGACCATGCACGTATTAATCAAGAAGAGATCTTCGGGCCAGTATGTCACGTATCTCCCTTTGATGACGAAGCGGAAGTCATCAAGCGTGTTAACGATACACCTTATGGGCTAGCGGCTTCTTTATGGACAGAAAACTTATCTCGGGCGCATCGGGTCGCTCCCCAAATTGACGTTGGTTTAGTGTGGGTAAATACCTGGTTTTTACGTGACCTTAGAGCGCCTTTTGGTGGTACTAAACTTTCGGGTGTTGGGCGAGAAGGTGGTTTGCATTCCTTAGCTTTCTATAGCGAGCCAAGCAATATCTGCATTAATATTGAAGGGTAAATGATGAGTCAGTCAAATCAAAGTAAAGTGGTCAGTGGAAAAGCTAAACCTAGAGGGACATTTCCGCACGTTAAGCGTGCGGGCGATTTTATTTATATATCAGGGACGAGTTCACGATTACCAGACAATAGTTTTGCCGGAGTTGAAGTAGACGAAATGGGCAGTACAAATTTATGTATTGCCAGCCAAACGCGTGCGGTGATAGACAATATAGCTGATATTTTGGCATCAATGGATGCTTCGTTAGACGACCTTGTTGAAATTTCTACCTTCCTTGTGAACATGAATGACTTTCGTGAATACAATAAGGTTTATTCAGAATTCTTTGATTTTGATGGCCCAACGCGTACTACCGTCGCGGTACATCAATTGCCACACCCACATTTATTAATAGAATGTAAAGGGGTTGCTTATAAACCGCTATCGACTAGTGCGGTTACTAACCAAACACCTGAAAAAACAGAGGAAGCCTCCCATGAGTAAATTGGCTGCGTTTAATTTTCAACACTGGATAGAAGAGCATAAACATTTACTTAAGCCACCCGTTGGTAATGTCCAAATATGGACTGACACTGACATGATGGTGACTGTTGTCGGTGGACCCAATCAACGTACTGACTTTCACGATGATCCAGTTGAAGAGTTTTTTTACCAACTTAAAGGCGACATGGTACTTAAAGTGATTGAAGACGGCGAACATCGCGATGTATTTATTCGTGAAGGCGATATATTTTTTTTACCACCTCATGTGCGTCATTCTCCTCAACGTCCTATGGAAGGCAGTATTGGTTTGGTGGTTGAGCCGGCAAGAGCTGCTGGCGTTAAAGACGCATTCGAATGGTATTGTTTTAGTTGTGACGCGCTAGTGCATAGAGTTGAAGTACAGCTTGTCTCAATTGTTAAAGACTTACCACCGCTTTATAAAGCCTTCTATCAAGATATAGCAGCACGTACCTGTGGTAACTGTGGTGAACTCCATCCCGGAAAAGAGCCACCGAAAGCTTGGGTAACCCTGAAGGAAAAATCATGAATGTAATTGATATTCACTCGCACTTTTTTCCAAAGGAATGGCCAAGTTTGGCTGAACGTTTTGGCGGAGATGACTGGCCATGGTTGCGTCATAACAGCGATGACAGTGGTAGTGCTATGTTAATGCAAGGCAGTAAAGAATTTAGACCCATCTATTCAGCTTGTTGGGACGGAAATAAACGTCTTGAAGAAATGGATCGTGATGGTGTTCAAAAGCAAATAATTTCTGCTACGCCTATTCTGTTTGGTTATGAGCGTCCTGTTGAACAAGCCTTGTACTGCGCGCAATTGTTTAATGATGCGGCGCGTGAGATATGTCAGATAAATCCGCAACGTTTGTTTTCATTGGCACAAGTACCATTACAAGATCTTGATGCCTCATGTAAAGAAGCATCACGCGCTAAAGCGACCGGCCACGTTGGTATTCAAATAGGTAACCATGTTGGTTTAAAAAACATGGATGATGACACTGTACTCGCTTTTCTTGAGTATTGTGCAAACGAAGATATCGCCATATTTGTTCACCCATGGGACATGATGGCTAGTGAGCGTACTAAAGATTATATGATGGGCTGGACCGTTGGAATGCCGGCCGAAACTCAGCTTTCCATTGTCTCCATGATACTAGGTGGCGGTTTTGACAGAGTCAGTAGCAAACTAAAAATATGTTTTGCTCATGGCGGTGGTTCATTCGCTTTTTTACTTGGGCGTTTAGAGAATGCTTGGCATCACCGTGATATTGCCCGAGGAAAATCAAAGTATCCGCCTAGCCATTATCTTGACCGATTTTATCTTGATACCGCGGTATTTGACCATGATTCACTTGAGTTGTTAGTGAAAAAAATGACAACAGATCGTCTTATGTTTGGTACCGATTATCCATTTCCATTAGGCGAACAACACATGGGGCAATTGATTAAAACGGCTCCAACCTTATCAAATGAAGACAAGCAAAAATTACTCGCAAGTAATGCTGAGTCTTTCTTCAATCTGACATAAAGATGGGATTACTAACTATGTTAAATGAAATTGCACACACTTTAGATCAAGCGGCCGCTTCTGCTGCTAGTGTTGAACAAATATCACTCACTAAAAAGATTACTTTACCTGAAGCTTACGAAATTCAAAAATTGAGTATTGAGCAGCGACTTGACCGTGGTGAAAAACTGGTGGGTTATAAAATGGGCTTTACTAGCCGAGCTAAAATGCTGCAAATGGGCGTGGATGATCTTATCTGGGGCCGCCTTACTGACGCAATGCAAATAGAAGAGGATCAAGAAATTGATCTAACAAAATATGTTCACCCAAGAGCGGAGCCTGAAATTGCTTTTTTACTCAATAAACCCTTGTCAGGAAAAGTAACTAAAGCAGAAGCACTTGCTGCGGTAGAGGCTATTGCACCCGCCATAGAAATTATTGATTCTCGTTATCAAAACTTTAAGTTTTCACTTGAAGATGTAGTCGCAGATAACAGCTCAAGCAGTGGTTTTGTTATTGGTCAATGGCAGTCTAAAGACAGTAACCTCAATGGCTTAGCTATGCATTTAACGGTTAATAATAAGGTTGTTGCAAGTGGTTCAAGTAATGATATTTTAGACCACCCGATTAATTCATTGGTTGAAGCAGCTCGTTGTATTGGCGCTGCCGGTGAAGAACTCAAAGCCGGACAAATTATTCTAGCAGGGGCTGCGACAGCTGCCGTGGCATTAGAGCCTAATCAAACTATATCGGCCAATGTTATCAACTTAGGTCGCTGTCAATTTAAGACCAAGGGTTAATTTATGACACACGAAAATTCATTAGCTTATGCTCAAAAACAAGATGCACAAGATCCATTAGCGGCTTATCGCGATAAGTTTCATCATCCCGTGATCGATGGTAAACAAGTACTATATTTTACGGGTAATTCACTTGGTTTACAGCCAAAAAGTGCACGTGAATATATCAATAAAGAACTCGATGAATGGGCAAAATGGGGCGTAGAAGGTCACTTTGAAGCAGAAAATCCTTGGGTAAGTTACCACGAAATACTAACGCCAGCTTCAGCTCGTTTAGTAGGAGCTAAAGAGTCTGAAGTCGTTTGTATGGGGTCATTAACCAACAACTTACACTTGTTATTTGTTTCATTTTATAAGCCAACAGCTAAACGTTTCAAAATTATTAGTGAAGCGAAAATGTTTCCATCAGATCGTTACTTACTAGAAACTCAAGTAAGACATCATGGTCTTGATCCTGATGAAGCCATTATTGAAATTTCGCCACGAGAAGGTGAGCACCTGATCCGTGAAGATGACATTATTGCAGCCATAGAAGAACATAGTGATGAATTAGCGTTAGTCTTTTTTGGTGGGATGAATTATTTTACAGGCCAACTTTTTGATATGGAAAAATTGACCCAAGCAGCCCACGAGCATGGTGCATTGGCAGGATTTGATTTGGCCCATGCTGCGGGTAATGTTCCATTAGAATTGCATAAATGGAATGTAGACTTTGCGGCTTGGTGTACTTACAAATATATCAACTCAAGTGCGGGTAATGTGGCAGGGCTATTCGTTAATGAACGCCATGGTAACGATACCTCTATTAACCGATTTGGTGGATGGTGGGGTCACAATAAAGAACGTCGCTTTTTAATGGAAAATACGTTTGATCCAATGCAAGGTGCTGAAGGTTGGCAAATAAGTAATGCACCCGTCATGGGAATGGCAATACTAAAAGCGTCCTTAGATATTTTTGATGAAGCAGGTATCCATAATTTACGTGCTAAAAGCGTAAAACTCACAAGCTACCTAGAGTTTATTTTTAACGATGTGGTAAGTAAATACCCTAATTTTCAACTAGAGATAATTACACCGACAGACCCGAAAAAACGTGGCGCACAACTTTCTATCAAATTGATTGGAACAGATAAAACCTTCTTTGATAAATTGACTAAAGCGGGTGTTATTAGTGATTTTCGTTCACCTGATGTGATCAGAGTTGCCCCTGCACCCTTATACAATAGTTTTGAAGATGTATATCAATTTGGTAATACCTTACATAGCTTACTGTCTGAATGGAGATAACATGACTCAATCTACC
>Ga0307489_10002361_pt1 | contig 12641 bp, 9 predicted proteins | sample SB12metaG_FD_202247 | JGI IMG/M metagenome (GOLD analysis project Ga0307489, IMG submission 202247) | Sea-ice brine microbial communities from Beaufort Sea near Barrow, Alaska, United States - SB 1.2 | ecosystem: Environmental > Aquatic > Marine > Coastal | place: USA: Alaska | collected 2017-05-06
TACCGAAAGTAACAACACTCTATCAGCATTTACTATCAGTGACTCAGAAAGAATTAATACAGGTAACTGGGTTAACGTTGGTGGTAATGCAGCACTTGAATTCTTAGTGGTGCAAAAAGGCAACACTTTATATTTTTATAATAAAGCTGAACTACCTTACTCAGCACAGATACAGACAGGTTCTGTTAATCTGTCATCCTATGAGTTCTCAGGCTCTGCAGGTGCTAACAACTCTAACTGTCAGTTTGCTAGTATCAATGGTAACCTCGTAGTATCCTCAGCTGGTATCAATACTATTGTTGTGTCATACAATGGTTCTAGTATTTCAGTATCATCCATACCGTTTAAGGTTAGAGACTTTGATTGGCAGGGTGACACTGACACATACAGTACAGAAGACAACTCACCATCTGCAGCTCGTACATACGATGCTAAGAATACAGGATGGGGACAGAGTGGTGGCCCAGCTGACTTCACTAAGCCTCTGACACATCCTTGGTATGCAGGTAAAGATCAAGATGGTAACTACGACGAAGCTGAATGGGATAAGGTATTTGCTGGTACTACTCTTACAGGTAACGGACACTTTCTTGTAGACTTCTTTAGTAAAGTACGTAGTGGCCTACCTACAGAAACTGAATCATCTCGTTTTAAATCCGTTGCATCATTCTCAGGTCGAGTATTCTACGCAGGTCTAACAAGTGCTAAACATGCAGGTACAATCCTATTCTCTCGTCTTGTAGAAGACACAGATGACTTAGGTAATTGTCACCAACAGAACGATCCAACAGCCGAGTATTTGTCAGACCTATTAGATACTGACGGTGGTGTTCTAAACATACCAGATGCTGTTAACATACAGCTTCTATATCCTTTCCGTTCATCACTGTTTATCTTTGCGGAGAACGGTGTGTGGCAGATTACAGGTGTTGATGGTATCTTCTCAGCTACAGCTTACGGTGTTAACCGTGTGTCTAACATAGGTCTACTTAACCCACAAACATTTATCCAAGCTGAAGGCTTACCTTTCTGGTGGTCACGTTTTGGTATACATACCCTAAACATTGATGAAGTATCAGGTCAGGGTACAGAACAGAACATTACAATCCCAACCATACAAACATTTTGGGATAAGATTTCTACACCAGCTAAGGCTAAAGTTACAAGTATATACGACAGTATAAACAAAAAGATCTACTGGGCTTACCCTGACAACGATGAGACTGTAGAAGCTAAATTAAACAACATACTTATCTTAGATCTTACACTACAGGCATTCTACCCTTGGAGAATAGCTGATGAAGCTTCTAATACAGATGCCGTTGTTGGTTTGTCATTCTACTCAGGGTTCGGTGCAGCTGAACTAGAACTAGATGTACAGACATCAGGTGGTGACGATGTTGTTACTTCAGGTGGCGATGACGTTGTATCTACACAGATCTCAGACTTTACAACTGGTGATCCAGCCCTTGTTCTACTTATACGAGATGGAGCTACTAACAAACTTACAATGGGTACATTCTCAAATACTAACTTCTTAGACTGGGGTAGTGTCAACTACTCATCCTTTGCTGAGACAGGTTATGACTTTGTTGGTGACCTAGTAGTTAAAAAGAATACACCCTACATTGCAGTATACTCTAGGTTGACAGAAGAAGGATTTACTGGTAGTGAACAAGCAGGGTATGAATCAATCAGACCATCCTCATTGCTTGTGTCAACAGCATGGGACTTCAACTCTAACTTCAGTACTAGTCAACAGGCATACAGACTGAAGCACCCTGTAGTTGTAGACCCCGACAACCTAGCAAACTTTAATTACCCTGAGGATGTAGTCATAACTAGACTTAAGTTTAGAGGTCATGGTCGTTCTGTACGTATCAAGTACGAGAGTGAACAAGGCAAAGACTTTATTCTTTTAGGCTGGGGTCTGGTACAAGGAAGAAACAATAGGTTTTAATGTCAGACTACATATTACGTGATGCAACCGAAGCAGATGTATTAGATATAGTATTATCTGTTAAGCAGTTTTGTAAAGAAGTACCTCACCCAGCTTGGGGTAAGTTCGATGCAAACAAAGTTAAAGATTTGGTGACAGGTTTAATACAAAGTGAATTAGGTTTTGTTAAGATTGTCACACATGAGGATGAGGTAGTAGGAGCACTAATAGGTTGTGCTACAGAACTTCCGATGAATTCTTTTGTATTTGCACAGGAGTTAATGTTCTGGCTAGACCCTGAACATAGAAACGGTAAGACATCACCAAAGCTTATTGACGCATATGTGCAATGGGCTAAAGAAATTAACTGTAACTTTATACGGTTATCAACACTAGACGAATTATTAGACAGTAGGGCTGGCGTTCTCTTTAAGAGAAAAGGTTTTAAGCCTATCGAAACAGCTTATATAAAGGAAATATAGTATGGCAGTTTTTACAGCATTGGCAATAGGTGGAGTATTGTCCGTAGGTGCGGCTATAGCCACAGGCGCAGCAGTTTACGGAACAGCAGCTGCAGTTGTTAGTACAAAGAAGTCCGTTAAGGCAGCTGAGGCTGCTTCAGTTACCGCAACTCAAGCTACTCAAGTACAAATTAAACAACAAAAAGAAACAGCTACTCGACAACGTAGGAGTGCTGTACGTTCTAGTATTATAGCTAGAGCAAGAGGACAACAAGTTGCTCAACAAAGAGGTGTAGCAACATCATCAGGATTCCTAGGTGGTATATCATCTTTGTCATCACAACTAGGGGCTAACCTAGGTTTTGGTTCTATGATGAGTGGGTTAGGTCAACAGTATACAGGTCTGTCAGGATTAGCAGCACAACAATCAGCTGATGCACAGAGGTATGGAGCTATAGCAAGCACAGGTATGCAATTAGCTCAGTTTGGTTTTGGTTCTGGTAAGGTTACAAATCCATTTGCAATTTCTGGCACTCCTTAAGGATATATAAATTATGACTAACATCTTGACTCTTGAAGATTCTATTTTCAACTCTCAAACCTTATCCCAACAACTAGAGGAAGAAAATGAAACAGAGGTGTTTAACCCACTATCTGAAGTTGAAACTATTAAAGCTCAAGAGTTAGCTATTGCACTAGATGGTGACGAGAATGAGATCCGTAATGCTCGTAGTAACGGTGACACAAACCATACATCTGTGGTAAAGACAGAAGGTGGTGAGTTCGACTATAATTTGTCAATAGATCAAGCATACAACGATGGTATGAAACCTGAGGACATTGCAGAGGTAATCCAGAACCGTAAGGACAAGGGTGAGGACATGGGGTTACCTGAGTACATGCTCATGCAGAACCTTATGTTATCTGACAACGATATTAATCCTTACGGTGCTCGTACCCTTACCAACATGGAAACATGGAATCGTCTTATCCAAAGAGAAATAGAGGACAATGACCAGTCAGGTTTATCTAAGGCTCTAACATTCCTAGACGTTAACATCTTACGTGAGATTACAATAGGTGCTTTCGAGAATGTTACCTTCCGTTCTAATCGTGAGGGTGTTGACATACGAGAAGCATTCACAAGCCTTAAACCTAGTGAGTTTGAGGAGTGGGCTAAGGAGTACGTAAAGGAACGTAAGAGTGAAGGTATCTTCTCTACAGATTCTATATGGAACTTACACAAGTCAGCCAGTGATGCTCTATACGTAGGTAATGATCCTATGGCTGGAGCTAATGCTGTCTTTGGTGTAGCTGACATAGCTACTCTAGGATACCTTAAAGGTGCTACAACACTTTCAGTTGCACTCAAGGCTGGTAAGAACTCAGCTACTGCAAGCAAGCTATTATCTTTGACAAAAGTACGTAGACCTATTGATGCTGTTGCTGTCATCAAAGGTGAAGTACCTGCAGCTAATGCTTTATCTAAGTCGGTAGATGACATGGGTATACAGGTCGATGAAATAACCGCAGGGCGTAACCTACCTGAAGAGCTAGATCCAGTACAAGGCCCTTTTGCACGTCCCTCAGGTGTCACCCTACGTCAGAACAACCGTAAGACAGTCTTGATGGAAAAGATAGAAGAGATGAACCGTCGAGGTTCTTTCGGTGAATATGTATCCATGGCTACAATAGCTAAAGCAGCTGATGATATTGCTGTTAATATAGCTAACCGTACAAATGATGTGGTTGTTAACAGCCGTAAGATACTAGATGAGGGATCTGACGACTACAAGGTTGTGGTTCGTATGGGTAAGAATGGTTCAGGTGCTCCGTTCCGTTTGAAACGAGATGCTGAAGCTATAGCTGAAGGTGATCCAAGCCTTAAGGTTGTCAGAAGAGAAGAGGGTGATGGTTACTTCATAGAAGCTGAACAACGAGTAGATGTACTTAAATTACCTGAGGCAGCTGATAGGTTTGACAAAGGTAATATTATTGGTGACTCGATTGATAAAATGTTTGGCCCAGCTACTGTTCGTCTAGGTGATAAGATTGGTGGTCAGTTTATGCAAGCTGAAGCTGGACAAGCTTTAGTAGGTGCTCTAGTTAAACCATACCAGAAGACTATCAACAAAGTTAAGGGTTCTGAGCAGACTAACCTAAGTGATTTTATGACACAACTACGTGATGGTGAGTTGTCATATTTACGTAAAGCTCCTACTAAGGAAAGTTTTGAAGCACTTTACAAGACTATGTACGGTAGCACCCCATCCAAACAAGCAATGGAAGCCTATGATGCTATAATTGACATCAGTGATACCTCTTGGCAGATCAGATCAAGTGATCGTCTTAAGAAAGTTGTAGCTGAAGGTGGTGTTCATGCTGACTTCACAGATGATTATGCAGACATTGTTTACCGTGTTGACAATGTAAGAGTAAAACTACCAGATGATGAATTAGTATTAGACTTTGCTACAGGACGTAGCATTCGTAAGGCAGAACTAAGTGCAGATCAAGTTGTCTTTAAAGTTCCTAACACATACATGGATCATTTGTTTGTCACCAACGTCAAATCTACTCGTGCATTAGAACGTGTGGATGTTATGCCTTACAACGTAGGTGGCCCTCGTACAAATGCTGAGTTCCGTTGGTTTGTAGGTACAACTAAAGAACAAACTTTGGTGTCAGGTAATAAGATTAATGGTGGGTTTAAGACACTGTTAGGTTCTTTCGGTAAGGAACAAGCACAGTTAGCTGTCTTACAAATAAACAACATTACTCGTAAAGTTAAATCACTTATGGATACTCAAGGTGTTGACGATATAGGTAAGCTTGCCTTATCTAAATCTGACTATGATGAGTTAGGTGGAGTAATCAGACAGAATAATTCTTGGAATAAACACATAGTTGACTACGAAGACTTAGTAAGTTTAGGTACAAAGTATAATTTTAAGTTCCGTGAAGAGTTTGTAGCAAAGGCTCGTGACGAAAAGGTAAGCATAGTTGACCAAGGTGAAGACATTACTCTAAGTGGTTCTACTTATGGTGAGGTCGTAGGTACTCGCCTAAACACTAAACGTGGTGACACACCATTGTTTGAGTTTGGTGGTAAGGAAGCTGTTAATGCAAGTCCTGTGTCAGCTATAGCAGACCAGTTCGGTTCTGAGGTGTTTGGTTATACTAACCGTGCAGCATCACAGAATGCTATTGTTGGTTGGACAAAGTTAGCTGACAACAACCCTAACATTGTAGAGTTCCCTAAAGGTATTCCAGAGAGTGATTACCTTAATCGTTTCTTAGGGGCTAAGATAACTAAGACAGGTAAGTTTAATGATACTGCAGCACAGTTACGTGAGCAACAAGATGTTATTAAACGTAGGTTAAACCAACCAACATGGTTAAGTGACAAGTGGGAATCATATAGTAACTCAGTAGCTGAAAATGTGTTTGAGAAGTCAGGTATGAAGGTTGATCTATCTAAGACTGATCCGTCATCTACTCTTATGAAGGTCGGGTTCTACTCTAAGTTTGGTTTTCTTAACCCTGACCAATTCTTTCTACAGTCACTACACGCATTAACAATAGCAGCTGTATCACCAGTACAAGGTATGAAAGCCTTAGGTCTAACAGCACCTATGTTAATTGTTACCATCATTCCAGTTGGCCCAACCCGTGACTTAGCTATTAAACGTTTAGCTAAAGCAGGTCTAATGGATGAGACAGAACTTAAAGGTTTGATCCAGTACATTGACGAGAGTGGTCGTAACATTATTGACACACAGATCTTAGAACTTCAACAAGCACAGAAGTTTGGTGCTTCTAGTACTCTTGCAGGTAAAGCTGTAGACAATGCTAACAAGTTCTTAGACAAGTCAACAGTATTCTTTAAGGAAGGTGAACGAGCAACACGTATGTCAGCCATCACCACAGCTTTCCTAGAGCATAGAGTTAAACGTCCATTAATTGACCCACTGTCACCTGAAGGTAAACTTTGGATTACCAACCGTGAGCAAGATTTGTCATTCCGTATGACTACATCATCACGTAGTTTTGCACAGTCAGGGCCGATGAGAGTACCAACACAGTGGTTATCCTTTTCTTTACGAGCTTTAATGAATATTACAGTAGGTCGTAACTTCACAGCTGGTGAACGTATACGTATGTTTGCTGCAATGGGGCCGATGTTCGGTTTGACAGGTTTAGGCTTAGGTAAATCTGCAGGTTATATCACAGAGAAACTTGGGTATAATCCTCAAGAACCTGAGACTGTAGAAATGTTTAACCGTATTAAGTATGGTGCTGTTGATGCCCTACTGTCTGAACTACTAGGTACTGAGACAGCATATGCTACTCGTGTAGCTCCTGTAGATCAGCTTGTAGACACATACCGTAAACTTTTCGATGATGAGTTCATGACAGTAATTGCTGGCCCATCTGGTGAAATTGCAAGGGACATGTACAAAGTAGCTACATCAGCCTTTGCTGCTATGTTTAAAGGACAAGGTGAACTAGCTCGTGAGGATTTGACACAGTTGTTACGTAACATCTCTACGGTAGATAAAGGTGTTAAGATACAAGAACTGATTGAGACAGGTAATTACCGTAGTCGTACACGTAAGCTGTCAGTGGGTAACTTAGATCCTATAACTGCAGCCTCAGTATTATTCGGTGCAACACCAGCACCTGTACAAAACTTCTATGATTTAAACGAAATGATCTACAAAGAGACTAAAGTTGTACGTGATTTCGAGAAAAGAATGAGAGCTAAGTCTGATTATGCTATAAGGCTCTTGACAGAAGGCTCTAAAGATGATATGCTAAAAGGTGAGAAACTCTTCTACGAGATAAATGATGAGCTTTGGGCACAACCCTTCTCGAATCAAATAAAAGTACAGATTCAGAAGAGACTTGCACGGGGTGAAAGCTTCCCTGACATGATGAAAAATGCTGCAAGATTAGGTCTTGAGTATGATGCACAGGTTTTCCAACAACAACAATAAGGATAATTAATTATGGCAGGTTTTGCTATGGATTTAGGTGACGAGGGTACAGCCTATGAGAAGGGTGTCAATGCACCTAGTGCTGGTGCTTCAGCTGCTGCAGCTCAAGGCATGGCTAACCTGACAAAAGGTTTGTTTGGTGCTATGGATGCATACTCTAAGGCACAAGCTAGAGGTAAGCCTACAGAAGCTTCATTAAATAAAGCTGGCTTCTCTAATTTTGTCACACAGTTAGATAAACTTAAAGGTGTCACAGACCCAACACGACTTAAGTCTGGTGTTAATTCAGCTATATCCTCTTATGAATCCTTAGGTTTTCAATTAGGTGATGCTGAGGCTGATGCTGTATTCAGACGCACAGGTGTTGACATAAGTTCTTTAACCTTCAACCCTGCTATGGCAGCAGCTGAAGCAGCTAACAAACAGTTAATAGAAAACCCAGCTTATATGTTTCTAGCTGAACAGAAGTTAAATCAATCAGGTAAACCATTCACGAGTCAAGATGTAGCTACTACAGCCTTAAATGATATGAAGGCTTCTGAAGCTGCAGCATTATACATAACGTCAGCATCTAACATTTCCAAAATGGAATTCCAAGAGTCATATATGCCTCATGCTAACAAAGTATTACAAAACATTAGAGCAATAGCTTTAGTAGGTCTTCAAGCTGAAATAGCTGGTGGTGATGTTAGTCCTGAGTCTATGGTTCAACTAAGAACTAGCTTTGATATAGCTAAGTCTCAACTTACAAGACCCCTTAACATATCAGCTGATGAGTTCTCTCCTGTTAAATCACAGATTGACACATTAGATTCTCTTCTTGGTCGTCTTGAAACGTATGACAAAGATATGCTTACAGCTGAAACTATGGCAGCAATGGAGCCGATTTCTGCAGCCCTTATAAAGCAAGCTAAAGAGTTAGGTAAATCAGATCCTATCTTAGCTCAGGCTCTATTGTCAGATAAGATTGATTGGTCTACTTATGTTGCTGGTAAATGGCCTGAAGTTTTAAAGACTTTAGAGAACACAGATACTGCAGATACAGTGTACACTAACCTAAATGTATTTGGAACAGATGAACCTGAAGGCGGTGCTGCTGTCATACTACACAACACTGACGAAATTGAAGCAGCTACAGACCGTAGTGATAAGCAAAGATTAGATGCAATCAAAAATGCTTTTGACTTTAAGGTAAGACTGACAGAACCTGTGAACCTTAACCAACCTGAGCATAGAGATTCATTCTTAAATGGTATAGGTCAAGCTACAGTTAATGTTAGTACATCAAACAAACTCTTAAGTAAAGAAACAATGGATGTATTGTATGACAATGATGTCTTTGATAAACTTAACCTTGTCAAAAAGCTAGACCCTGAAGGACATTCCCTTGCTGTCAGCCAGTTAAAAGATGCACTACAGGCTCAGTCTAATGTCTTTGCTACCACAATGAAAGGTATTGTAGAGAGTACAGTATTTGAATTGACAGGTATCGGTGAGGTTAAACTTAAAGCTGAGAGAACTACAAGTCCTTCAGAGTGGGCTGGTGGTTTATTCCAAGCTAAAGCTGACAAGTATTACGGTGGTAATATCTACCGCATGATTAAAGATAGTGGTAGAGCTTTGTCAACTGGTGAAAGAACAGAATTACGTGGTAAAGGTTGGGGTGTACAGGCTCTAGGTAGAAACTACTCAGAGATTACACGAGCTAATAACCAGTTTAAGACATATGCTAACTACTGGCGTAAGCTAGGTGGTGATCCAGCTACAATGGAATCTATGATACTTACTCGTCAAGAAGAAAGCTCAGATGCTGAACTTATAGGTGAAGCTGTAAGACAGGGTGACGAATTAAGAAGCCTTAGTAATGCTGAAGCTACACCTGCAGAACCTAGTGGTGAGATTGTAGTAACTCCTTTGGATAGTGCTAATGTAGATTTCTCTTTCATTAAAGAACGAGAAGGGTACGAGAAAAGTATGGGAGTACCTACGGATGACAATGGTGATGTACTAGGTAAATCAGGCCCTACTATTGCTTCAGGTTTTGATCTAGGTCAAAGAAACGAAGCTGATCTAGCTGGACTACCTATTGAGCTGGTGAATAAACTAAAACCATACTTAGGTTTAACTGGTGATGCTGCTAAACTTTTTGTTGACAACAATAAACTAACCTTAACAACAAAAGAGTTAGATACAATCAACGAATTTGCTAAGTCAAAAGAGATTGGCAAACTGAAGCAAGCTTGGAATAGTTCAAACAGTAGTGTACAATTTGAAGACTTAACAAAAGAACAGGCCACAGCTGTAGCATCTGTAGCTTTCCAATACGGAAACTTAGCTACTGAAACTCCTAAATTTTGGGGTTATGTAACAAGTGGTGATTGGGCAGCTGCTGCTAAGGAGTTGAGAAACTTCGGGGACAAGTACCCTAGTCGTAGAAAGCTTGAAGCTAATTACTTAGAGGGTAAATAAATGTTTGGATTACCATTAGAACTAATTACAATGCTAGGCTCTACCGTTCTCGGTGGGGTCATGTCCATATGGGGTCAAAGCATTAAGGCTAAACAAGAGAACAACAAGATGCTCATGGAACGAGCTAACTTCAATGCTGAACAGGTAAACCTAGCACGTACTGCAGGTCAAACTGACAAACACTTTGCTTGGACACGTAGGCTTATAGCTCTGTCAGCTGTGTTTGCTATCATTGTACTACCTAAGTTAGTTGCTGTATTCTACCCTGAGATAAACGTTATCGTAGGTTACACTGAAGTTGAGGGTGGTATTATTAACTGGATACTTGGCGGTAACGAAACTGTAAGATGGCAAGCTGCCTCTGGCTTTGTCATAACCCCACTAGATACTCACATTGTGTCAGCTATTGTTGGCCTATACTTCGGAGCTGGTTTTACAAAATGATGGACAAAGAAACTGAATGGCACTTATCGAAGACAGTACCTGTTACTCTAGTAGTAGCTATCATCTGTCAAACTATAGCCCTTGTATGGTATGTGTCATCCCTTGACAACTCCGTTAAGAACAACACTCGTGAGATATTACGTCATGAGGTACGTATCGAAACACTAGACAAGATCGTACAGACACAAGCTTTAACACTTGCTCGTATTGATGAGAACATTAAGTCAATCAGGCTTATGATGGAAGACAGTAGACGTGACTAAGTATCTCCTCGTATTAGTTCTGGTATTGATTGCCTGTACGTCTACAACAATACAGTTCCCTTCGGTATGTCCTAACAACGAGCCTAACTGCCAAAGAAATTTAAATGCACAAACACTATCTCTTATCGGTAAAGACGAAGCAGCTGTTCAACTTATGTGTCAAGACTCTAATCTTAAAGATGTTCTTGGTGACCAGTGTACTAGCCAATGATGTTACAGGTGACTTCAGTAATAATTACCAAGACAGTACAGTAGACAGTAACAACACAGACGAAACTGTTACCAATAACTACAATGCAGCAGGGGCTGGAGCAGCCTCACCTGTCATGTCCAGTATAGCACCTACGATTATGGGTGGCGGTGGTAACGACTCATGCTTAATGCCGAGTTCTGTAGGTATACAGTTAAGTGTCATAGGTTTGTCATCAGGTGGTATGCAGCAAGATAACTCCTGTAACAGGCGTAAGAATGCTAGGCTTTTAGGAGCACCTCAGCAAGTAGGAGGTTTAGGTTTACAGATTTCTGGCATCAGTATTTTATGTGCAGATCCAGCTGTGTTTAAGGCAATGGTTTTAGCTAACACACCATGCCCTGTAAACGATTTTAATACTGGTAAATTACTCATGGGTAAGAGTGCTTTGTTAAAGTATAGGGAGAACCCTTCCATTTATGTGGTGGGGTATGATGATGACAAACAATTTTGGGACACCTTGTTGAAGGTAGGAGAGGACATAGAATCAAATGAAGAGTCAAATAAAAAAACTACTGTTAGCAAGCTCAGTATTAGTGACCGTTTCAGGACAAGCAAACGCACAGACAGGGGAAGAGAGACTACAGGCACTAGTAGATAGCATTAATGTTATAGATAACAGACTACAGTTGTCAATTCAGTTGGGTATTGGTGCTACAGGTTATGCTGAAGTTGGTGGTGTCATAGTAGATGGATCATTAGATGATGGTCATATCTCTAGCTCTATGCTTACAGCTTACCTAGATGCTGTCGATCAGGTAATGCAATATGACTATGCTACAGCTACAACAGCTGAACAGCTATTCGTACAAGAACATGTAGCTGCTATGAACAACTTAGCCTTATCTATTGACACATTGGTTGATGCTACAGATGTTCTTATGACAGCTACATCAGTTGCTGAAGTTGCAATGGAAGCTGACACAGCACCTGAACAGGTAGCTCTACAAGACATGCTTGCTACAGATGAGTACTCTATAGATGCAGCTGAAGTAGCTACATACAACCAAGCATTAGATTCTGTTGAAGGATATGCTCAACAAGCTGGTGCATTCATGGCTGCTGCTAATACTGACAGCCTTACAGCAAGCATTGACAGTTACGCAGCACAAAACAACATTGTCATAGGTAACTACTCAGCCCTAACATATACACAAAGTGTTGACGAGTTTGTCATTACATGGGATAACTACGGTAATGCTACAGGTTGGAATGGTTACTTAACAAGTGAAATGAAAGATGCTAACGACATATACGGTGCTGCTACATACATAATGCAACACGGTTCATTAGCTAACAACGATTCTCAGTCATGATAGAAGATGCTGAAGTAAAAGTTGGTGGGTTTACATTTAAAGGGTGGTACATAGCTGCTGCCCTACCCATCTTAGGTTCTCTTAGTGGTGGTATATACTACGGCTATGACACATTACAGAGGTTCTATGCTGTTGAATCAGGTATTGAGACAGTTGTCACTAAGTCAGGATCATTTGATAAGAAAGCTGGGGACTTAGGTTCTCGTATACAAACACTAGAACAGGCGGTGGCAGACAATGATGTACGTGGTCTTAACACGAGGTTATCAACGATTAGTACGCAGATGCAAACAATCTTGGAACAACAGAAAGACTTGCTTGACTTACGTAGTCAGGTTGAGAGATCGACTGGCATCACTGATACTTTGGGTGATAAGCTTGACAAATACCAAACAGAAATAGATGATATATGGAAAGCATATGACTCACTTGCAAGCAATCCATTAAACTAAAGAGGATACTATGGCGGCTAAACTCAATAAATCAAAGATGAAGTGTA
>Ga0307489_10002362_pt1 | contig 12638 bp, 22 predicted proteins | sample SB12metaG_FD_202247 | JGI IMG/M metagenome (GOLD analysis project Ga0307489, IMG submission 202247) | Sea-ice brine microbial communities from Beaufort Sea near Barrow, Alaska, United States - SB 1.2 | ecosystem: Environmental > Aquatic > Marine > Coastal | place: USA: Alaska | collected...
CCCACCGGCCCCGCCCCCACGCCCGCCACCGCCGCCGAGAGCGCCGAGCCCCCCCCCGACACTTCCATTGCCGCCACCCCCTCCACCACGTCCCCGTCAACGCTAACCTCACGCTGCCGGGCTGTGTATCCGTTTCCGTTTCCGTGTCCCGCGGGGCTGACGCTCGAGGAGATCCAACACGACTGCTGCGGCTCGTCTTCATGGAAGTACTCGTGCGCCAAGACATAGCGGCGCAAGTTGGATTCGAAAGCAAAACTTGAAAGCAGTTGATTACATTTCAGTTTCAAGCGCTTGGCTCCAGGACCTTTCAACGTGGGTTCCATAAGGTCAACCTGCGCCGCCCTACCAGGATCTCGGCCGGGGTGGCGCGGCGCCTGGCGTCGAAGGTGAGCATGCGGAGCAGCAGATTGTAGCAGCGCAATTTGAAATTGAAAGTGAAATTTGAGAGCAGCTCATCACATACCAGTTTCAAGAGCTTTGTTCCAGGCGCCTTCAACGTGGGTTTGATGGCGTCAACCTGCACCGTCCTACCAGGTCCCGCCCCGCCTCGCCGCACCCGTTGAAGTGTTTCATCAGCGACCCCGACCGACCGCGGATGCCGGTCAGGTAACGCCACCACCCAGGGCCCACCAGATATCGCAACGCCTCGTCATCAATCGCATTCCAGTCAACGCTCGCTCCCCAATTCAATTGACATCTGAAGACGAGGAGAGCAGATGTTGCTCGCCGTTTCAGCCAACGCAAATCAGAACCCTCACTTCCCGAGTTCATAGACAGACATCTGAAGACGTGGAGAGCAATATTTTGCAGCCCCCACCGCCAGCGCAGGCTGGGCACCGCCGCCACGTCGTGCCACGACGGGGTCCCGATCACGTCGAAGAACAGGTTCAGCCGCGCCGGTGCCCAGGGTCTGACGACGCGATGATGCTGCCGGAGGTTGTGAGGTCGGGTCGGTCGGTCAAGGAGAACCGGGTCAACGTAGAGCCTGCCAGGTACTGCCTACCACGTCACCGGCAGGCATTTGAAGCCTGGATGCTTGAGTTCAATGGCATCCTTTGACGTGGCGAGCAATATCTGGCAGGCAGAATTATTGAGTTGAATGGCATCCTACGACGTGGCGAGTCATATGTGGCAGGCCATACCTTGACCCGGTTCTCCTTGACCGCCCTCGAATTTGACCGACCGACCTCCGGCAACTTGTCAGCGTCGGCCATGCCCTCGTCGACGTCGTTGTCCTCGCCGCGGCCGCGGGCGTGGGCGTGGCCATTGGCGGCCCACGCGGTGTACATCTCAGCGGTGCCCGGCTGTAGCGGCGTACGTTAAATTGAAAGCAGAAGTTGAAAGGATTACATCACATTTTAGTTTCGAGCGCTTAGTTCAAGGCAGTTTCAACTTGGGTTTCACAGGGTCAACCTGCACTGCCCTACCCGGCTGGTCGATGGGCTCGTCGTCGAAGCGGAACAGAGGCGAGATTGTTAGTTTGGGCGTGATGGCCGTCTGTTGCTGCCTCTGTAGCAACGCAGTGTAGCGGCGCAACTTGAGTTTGGAAGCAACAGTTGAAAGCAATTTATGATGTTGTGTTTTCATGCGCTGAAACCGTAGGTGCTTTCAACACGTGTCGCGAACTCGCGATACTGTCAACCTGGGGTTTTGGGTTGAGTTTTAGGGCTTAGGGTTTAACCCTGGACCCTAAACCCTAAAAACCCCGTGACACTGTCAAGCTGCATCAGCTCACCTCAGCGAAGATGCACCCCAGCGCCCAGACGTCCATGGCGCCCGTGTACCCCCCGTTGGACATCACCACCTCGGTGAAGCGACGCAAGTTGAAATCGAAAGCAAAACTTGAAACCGATCTAGGAAATTCCAGTTTCAAGCGCTTAGATACAGGTGCGTTCAACGTGGGTTTGATGGGGTCAACCTGCACCGCCCTACCTCGGGCGCGCGGTAGCAGGGGGTGGCCACCACACCTGTCAACATCTCACCCGCCGCGAAGCTCCCCGAGGTGTAGCGGCACAAGTTGAATTTGAAAGCAAAGTTTGAAAGCGGTTCATCATAATATAGCTTCAAGCGCAGAAAGTAGAGGCGCTTTCAACATTTGTTTTGATACTGTCAACCTGCACCGCCCTACCGAGGAGCCGCTGCGGCGGACATGCTCCCCGAGGCCGGTCAAGTTCCCGGCGGAGCCGAGGCGCCGCGACTTCCTCCGGAGCGGGATCAGCGCGTCATCGTCGTCGGCTTCCGGCGACCTCGGTCGCCCCTCGCCCCCGCCACCAACCCCCCGGACACCGTCTTCGCCCCCGCCCCCGCCACTGTCACCGCCCCCGCTCCTCCCACTAACCCCCGACGTGGCGCCCCTGGCCAAACCGAAGTCTGCAAGTTTGACGATGCGCCCGCCAAACTGGTTGCGCCCGCACAGCGTGTTGGCGCTCTTGATGTCGCGGTGCCATACCCCCGCGTCGTGCAGGTACTTGACCGCCGACGTCAACTGCTGCATCAGGTTCCGCACCGCATACCAGGGTCCTCGCATCGTTCCCCTTTCAGCTCAACTTCAGCCCCTGTGAGGGATTGAGGGATGACTGCCAGTGGTTTCACGGACATAATCGCTCAAGTTCAGCTGAACATGGAGCGATTCTAAGGCCCAGACGGACAGAACAGCTCAAGTTGAGCTGAAAAGGGAGCGATTGCAAGGCATAGACGGAAAGAATAGTTCAAGTTGAGCTGAACAGGGAGCGATTGTAAGGCCCAGACAGACATAATATCTCAAGTCGAGCTGACAAGGGACTGAAAATAAGGGCCAGACCTCGACGCCGCTCATCTGGCCGCGCATGTCGTACAAGTCCCCGCCCTCCAGGGTCTGGAGGATATTGCTCACTGCGTCATACGATGCCATTAAACACAGGGGCTCTCCAACTGAATGGAGGAGAAACCCGGTTGTCTGACTGGTGGAGCGTTTGTCCGCTCACCAGCCCTTCGAGGGTCGTTCGGTTGCTCCGACCCTCGGTGAACACTAAGCGCAGTAGAGCAGATAACTATAGCAATGAGGGTTCAAATTTTGTTCGGATGATGTGACAGGCAATATCTGCCAGGCCCTGCCCCCCTCTGCAATCTCGCACACGATGTAAAGATCGATGGACACCGGCACGAGCTTGAAGGTCTCGGGGTCGAATCGGCGCGGGCCCGTGGTGGCCGGGGTGAAGAAGATGTTGAAGATCTTGATGATGTTGGGGTGGTCCAGGCGGTTGAGCACCACAACCTCGCTGTAGCGGCGCAAGTTGAATTTGAAAGCAAATTTGGACAGCGAGTAGTCACGTTTTAGGTTCAAGGGCTGAAGCCGGGTGGTTCCAACTCGGGTTTCAACTGGTGGTTTCAACTCGGGTTTCAAGTGGTTTCAGCCTGCACCGCCCTACCTCGCGGAGCACGCGCTTGGCGGCATCCACCGTGGTATAGCGGCGCACGTTGAAACTGAAGGCAACGTTTGAAAGCGGTTCATCAAAGTTTGGCTTCAAGCGCTGAGACCAGGCGCTCTCATCACGGGGTTCAATTGGTTTCAACTTGCATCGCCATACCGTGGTCAGCGCGTCCGGCACGCGCTTCAGCGCAATGGCCAGGGCCATTCCTCAAGTGTTTTCTTCACCCTTCAGCTCAACTTATATAGTAGACCTACTCGTGTAAGCCGTTCGTCCCGAAGAACACCTGCATTACCCGGCCTCAAATGTACTCAGTCATCACACATCAAAGGTTGATATCCTCAAGTATCTCGCGACCCACCCGCCCAAACTGAGATACTCCTGGAGTATCCCACCTGAAAGATGCGACGTGTACTCAAGTTGTGCTGAAAAGATCGCTAGGTATAAAAGGCCCCACCCACCGTGCGGCGCGTGTCCTTGTCGAACGCCTTGCACACGGCGCCGTACGAGCCGCAACCGAGCATGGAGAGGATGCGGTAGCGGCGCCCCACCGTCCACGTCTCCGTCACGCCGCCGTTCTGTGTGGCGCGGTGGAGACGTAACCAGGAGACGCGTCAGAAGTTATCAATGTGGATTTTATATAAGTTGGTGTCTGAGTGGTCTGACAGGAGAGTGGGAGAAGGATGGCATCAGGTTTGCTGTACGTGGGCGGCGCGGCGCGCGCCAAAAGAAGAGGGAAGGGGGGGGCGTCAGGCTCGCTTCACTCCAGCACCGAGGTGAATACACGGGATGGGGCGCCCGGCGGTTGAGGTGGCTTTATTTCGCTTTTTGGGAATCTAAATTCATAGATGTGTGTGCGCCGTGTATCACCTGCACGTAGTAGACCCCCGCCTCCTCTCCGCCGGCCGCGGGCATGACCCGCGGGTCCGTCCCTTGCACATCGCTCATTGTCGCCTTCGTGCGCGCGTCAGTGTGGGGTGACGTCGGTGCAACAAAGGGAGAAACCGTTTTTCAAGTTTTGGTGCTGACGCGACCCGCGAGCCGCGACGCCAGTTTGATAGTGCGTGCGACCGACCGCTTGGCCGGACCTCTCCCTTTCAAGGGTTTCAACGAGAATAGCATAAGTGGGTCAAACAAGCGAACTTTGAAACGATGGCGAGCCGATCAAATAAACTTAAATCTATTTACGGAGCGTCCAGAGGAAACCTGTCCACGTGGATTAGTGGGAGGGGCCTCCGCCGTCCGGGGGAGCACCGGCGCTGAAGGCAGAGCTGCGCGCCCACTCTGGAGCCGCACCCCGCAAAATTCGGGCTCTCGTGAACGCTCATCCCTCTGCACTTCACACACGCGTGTCTGGACGCACACTTGCCTCGCTCAGGGCAGAAGGCAGGCAGACGGAAACGCATTTGCTACGAGGCAACTTTCCCGCCTGCATTTGCCGTGTGGACGTGGAGGTGGATAGATGCTTCGAGCGGCGGCCGTTCGCGCCCCCACGGCGGCGGCGCCTGGGGCCGGCAGGACAACCGCCAGCGCCACGCCGCGGGCCGCGTGCACCACCACCGCCGCCACATCCGCTGGCGAGAGATGTCGCATTGGAGCTAGAAGGCGTGAGCTGGCTTTTTGCACGCGAGCGGGCGCTATAAACACCTCAAAGTCGGCGTCGGCGTCACCGTCGGCAACGGCGTCGACGGCGGATTCGGTGTCGGCGGCTGCGGACTCCGGGATGCAGCCCAATGGGGCGGGGTCGCGGCGGCGGGGGCGGGCGAGCGGCACGTGGAAGGGGATGGGGATGGGGAAGGGGAAGGGCACGCGGCGGGGCGACACGCGGTGCCGAGCCTATCCATCGTACACCGACGAGCCCTGGAACGCCATGGCCGTGCCCCCCATGGGCGGCAGCGACAGAGAGACATTCTCCAGCGTCGTCGGCAGGGCTCCAGACTGTTCGTACATAGTCCACCACTGCATCCGTTGTCATCTCATCCTATTCGGGATGAGCGGTATCATCCCTCGTGCCATCCGGACGTGTCATCCGGACTGTATGTTTGTTCATAGGGTACCACTGTGCCCGGTGTCATAGATGCTCAAGTTAAGCAGCTTAACGTACATACGTTATGGCCCTGGGGGTGGGCGGCGACATACCCGCGGTGCTGCAGCAGCCACCGGGGCTCACGTTCGCGCAGACCATGGTAGGGCGCTGCGAATTGACAGTATCACAGCCTGTGTTGTTGAAAGTGCCTATGGTTTCAGCGCTTGAAGCTTCAATGTGATAAACCGGCTTCAGAGTTTGCTTTCAAATTCAACTTGCGGCGCTACAGCATGGGGTACTCCGCCGCCTTCGCCGTGGGCCTCATGGTGAGGGGGTGCAGGTTGACAGTATCAAAACCCGCGTTGAAAGCGCCAATGGTTTCAGCACTTGAAACTATAATATCGTAAACTGCTTTCAACGTCGCTTTCAAATTCAAGTTGCGGCGCTACATGATGGTGCTGGTGGGCTCCCTGCGCCCCGCACTGGTGGTGCTGCACAACGCGTGGGACGCCCTGTGGGGTAGGGCGCCGCTGCCTCGCGCCTCGCGCCTCGCACCTCGCACATGTTCACTAACCCGAGACGTGGGCGATATGGTCACCTCACCAAAAGCGAAAGTTGCACTCATTTTGCACCACGTTCACTTGACCATTCCAGAGTTGTCGAGTTGTCGCTCAGAATAAGTGGGATGAGTAACGTGGTGTCCGGAATAAACGGCTTAACGTCAAGCTGGAAAGGGAAATACAGGCCCTGCGGACGGACAACCGACTTAAATTTGAACTGGGAAATACTTGGGTGATGCCCTACTGCGGGGCAGATTCGGTAAGAACAACCGACATCCGTTCCCGGACTCGTTCTACGGATTCATGTACAAGGCAGGGCGGTGCAGGTAGACACTATCAAACCCCGTTTTGAAAGCACCTCTGCTTTCAGTGCTTGAAGCTACAATATGATGAACAGCTTTCAAACTTTGCTTTCAATTCCAACGTGCGCCGCTACAACAAGATCCTGCGCACCGCGCTGCTGATGGTGGCACTGGCGTGGACCTACGTGGTAATTGTGCCGATCAGCTCGGAGGGCGCGCACCTGATGTTCCCGCCCGAGCGCTGCGTGCGCCTCCTGCGCATCGTCTTCTACGGCAGGGGGGTTGCCAGACATTGCCCGCCACGTCATCGGAGGGCGGGTGCCGCTTACGGACATGAGCACTAAGTCCGCTACATGAGAACTTAGTGTACCACATGAGAATTAAGTCCACTACATGAGGACTAAGCCTACTACATGAGAACGTTGTCCACTACATGACAACCAAGTCTACTACATGAGAACTAAGTCCACTACACGAGGACCGCAGTCCACAACATGAGGACCTGCCGGACATTGCCCACCACGTCATCGACATCGACACGCAGCACTTTGAGCCCTCGTTTTTGCGGTAAATGGCTGGTTACCCATGTCGTGGTGGCAGCACTTTCAGCCCTCGTTTTGCGGTTAATGGTATCCCTCGATGTGGCGAGCAATAAGTGCGCTGGCTATATTCACCGGGTACTCGCTGAACTCGTTCCGCAAGCGGTACCTGGCGCGGTTCGCCGGTCAGCTGCGGACCAAGATATACGGCAAGATGGAGCCCGCGGACCTCATTCCCGCGCACGTGTACGACCGGGAGACGGGTGTGCTCGTCTGGGGCCTCACGCTGCTAGCGGGGCTGGACTCACTGGTGGGGGGCGCCACGTTACCACACCTCACCTTAAACCTGACCTGACCTGACCTGACTTGACCTCACATCTCGCACCTCACTCACACCTCATACCTCACACCTCACAACTCACGCCTGGTGTGTGTGCAGGTGCAGTATGTGCAGTATGAGCAAATTGCGAGGGCGTGAATGGCATGGCCCTGCCCACTGGGGCTGCCGCTGCAGTGGGTGGTGAAGGGACTGGGAGCCTCCACCGTGGTGCTCGGCATCCTCGCCTCCGTGGGGTGGTGCAACTTCAAACCCTAATTCCTAACCCCTAGAAACCCTAATCCCCAAACTCAAATTCCTACAACCTAAACCCAAACAACCCTAAACTCTAAACCCTGCATGTCATTGTAACCGTCTGCTTTCAGCTCTTGAAACTACAATACGAGGCAAGAGCTTACAAGTTTTGCTTTCCAATTCAAGTTGTGATCCTGCTCCTGGGTGGTGCTGCGCGACACGGTGGCCAATTACTTCGGAGGCGTGATTGTGATGTGGGCCGGCTGGTTCTCGCCTAAGGTGAGGCGGTGCAGGTTGAACCGATGAAACCCGTGTTGAAAGCGCCTGGAACTAAGCGCTTGAAACTATAATATGATGAACCGCCTTCAAACTTTGCTTTGAAATTCAACTTGCGCCGCTACACCAAGGAGGTGGTGAGGGTGCTGCTGTCCGGGCGGCGCGAGATCTCGGGGCGCGTGGTAAGGCGGTGCAGGTTGACCCTGTCAAACCCACGTTAAAAGCGCTTGGAACGAAGCGCTTGAGGCGCTTGAAGCTGGAAAGTGATGTGCTTTCAAGTTTTGCTTTCAAATTCAACTTACGCCGGTACAGCGTGGAGCACATCGGCCTGCTGTACACCAAGCTGATCAACCGTGCGGGCAAGGTGGCCTACATCCCCAACAGCGCTATGGTGGCCTACAAGGTAGGGCGCTGCAGCTTGACCCAAAGTTGACCCCAAGCTGACCCCAGGTTGACCCCAAGTTGACCCCGAGTTGACCCCAAGTTGACCCCAAGTTGACCCCAAGCTGACCCCAGGTTGACCCCAAGTTGACCCTGAGTTGACCCCAAGTTGACCCCGGGCTGACCGCGCTTGGTTCCTGCGCTTGAATCCGGCGCTACAACAAGGTGGAGAACCTGTCGCGGGCGCCGTACCGCGAGTTCCGCGAGCAGCTGGCCATCCCCTTCAAGGACCTGGGCAGCGTGCCGGAGATCCAGGTAGGCCGGTGCAAGTTGGAACCAATGAAACCCGTGTTGAAAGTGTCTGGATCTCTGGAACTAAGCGCTTGAAACTAAACTACGATAATCCGCTTTCAGGTTTTGGTTGCAATTTCAACTTGCTCCGCTACATCCAGGAGCGTATCGAGGCGTTCCTGCGAGGCACGGCGGGCGCCGACGTGCTGCGGGGGGTCAGCCTGGCGCCGCGCTGCACGCTCACGGGCATCAACTCCTTCGCCGGGGGCGCGGTGCTCGAGGTGAGGCGGCGCAGCTTGAACCCATGTAATCCAACTTGAAAGCGCCTGGAAATAAGTGGTGCAGGTTAAACCCATGAAATCCAAGTTGATAGCGCCTGGAACTAAGCGGTGCATGTTAAATCGATGAAACCCAGGTCGAAAGTGCCTGGAATTAAGCGCTTGAAACGACAGTACGATATTCAACTTTCGAGTTTTGCTTACAATTTCAACTTGCGGCGCTACATGGAGGTGGTGTGCTACAACGACTACCGGTAGGGCGGTGCACGTTGACACTATCCAAATCCGTGTTGAAGTCGCCCATGGTTTCAGCGCTTGAAGCTTGAATATGACAAATGCGCTTTCAAACTTTGCGCTTGAAGCTTGCATACGACGAACCGCTTTCAAACTTTGCTGACAAAATGAACTTGCGGCGCTATATGCTGGTCGCTGCGGCAGGAGGGGTTCACCACGATGCGGCTGCGCCACCACTTCTTCCTGGGCATCGCCGAGATCTTCGAGAGCCTCGGCGTTGACTTCGCCATCGCCGGTAGGGCCCACCAGATACTGCTCACCACGTCATCATGTGTCATTCAACGCAATAAACGAGGGTTCGAAGTGAAACATAGTGCTCATTCAAACCGGCATTAGACAAACCGCCTGCGCGTTCGTACTGTGGTCACGCCATCATCCGTGCGGCTCTGGTTGGCGTCCAACTGAGTGTTGATGACGTGGCGAGCAGCACCTGCCGGGCCCTGACCGGCGGCTCACAACCCGCGGGCACGAGCGGGGCGGGGGGGAACCTGGGGGACAACGGGCTGGACGGGGGGGACAGCAAGGCGGCGCCGGGGTAGGGCGCTGCAGCTTGAACCCATGAAACCCAGGTTGAATGCGGCTGGAACCAAGCGCTTGACACTACATTACGATGAACCTCCTTCAAATTTGCGTTGTGCAGGTTGAACCGATGAAACCCATGTTGAAAGCGCCTGGAACTAAGCGCTTGAAACCATAATATGATGGACGGCATTCAAACTTTGCTTTCAAATTCAAGTTGCGGCGCTACCCCGGGGGGGGACAAGTCGGCGAACGCCTTCTACGACGCGCTGGACGACCGCGCCGCCGTCGGTAAGGCCTGACCAAACATGCCGGAATTTGGGTACATGTACTGGCGTTTTCCGGCATTTTCCGGCTTGTCTTCGGGCATTATCGGAATATTTCCGGGAATTATAGGCAGAGGGAATTCGGAATCGGAATTATAGGAAATTTCGAAGGAGTATTTGGTCAGGCCCTAGCCGTCGGCATGTACGCGCGCACGCCGTGGCTGTGAGAGCTAGACGTTGAGGACAGCCTGTTGAGGAAACAGCTACCAAACCGTTTGTTTCCTTGAAGCGCGTCTCCCGGTGCTGAAGTGATACACATTGTACATAACGTGTTGTTTTCAGGTGGGCCTGCTTGACGTAGTTGTTGTCGTTTGATTATCGTATCTGTTATAGACTGATGTGTATTAAAGCGTCAAGAAAACTTCAAGAACACGTGTTGTTAAAATTGAATGAATGTGAGGTGTGCGTGTGGAAGCTGCCCTTGCTCCGCTCTCTCACGGATGCCAAGGCGGAAGCCTGGTGCCACCCCTTACAGGATGGCGCGTCTCTCTCTCCCCGCTCTCTCTAACGCCTCACCGGGCCCCGGGCGAAGTCTCTCCCTAACGCCGCATCTGCGTGAACGCCAGGCCCGGCTTCGCCGCCTGCGGCTGCTGCTGCTGCTGCTGCTGCTGCCCAAAGCCGCCGCCGCCGCCGCCGCCGAACGCGCCTTGCTGCTGCTGCTGCTGCTGCTGTTGCTGACCGAATCCTGCGCCTCCTCCGCCGCCGCCAAACGGAGACGCGGCGCCGCCGAAGCCGCCGCCGGGCGCCGCCGCTCCAAATGCGCCGCCACCCTGCTGCGCCGCTGCGCCGAACCCACCACCACCCTGCTGAGCCGAGGCGCCGAATCCAACCCCGCCTTGCGGTGACGCACCGCCAAACGCGCCGCCGCCACCGAAGGCCCCGCCGCCGCCGCCACCGAACGCATTGCCGCCGGCCGCCGCGCCGCCGCCGCCGCCGAAGGCATTGCCGCCGGCCGCTGCCTGCCCGAAGCCACCCGCCATCCCCGCCGCCGCGCCGAACCCGCCCCCCTGTGTCGCAAACGCCCCAAACCAGGGGCTGGCAGATTTGCTCGCCACGTCAAAGGATGCCTTTTAGTTCAGCAAACGAGTAATACAAATGCGTTGGATAACGTGGCGAGCAATAGGGGTATCTGGCAGGCCCTACCCCGAAGCCCCCGCCCGGCGACGCCTGCCCCCCTGCCGCCTGCCCGAACGCCGACTGACCGGTCGACGGCGACGCTGTTTGCCCATACCCTCCCGCGGAGCTGGGGGTGTTGGGAGCGCCGAAGGGTGCCGCCGCGCCCGCGCCGAGCGCCGACGCCCAGGGGCGTACACACGTCCACTTTTCAGCTGAAAGTAAGCACTTTTTGCCGGATACGTTGGGTGGTTTCAGTAGCGTGTATCAAGGTCGATGGGTTATAACTCGTCATAAGATGGACACATAACGGCTCCCTGACAAAATCAACGGCTCAGGTTGAGCTCAGAAGTGGACGAGTGTAAGCCCCTGCCGAAGCCTGCCCGAACCCACCGCCGCCGCCGCCGCCGCCGAACGGGCTGGAGGTGGCTGCCGCGGCGGGCGTGCCGCCGCCGCCGAAGGGTAGAGGTGCTGCCGCGCCCAGCGCAGACGGGGTCCCAAAGCCGCCGCTTCCGCTGCCGCCGCCGCCGAAGGGGCTGGAGGCAGCAGCTCCCGCTGCAGCCGTCCCGAAAGCTCCTCCTCCGAACGCGCTGGGAGTAGCCGCTGCTGCGGGCGTCCCAAAGGCCCCACCACCGCCGCCGCCGAACGGGCCTGCGCTGGGGCCAGCCGCAGCCGCTGAGGGCGTCCCGAAAGCGCCGCCGCCGCCGCCAAACGGGCTGGAGGCGGCCGGTGTGGCAGAAGTCCCGAAGGCTCCGCCGCCGCCGCCGAAGGGAGCCGCCGCCGCCGCCGTGCCGCCGAACGGAGACGACGCCGCCGGAGAGGACGCTGCCGCTGCGCCGCCGAACGGTGACGCACCCGAAGCAGCAGCGGGCGACTTGGCGGCACCGAACGCACCCGAAGGAAAGATCGATACCTTACCGCCCGACGCACCCGCGACAGCTGGCGAGTTTGGGGCCAGGGTACCCGCGGGGCTGCCACCGCCGAAACCCATCGCCTGTCCAAACGGACTGCCTGCACCCAGGGGCTTACACTCGTCCACTTTTCAGCGTGACGTGAGCGCTCTTTGCGGATGCACTTTGTGGTCTCGTGGAATTTCAGTGACAAAAAACGGCTCAGGTTGAGTTGAGAAGTGGACGAGTGTAGGCAATGTAAGTTCATTTTGGGCATTTAGCTAAGATAGCACGCGTGTACTCTGTGCTGAGTCAAGCGCTTTGATAGAATGCAGTTTCAGCGTCAAAAACGGCTCAGATTGAGCTGAGAAGTGGGCGAATGTAAGCATTGTAAGCGCCTGCCTGCACCGCTGGTGGCCGCGCCGCCGCCGCCGCCGCCGCCGAGCCCAAAGCTACCGAAGCCCGCCTCTACTGGCGACGCCGCCGTCGCCGCGCCGAACGGGGACGCCGCCAATCCAGCAACCCCAGCGCCAGCGCCTCCTCCGAAAGCACCGAAGGCGGACGCCGGCGACGCCGGCTTCGTAGACGGAGCCTTTGAGCCGCCCCACAGCGACGCGCCAGCCGGCTTCGGCGGCGTCGCGGCGCCGAACGCGCTGCTCGTGGCAGCCGCCCCCACCGCCGCCGCGCCGCCAAACGCGGAAGACCCAGCCGCCCCGGCCGCCGCCGCGCCGCCAAACGCGGAAGCCCCCCCGGTGGACGCCCCCACGCCACCAAAGGCAGAGGTGCTCGCGGCGCTCGACGCAGCGGCGCCGAAGCCCAAGCCGCTGAACGCTGAGCCGCCCGCCGCTACCGGCGATCCCGCTGC
>Ga0307489_10002364_pt1 | contig 12635 bp, 18 predicted proteins | sample SB12metaG_FD_202247 | JGI IMG/M metagenome (GOLD analysis project Ga0307489, IMG submission 202247) | Sea-ice brine microbial communities from Beaufort Sea near Barrow, Alaska, United States - SB 1.2 | ecosystem: Environmental > Aquatic > Marine > Coastal | place: USA: Alaska | collected...
CCATGCAGGTATGCCAACTGCACAAAGAATTGGTAACAGTGCAGGTTCAAGTTATTCACCTAACTGGCTAACTGATGCGGGCATTCCAAGTTATGCAGGATATCAAACATTTTTAGACTCACATGTGGCTAACGATATGGTATGGTATAATAATGCAAGCGGGCCTCAACCAACTACACAAGATAGTGAAATTGAAGAAGTTATGGAACACTTGTTTCATACAATACATTTATTTGGATTGCCAGGCGCAACTCCAGGTAGTGCAACAGGATTAAATTGGCTTGCTACAAATGCTGTTGGAGATAGTTGGAAAACAACTGAACTACATCTTGCAATGGCAGAAGCTATTGCCGCGAGTAAATTTGACCCAAGTGATTATGCACCTAGTTGGGCAACTAACACAGAACAGGCAGAACTTGCTTACAAGGAATACATGTATTTGCTTAACTGGGGTATGTGGGATATGAGCGAGTTTTGGAGTGGCGGAACTCTTGCACCAGAATGGACAGACGACATGCGTACACCGGCTGGTATTAGAACAAATAATCCACAAGGTTATCAACTTTTCAAAAAATACTTTATGCCTGTATTAAGCAAGCCAAGTTTTACAACATTGAAAAGTATCTTCAAAGGAAACGATCAAGGTAACGAAAACTATCTAGCATGGTCCGGTGCAAATAGAGTACATGAAATTAATTGGGCAGACGAAAGCGGAATAAGTTTTACACAGAGTGCAAATCATTATAGAGACTATGACGGACACGGAACACATTGTGGCGGAACAGCAGTAGGTAAGAACTTTGGTTGGGGTACAAAAGCAAGAATCTTTTCTGTCAAAGTAGCAGGATTAGAAGGCAGTGGTGATAGTGGCACTGGTATTAGTATATCAAACATATATGATTGTATTAAACAATGGCACATCAACAAAGAAGCAGATCCAATTACAGGAGTAAAACGTCCTACTATTGTAAACGCAAGTTGGGGATATAGCAGTAGCATTGGTAATACCTTTAATAACATTACAACTATTGTGTACAGAGGTACAACTTATAATAGCGGTAATGATGGTAGCTTTGGTGGAATAACTCATATGAGAGATACCTATGGTTATTATCCATACTATGCAAGTGGCAATTATAGATTTCCTGTAAGAGTATCTAGTGTAGATACAGACGTAAACGAATGTATTGCGGCAGGTGTACACATTTGCATTGCGGCAGGTAACAACAGTTTTAAAGCAGATCTAAGCACTGGCTTAGATTATAATAATATTGTATTTTCAAGTAGTGGAGCAAATGGAAGCTACCATAGAGGTAGTTCACCTTTTAGTGATAATGCATTTATGGTAGGGTGTATGGACAGCACACCACAAGATGAATCAGGTAATGTAGAAAGGAAAACAGGGTTTAGTACAACAGGTCCAGCAGTAAATATATTTGCGGCTGGTGAGAATATTGTTAGTGCAACTAGTACAACAAACAAATTTGGGGCGCCAAGTTATTTTGACAATGCTAACTATAGGCAAACTAATATTAGCGGAACAAGTATGGCAAGTCCACAAGTATGCGGAGTAGGAGCATTGTACTTACAAGCAAGTCCAGAACTTACACCTGCACAACTACAAAATAAAATGAACAATGCTTCAAAGGCAATTTTGAAAGACGAAAATAATCTTACTAACTACGGTGATACTACAGATATATGTGGTGCTGAAAATAGAATGTTGTTTAACAAATATAATCAACAAAAGCCATTTACTAGTAATATTGTAGCAATGAAGAAGCGATAAATATAGTATAGGAGACTTACATGGCAATACAAACTATCAACATCGGAACTATTGCAAACGACGGCACAGGTGATGATCTTCGTGAAGCGTTTGTAAAAGTTAATAACAACTTTTCAGAACTTAGTGCAAGATCGCCGGAGCAAACAACTGGAGCTAATCTAGGAGCTAGTGGAGAGGGTATTTTTGCGCAAATAAGTTTAGCAGAGCTACAGTTTAAAAAGATTGTAGCTGGGTCAGCAATAACACTTGCTTCTGATGCTAACACTGTTACAATTAATAGTACAGCAACAGGCTTACCTAGCGTACAAGTGTTTGCCGATAATAATAACCTTACACTAGATTCAAACAGTAATGCATTAACTATTGCAGGTGGCGGAACAACTACTACAAATCTAAGCGGAACAACGATTACAGTGTCAAGTGTTACGTCAGTCCAAACTGATACAGCACCTAAACTAACAGCAACACTGAACGCACAAACTAATGATATTACTAACGTAGGTAATATGACAGGTTTAGTACATAATCTTGATATCCGTAAAATGGATGGAATACAATCTTATGTTAACGAACTAGACTTAGGACTATTTAACCCAGAATCATTTAGTACTGGATTAGAATACTTGATTCATAATATGACTGTTGATTTTGATAACGGTTCTAGTACGTTTACAGCGTCAGCACAACCTACAGCAGAATTTGGCACTAGTTTTAGTTAAGGAATATAAATGGCACAATTATGGACCGTTAGCACAGGTTACAACTTAGGTACATTTCAAGAAAGTATCACACAGACAATACCATTACCGGTATCTGCCGGAAGTACTCTTACACTTATTAGTGGAGCGATTCCGAGTGGCCTAAGAATAGAAGGAACTACACTAACAGGAACTCCCAATGAAGTAAACTTTCTAAAGACATTTAAGTTTGTAATGAGAGCAGTTAATGACAATGTCACAGAAGACTTAACATTGAAATTAAAAATTGATGGTGCAGATGCTCCAGTATGGATAACTCCTGAAGGACCGTTAGCAATAGGTCCTAACAACAAATTTTATATTTTAGACAGTAGTTTAGTAGACTTCCAATTACAACTTATTGATCCTGATTTACCAGCTGGCGACACTATTGAATACTTTATTGCCGATAATAACGGTGAACTACCTCCGGGTATTACACTAGGTACTACTACTGGTAAACTTACAGGAATAGTTGAACCTATACTAGCGTTAGAACAACGAGCAAATAGCGGATTCTTTGATACAAATACATACGGACAACATGCGTTTGATTTTGGCGTCAAGAGTGCAAACGGTTTTGAAAGCTATTACTACGATACAACATTTTATGATTATAATGTTGCTACCAGAAGTCCTAAAAAATTAAATCGATATTACGAATTTACAGTAAGTGCAAGCGACGGTGTTACTATTGCTCAACGCAAGTTTCAAATCTATCTTGTAGGTGACGATTTCCTAAGATCAGATAATACTATTATGCAACTTGCTACAGGGTTATTTACGGCAGATAACACATACCTTAGAGCACCAGTTTGGTTAACACCAAGCGACTTGGGATATAGAAGAGCCAACAACTATGTAACACTATTCCTTGATGTATATGATCCGACTAGTAACACAGGCATTATTAGCTTTACAGTTAAAGATTCAAACGCAGACGGAAGCACAAGTGCATTGCCGCCCGGCATGATTATTGACAGCACTACTGGAGAAATTGCAGGACGTATTCCTTATCAGCCAGCTGTTACACGAGAATATAATTTTACAATCGAAGCACTAAGACAACTAGGTTCTTCGTCCGATACAACAACACAGCCATTTGCAAATAGCTTTGGTGTAGGCCAGACATGGAGTGGTGACGAAAATGTTTCATGGACAGAATTTGCTGATACTAGATTTAACAGATTAGGCGGATCGGGTTGGGTAGTATTTAACGAGGCGGCTGTTTCTACAGCAGATGCAGGTGATAATAAATCATATGTTGCAATTGATGTACTTGATAAAACTGTATGGACTATAGAAAATGGTAGAGTTACTTCTACTTCAAAAAATACTGCTACTACTAAAATTGAAGTAGGAACAACTGACTATCTTAGAGGTAAGTTTATTGGAACTATTCCTAACGTAGGATATAAAACATACGATTCAAATGGTGCAACTATCTCAAATAAAGTTGTTACAATATCGTTTTATAACTTTGATAAGCGTAACACTATTACTAGCAATCCGACTGTATCTAAAGATAAACAATTCAGTGTTAAGCTATTAGGCGAGGTCGAAAGTGCCATTACATGGAACACTGCGGCCAGTCTTGGAAATTTAAGAGCAAACTTTGTTAGTACATTAAGTGTTAGTGCTACTAGTAATGTTACTAGCGCGGTTGTACTTTATAGCTTTGAATCAGGAAGACTGCCTCCTGGCATTACGTTAGCAATCGACGGACAGCTACAAGGTAAAATTAAACAGTTTGGTGCAGTTGGTGATTTGGGCTTAACAACTATTGACAAAGCAACTACAGCAACAACGTTTGACGGACTTACAACTACCATTGACCGTAGTTACACATTTACTGTTAAGGCACAGGATCAATTCCAATTTAGTGCATCAACTAGAACATTTACTATCACTACTACAGATCCAGATGATTTACTATACAGTAGTTTATCAATGGTTCCACTGTTAAAACAAACACAAAGAATAAACTTTAGAAACTTTGTATCTGATCCAACTATCTTTACACCAAGAAGCGTATATAGACCAAACGATGATACATTTGGATTACAAAGCGAAATTAAAATGTTAGCGTATGCTGGCATTGAAACTAAAGATGTAAGAGAATTTGTAGCGGCCGCGGCAAAGAATCACAAGAGAAAAAGTTATAAGCTAGGCCAAGTTAAAAAAGCAATAGCAAAAAATCCTGGAAGTAATGACACTGTATATGAAGTAATATATTTAGAAGTTATTGATCCAGACGAGCCGGATAAAATCAAAGGAAAAACAAAACAAAGTTTTGTAGCAACAACAAAAAATAAGATTACAACAGATAGTATTCAATATTCAGTCACTGACGATAATACTGGTGTTGGTACAGGTGAAGGATTCTTTACGTTAGGCCTTAGAGGCGGTGACGGAACTAGTCCTGCATCAACAGGAACTATTACATTCTATACAAGAGTTGGTCCTGTGTTGTTTACGCCGGGCGGCAGTATACCTCTTGTACTACGTAACGGTAGTGACATTGTAGTAGCAGATATTGACGACAGTATCAGCTCTGATAGTTTAAGATTGCGCCCAACAACTAATACAATCAAAATTGACAGTGATGCAGTATTAGTAAGTGACAGTAAAGATCAACGTAAATATATCAGTAATATTACTAATATGAGAGATCGTATTAGAGCAGTAGGTAGCAATCTAAGAGAGTTTTATCCATTATGGATGCGTACTGCACAAGTGCAAGGACAGTCAGAATTAGGATTTACACTTGCAATACCGTTATGTTATTGTAAGCCGGGAGAAGCAGATAGTGTAATTCTAAATATTAAAAATAGTAACTTTGACTTTAGACAACTAGATATTGAGATTGAAAGATACAATATTGACAGTACAAATGGAAACAGTAACGAACAATACATACCGTTCGGAAATTACCAATTCAATGTGTAAAGCCGATAAATAGATATAACAGGAGCAAATAGATGGCAAGTAATATTAATGACACTGCGGTGAATAGCGATTATCCAATTGCAGGCGTCGACAACGACTCACAAGGATTTAGAGATAATTTCTCAACAATCAAAACTAACTTTGTTGCGGCAAAGGCAGAGATTGAAACATTGCAGACTACCACTGCAAAACTAAATGTAGCAAACAATTTCTTAGGTAACACAGTTTCGGGCGCAAACTTACAAAATGTTACTGAGACGGCATACATTGCAAGTACTACAGTTAATACTAGCCAAAACGTTAACGTAGATAGCGGTGGATACCAAGAATTTAAAGCAGGTGCAGATATTACATTTACACTTTCAAACTGGTCTAGTGTTACTGCAAAAGCAGGTAAGGTTAGAGTACACGTACAAAGTGACCAAGCCGCTGGTAGTGCTACTAATAGAACTATTACATTTGCATCCAATGCAGGTGCTGGAACTATTAAAACAGACAACGGATGGCCGACAGCTAATACTACAGCAGTAATTGGTGCACCGGGCGCAGATGAAGCAAGTAAGTATTATGCTTTTGAATTTACTAGCTATGATAGTGGCGCTACTGTATGGGCTAAGTATTTAGGAATCTTCCAGTAATGCATCCATTTGCTGAAGACACCTCAAACATGTCAGTACAGCAACTTTACGATCGAGTTGCAGAGTTAACTAACAAATACTTTGCAACTCAAAATCCCCAAGTCCGCGACCAAATTTCTACATTTATTGAATTGTATAGACAAGAAGCAATGATGAAAGAAGCAAGAAATCAAGTAGAAGAACAAAAAAATCGTAAAAATGGCGATTTAGATCTTGACAAACTGATTAATATCAGTTAAACTATATGTATGCTAATGAAAACAGACAACCTCGGAATACCACGATTCTCTAACAAGGATCTTATTGACATGATCTATTCAGGTCATGCTGACAAATGCCACGTAGTACTATGTGACCCAAGTGACGACATTGATCAATTTAACAAAGCAATGCGTGATCAGTACTTACCTGAGCTTAAACAATATATCCCAATTGATGTAGAGCAGAAAGACTTTGACGGTGCGTTACAGTCCGAATGGTTTATGCCTGACAAATATAAAGAACTTAATGTATACCATTATGTATTAGGTAAAGCAGAAATACCCTGTGAGGAAATCCCCCATCAAGAACGTATATGGGAAGAACTTAGAGAATATGAAGCACGTGGCATGCACGACTTATTACGTTACATGATCTATCTTGTAGACTTTATGCGTGAGAATAATATTGTTTGGGGTGTAGGTAGAGGTAGCTCTGTAGCAAGTTATGTGTTATACTTAATAGGTGTACACAAAATAGATTCGATCCAGTATGACCTGGATTGGAGAGAGTTCCTGAGATAAGTACTAATATAACAAGGAGACACAAATGGCAGTAAAGCAAACAGGTCGAAAAATATACAAAACTATGACGGGCAAAACCGTTGATATGGATTTGTTAAGACAAAGAAATGAATTAACACCAGCAGTAGGCAATGCTAAAGTAAATGCTCGTGGAGACGAACTAGGAGCAGGCGGTCAAATTATTCGCAAGCGTGAAGAAGTAATGCGTGACTTTTATGATGATAATGTTGAACCTACACAGTTCGAAGCATCAGAGAAAGAACCTACTCCGGCAGAGCCTGTACAAGAAACAGTACAAGTCGAAGTTCCAACTCCTCGTGCTACTAAGGCAAGAACAGGACAGACTAAAGCAGAAGCAAAAGCAACCGATGACGAATGGGTTGAAGATGCAGATGGTAATTTTGTAAAAAAAGGTGATTAATGTTTAATTATAAAGATATGGCCGCAAACAAGCGAGGCCACCAAGTAACAATTAAAGCTGAAAAATTGCGGGCTATCAATGATAGAGTGCTTGTTACCGATATGGAATTTGGAGAACAATATACTCAAGGTGGGCTTATTATTAGAAGTGATGATGGCGAATCTAGAGGAATTTATCCACGTTGGGGTAAAGTATTTTCTAAAGGTCCAACAAACGTAGATCCATATGAAGTAGGACAATGGATATTAGTCGAACATGGTCGCTGGACACGAGGCTTAAACATTGCACTAGATGGCGAAGAGCCAATTACAGTACGAATGGTCGAAGCAGAAAGTATCTTAGGTTGGGCTGAAGAAAAACCCAATGACCTTAGACTAGGTGAAGAAATTGACGTAAACGGTGATCAAGCTCGTCCGGAAGACTTTGTTAACGCTCGCGGACAGATGACACAGTAAGAAATTAAAACACTCAAAGAAAGAGGCTAATGTGAATAACGTAGATCTAAATAAGTATAAAGAATTTGTAGAAGAAGTAACTAGCACAGCAAGTAATAATACTACTGAGCTATCAAAAACCCTAGATAAACTAGAAACTGAAAGTGGTGTTAACATGGCACTACTACTAACAGGCTCGATCGGAATGGCGAGTGAAGGAGGCGAATTTGCTGAAATTGTTAAAAAATGTATTTTCCAAGGTAAACCACTTGATGATGCAACTATCTTTCATGCTAAACGAGAACTTGGCGATATTGCTTGGTACTGGGTTAATAGTTGCAGGGCACTTAATTTGGACCCTAATGAAGTTCTAGCAGAAAATGTAAACAAACTTAAAGCACGTTACCCAGGCGGTGAGTTTGATGTACATTATTCCGAAAACCGTAAAGACGGCGATCTTTAAGTAAAAAAACACTTGACTCCTTAATTGTTTTATGCTATAATGTATATAACGATTAAGGAGTATTTTTATGAAATTCCCAAAACCCCAAAGCAGTGGTATAGGTACTACTGGAGTATGTGGTGTGGCTTTGTTAATACTGCACACTACAGGATTTATCACCGGCTGGGCATGGCCGTTACTATATGTCGCATTAATCCTAAGCGCAATCGGTCAAGAGAATAGGAAGGGCTAATATGGGCACTAAAGTACACGGAATGATAGACTTAGAAACGCTTGGCGTAAACCCAGACAGTACTATTATTACCCTAGGTGCTATTAAATTTGATCCTTATACTGATGTTGAACCGCACAGTGGATTATATTTACGTTGCGATATTGAAGAACAAACAGAACAGCTCGGCAGAAGTGTAGATGACAATACACTTGCTTGGTGGGGCAAACAAGATCAAAAGATCCAAGACGAAGCGTTTGGAGAACACGAGGATCGTGTTAACATGGATCAGCTTACAAAGGCACTTAATAAATGGTGTGTAGGCATTGACCAGCTTTGGTGTCAAGGACCGTTATTTGACTATGCAATTTTGCAAAACTTGTACAGCGGCATAGGTAAACCGTGTCCGTGGAACTTTTGGCAAATTAGAGATAGTCGAACGCTGTTTGCAATGATGCCCCAGGATCCGCGTAAAGCAATACAAGAAGAACTACATAATGCATTAGCTGATTGTTATTATCAAGCTATATGCGTACAGCAATCATATAAACATTTTGGAGTAGAAGTACGATGAAGGAATTATGGGTAGAAAAATACCGTCCAGCAACAGTAGATGGTTATGTTTTTAGAGATCAACATCAGCGTAATCAAGTAAACACTTGGATTAAAGACGGTACTATTCCGCATCTATTGTTTAGTGGTAACGCAGGTATTGGTAAAACAACACTTGCTAAAATTTTACTTAACCAGTTAGAAGTAAACGAGTATGATGTACTAGAAATTAACGCTAGTCGTACAAACTCTGTAGAAGATGTACGTGACAAGATTGTAAACTTTGTACAAATGATTCCGTTTGGTGACTTTAAGGTTGTACTACTTGATGAGGCTGACTATTTGTCGCCTAACGCACAAGCCGCACTACGTGGAGTGATGGAAGAGTATCATACTACAAGTAGATTTATTTTAACTTGCAACTATCCTAACAGAATTATTCCTGCACTACATTCACGTTGCCAAGGCTTTCATATTGAACGCATTGACCAAACTGAGTTTACAGCACGAGTAGCTGAGATTCTTATTACAGAAGAAGTTGTTCCAGATTTAGATGTACTAGACACATACGTAAAGGCTACATATCCAGACTTGCGCAAATGTATTAATATGGTACAAATGAACTGTGTAGACGGCGCATTAGTTCCGCCAGCAAAGAGCGACAGTGGCGATGCAGATTACAAACTTGAAATGGTTGAACTGTTTAAGGCTGGTAAGATTGGCCAAGCAAGAAAACTAGTGTGTAGTCAAGCTCGCCCAGAAGAAATAGAAGATATATACAAGTGGTTGTATGATAATATTTCTTTGTTTGGTGATGATGAAAAACAGGAAAGTGCTATCCTAGTAATTAAACAAGGACTAGTTGATCATACGTTAGTAAGCGACCCAGAAATTAATTTGGCCGCAACATTAATTAGATTAGCAAGGTTGAATAAATGACTTATCTAGTAAACGATAATTGTATTAAGTGCAAGCACATGGACTGTGTAGAAGTATGTCCAGTCGACTGTTTTTACGAGGGTGAAAACATGCTTGTAATTAATCCAGACGAATGTATTGACTGTGGTGTCTGTGAACCAGAATGTCCGGTTGATGCTATTATTACAGACTTTAATGACGTTGATAATAAATGGTACGACATTAATCATAAATGGTCAAACACATGGCCAAATATTTCAGTAATGGGAACTCCGCCTGAAGATGCTAAAGAATGGGACGGAGTGCCTGATAAATTTGAAAATCACTTTAGCGAAAAGCCAGGCGAAGGCAAATAATAAAACATATGAAAATAAAAATAGAATTAGAAATTGACACTGAGGTAGAACAGGATCTAAATGCTGTTGAAGACTTTATTAAGAAGTTAACAGAAATTGCGGAGATGATGAATGAAGATTAAGTGCAAGCACATATTGCTAAGTTACGAAGAAGCTGAGAATAGTTCACATGATCGTCCGCTAGAAGTAGCAGTAGCAGATGCTAACAAAATAATTGCAGAATTAAAAAAAGGTGTTGTTACTTGGAATGATGCGGCTGTCAAGCATAGTGCATGTTTAAGTCATAAAGTCGGCGGGGACCTTGGATGGTTTGAAGAAGAAACAATGCACCCCGATTTTGCGAATGCTGTTAAATGTATTCCTATCAATGAGCTTAGTGAGCCTCCTATTACTACACCTTGGGGTGTGCATATTGTTCTAAGGACAGGCTAATGGGTCCTGAAGGTTTAAATTTAAAATTTAGCGAAAACGGATGCGACTTCTGGGCATTAGAAAACAGTTACTATAGAAAAGGGTATTTTGTTGATATTGGTGCTAGTGACGGAGTTACTGCTAGTAACACTTACTTGCTTGAAAAGTTTTACAAATGGAAAGGTATTTGTGTAGATCCAAATCCTGTTACCTTAAAAAGTATGTGCGGTGCTAGAGATACATCAGTTAGCGATCTTTGTGTATATAAAGAGTCAGGTAAAATATTACCCTTTAAGTATTTAGGTGACCAATCAGAATTTTATGGTTGGAATTTGCGTAGTGGCATAGATGGTCTTGTAAGTAACGATATGGGCGTAAAAATGAACGATCATAAAGTCTTTACAATTACACTTACAGATTTATTAAAACTTTATAGTGCGCCGCATAAGATTGATTACATAAGCATTGATGTTGAAGGAAGTGAACTTGAAGTATTAGCAGGATTTGATTTTTCTGAATATGATGTTAAAATGTTTAGTATAGAATATGAAAACGAAGATAATAGAGCTTTAATATATAGCACAATGTCTCAGAACGGATATACTAGGGTTGACTTTGATCAGAACGTAGTAGAAGATAGGTATATAAAAAATGGTTGAATACGAGTACTATGACTGGAACGCTTTAATTAGTGAAGATAATCGTAACTCGATGTGTCGCGATGTTAGTACAGGAATTGAAGCAGGTAACTTTTGGACAAATAGTCCCAAGTACCAAACTAACTGGAATGTATTCCAAGAATTTACAGATTTAAAAATGAGCTTTATTTGGAGTTGCTTTAAATACTTGCAACGTGACGTACCTATCAAAAATATACAAAGTTGGGCATTTCAAACTTCACTTAAACATGTTGAAGAAAGAGATGCACTGTGGCATCACCACAATCATAATCCGGAAACAAAAACAGTAAGCGGTGTGTACTATATGCACTTGCCTGAAGACGTTAAAGATTTAACTACAGCCGGAACAGAATTAGCACCTATTAGTCCAGAAGGTGAAGGTAACTTTTTTGTACCTTGGAAAACAGGACACTGGATGATATATCCTGGATCAGTTTGGCACAGACCTGGTATAGTACAATCTCAAAAAGACCGCTTCATTATTGCGGCAGATATGGAGTTTTAATAATGTTAAGCAAGCAATGCAAATTGCATCTTAAAAAAGCAAATATGACAGGGGTGCAACACATGATACACGCTCTTAAAATTGCATTTAAATTACAACTACTAGTACCGGCACTTATTATTCATAGTGTTGCTCCTAGATTATTTCCTACAATAGCAAGCACTACAATGAAAAGGATATTGGATGACAATCAAAGCAATCCTAGCCTGTGATGATAATTACGGTATTGGTAAAGACGGAACTCTTCCTTGGCCGCATAATCCAGCAGACTTAAAATGGTTTAAAGAAAGCACAACAGACTGTGCTATTGTTATGGGAAGAAATACATGGGTAAGTTTGCCCAAAAAACCGTTACCAAATAGAACTAATGTAGTTATAACTTCAATAGAAAATCGTAATATAGAAAATGCTGACTTTGTGTTTTGTGATAATGTCAATGATCGTATAGTTAGTTTAAGTCAAGATTATCCTGTTTGGATTATCGGTGGCACTAAACTTATTCTTAGTTGTATAAACCTTATTGATGAATTTCATCTAAGTCGTATCAAAGGATCGTACGACTGTGATACATTCTTACCAGCATCGCTGATAGAAGAAAACTACAGTCTTACCAGTAGCGGATTAAACAACAACGTATATGTAGATGTATGGAGTAAAATTAAATGAAGCAGTATTTAGATGCCCTAGAGCATATATTAGAGAACGGTGAAGACGTAAGTGATCGCACAGGTGTAGGCACACGTAGCGTGTTTGGCTATCAAATGCGCTTTAATTTGCGTGATAGTTTCC
>Ga0307489_10002366_pt1 | contig 12633 bp, 17 predicted proteins | sample SB12metaG_FD_202247 | JGI IMG/M metagenome (GOLD analysis project Ga0307489, IMG submission 202247) | Sea-ice brine microbial communities from Beaufort Sea near Barrow, Alaska, United States - SB 1.2 | ecosystem: Environmental > Aquatic > Marine > Coastal | place: USA: Alaska | collected...
GGCGGTGCAGTGCGAGGTCTGCAAGGATAGCGCCGACGACGACTTGCAGCCTTTCGAGTTGCAGGAGCGCAGCGAAAATATTACCACCTGCGACTCCTGCGACTGGACGCTTTGCGAGGCAGGGGCTGCCACTCGTCGACTTTCGGCTTGACCTGATCACTGTTTGTGGGATACGAAGGGTACGGGGGCCAGGGCGAAAGCCTGGTGCCTCCTTGTACACGCGGAAGCGTGTCTCTCCCCCTGTGAAGATATATTGAGGGGTCTCAGTGACCAATAGCGGCTCAGCTTCAGCAGTTGAGCTGAGACGTCTGTGGACGAGAGAAGGTATAAGCCCCTGTTGCAAGGAGTGTATGCAGGCGGCGGAGGAGGTGGAGTGCGATGCGTGCGGCGAGACGTGGTGCTCGCACCCACCCCCTTGCGATCTATATAGCGGGGAGTACGGGCAAAGGTGGGGAGGTGACAAACCGTGGGAGGCAGGGGCTTACACTCGTTCACTTTTCAGCTCAACTTGAGCCGTGGCTGACACTGACACATAAAACATCCAAAACACCCTATACAGGCCCTGACACCCCCTTAATACGGGCTGCACAACCCCTACGCGCACCCCCTATCCTATAAAAGCGCTCAAGTTGAGCTGAGAAGTGGACGAGTGTAAGCCCCTGGTGGGAGGTGCAGGGCTGCGGCGCGCGCGGCTGCAAGGGCGCTTTCACGAGGTAAAGCCTCGCTCGCGGATATCGCTCGTCGGGCAACGCACTTTGAACCCTAGCTAGTCGCTTACCTTCGCAGGTACTTTCGAGAGAGGGAGAGACCCGTCGGCATGTATGAAGAGGCACCAGGCTTCCGCCTCGGCCCCCGTGTAGTGACCCGCACGCAAGCGCGCGGGGAGGGCAGTAGCCCTTCGAAGTTAGGTTAACTTGCACCCTCTTGTGACTTGGCGAGCAATACCCGGGGCCTGGCCCTTTCACAAGGTGCGAGAACTGTCGCGAGGGCTTCCCCCACGTCGCGGCGGGCGAATGGCAGGGGCTTACGCTCGTTCCCACATCTCCTCAACTTGAGCTGTTTATGTCTCCCACCACACAACCCAACTTCACCCATGTTGTGTCCCAAGGGTGATCAATCTGAGCTGTCACGCGAACGAGTGTAGGCCCCTGGTTTGTGGCCGGGATGCGGGCACGTCCAGTGCGGCATCCGCGCGATGAATGATGACTACGGCGGCGAGCCCTTCTTCGACTTCTGCCTGGAGTGCGAGGAGGAAGGGGAGGCGCAGGAGGTGGTGGCGGAGGTGGTGGTGGCGGAGGAGGTGAAGACCTTCCACGCGGTCAAAGCGGCGAACCCCGGCATGGGCTTTCACTCGTCCACTTTTCAGCTCAACCTGAGCCGTGTTTCGTCATTGAAACCTACAATGGGGGCCAGGTCGAAAGCCTGGTGCTGCCTTACACGTGGAAGCGTCTGTCTCACTGAAACCTACGGAAACCACCAAACGCATCTCACGAATCAGTGGTCGCGTAAAGCCAGTACGTGGACGAGTGTTAGGCCCTGATGCCCGGCATGAAAATGAGTGAGATTGTGTCTGTCGTTCACAAGCCCCCCACGCCCGGCGGCGGGCGCAGCGCTGCCGACGAGCCCGCGGCCAAGCAGGCCAGGAAGGAATAAGTGACGACGTGCCCGCGGAGCAACAACAGCAGCACACCACATGCAACATCACAAGCTACATAACTTCGCATGTGGCATCACACAAGCAACACAACATGACAGCCAACACAACATTACAGCCTGCACAAGACACGCAGAAGCACACAAGCCGCAGTACACTTGTCAGCAAAATTAGAGCAGTCACCACCAAACCATGTGCTGAGAACGATACAGAGAACCACCAAGAGCCAAACGTTATGATAAGTGCAATGGCCAATGATGTTACAGTCTAGCGCCGCGGCCAACAAATCCGCGGTGAGTACCGGGAAGTGAAGCACGAGCCCGAGAAGCAACATACTCCGCAATGGACGAAGATCAATCAACAGCAAACACTCAGCAGAACAACGACGCAACGATAAACTGAGAAACGAACGACAGAGCGAAATAGAATAGACGTGCAATGACGAAGATAGAGCTACACAAAAAAGTTTATATACACAATGATATGACGCGGACACGTTAAACTCGCAGCACCGGCCTACGCCACGGCGACGCGCGCCGCAGCACCCCCCTCGTTGGGCTTCGCCCCCGCAGCCATGCTGCTGGCGTTGCGCAGGTACAAGTCAATGACGTTTTTCAGGAACCATTCGTCGTTAAATTGCATGTGGTTCCCCGGGCAGTCCGACATCACTAGCGCACCCCGCTCGTCCAGTGCCAATAGCCAGGGGCTTACATTGAGTCCCAGTCTTGATCAACCCAGGTGTTCGCGCATAGTGTTCCCGTCCACACTGTGAGCATTGTCCTCCCTAGTAGTACACTCGTTCCATTCTCTTCGTGAAATGCCAGATCTTTGAGACCGAGGAGACAAGTTCGGAAGCTGAAGGGAACGGTGTTTCCAGCCCTGGACCGGTTGCACTTGAGCTTAGAAGGGGACGCCGTTTCCAGCTCTGCCTTCAGCCCAAGCCAGTCCTCCTTGTACAGCGCCTGGTCGCGCAGCTCCACAACAGCTCCCGGCACCTCGCCTGGCGCATATTCGCCGAACCAGGCTGAGTCACGTGGCACCACCGAAGAGTAGGGCCTGGAAAGTATTGCTCGCTACGTCATCAACACGAATTACGTTAAACCCCCGACACTTGATTCAAATAGCAACTTGTGACGTGCCAAGCACGCTACGTCATCGACATAAATCATGTAAAATCCCCGACTCTTGATTCAAATAGCAGATTATGATGTGGCGAGCACCAGATACAAGCACATATTCCTCGCCACGTCATGGACAAGAATTGTGTTGGAACCCCGACACTTCATCCAAAGAGCAGCTTATGACGTGACGAGCGCCAGGGAGACGCACATATTGCTCGCCACGTCGTACAACGCGATCAAGATCCACCAGGCCCTACCGTGGTGTCTGCGGCAAAGCGGATGAGCACCAGCTTGTCCAGCGCCATCAGGTTGGCCTTGTAGCTCTGACAGAAGGGTCATGGAGAACAAGCACTCGAGCGAGATCGGAGCTGACCTACCTTCGAGTTGAATGGTCATACATTCGCGCGTAAGAGGAGGAGATTCAACGCCGGTCGAGTGTTTGCTCTCAACAAGCCCACGGAGGAGAGGGAGGAGGAGGAGGAGATTCAATGTCGGTCGAGTGCTTGTTCTCCGTATCCCCCCTGGAGGAGGAGGAGGAGGAGGAGGAGGAGATGCAGCGTCGGTCGAGTGCTTGTTCTCTATAACCCCCCTGCCTGGCTCTTGACGGCGTGCTCGTTGTTGATGTCCGGGAGGAACGGGTTGAGCTTGAGGTAGTTGGCGTTCTGCGCCGGGTCCTTGAAGTACTGCGCCTAAATACATGGCCAGCAGATATCGCTCGCCACGTCACAGGATGCCACGTAACGAAAAGAATAAGGGTTCAAAACGCGTGTCGACGACGTGGCGAGTAGCATCTGCCCATCCCTACCTGGACTACTGAGCCGCGCGTGAAGGAAGAGTACACCGCGGTGTCGATGGCAGCTTCGACGGCACGGCAGAAGGCAGAGGTTTTGGGATTCCCCGCGAAGCAGGGGCTTACACTGGTCCACTTGTCGAGTTGACGGGACCAGTTTTTGCGGGATACGTTGGGTGTATTGGGTGGTTTTAGCTAGAACGACGGCTCAGGTTGAGCTGTGAAGTGAACGAGTGTAAGCTCCAGCCCAGTCGTCCACGTTTCGGTATCACGTGAGCACTTTTTGTGGGACACGTTAGGTGTATTGCGTGGACTCCCTGACAAAGACGGCGGAGGTTGAGCTGAGCAGTGGACGAGTGTAAGCCCATGCCGCAAAGGTGTCGCAGCCTGGGAGGGATGCGACGCCCTGGTGCTGCCCGCCCATGGTGATGAGCTGTTTCACGTTGAGTCCGTCGCACCGCTGCACGAGTGCGCGCAGGAACTGCCCGCCCTTCGAGAAGGGGCCTTACATCAGTAAAGCTCCTCTCTCTTGCCTCCGTCCTTGCACGCGTTTAAGCGTCTCTCTCTCTCTCTCTCTCTATCTGTGGAAACTCTACTGACGCCGTCTCTGTGGCTTTGACGCCTGACACAACTCATATCTGCACCAGCGAATACCTCGAGATATGCTCATGTTAAACTCAAACAGGGGCCTGGTGTGAGGCTGGTGTGCTGAAAAGGGGACTAGTAGACTAGTGAGAAGCTTCCCAGTCTAGTGGTGTGCCAAGCTAAACGGGGAGGAGTGTGAGGCTAGTGCGATGAGCTGGTCAGGGGACGCCATGATGCCCTGCCTGCGACAACCCCACGGCGTTGAACCCTCCTGCGAGGTGCGGGTCCGCTGATAGCTTGGCACACACCTCATCGATCTGCGCGTTGACGCTGCCAAAGAACCCGTGCATAGTGTCCGCGGTCGCGCTGTCGCCTACCATAACGCTATGCACATACACGCCCGGCAGCAAGGGTCTCACACTCGTCCACTTCTTAGCTCAACCTGAGCCGCTTTTGTCACTGAAATCACCGGACGTATCCTACAAGAAGTGCTCACGTCAAGCCGAAAAGTGGACGAGTGTGAGCATCTGCCGGCAGCTGTTTCTCGATGAATTTCTGTAGGTGGCCCATCGACGCGGGGTCGCAGCAGTTGTCGCCCACTGCTCATGGCACACAGCGAGGGGATTGGGTGAGATTGAGAGTGAGAGAGTGGCGTAGAGTGACTGAGCAAGTGAGTGAGCGAGCGAGTGAGGGGCGAGGTATGAGTAGTTGACAAGACATTCTGAACAGTTGAGACTGTGTTTTTAGGGTTGAAACAAGCTTCAACAATGCTTGCACAAGTCGAGGGATGTGGGAGTCGCAGTGCTGGGCGTGAGGCGTGGACACGTATTGGGCGCCGACGGTGCCTGGGGCAGATGCCGAGCGCCCTCAGCGCACCACGTAGCCGTGAGCGTGAGCACTACCAGCCGGCTGCGTGGAATCTTATCTTCTACCGAGAGGTGACAACGTGGGGGGTTGTGGCTGAGGGGGGTGTGGGCGGTGGGTGGACTCACTTCCGTGCCAGAGCACTACCGGGGTTGGCGCCGGCGATGCCTGGAGCAGATGCCGCGCGCCATCCGCGCACGTCGCCGCCGCGAGCACCAGCAGCCCAACCAACGTGGCCCTGTAGCTGAGAGGTGACATCTTAGGAGCCGAAAAGCCGAGAAGCGGAAACTTTGGACGGCCAGATGGAAGGAGGGTACAGGTATCGCTGTGATAGTTACACTCTCAGTCGTACGCTCGGCCAACCCACGGGGTCGCGGCTCGAGCGGCTATGATGTGCTCGCCGTCGAAGGTGGTGCTTGGAGTTGGCAGGTGTGCTACATACGTCACCGCTAAATGGCTGACTCAGCAGTCGCAGTAGGTGCCGTCTTTTCACAACTCAACAACAGAATTATTTCCTTGAAGGTTTTTTTGCTCGCGCACGGTCTTGACGGTGTTCCACGCTTCATACCAACACGCGCCAGACCAGCAAGCAACCCAAAGGTGCGTCGCCGACGCATCCCGAAGTTTGCGCGGACGCCGATACGTCTCTTGACCCGCCCTGTGACCCCCTTTTGGCGTCCATCGCCGCTGGCGACGCTTGGGAACCTGAAGAGACCAGGCCCTGACTTGGAAATCGCATCCGACACGTTCAACACGCCGACGCCTCGATACAGCGTGTCCGACGATCCGAGCGGGCGCCGCTGCCGCGGTTGACACAATACATCAACGCCAAGCCATCCCTCCCGCCCCGAAAGCTTACTCAACACCGACGCCACCCGGTACCCGACACGCCTCGTTACAGTCCCACATCTCCTGCCCACGGCACCCAGGCTGACACCGTGGGAACCGCATCCGAACGCCTCATACAGCATGTCCGACGCTCCGAGGAGGCCGCCGCTGCCGCCGTTCTCCAAGGAGACGGCGCTGAAGAAGGTCAAGGCGGCGGAGGCGGCGTGGCAGGGCCCACTCTACGCACCTCGCTCGCGGCTAGCCCACCTCGTCGCATTTGACAGTAAAAGTGTACGGGTCCCAAAAGACTGCCCCAGTCCAGCGATGCTCAACCAATACGCCTGGCATGCGGGCACTCACAACGCCACACCAGGTCAGGACAGGCTGGTTTAGTGCTCCCGTACGAACGCCGGGGCGTTCACTGAAATCTCGGGTGGATGGAGTTGGTCTCCGTCAATAATGGAAACGAGGCGGCGGGTGTATGTCAATATCGGACTCCGCTACGCCGAGACCCTGCGTGTGGGAACCGGCAGGATGTGGACGCCATCGCGGCGGCGTACAGCGAGGACTCCGAGTGGCGCAACCGTGCGGAGTTCGTCAAGGGCCGCAAGGCGATAGAGGACTTCTTGCGGCGCAAGTGGGACAAAGAGCTTCAGTACGTCCTGCGAAAGTACCTATGGTAGGCCCTGGCGGTTATTGTTCGCCAAGTCATAGGGTGCCATCAGGCTCAATAGACGAGGGCTCGAAATGCGTTGGTTGACGTGGCAGGCAATGTCTGCCAGGCCGCGTCGTAGGTTGGCGTTCAACTCAATAGAAGAGGGTTGAACATGCGTTGGACGACGTGGCACGCAATATCTGCCCGGCCTTGCCCTGTGGGCGTTCATGGACAATCGCATCGCCGTGTGCTTTGAATACGAGTATGTAACTCCTGAGGTAGGGCCTTGCCGATGTTGCCCCCCACATTATGCCCCCCACATCTCATTTGCAACCCTCGTTTCTTGAGTCAAATGGCATCCTATGACGTGTTGAGCAATGTCTGCCAAGCCCATTGCCCGCCACGTCTTGCAACGCATCTGGACCCTCGTTTCCTGACTTCAATAGCATCCTTCGACGTGGCGAGCAGTAACTGCCGGACCCTAGCCTGGGGGCCAGTGGTTCCGAGCATATGGCAACGAGAACTGGGAGTTTGACGACAAGGGGTACATGCGCAAGCGCGTCGCGAGCATCAACGAAGCGCCGATCGACGCCAGCGAGCGGCGCATCTCGCTGCCGGAGGGCGCGGAGCCGGTGTACAATTCGTGGATCACCGAGCAGGGTAGGGCGGTGTGCAGGTTGACCTTGGGTTGACCTTGGGTTGACCTTGGGTTGACCTTCGGTTGACCTTCGGTTGACCTTCGGTTGACCCCATGTTAACCCTAGGCTCATCCCAGGTTTACCCCATATTCACCCCAAGTTCACCCCGATTTGACCCCAGGCTGACACATGGTTGACCGCAGGTTGTCCGCGGGTTGACCGGGCTTGGTTGCAGCGCTTGAAGCTTACATAGGATGAACTGCTTTTGATAAGAACCTCCAATTTCAACTGCGCCGCTACATCTAGGGCTCAGCGAGGAGCTGGGTGTGGAGTTCCCGCTTGCCGCGGGCAACGCGCCTGCATACTGATACAAATCTGCATTTATTGCACATTTAGCGACTTTAGGGGGCCGCAGGCCATGCGGGATCAAACGCATTGTAAGTAAATCGAAGACACACAAAATGACCCTCACTCGCTCGCCGCGGGGCACTGAGTCCGTATGTGTTGCAAGTCTATGTTCGTCTCCTTTGCAAGTCTAACGATCGAGTCCTAAGTATGAATGAACGCACACAAACTAGTCAAGTCACAGAAGGCTCTGCCTAGGTTCGGTATGTACATTAGGCGTCACACGCTGAGAAGATTGATGTGTTCTTTATTCTACGAGTAGCTAGCTTTCGAACGCTAAGCGAACGCCACACACCGCATCCGTATTGCCACCCACCCCCACTTCGCACCCCATATTCCCGCTTCCTACTCAGGACACCCGTTCTCCCGCGCCCAATGTAACACCTCCAGGTGCCCACCCTCAGAGGCGAGTGCACAAGTATCAGCGCGGACCTTCATGTGACTCAAGAACCAGCGTTTAGGGTTTCGGGTTGACGGTTTCTGTTTTTCGGCCGAACGGCACCCTTCAAAATCTGAGCTACGGCTGCGGCATGCGAGGGGGCGCACTCCGTCGCGCCACTCCAGCAGCCATGGCGTCGTCGCCCTTAGGCCCTATGGATCCCGCCGCCGCCACCGCCGCCGCCGCCAGCACACTCACGTTCGGGCAGGTGGGGCGGCGGCGGCAGGAGGACGAGCACCGCATGGAGATGAGCTCGGAGGAATACCTTCGAGTGAACGACATCGAGCTGTACCTGATGGAGGTAGGGGGAGCCTGGTGGATATTGCTCGCCACGTCGTAGGGTGCCGTTTGACTCAATCGACGAGGGTGCAAAGTGCACTAGCGAGGGCAGGGGCGGGGCGGGGGCGGGGGCGGGGTTTGAGCTAGGGGGGCTGGTGGAACCACTCGCCACGTTGTAGGATCCCATTCAATGAGGAGGGTTCCGAGTGTGTTGGATGCTGTGACGAGCAACATACGCCAGTCCCTCGACGGAGGCGCTCAAGCACGTCACGAGGTCGGCAAGTGGAGCCGGCGCGGCGGCGCCAAACCGGCACATTGAGGCGGCAGCCGAGTACTTTCAGGCAGGAGAGTGCAATACATATGCGCTCGAGCATTCACTCTGAAGGTAAGTAAATTTTGCGTGCACGTCCGACATCCGATGGCGAGTGATGGTAGTTATCGCGGACCCTGCTGCTAGGCGGTGGCGACGGGGCGGCACGTGGCGGGGCGCGACTTCGCGTTCATCCAGTCCACGGCGAGGAACCGCCGCGCGTTTCTGTGTGCCATAGAGAAGGCAGGGGCTTCCTACACTCGTCCACATCTGAGTTCATTCTCTCGTCCACTTCAAAGCTCAACCTGAGCCACAAATGTCGCTGAAACTCCATGAGACCACCTGACCTATCCCACAAACAGTACTTCCGGTGAGCTGACACACAAGTGGACGAGTGGAAGTCCCTGGGAGCAGGCGTGTAGCAGCATGGGCCCGATGCCATGTAAGGACTGGCACGCGATGCTGCAGCTGCTGTGCCGGGACCTGCCAAGCTCGGTGACGGAGGGAGCATTCCTCGCCGCCACGGCTGCCGAGGCTGTGTCCAACTCGCGGGCTACACACCGACAAGGAGGTGTGAGCGGGAACGTGGGAGCGGGGAAGGCGGCTAGCTCAGGGGCGGGGGCGGGGGCAGGGGCAGGGGCAGGGTCGGGGGCGGGGGCAGGTAACGTGTCGGGCGATGGCTCCGCGGGTGAAGATGGAGGGAGCGGCGGGCTGAACGGCCCAGCCGCCGCCACCACGCTCGACTTCCCCGCGCTGTTTCCCGCGCTCCAGATCGCGATCCTGTACAGAAAATTCCTAGACCAGGTGCGAGAAAGAGTATTCATGCAGTCGGACTTCACAGTAGGGCGGTTCACGTTGAACCCGGGTCAACCGCGCTTGGTGTCTGCACTTGAAACTAAAATACGACAGTCTGCTTTCAAGAATCCTTTCAACGTGCATCGAGTCCCAAGGCACTCACATGGTGAGCATTAACCAACCCCCTCCGCCATTTTGAGCGGGGAGATATTTCTCAAGTTTCGCTTTTAGTATCAACTTGCCCTCCGCCATTTCCGGCGAAGATCAACTTTCAATTTTCGGTTTTCACTTTCAACTTGCGTTGCTACATCACGGGGTACAACGCTGAGAAGTGCTGCGGCAGGGGTTGCAGTCGCCCACTTCTCAACCCATCCTGAGCCGTTTTTGGTCTCTATAATCGTCCGAACAATCTAACGTATCCTCAAAGAGTGCTCACGTCAATCCGAAAAGTGTAAGCCCCTGTGCCGCGGCGCCGTCGACGCCATCTACGCCGAGGATCAGGTGTGTTGCCCGGCCATCTCTGACGTGCACGCCGCGATCACCGGGGTAGGACGGTGCAGGTTGACCCTATCAAACCCAAGTTAAAACCGCCTTGAATTAAGCGATTGAAACTAAAATACGACAACCGCTTTCAAACTTTGCTTTCAAATTACAACTTGCGCCGCTACACCGGGGGCGCGTATAAGTCGCTGCGGTCGGCGGGCGGTGACGGCTCCATCTGCGCCGAGGATGGCGATGGCAGGCCGGGGCTTACACTCGTTCCCATTTCAGCTCAACTTGAGCAATTTGTGAGGGATAAGGGGTGCATCAAGGGGGTGTTAGGGGGTCTTCAGGGGTTATTAGGGTGTATTATGGGGTCTGCAGGGTGAGTTTTTGTTTCAGAAACGGCTCAGTTTGAGCTGAGAAGGGGACGAGTGTAAGCCCCTGATGGCAGGCCGTCTGTAATGGACGAACATAACGCCGGCATGGCAGCGAAGCCCGCGGCAGGGGCTTACACTCGTCCACTAGTCGGCTGAACCTGAGCCGTCTTTGCCACTAATACCCAGAATTTGGCCAGCGCATCCCACATAAAGCGCTCACGTCCAGCTGAACATTGGACGAGTGTGAGCCCCTGCTCGGCGTCGTTGCAGGTCCTGGAGCAGCGGGTGCTGACGTATCAGCGATTCTTCTTCGCGTTGTGCCGGCAACCGGGTCTGCGTGCGGCGGCTGCGGCAGGGAGGCTTACACACTTCCACTTTTGGCTTGACGTTAGCACTGTTTGGGGAACACGTTGGGTGGTATCAGTGGATTCAATGACATAAACGGCTCGAGTTAAGATTAACAGTGGACAAGTGGAAGCCCCTGCGAGGCGGCAGAGGTGCGGGAGTATGCAGCGGGGGTGCGGCGGGCGGCGCTGATGGAGGAGGAGGGTGGGGGTGGGGGCAGGGGCTTACACCGATCCACTTTCCAGGTCATCCTGAGCCATTTTTGTCACAGAAATGATGCTTTTCGTCGCTGAAACCCTGCAACGACCAATCGTATTCTCCAAAAAGTGCTTAAGGTGAGCCGGACATGTGGACGAGTGCAAGCCCCTGGCTGAGGGCGGCGAGGCGGGGGCGGGTGGCAGCAGGAAGAGTCGCGGGTCAGGGGGGCGGGGCGCGGGGGCGGCGCGGCACAAGCACGGGCCTGGCGGGCGGAAATCGAGCGGCTAACGGGGCGGGCGGAAAATGGATGGCTGGATAGCTTCATGGTCTATGACTCGTTCCAAGGATGTTTGTTTATTTATACTCATGGAAACTAACGTTCATCGAGCCCCTCCTCCACTTCATGCGGACTCATACACAGAAGTGATATTTTGTCTTCAGTGTCACTCACGTGCTTCGAGCCCTAACGCACTCACCCGGCGAGCATTTCGAACGGATAGCCAAGCTTCTCTCAGGTTGGATGCTCATCTTGATGTGCTGACTCGTATCGAGCCAACAGGCAGTCGAGGCTCAGGTGAGCACGGGGAGGGGGTGTAACAAACCGACCACTGTGTGTGCAGTGCGGACATTTTGACGGAGCGAGCGAGAAAAACATCTGAAGCCGCGCTTCGAAAGGGTAAAGCGCGCCACAAGTAAAGCGCGCCCGACGACTGCCCCGCGCCGGCCGCCGCACCTCCTTTGAGGTGCTCGACCGGCAAGGGGCTATACTCGTACACTCCTCCACTTTTCGGCTCAAGTTAAGCGCTTTCTGTGGGATAGGGGTGCATTTAGGGGTTGTTTAGGGGCTGTTTAGGACGTCTTGGGGGATGTTAGGGGGTGTTCTGGGTGTCATGGGTGTATTTGGTGTCAGAAACGGCTCAGCTTGAGCTGAACAGTGAACGGGTGTAAGGCCCTGCCGACCGGCTCCTGGAGCTCTTCGTCTTCGCGGGGCTTGACTCCCCCGGACCCGGACCTGTCGCCGCCCTCGCCGCCGCCGCCCCTGCTGCCCCTAACGCCCCCATCGAGTCGATCGCCCGGACCTGTCGACCGCCGCCGCCGCCGTCACCCCCACCGCTGCTGCCGCCGCCGCCGCCGCCGCTGCTGCCGCCGCCGCCGCCGCTGCCGCCGCCTCCGCCCCCCTGGCCGCTGCCGTCGCCCTCACCAACCCCCCTACCGCCGCCGCCGCCGCTCCGGCCGCCCGCCCCGCCCCCACCGCCCCCGCCGCTCTCGCCGCCGCTACCGCCTCTCCTCACCGCCTCAAGGTACGCCTGTGGGGCGGGCTCGCGCTGTTCGGGCGGGTCGAGCTATACGAGGACGAAGCAGTGGACGTGTTTGGCCTGGTAGGGCGGGCAGAGTAGGCCGATTTTGGTACATAATTTCTCGCGCAGAGCGCCGACGCTTTGCATGCAACTCTGTATGGGCATTCAACCTGCTCCCGGTTTCCCGCGCAGAGCGCTGACGCTTGGATTGCAACTCCGTACGAGCATTTCACCTGCTGATGTACCGAAATCGGAGTATCTGCCACCAACGTCACCCAACGCAGTTTGAACCCTCGTTTCTTGAGTTGAACGGCTCCTATGACGTGGCCAATATCTGCCAGGCCTTAGGGGCTGGTCGGGTGCACCATGCTGAAGGTAGGGCCTGGCAGATATTGGTCGCGTGTGGTCATTCACACGCATTTTGTACCCTCGTTGTGAACCAGTGCTGGGCGACGCCACGGAACCTGCTGTGGATATTTGTAGAGGAGCTTGCTATTGAAGGGGAGCTCACCTGTGACCTGCTGAATTTATTTGAAGGGTTCAAGAAATGGTTCACCTGGGAGGACCTG